>ERZ772948.507-NODE-507-length-25351-cov-5.393106_pt1 | contig 25351 bp, 25 predicted proteins | sample MGYA00511945_ERZ772948 | MGnify/ENA primary metagenome ERZ772948 (study PRJEB29015, sample SAMEA2737927) | human oral metagenome | biome: human oral; feature: human-associated habitat; material: dental | place: China | collected 2141 ... | reverse complement strand
AAGCACACCGCGCGAAAAGACATGTGGCCTTGGCCTTGCGCAGTTAATCACTGGGTGTGGAGGCGAAAACGGGATCGATGAAGCGGGCGACGAAGGTGACCTGATCGTCGAGCTGAGCTTCGCAGATCTCTTCGAGGCGTTCTTTGCGCCGCCAAGCGGCCCACTTAGCCTGTTCGATGGCACCATGGCCCTTCAAATGAGGGCTGACAGGTTCGAGGGTCACGCCACGGTAGCGGGCGACGGCTTCGGCGGATCGCCGCAGCTTGTGAGGGTCGAAGCCCTGATGGCAGAGTTGGACGATGTGGACGTAGTCGCGCCATCTGGTGCTGGTGATTCCGCGCTCCAGGATGGTGACGGCCTTCTCAGCGATGGTTGTCTCGGCCGCATATCCTAGTAGCTGTAATGGCTCGCCGAGTACTCGGTCGATTGAAACGATGCAGGGTTCTGGAATGATCGGATTTCCCGTGGAAACATCCCATGTCGAGGTGCCCCTCCACGGTCCGATGGATGTTTTCACACGTACCCGGTAGCCGGGGTAGTCGGCATGTTCCCGAATCTCCTGGATGCTGATGCTGTTGATGTCGAAGGTTACGCCGTCGTCGGATGGCACCTCGGCGAGTTGGGTCACGACGACTGTGAGGTGTTCGGGAGTGACGTTGGCGTTGATCGCGTTCGCGTCAACGTCCTTGGTGGGACGACGAACGCCGTACGCCGCAAGCAGGATTCCGCCCTTGAGTACGAAGTCATCCCCGTGCTCGCTGCGGATGAGGCGGTCCAGGAAGGACTCGAGTAGGTGCCGAACCAGGTATTCCTGGGTGGGTGCCGGCCCTCCGGTTCTGCTCGCCGTGGATCGAGCCTTGGACTGGAGGATGGTGAAGACTTCTTCGCCTCGCGTCATGACAGCGTCTCCAAGGCGTGAAGCAGCGGAGTCTTGGCTCGGGGGAGCTGCAGGGCGATCCGCATCAGGGTGTTGGGTTTCCCGCCGCGACGCAGCCATTCCTTGAGGGCGTCTCGTGCGGTCTCGTAGCCGAGCTGGCCGCGCAGGCGGAACGCGTCCGTGATGCAGCGTTCGGGGGAGTAGAGCCCGATCGACAGGTCCGTACCTTCGATGGGAATCTCGTCGCGACCGAGGTCGAAGGTGGCGGCATCGAACTGGTGCCAGGTGATCGCGTGCTCGGTTGCGGGAGAACGCCCTCCACGGGGGATCGCGACATCGAGAGTGTCGGGAATGGCGTCGGTCAAGTCATGGTGGGCGAGCGCAGAAGTGAGGCAGATCGTTGCATCGGATCGCCGGGTCGCGGCTTCGACCAGGCCCCAGTCCACGGCTGGCGCGTCTGCGGGAAGGTAGATGCCGCGTGCGACCCGGGTCAGGTCGCCAGCGCAGGCCGCCCGGTAGAGGCCGGTGCGGGACAGTCCAGCGCGATCAGCGGTTGACGGGGTGATCAGTGTCACGATCTCACCTCAACTCGGGCGGTATGAAACGTCTACAGATAATAGTAGCTGATTACGTTTCGTTCCACCCTGGCACTGAAATGACAAGAATCAAAACGCGCCCCTGTGAGTTGACAGGGCGGCTCTGGTTCTGGGGTGTGACTCGTCTGGCCTGTCGGTGCTGATGGGCCGAGATACAGGTTGCGAGTTCACCGGGCGACGCGATATCAGTCCATTCGACCTTGCAGGTCAGCACTTCCATTTCAACACGAAAAATCCCCTTTCGGACGCCGAAAGCCGCGTTGAGTGCTGCATAACCGGGGAGTCGCGGGCGGAGTGTCCTCAGAAGTCGAAGTCGAAGTCGATTCCGTCCAGGAAATCCCCCAGATCGAAGCCGTCGAACAGCCCACCGATGCCGTCGAACAGGCCATCGGCGCCGTCTAGGAGGTCCGAGGCGAGCAACTGGAACACCAGCTCCCCCGCCACGTCGGCACCGACGTCGATCCAGTCGAAGTCCCATTCGACGTTTCGTTCGATGGCGAGTTCACGGAAAACCTTGACCCAGTGGTCGGCGACCCCGAAGACCATCGCGTAGGGCAGGTAGCGGCTGAAGGTGTTCTCCGCCTCCTCGAAGCGGATCTGCCCGGCCTCGGCGGTCGCGAGGTACTGCCTGAAGCCGAGGGCCTGGATGCGCGTGGCCGTGCCCGCGCCGGTGCGGGGCACGCGACGTTTCGGCCCGAAGGCGGCGACGACACCCGTCGCGACGAACAGGGCGGCGGCCAGCAGGCCCACGTTGTCCCCTCCGGTGATCACCAGCGCAGCGAAACCCGCCACCGCCCCGGCCGCCACGCGCCAGAACCTGTGCCGTCGGCCACCCGGGTTCGGGTTCTGCCGGTACCAGCCGCGGCGGCTGGCCTCCTCGTAGATGTCGGCGGTGAGCTGCCGGAACACCTTTTTGTGCCTGCGCACCAGCTCCGACATCCGCATCGCCCGCCCCCGCGGGAAGACCCCTTCCAGGAACGTCTTCTCGTAGCGCATCAGGTTGGAGCGGGGCTTGTCGCAGGGGTGCAGCAGCCAGTCCTTCCCGCGCCGTCTGCCCTTGCCGTCGTCGAGCACCTCGATGCGCAGGAATCCGCGGGCGGCGAGGTCGACGATGGTTGCGGTGAGGTCGCGGGGGTCCACCACTCCGTCGATGACCATCCCGATCAGTCCCGGGGTGACGTCGCGCGGTGGGGTGAAGGCGACGGGGAAGGGACCTTTGTACTCGGTGGATCGGAGCCGTTTGGTGGGGGTTGTCTTCCACTCCTCCCGCGACGGCAGGACACCGGGCGTCAGGCCGTCGTAGATCTCGTCGTGCGAGGCGAGGATCCGCCTGAGAAGCAGCGTCACCGACCCTAGGAACAAGACCACCGCCACTGCAAGCACAAACCATCCCATGGAAAAAGTCTCCCGCATCAGGAAGGTCACTGGCAGCATTTGGTTTTGAACAGGGCCCCGACCCGCACAAGGAGCGCCATGACCGACCCCAGAGCAGCACAGACCGAGCTCGTCGCCCGGCTCCACGAGCTCCTGGGCGACGAGCCCACCACCCGCGTGATCCCGATGTTCGGGTCGCGCGCCTTCATGGTGCGCGACAAAATGGTGTGCTGCGCCCTCAAGGGCGGGCACCTGCTGGCGCACGTCGATCCCGACGACGACGCAAAGCTTTCCGGGGAACCCGGCGCCTCCCCCGCCGAGATGGGCCCGGGACGCGAGATGGGCCCCGGCTGGATCCAGGTGGCGGCGGAGATGATCACCAACGACGACCGCCTGCGTTTCTGGGTCGATGTCTGCATGGCCTTCAACCGCGCCCAAACCATCGGATCGAAACCGTCGTGACCGCTCCTTGACGCCTCGGCGCATGCGCCACGCCACCCTCGACGCCGGCCGATCGGGTCTTCTACACTCGTTGCCACGGCGTGTAGCTCAGCAGTAGAGCACCGGGCTATGGACCCGGAAGGCGCAGGGGCAGCACCTGCCACGCCGGCTAAGTTCGTGTCGCCGCCCGGAGGGACATCGTGAATCAGTACGTCCACCACCAGCTCCTGCAGGCGATGCGCACCGCCGCCGACCATTCCGACCCGGCCATCCGGGAAGCCGCCCTGGAGCGGATGGAACGCTGGCAGCAGGTGATCGACGGCATGGCGGACGGCACCTTGAGGATCGGCAGTCGCAGGCCGCTCGTCGGGCTTCCCGCCTGGGTGACCCCCAGGGTGGTGCGGGGCGGATTCGCCACCGGCAAAGCGGCCGCCGCCATCCCGCCGGCCGAGGACGAGAGGCTCCGCGCTCAGCAGCTCGGTATCAAGGCCACCCGCCAGGCGATCTTCGAGTCGTGGCTGACCCCGGAGGGCCTGGCCGAGCTGGAGGTCCTGCTGGAAACCGGCGCCTACAACGTCGGTTTCCCGGAGCACGCCGTCCTCCTGAGCGTCGCGGCCCTGCTGAGGCATGGCGTCAACGACTCCGTCCGCACGCTGCTCGACGAGGTTTCACCGCTGGCCGGGTCGCTGCGGTTCTCGCCGTATCCGGGTGCGCCGTCACCCCTGCGACCGGGCCAGGTGTCGCGGTGGACCGCCCGGCAGGTCGCGGGTGCCCTGGAACGCGCCCGCGCCAATCCGCGGGTCGCTGCGGAACGCGAGGCCCTGACCGTCTGGCTGCCGCTGACCGACAAGGTGGTGGCGTTCTGGGCGGGCATCATCGAGGCGCCCACCTTCGACGAGGGCCGCATCGACGAGGCCCGCACGCTGGTCGCCGACTACGACCGGGCGGCACGGCAGCACACCCGCTGCCGCAAGTACCGCCGACCGGGTGAGAACCTGCCGATCCTGATCGACGCGCTGCGGCAGGTGATCGACGGGCAGGGGGCGTGGCCGCCCGGGCGGGTGAGGCACGTCCTGTCGCGGATCGAGGCGAAACGGGGCCTGCCCGGCAGCAAGCGATCCGACGACCTGCGCTCCCGGCAGGCGGTGGCGGCCTCCCGGCCCCTGCACGCCGAGGTGGCGGTGGTCGTCGCGGACCGGGTGGCGCGGCTGCGCGGGGATGTCGGCCTGACCGATTTTCCCGCCGCCTCCGCACCGATCTCCGATGACGAGGCCACCGACGTGGTGCCCGCCGGCACTCCGCTGCCGGCGTCGGTGCTGCGCACCCTGCGGCTGGGTTTCGTCTCGGATCTGGAGGAGCTGATCACACTCGGGGTGGTGCCGTCTGCGGAGGTGCTGGCGTCGCTGGTTCCGCAGCTCACCGCCGGGCAGGTGGCCTCCTCAGCGGACGACCCGCTGGTCGGCGCGCTGCTCGCCGCCACCTATCGGGCGTTCCGGCGGCGCCGGAGTTTGCTGCTGCTCGACCTGGAACAGCAGGTGCGGTTCAAGGAGCTGCCGTGGGTGGCGGCCCTCCAGGAACTCACGGCCGGCGGCCCCCTCGACGACCCTCTGGTGCTGGCGCGGCGACTCGGATCGGTGGTGTTGGGCGCGTTCCCGGGCACGATCCTGCCGAACGGGTTCATCCGGGAATACAGCGCCCTCCTCGACATGGCGCAGGTGCGGCTGCCGTTGACCGAGGAACTGGCCGCCGACATTTTCATGGGCCGGTTCGCACCCAAGTTCCAGCGGGCCGCGAAGGTGGCGGCGGGACTGCTGCGCGGGTCGCTCTACGAGCGCTACTACGGCATCGACTACGCCGCGGTGCTGGGCCTGCCGGAACCGGACGGGCACGGGGATGTCGGAGAGTTCGACCGCATGGTCGCGGGGGATGTGCCGGCGGGCCGGAGCGTCGCGGCGAACGGGCAGATCATCGAACGCCAGCAGATCCTCACCACCCACAACCTGGCGGTCCTGGTGAAACTCGGCGTGCAGCCCGGCCGGAGCTGGGCCGAGCTGGCGCACCATGCCGCGGGGAGGTCGTTCCAGCTGCTGGAACGCGCAAGAAACAGCCCTTGGCCGCTGTCGGCCATCAAGAACGCCGCCTACGCCTGGCGACAGGCGGTGTTCTTCCTATCCATCTGTGGCGACGACACCGCCACCGAGGCCCTCCGCGACCTCCCCGGAGCAACCATCTGGCCCGCGGCCCGGATCCTCGACGACCTCGCCCACTGCCACCGGGGTGAACCCGTGATCCCGTTCACCGGCTGGACCCAGGGCCCGCACTGGGTGCAGTCGACGGTCCCGGAAACCGACACCCCCCAAGCCGGTTGATCCAAGCCCCGAGACCCAGCCCCACATCCAAGCCAGTTGAGCTGAGCCCTGAGCGCCAGTCCTACCCCAAGCTGGTTGAGCCGAGCCCTGAGCGTCAGCGAAGAGCTCGTGTCGAAACCACCTCAACACCCGAGCTTCCCCCGAGGCCCCATCCTCGGGTATGCTTGCCCGGTCTCGGGGCATTAACTCAATTGGTAGAGTGCCACCTTTGCAAGGTGGAAGTTAGGGGTTCGAGTCCCCTATGCTCCACGAAAAACGGTTTGCGTCGAAGAATCGCATTGGCTGGTCAACAGAGGAGACCAAGGCGAAGACTGGGATCGACCTTTGGCGACCGACACCACCCCAAATATCAGGCTTGGAATGACAACCACGACGCAATTCCCGCAGCCGTGACAACAAGTTGAATTCCAATCCAGATCAGAACTGCCAACAGTCCTCGGCGCCGGTGTGGCACATCGCGTCGCGTCTGCAAAACCAGTACCAATGCCACCAGAGAGAGGCCCAGGGAAATGGGCAGTGCCGGGATCAGGGCGACAACGCTCAGGGCGAGAAGGATCCACACCCAGGTGAGAGAGGACAATCCTCGAGCACTCTGCTCCGTGACCTTGTATTGTTGCATCATTTTCCCTCCTCGTGACGGTCTACTTGATGTTTGTCCATGAATCATGCGTTGACAAGCCACGCGCTGTAAACGCCTCTGGCATCAACTTCCAGGTGCTGGATCTTGTCGAAACGAACACCGGATCCCCTGAACAAGATATTACCATGCCACGTAGTCTCGCAGATTCCGTGAGAGTTCTGGATCCAGCAGCTTGTATCTGCACTCAGGGCAACCGCGATATTGAAATTGACACTGGAGGTGATGCAGGACTTGGTTGCGACAACCGAGCCACCCCGCACTTGCTAGATAAAACTCTGCGAGAGCTTGGTGACGGTGATTCCGAGAATCTCCTGTTTGACTGAATACGAGGAACGACGATCGGTGGTTGCATCCTCTTTTTTTGCTGGCCGATATGGCCAAGGTGCGGGGGATCTCCGTCGTCACGCTTCACGACCCACTCCTCAGCGACCCCCTTCGATCCTCTGACGCCCACCCGCGGCGCGTTCTGCCAGCACGGCGAGGGTGAGCAGCTGTTTGCGCATCATCAGTAGGTCACCCCAGGCCAGCAGATACCTCAGGGTCTTTCCCAGTACCCGGCCGATGGGGGGCATCCACAACGCCGCGACCAACTGGCTGCGAGACCCGGTGATCGTTTCGACGCGGTAGTGGAGGGTGATCGCGCCGAAGATCCGGGTCGGACGACCTGCCTTCATCCGCAGCGTCAGCGACTCGCCATCGGTGAAGTCCGTCAGCTCGAAGATCGTCATGAACGACTGCCCCACCGCCAGATCGGTCAGCGACGGATCGGCCCGCCGCGGACTGCGTCGCCCGAAGTTGTCCAGCCAGTCGTACGAGTACGGAGCGCGACGCATCTGGCACAGCCACAGGAAACCGACCTCCCGCGGTGCTTCCATGGCGACGGCGCGAACCGCGAGTCGCGAGCCGGGCGCGACCTCCGGAGTTGGCAACCCCGCCGGTTCCACGGGCACACCCCACATCCACGGCAGCCCGTCGCCATGCCCCATCGCACCCGCCTCTCAAGTTACTGAAGGGAGACTCAAATATTACAGACCCCATCCGTGGCGACGGCGGAACCGGAGCTCAGGTCCTGGCAGAAACGGAACTGGGAGTCTGGCAAAAACGGAGTTCCCGACCCGGCAGTTCCGGAACTCGACCGGGAGCCATGACACGAAATGCCTTGTCAAACAAGGATTATTCCCAACCGTCATCAAGCACCACGGGGAGACTTCCGCTGCGCTCCTCGAAGCACGGAAGCCTTCGGAGGCCCGCACGCTCCCGGCCCTGAACGACCTCCTCCACGAGGAGGTTCTCGTCCTCGAAAACAAACACCGCGGAAGCCCCGCAATCACGGCACGTCCGACGCAAGAAGTGGGCATTCCCGGGGCCCGATCCGATGCCGGATACGGACAACTTCCCCCAGTCAGACCGGCTTCCACTACGGTTCAAGAATGAGCACAGAGAAGAGCACCGGGTTCAGGTTCGGGGTCCTGCCCCAGATCGTGGTGGCCATCGCGCTGGGGATCCTGCTGGGGTCGGTCCTACCCACCTGGGCCACCCGGATCTTCGTCACCTTCAACGACATCTTCGGCCAGTTCCTGAGCTTCTCCATCCCGCTGATCATCGTCGGGTTGATCACCCCGGCCATCGGGGAGCTGGGACGCGGCGCCGGCAAGTGGTTGGCGCTGACCGCCGGCCTCGCCTACGCCTCCACCCTCATCGCCGGTTTCATGGGGCTCGGCGCGTCCCTGCTGGTGCTGCCCCAGGTGCTGCCCGCCGAGACGGGCGCCCTCAGCAACCCGGAGGACGCCCTGCTCAAGCCCTACTTCTCCATCCAGATACCGCCGTTGTTCGGGGTCATGACCGCCCTCATCCTGGCCTTCGTCATCGGCGTGGCGCTCACCACCATCGAGGGCAGGGCGCTGCGCACCGGATTCGAGGAGTTCCGGGACATCGTCAACCTCGTGATCTCCAAGATCATCATCCCGCTGCTGCCGATCTACATCTTCGGCATCTTCCTCAACATGACCCAGGGCGGCCAGGTGCTCACCGTCATCGCCACCTTCCTGGGTGTGGTGGTGTTCGTGTTCATCCTCACCTGGATCATGTTGCTGCTCCAGTACCTCGTCGCCGGGGCCGTCACCGGGCGCAATCCGTTCCGGATGCTGGGCACCATGCTGCCCGCCTATCTCACCGCACTGGGAACGTCGTCGTCGGCGGCGACGATCCCCGTCACGCTGCGGCAGTCGATCAAGTCGGGAACCTCGGAGCCGGTGGCGTCGTTCGCGATCCCGCTGTGCGCCACCATCCACCTGGCCGGTTCGACCATCAAGATCACCTGCTTCTCCCTGGCCGTGATGATGCTCTCCGGCATCCCCATCGACCCGGTGCTGATGATCGGGTTCATCTGCATGCTCGGCGTCATGATGGTCGCCGCCCCGGGTGTTCCCGGCGGCGCGATCGTCACCGCCGCGGGTCTGTTGCAGTCGATGCTCGGGTTCAACGAGGCGCAGGTCGGCCTGATGATCGCCACCTACATCGCCATCGACTCCTTCGGCACCGCCACCAACGTCACCGGCGACGGGGCCATCGCCGCCATCGTCGACCGGATCATCTCCCGTCGTCACCGGCCGCAGATCGCCCAGGATTCCGACCCGGAACCCTCCACCTCGTGATGGGCACAGCTTCCCCTTTGGAATGCAGGGGTAGCGTGTAAATCATCCACATCGGGAGGATCAGATGAGCGACGCAGCATTTGACAGCATCTTCCCTCGCGGGGAGGAGAACACGGCCTTCGGGAAGTACTTCACGGGCCAGAGCTACCTGAGCATGCTCAACACCGAGGGCGTCATGGTGGCCAACGTCACCTTCGAGCCAGGCTGCCGCAACAACTGGCACATTCACCACGCGTCGAAGGGTGGCGGACAGATCCTGCTGTGCACAGCGGGGAGCGGCTGGTTCCAGGCCGAGGGCGAGGCCCCGGTCAGTCTGGAACCGGGCTCGGTCGTGACCATCCCGGCGAATCGCAAGCACTGGCACGGCGCCAAGAAGGACTCGTGGTTCAGCCACATCGCCATCGAGGTGCCGGGCGAGGACACCAGCAACGAATGGTGCGAACCCGTTTCCGACGAATACTACGACAACCTCTGAGAGGAACCGGCTCATGGAGAACGTGACGGCGGGCCGGGATACCCTTGGCGATTTCGCCCCGAAGTTCGCGGAGCTGAACGACAACGTGCTGTTCGGCCAGGTGTGGGCCCGCGAGGAGCAGCTCTCGCCCCGGGACCGCAGCGTGGTCACGGTGACCGCGCTGATGGCGTCAGGGGTGCTCGACACCTCCCTCAGGGCGCACATCGAGATCGCGAAGAGCAACGGCATCACCCGCGACGAAATGGTGGAGATCCTGACCCACGCGGCGTTCTACGCCGGATGGCCCAAGGCCTGGGCGGCATTCCGCTACGCGAAGGAGATCTACGCCGAGTAGATTTTCACGGTTTTGCAGCACTCAACTCCGTTTTGACCGCCAAATCGGGGTTTTACGGCCTTGAGTGCTGCATTACCGGGTGGTTTCGTTCGGGCTCAGTCGGTCGCGGGTGACTCGCGGAGCTCCGCCGCCATAGAGCACCCCTTCCTTGGCCTTGACCGCAGCGACGAGCACGAAACTGAGGGTGATCAGCAGCGCCCAGCTCCCGAACTTGCCGACGTGCACGAGATGCCATCCGCCGAGCTGGTCGGGGTAGCTCCAGGCGCCCAGGAGGGTGGCGGCGTTCTCGGCCAGCCACAGGAAGGCGCCGATCAGGATGAAGGCCTGCGCGGTCGGCATCCAGTAGCGGTCGCCGCCGACGGTGAAGTGGACGGTGGAGCCCCACAACGCCACGAGGAAGGCGACGGCGATCAGCCAGCGCAGGTCGGCGATGAAGTGGTGGGTGAAGAAATTGAGGTAGGCGGCCACCGCCAACAGGCTCACCGGCACCCAGCGGAACCCGCCGACGTGCAGGTCGAAACGACGAAACGCCTGGCAGATGTAGGAGCCCACCGAGGCGTACATGAACCCGGAGAACACCGGCACCCCCGCTATTCGCACCGCCCCGGCGTCGGGGTAGCTCCACGACCCAACATGCACCTTGAACACCTCGAGGGCCAGGCCGATCAGGTGGAAGGCGCAGATGACGCACAGCTCACGCCAGGTCTCCAGCCTCAGGATGACGAACGCCACCTGCACGACGATCACGTAGATCAGCAGTGCGTCATACCGAGCGACGGGCATCGCGACGCGACCCCAGATCACGGAGGTGACGGCCAAACCGAGGAAGATCGCGATCGGGAAGGCACAGCAGGCCAGTTCAATGAGCGCGAACTGGATCATCCGGACGGGCAACAGCCGCAACCGGGTCAGTGGGCGACGTTCAGCAGGCACTCCGGGATTGTGCCCGAAGGATCGTCCTTCTCCCCGCCGCCTCCCAAATCCGCTCACCAACGGTGACGGCACCCGGGACGGCTAACCTGTCACCATGAACGCCCCCGGCATCCAGCGCCACGTCACGGGGAACACGAGTACCACGGGAGCCCGGTCGGAATGAGGCCGACCGCAGGACGTCGGGTGCTGCTCTCCGAGGCGTCCAGTTTCACGGCCCGGGAGTTCGTGACGGTGCTCGGGCGCGACGGCGTGGTCGTCGATGCGATGTCCAGCGTCCGGACCCCCATCGCACGGTTCAGCAGGTACTGCCGCGCCATTCGTCGCGTCCCGGCCCCGTCGCAGGACCCACTGGGTTACCTGGCGGCGACGGACCGGCTGATGGCCTCCGGGGAATACGACGCCCTCCTCCCGACCCACGAGCAGGCCTGGCTCTTCTCCGCCGGCCGGCACCTGATGCGGCACCGGGTGGAGGTCGCCGACATTGCCGCATTCGACCGGGTGGAGTCGAAGATCGAGTTCGCACGCCTCCTCGACGACCTCCGGCTGCCGCAGCCCGCGTGGCGGCTGGTCGAGAACGAGGACGACCTCTCCGGGCTGGGTTTGCCCGTCTGGCTCAAGGCCGAGTTCTCGACCGCTGGTCGCGGGGTCGTCCGCGTCCCCTCCCGGGACGAGGCGGCCGCGGCCCTCGCGTCGCTCACCCCGCGGGGCCGGGTCATGGCGCAGGCCCCGGCGCCCGGCCGGTACGCCCAGGTGCAGGGTCTGTTCCGTCGCGGCCGGCTGCTGGCGGCGGCGGCCAGTGAGCTGCTGGCAACCGGAGTCGGGGGAAGCGCGGCCGCGAGGGTGAGCGTCCATCATCCCGAGGCGGTGACGGCCCTCGAACGCCTGGGCGCTTTCCTGTCGTGGCACGGTGGCCTCGGCCTCGACTACTTCCACGAGGACGGCAGACCGTGTTTCATCGAGTGCAATCCCCGCATCTCCGAGCCCGCGAACGCAGCAGCGGCCGGCGTCGATCTCCCCGCCCTCATGATCGGCCTGGCCGACGACGCCTCTCCATCCGGGGAGCCTGTGGTGGCGCAAGCGGGTGTGCGGACCCGTTCGACGCTGGCCATCGGCCTCGGAGCGGCCGAGACCACCGGGACCCACCGGGGAGTGGCGAAGGCCGTTGCCCGCGCCCTGCTCGGACGCGCCCCCCGGAAACCGGCGCGGGAGGTCCTGACCCCGGTTCTCGAGGACCCACCCAGCCTCGTCCCGTTCGTCGTGGCGCTGGCCCCGGTCCTGGCGCGCCCGGCGGCAGTGCGACGGATGGCCGCGAGAACCGTGGCCGACTACTCCATCACCCCGGAGGCGGTCGCACGGGTCAGTACAAGATAGGAAAAATGGCTATAGGCTCCACGAGCAGATGAGTGGAAGCCGGAGAGCCCCGAAGAATTCCGTCAAAATTCGTCGAGGTATTGAGAACGGGCCTTCATGGCGTGGATGATCAGCTCGTAACCGTCGTCGTAGACCAACATGACGAGTTCGAGAAGACGCCCGGCCGGATCCATGCCAATCAACAGCCAGCGCCGAGGGTCGTCCTTGTCATCAAGTGGACGGGAGTGCAGGACATGGGTGGCTGCATGGCGCACTGCATCGTCATTGAGGCGGTCGCGGCGATAGTGCTTCCGCGCAGCCTGATGCAGGTCACGCAACGTCCACCCAGGCCTTGACAGCAGCCCTGATCGCTTCCGACCGGTTCTGGATGCCTTCCGCCTCGGCCCGGGCAGTCAAAGCTGCAAGGGTGGCTGCATCGAGCCGCACGGGGACGACCACCCCGGGGCCATCGCCCACAGGCGGACGACCTCGGCGTGCCTTGGGAAGACTCGCGAGATCGTACCCGGCCTCCGCCTCGTCGGCCCAAGCTTGGATCTGCTCGTCCGTGACGGATTCGCCCCGCAACAGATGTTCACTCACATCAATAGTGTATACGAAATTCTTGACGCGTTTTCGAACAAGCAGCCGCCCCGGGCGGCGCGAGTGCTCTACACGATCATCATCGCCATTTCCTCGTTGATCCAGGCCATGCCCATCAAGTTGGCTCAGCGACGCTCATCCACTGGCTGCCCGTCGAAGAAGCAACCCTGATCCTCGGGGAGGTGGTCATCCTGATCTGACCGCTCGACCGTGGCGGGCGCCCCCGACCCCACCCATGACAACATCGCTTTGGGAAAGAAATCTGCACGAAACCATTGCGTGTGGGCCACAGACGCGGAAGACTGAGGCCATAGCTCCCCACCGTCCTCCGGGACTGGTGGGGTTTTTATCTGCAGGAGGCGCGGTGCCCGGCCCTCGGGCTGCACTCGCCATCGACCACCAGAACGCGCACCTCACCGGACCGCGCCCGGCCGCGCAATCTCCTGCTCCTCCCAGCAACCCTTTCCCGGCGGCAGTCCGACCGCCTTCAGCAGGCCGGGGAAGCGCTGCTCAATGGCGTGGTCGCGGCGGGTGACGCGGCGCCGCTTGCCCAGGACCTCGGTGTGCATGAGCCCGGATAGCCGCAGCGTCCTGAGATGGTGCGACAACGTGGACTTGACCACGTTGTAGGCGAGATCGCCGCAGTAGAGCGGCCCTTCCTCGGCTATGCGACGCAGCACGTCGCGGCGGATCGGATCCGACAGGGCACCCAGCACCGCGTCCAGGCTGATGTCGGCCACATCCGGATGGAACACCTCCCTGGCCATCTTCCCGCCCTTTCAAGTCGCACGGTTCGGCACACGCTCAACCAAAGACGGTACCTCCCACCGCCGGGTCGCACAACATTATTGGAAACCGGTTGCGTCGGACCGCACCGAACGAGCAGGACGATTCAACCAACTTCCCCTCCCCGGAACCACCCCTGCAGGACTTGACTCCCGCTCCCCCACAGGACAATTCTTACTTCGGTGAACATCGAAAAGAAAGGAGTGGTCATGTCCTCCCACCAGCGAACCGTCAGCGAATCCGCCATGGGGTCGCTGTCGTTCTTCACTCTCTTCGTCATCGGAACCGACACCTTCCTCGTCGCTCCCCTGCTGCCCCTGCTGCAGGAGGAGTTCGGCGTTCCACTCGCACAGTCCGGGTGGCTGGTCTCGGCCTACGCCCTGGGGTATGCGCTGTTCGCCCTGGCGGCGGGGCCGATCTCGGACCGTCACAACCGACGCCGCGTGCTGCTGGCCGGGGTGGCGGCCTTCGCACTGCTGACCTGCGCCTGCGGGGTGACCTGGGACTTCTGGTCCATGTTCACCACCCGTTTCCTGGCGGGTGTGGGCGCTGCCTTCGTCAGTCCACAGATCTGGGCCTCCATCCCGATGGTGGTGTCACGCGGGGCCGTCATCAAGGTCATGGGGCACGCGACGGCCGGCCTGGCGATCGCCCAGGTGGCCGGGATTCCCATCGGCTCCTGGCTGTCCACCCAGAACTGGCGTCTACCCTTCTTCACCATCGCCGGGCTCAGCGTCCTGCTGTGGCTAACGCTTCTCGCGTGGTTCCCGAGCGTTCCCCCGGCCGCTCCAACCGACGGGGACGGCCTTCCCGCCCCGTACCGCCGGGTTCTCGCCTCGCGCACCTTGGCGTGGTCGGTGGTGGCCTACCTCGTCTTCCAGGCTGGCTGCTTGGGCGCATTCTCGTTCATCGGTTCCTGGCTGGCCAAGGATTTCGGCGCCACACAGACCGAGATCGGCGTCTCCATGATGATCATCGGTCTGGGGCAGGGAATCGGTTCGTTCGCCGGGCCGCCGCTGGTGGCCAGGATCGGGGAGCGCACCTCCCTGTGGTCCGGGATCGTCGTCCTCGGCGCCGGTTTCCTGCTCGCCTCGGCGATGCCGTCCCGCTGGGCCGCGACCATCGCCTTCGCCGCGACGCTGCTCGTCGGAGGTTTCCTGCTGCCGGTGATGATGGGGCAACTCCAGAGCAACGCCGGCCAGGCCCGCGGCACCGTCTCCTCGCTGTCAAACTCGGCCATGTACCTGGGCACCGCCATCACGGGAGGCATCGGCGGCACCCTGCTGACCGTTTTCCCTGGCTACTGGGGCATCAGCATCTACACCGCCGCCACCTTCGCCCTTGCCCTGGCCATCTACCGGTTCGCCGGCGCTTTCCGAAACGCTCCTCCGCCTTCGTGAATGGCGGCCTCCAGGTCGGCTCGCGCCTCGACCATGGCGGGGCCGTACCAGAACAGCGACCTGCCCCGGACGTTCAGAGACCCCACCCCGCCCAGCGCCTCCGGTCCGTCGGTGGCGGTGAAGGGGTAGGGCTCGTCGGGAAGCAGGACGAAATCTGGGTTCCCACTGAGGGCGTCGTTGATTTTAACATGCGGATACCGCATGTCATCGACAATGTTGACCAGTCCCAGGCGACGCAGCAGGTCGTCGGGATAAGTGCCCGTACCCACCCAGATCCAGGGGTCCCGCCACACCGGGAGCGCCACCCGTCCAGACAGCCGCGGCGGGTGGCGCCACACCTCGCGGGCCTCCTCCAGCCAGCTGACCTCCCGCAGCCCGAATCCTTCCCGGAACAGCCGGGTCATGCTGCCCAGGGCGTCGTCGATGCCGTCGATGCGGGTCACCCACACCGGGATTCCGGCGGACCGCAGCCGTTCGACGTCAACTCGGCGGTTCTCTTCCTGGTTGGTCACCACCAGGTCGGGGCGCAGCGCGGCGATGGCGGCGCGGTCGGGGTTCTTGGTGCCCCGTACCCGCGCGACCTCCAGGCCGGCGGGATGGGTGCACCAGTTCGTGGCACCGACGAGCACGCCCGGGGCGGTGAGGGCGATCGCCTCCGTCAGCGACGGCACCAGCGAGACCACCCGCTCGGGCGGGCGGTCCAGCGCGACTTCCGCCCCGAGGTCATCCAGCACGCCCCCATTTTCCCCGCACCCCGAAAAGCTGGTTGAGCCGACCCGCGAGTGACTAATCTCTGAGCATGTACCGGCTGTCCCCGTCGTGGCGGATCGTGGAACGCGACGACGGTTTCGAGATCTACGGCGGCGACGACGCCCGCTTCCAGTTCGACCCGAGCCCTCTCGTTTCCCGGTTGGCGGCCGGGGATGCGGTGACCCGCGAAGGCCTCGACCCGACCGGGACGATCGAGTTCGAGCAGCTGCTGTCGGCCGGGATGATCCGCCCCGAGATCCCGGAGGAGCGACGCCGGTCGGTGGCGGTCGTCGGCGATCCTCTTCCCGTCGACGTGGTGCTGCCCGGCGAGCCGCGATCTGCGGAAACCGCCGACCTGCTGGTGCTGGTGCGTCACACTGCCACCGCGCCGGACATCGTCCGGCGGGCGTCCGAGCTGGAACGGCCGCACCTGTTTGTCGACATGTCCTTTCATCACACCGTGTCCATCGGTCCGCTGGTGATCCCGCACGAAACCCCGTGCGTAGCCTGCCTGCAGGGCCGGCTGCGGGAGCGCTGGGGTGAACGACAACCCGTCGCCGATCCCGAGGTGGCCAGGCGGTATCCCGATCTCGTCGCGGCGCTGCTCGCCTCGGAGGTGCGACGCTGCCTCGAGGGGGACACGTCGCTGGCGGGCTGGACCGTCGCCTGGAACCTCGCCGACCGTTCCATCCTGCGCGAGAAACTGCTCACGGTCCCCCTCTGCGACTACTGCCGCGGGATCGACCTGCCCGGTAGCATCACACCATGAGGGCACTGCGAACCCAGTTCGACGGGACCGGCGCGCCGAGGACGGTGGCCACTCCCACATGCTGCTGCTGTAGCTGCTGTTGCTGTTGTGTTGCAACTTTGGCGACGGCCAGCGCGCTCGGAACGGGAGCGGTGATCCAGGCCCGTGAGAGCACCCGCCTTTCCGGGGGAGCTTTCGCCGCTCGCATAGCCCTCGCCCTGCTTCTACCTTGGCTGGCGCTGATAGGCGTCGTGTTTGGATTCGCCCTTGAAGAGCCGGCGCATCAGTTGGCAGTTCTCGTTCTTGCTTTCGCGGTTCTGGGGGCTGGTTACTGGTATCTGGTCTCATTCCGGAACAGGATCCCGGCGATGGTGACGGCAGCGATCATGGCGGTTCTGCTCTGGGTCGCCCTGACAAACGAGTTACTCATCTCGGTGAACCTCTTCCTGCGTGAATCCTTCTCGCCCGTCCTCTATCTCGTCTTGGCCACGGGGACTGCCGTGCTCATCAGCTTGATCATGCTGCTGCATTGGCGTCCCGGGCGCAGGAGCGCAATCGAGGTGATCCTCGGCCTGCCGAGACGAAACACCACGGACACCGATCCCCCGCCCAGCTCCTCGTGACCGCTTTCGCCGGTTCCCGTGAACCATGATCCTCGGCGCCCATCTGATGCAGCAGGCCGTCGGGCAGCGCCACGGCTTGGTGTTGCCGCCGCAGCGCGTTTCTTTGTCGATGGCCGACGCCGACATCGTCCACTATGGGGTGCCGCGGAAGATCGACTCGCCCTGGGAGAGCGCCTCCGGAGGGGTGGCGAGACGGGAACGCGACGCGCGCCTGGCGGCGATCGGGGAAGCCGTCGAACGCACCACCTCGGGGCTGGTTCAGCTGCCGATGCGGCCTCGCCGCGACATCCCGCCCGGCGAGCGGATCGACGCCGAGGACTTCGCGCTGTTCACCCCTGATCAGCGCACCCGGCCCGGTTTCCCGCACGGCAGCATCCACGACCCCGAGTGTCCGTACGTCGAGGTCTTCTCCCTTTTCGACAACTCCCCGGTTTGGGTGCCGCAGCCCTTCGTGTCGTTGCAGGACCCGCACCGCACCGGGGTGCCGAACTCCTCCGGGTTGGCGGCGGGACCCGACGCGCACGCGGCCCTGCTGCGCGGGGTGCAGGAGCTGATCGAACGCGATGCTCTGATGACGACGTGGCTGCACGGCCTGTCCGGGCGCGCAGTCGCCCCTCCCGATCCCTTGGCCTCAGAGGTCGCGAGGCTGAGCGGCGAGTTCACCGTCCTCGATCTCACCCCCGCATACAGTCCGTTTCCCGTCGCGGCAGTGATGGGCGGGATACCGAAACGGGGTGTGTGGCGGTATTCCCTCGGGGTGGCCTGCAAACACGACTGGGAATCCGCTGTGGAAAAGGCCCATCTGGAGTGGAATCAGGGGGTGTTGTTCGCGGGTATCTACGGAGAACTGACCGATGTCTCCCGGATCCGGAAAAACAGCGAACTGCATTCCTTCGACGAGCACGCAATGTATTACACGCTGTATCCAGAATTGTGGCCGGACCTGCCGATTCTGCGGGAAAAGAACGTCCTGCGCTCCCCGTCACAGCGGGCGGCCCCCGAGGAACCGCGACGTGCGCTGGAGGTGGCCCGGAAGGCGCTGCTGGACGCCGGTATCCGCGTGTACTACCGGGAGGTGAGCACCATCGATGCCATCCAGGCGGGGGTGCGGGTGGTGAAGGCGCTGTCGCCGGACATGGCGCTGATCCATTCCCACGACGCCTGGCCGTTCCTGCACAAGGTGGACGGCATGGTGGAATCGCGCTATCCGGGCCGGGGACCGGAATCCCGGTTCCCCAACCTGAAACCGCATCCGCTGGGGTGAGGCGATGGAAACACCCTTCTTCGACGATTTCTGGCAGGCATCCGAATTGAGCCCCCACAATTTGAGGGAATTCATGCGCATGATGGATTCCTACGACCCGGAGAGCAGGCAGCTGCGTCTGGACCATCCGCTCGCACCCACCCCGCTGCCGCGAACCCGTGGGCGGCCCCTGGAAAGGCTCGCGGCGCGGCGCAGAAGTGGGCGGGGTTTCTCGCCGCGACCCCTCGGAGCCAAGTACCTGGCGCGGCTGCTCGGTTCCTGCCGGGCGTGGGGCGGCCCGGAACATCGCGCCTTTCCATCGGCGAGTGCGTCGTATGCGACGGAGGTGTTCGTGGTCGGCTGGCAGGTGGAGAACCACACGGGTCGGATGCTTTACTACGACCCCATAGACCACGGCCTGGTCATCCTCCCCGACCCGTCCCCGCCGTGGCCCGAGGCGCAGTCGCGGATCAACGTCCCCGTCACCGGGGAACCGGCGTGCCTGGTGGTCGCGACGCTTTTCCCCGACCGCCTGACCGCGAAATACGGGGAGCGGGGAGGTCGTTTCGCCCTCCTCGAGGCGGGTGCCGTGATGCAGCAACTCTCCCTGACGGCGGCGGACCTCGGCCTGGCGGGAGTGGTCGTGGGAGGCCTGATCGACGACTACTGGCTGGCCCGCCTGGGCCTCACCCGGACCGGAGCCGTCGTCGCGTTCGGCTACCTGGTGGGTCACGGGGGTCGCGGGTAGGAGACGGACCGCGACGAAGGAGCAGCCCGAGTCGAAACCACCCCTCATTGAAGCTGGTTGAGCCAGCGCGTGAGCGAAGCGAACGGCTGTGTCGAAACCACCCCGCGACCGACAATCACACCCGACCACAGCCCTCCACACACTCACCCACGGCTCATCGCGTTCGCGGCTCGGTTCAGTTCGCGAGACCGAGATGATCTTCAAGCCACGCAAGAACCCCTTGGGAGTTGTTGCTCCCGGTTGTGCCGTCGGATATTTCCTTCACCGCTTCCGGGGCGTTGTCCATCGCGATCCCGGTGCCGGCTCGTTTCAGCATCTCCACGTCGTTCCCGCCGTCGCCGAAGGCCACCATGTCGTCGAGGGAGACGCCGATCCTCTCGCCCAGCCAGGCCAGTGCGACTCCCTTGTTCACGCCGGCGGGAATGATGTCGATGGACCCGTGCCCGCTGGATGTGGGAACCGCCCCGGCGGGCAGGCCGGCTCTCAGTCGTTCCAGCAGCCCGGCGGTCTCCTCGCCTGGGCATCCCAGGGCCAGCTTGAGCACGGGCTCTTCCACCCGGCCCCAGTCGTCGACGAGTTCGAGGTTCGCGTAGTACCTTCCCAATGCCGTGATCACATCGGGGTCGCTGGTGCGCGGCGCGTATGCGGTCGATGCGCAACAGACGAGGACGAAAACCCCCGGCAGCCGCACGCTCAGTGAGAGCGCGGCGTCGAGGTCGGCCGGGGCGAAGGGGGTGGTGTGCAGCACCTCGTCGCCGGCGGCCACCAGGGCGCCGTTCTCCGCGATGTGGAAAACATCCGGGTGGTGGTCGAAACACCTGCTGAGGGCCTGGTGCTGGTTGCCGCTGGCAACGACGAAACGGATTCCGTCATCCTGCATGCGGGAGTGGATCCGGGAGAAACGGGCGCGGTCGTAATCGCCCTCGTCGTCCAGGAAGGTTCCGTCCATGTCGACGGCGACCAGACGAATCGATTTGCCATGACTTTCCATGCACACAACTTATGATCCAAAATGATCACATGCAACGATCAGAAAGGCACAAACTGATCATATCGGCGGTCGGCAAGTCGTCGCGGACCGTTGAGGAGCTCACCGCACTGACGGGGGCATCGGCCGTCACCATCCGGCGCGACCTGACCGACCTGGCCGAACGCGACGCACTACGGCGCGTCCGAGGCGGGGCGGCTCCAGCGAAATCCCGCGGCGCCACCTACCCGTTCGACCTCCGCAGCACCGAACACCCGGCGACCAAACAGGCCCTGGCGCGCACCGTCGCATCCATGATCAATCCCGGAGACTCCGTCCTGATTGACAACGGCACCACCGCCCTGGCGGTCGCCCACGAACTGACGGGCCTCGGTATAACGGCCCTGGCCCTGTCGCTGCACGCGGCCGCGGCCCTCGCCGCCAAACCGGGAAACCAGGTGATCGTCCCCGGGGGTCCCGTCAACCACGACGATCTCTCCTTCACCGCCCCCGGAACCGCCGATGTCATCCGTCGCATGCGCTTCGATGTCGCGATAATCGGTTCCTGCGCGGCCCACCCCGACGCGGGCCTCACCGTCGCCGACTGGGGCGACGCGCACGTCAAACGCGCAGCCCTGAAGTCCGCGAGCCGGGTCTGCCTGGCGACGACCGCCGACAAGTTCACCCAGACCGCCGCACACCAGTTCGCCACCTACGCCGACCTGGACACCCTGGTGACCACCACGGACGCATCCCCGTCGGCCCTCGCCGAGGCCCGCCTGGCGGGGGTCGAGGTCCTGACGGTCGAGTCCCCACCCGACCAGTGACCCGCCGGAAACCGGCATCTTCATCAAATTGCCCAGCTGTCAGATGCGGGCTCGGCTTAGCCGTTTACCCAGAAGACTGACAGCCTGGATCAACTAATTCCAGAATCGCTCTTGCGCATCTAATCGAACTCATGTACCATTACCTTATGGCTGGATCGGACCACACTCCCCTCGTCGAGGGCCCCGCGGAGGAAAACGCCGCGGCATGGCATCGGCGCGTGGCCGCAGCCCACGAGCTGGCGGGCAGGCTGGCCGTGATCCACGCCGACCTGGTAACCCTGACCGAGGAGCTGCTCTCGTCCAACACCTGGGCCGGGGACGGGATCCGTTCCATCGAGCACTGGCTGCAGGTCTTCGTCGGCCTCTCCCCCGCGAACGCGGCGGCGGTGGCGCGGGTCGCACAACGATCCACCGAGCTTCCCGAAGTGGTCGAGGCGCTTGGCGCCGGGCGGCTCGGGTTGGACCAGGCCGCGGTGGTCGCCCAGCACGCGCCCGAGGAGTACTCGGCCAGCATCACCGAGTTCGCGGAGAAGGCGACGGTCACGCAGCTGCGACGCACCCTGTCGCGCTATCACCACCCGGATGTCGAGACGCCCTCCCCGGAGCCGCACGAAACCGCGCGGGCCGACGCGTCGCAGCTGTCCATGGTCACCAACTCACGCACCGGACGTTTCGAGTTGCGCCTCAGCGCCCCGGCCGTCGACGGCGCCTTGGTGGAGACCGCCATCCGCGAGGCCAAGGACGCCCTGTTCACCAGCGGAAACACCGAAGCCACTCTCGCCGACGGGCTGTTCGAAATGGCGAACCGCTCCCTCAGGGCGATCACCTCGGGCAGCCGCAAGGAGCACTACCGCGTCCATCTGCACCTCGACACCACCGGCGCGGGCTGGCTCACGAAGAAGGGCGCCCTGCCGCAACATCTCCTGGCCGAGTTCACCTGCGACGGCGTCCTCATCCCGGTCTGGGAAACCGATTCCCTGCCGGTCAGCGTGGGCCGCTCACAACGGATCGTGCCGCTTCGGACCCGCCGCCTGGTTGAGGATCGCGACCGCGGCTGCCGCTACCCCGGCTGCCCCGTCACCGGGTTCCTCGAGAACCACCACATTCAGCACTGGAGCAACGGCGGCGCCACGAACCGCGAAACGGTGGTCTCGCTCTGCCCCACCCACCACCGGCAGCACCACCAGGGTCGCTACACGATCACCGGCAACCCCGACATCCCCGGCGGCCTGACGTTCACCAACCAGTACGGCCAACGCATCGGAGGCGACCCGGAAGCCTCGGCCAAGGCCGCCGCCATCAGCGGCATCCGGGGTCGGAACCCCCGCAAACCGATCCCCTACAAGGGCCCCACCGGGGAAAACCTCCAAACCCGGTCGATCCGCTTCACCCGCAACCCACCCCGACGCGAGTGACATCGCACATAATCGATCTTGTAAGATCCTATGCAAGAAATTACCAGCCAGATGGGGTGATTCGTGTGACGACTGCCGTTGACCACATCTATCAGAGTTCAGATCTGGCGGGCTCTCGTCGGAAGGAAATCGTGGAAGCCGCCCAGCGCGGCACAACGTTGCTGCGTGCGCCCAGCGGCGACGCCTTGGCCTTCCTGCCCCACGTTGAGCTTGAACGCTTGGCGAACATCCGGGACTATGCTCGTGGTTTCGTCATGTTGGAAAGCGCGTTGCGTCGCCCTCGCAACGAACGCCGCGCCGCTGATTTCGGCGCCTGGGCCTTCGTCTTCTCTCTCTCCGAGGAACAACTGCTGGAGTTCCGCGACGATGTGAGTGACGCCCTGATGCGAGCTTGTTCCGGGGTCGACACCGTCAGATCTCTGCTGGACGACTGGAGAGCCACTGCCGAGTTCATGGCGGACGAGACCGCAGTGACCGCCCTCGGGGAGGACTTGGAAAACTTCACTGAGATCCAGCGTCCCAAAGACACCGAAGCGTGACCCCATGTCTCCGACCGCCAACAGCGCATACATACCCTTTGCTCCCGCGCGCAGGCCTGGCGGAAAACCGGAGGATGAACCTCGGTTCCGGGTCGTGGTCCACAGAAAGTATCTGCCAGCTTGGGCAGAACTGATCGATCGGATCGGTCTTCCAAGTGCGCAGCGTGCTTGGGATTACTTGGCGATGCAACCCGACCAGCCGCCCCGGATAGGCCAGTGCACAAAATTGCGCGGAATGGCCAAATACGCGAGGGACGGCTGGTCGGATGTCTACCACTACGAAGCTAGCTCAATGGTGCGCATCGACTACCAGTTCCACCGTAATCACCAGACATCCGAGGAACGAGCACCATGCCCAGTTGTGCGCATCCTCAGGATCAGCCTCTCAAGCCATTAGCCTCAGCAGTTGTGGCCCGGGAGGTTCAGCCAGGTGATACCTCGCCAAATGAGTCACTACAGACTTCAGCACCTGGCGACATTCCACATCAACTAACCTCACCCCTGCACACACTGGCAACAACGAGGCTTATTCATAGGGGTGTTTCGCTTTTCCTCAGCTAGCGCTTTGTCCCGAGGGAGATGCGAGGGCGGCTTGCCCAATCTGAGACAATTCAAGGTGTAAAAACAAAAACCTCAGATAAAAGACAAGCCGCTACCATGAACACTACCACAAGCCTTGACCGCAACCAGATCCTCAACCTGTGCGAACTGATCCACACATCCCAGTCCGGAAACCTTCCCGCAGCAGGATCCCGTGTCCTAGGATTGTTCCGCTGTATACAGGTCACTGTGTTGACGCTCAGACACAATCTCACCCAGGAATTGCTGGCCGACATCCACACAGTTTCCCAAGCCACCATCTCGAGAGTGGTGGCGGTTTACACTCCCTTGATCGCCGAGGCCCTCCAAGCCTGGGTGCCCAGTGTGGGGGACCTCGACCCGAACCGTCAGTACATCATCGACGGCACTTTGGCGCCCTGCTGGTCGTGGCACGACCGTCCCGAACTGTACTCAGGCAAACACCACACCACAGGCGTGAACCTGCAAGTGGCCTGCACCCTAGCCGGACACCTCGCCTGGATCTCCCCACCCCTGCCGGGTAGTGTGCATGATGCGAAGGCCATCAAGGAATCCGGATTCCTCACAACCCTCAATGCTCACAATCATATCGGGGACAAGGGCTACATCGGATTGGGGATGATCACCCCCGTGAAGAAACCCGCCTATGGTGAACTCACCGACACCGATAAAAGAAACAACACGGCCATCAACCGTGTCCGTTACCTCATTGAGCGTGTCATCGCGAACCTCAAGACCTGGCGTGTCCTGCACACTGATTACCGTCGCCCTTACAACACCTTCGAAACCACAATACAAGCCGTCACGGGGCTCATCTTCGCCTACACCCTATGAATAAGCCTCAATCACTTCCCAATCAATCCCAGGATACGAGAAAATCACATCGTAAAAAGGAGTCGAGACATCATCGGTAAGCTTATAGTTTTCAAGCATAGCTTGAATCGGCGCACTCCACTTCGGCGCCTTCAAATTAACATCCGCGCCCCCATCCAAAAAACGCTGCAACAACTTCGCCTCCCCCACAAAATCATGCTCACGCTCTTCAAACATCACATGCAGAGCATTAATCCGCTCATCAACATCAACCTGAGCCGGATCCGCACCATGATCCAACATCCAGTTAACAATCTCAACCCGAGCAGTCAAATCCTTATTATGAAGCGCCGAGAACAAAAACTCTTTCCAATCGATATGAGGGTTTTCCTCAACCGATGAAAGAAACTCATCCAGAGTACCGCGCCTCGCAGCACTACCAGGACTCCTTCTCCTTACCGTAGCCACCTCACCCCTCACTTTCTTTATTCATCAATGTGCGACCTGTTTCGCATGGGATCCTCTACACGATAATTACTCGCATCCCGATACTCTTCCAAGAAATCTTCCTTCGTCATCTTTCCAGAAAGATACCGATCTCTCAGCTTGCTATACTTTTCATCCGAGATGTGCCCCATGTCCCACAAGCCATCCCGAGGCTCACCCGAACGCCACTCCACCTTACGCCACTTACCCCCGTCCGCGTCGACATGCATGTCCGGCCCATCAGCAGCATCATCAAGCGCCCGAACCCACATCTGATCCGCACCAGGCTCAGGCAAATCAAGCTTTCCATTCCTGATCTGCTTGAGCTGATCGTTGCGGGAGTTGGTCCACACCTTCTCAATCTGCTCCTTCGTGTACTGCGGACGCTCATTCGCATACGGAAGAAGATCACCATTCTCGTCATACCCATACGAGTTCGGCTCACCCCTCGCAGGCATCCCACCCTCATTCAAACCCCGATTCTCCGGAAGCCACGTCCCCGCCTCCCGGTCATACCGCATCACCCAGCCACGATCACTATCCCCCTGCACCAGACGCAACGGACGACCATTCCGATGATCCACCGGCTGCCCATCCCCATTCCGCGGCCCGTTGTCCAACGTCCGCTGCACATCCTCCTGGGTGTACTTGTAACCGGATTCCTTCTCCCATTGCTTCGCAGGAATCGTCTCGCGCACCGGAGCATCAGGGTCATAAGGCCTCCCTGTCGTACCAGGAGTCACACGAGTTCCTGCACGTGGCTGCTCAAGTTTCTCCTGCGAAA
>ERZ772948.504-NODE-504-length-25444-cov-9.867344_pt1 | contig 25444 bp, 17 predicted proteins | sample MGYA00511945_ERZ772948 | MGnify/ENA primary metagenome ERZ772948 (study PRJEB29015, sample SAMEA2737927) | human oral metagenome | biome: human oral; feature: human-associated habitat; material: dental | place: China | collected 2141 ... | reverse complement strand
CAGGTTTAACGTATTCCACATTAATCTGACCTGTCATCGCTTCGTAGCCATTCTTGACAGATGTATTACCCTTACTCACCTGCATACTCTTCATCCAACTACCTGGTACATAGCCCAAACCGTAAGGGAGGGCAGCACCACGAAAGTTTGGAAGGTTCTCTGTCAGCATTTGAACATACGTACCACTAAGACCAAGAAGTTTAATTTGTTTGGCACCAGTCGTCGCATCCGAGTAGTTTACATCTACCGAAGCGTTGTTGACAAAGCTCTCACCAAGATTACAGCAAGCTGCCTTGAAGAGTTCATCACGTAGGATGTCTTTACCATTGATGGCTCCAGCTAATGAGCGCACAGAGGCTCTTCGCGTTGTAACGGTCACGTTTTCCAATGTCTGATCTTTCATGGTCGCGGCCGTATCGACAGCAGTTTCCTGTGCGGTAGCAGGTAGAACAGACAGCAAGGTCAGTCCAGCTAAATATATAATTTTATTCATTTCGTTTGATATTCAGTTGTTATTTAAAAATTATAAAGCCTATGCGATATCAGAATGGGTGACATACTGATACGCTTTTTTGCCCGAACACACTTGTGTAACAGGTACGATAAACCTTCTGTTGCCCATTTTATGAGGAACAGAAAACAACCAAAAATCAAATGATAAGTGTCGTGAGTAATTGGAGATATTGGCGTGGTGGACTATGCCAGAGCAACGACAATATCCTCTCTGGGGCCTTTGTCAGAACAGGCAAAGGCAATAATTGACAATCACTTACGAATTGTGGGAGAAGAGAAAGCTGTATTGGTTGAATGTGGTAAAAGTCATTGTGCGCCATGTCTGTGGGCGACAAGGTTTTTACCTCAATCTTCATGCAATGTTTTACATCGTTATCATTGCAATGACCTTTATCTTCCATCTTAGCAACAGACACATTGCCAGTATGTGCGCACACCACTGTCATGATGCCCGAACCAATCCATACTATCATCGTTGACAATAGAAGGGATAGTAATATGTCTGTCGTTTTTCTCATAAATTTGGCTACAAAGTTAGATAATTATTTGTAACTTTGCAAATATTTTAAATTTATTTTAATGTTCAACTACCGCCCTTCAAGGCGAACCCTGTATGTAGGAGGGGGCATTTTGCTTGTCCTTCTACTCATATATATTGTCTTTCGTTGTCTGCCCCCTTCACAAGAGGAGGTGGATAAGAGTACTGTGACCATCCGTCAAGAGGCGTATTACACGTTAGAGGCTGATGGTAAGCCCTTTGCATACTTTGCTGATTATGTCGATTCGGCGTTTGTGGGTGGCTCTATCAATAAGGATTCGATTCATACACGCTGCATGACGCAACGTGGTTATTGGGTGAACCGATTGCCTGTAGTGCCTTCTTGCCACGGACGTATTCTCATTCGGTGGAATTACAAACCCTTAACAATCGTCAACTTGAAAGGAAAAGGGGTGCTAAGGCTTATTCGTCAGACGATGACTCAGATGGATTCGGAGTTAGACGGATTGCAAACGAAGCGCAACGAGATGGGTTATTATCTTCGTGTACACAGCGTTCAGGATTACGGATATAACAAGATTGCGGAATATCATACCGAAGTGGTGCAGCAGATGGATTCGCTTCGTCGGATGATAAAGGTGTTGGATTCTCTGTCTACTTCTTCTGCCCAACTGCGCATTAGACAGCAAAATCGCTATGCTATTCAGACTTCCACTAAGAAGGCGAAACCTACTGTTTGCAACCGATTGGAAATAGATAAGAAGAACGATTGCGTACTCTTGCAAACCGAAAGTAAAAGAACACCAATTCGTTTGATTACTCGCTTGCAAAAAACTGGGGCGATAGACGCATTGAACACATACTATAAGACCCACGCAGCTACTATCAGCAGCCTTGCAAAGGGCATTCGTATTGCTGGCGGACGATATGAGGGTGAGAGTCAGAAGAATGTTCCGAATGGTTATGGAAAGTACTATGGCGACGATGGTAGCTTCTATGACGGACATTGGAAGGACGGAAAACGCGACGGCTTTGGCATCTATGTTGCACCACACGAGTATCTGCAAGTGGGCGAATGGAAGGCGGATGTGTTTAAAGGTGAACGCCTTACGTATACTCCCGACCGTATCTACGGCATCGACCTCTCACGTCATCAGCACAAAAAGAATAATAAGGTGTATCACATCTATTGGAACAAACTACGCATCACCAACCTCGGTACGCTGAGTACGAAGACTATTAAGGGAAAGGTGGATTATCCAGTTTCCTTCGCTTACGTGAAGTCTACGGAGGGTTGTACGGTGCTAAACACTTATTACGAGGCTGATTATAAGGCAGCACGTGCGCATGGCATTCGAACAGGTACCTATCATTTCTTTTCTACCATGTCACCAGGTGGAGCGCAAGCAGCCTATTTCCTCAAGTGTAGTAAGTTTAATAAGGGCGACCTACCCCCAGTCTTAGACGTTGAGCCGACCGATGCACAGATTGTTGCGATGGGTGGAGCAGAGGTGATGTTCCGCAATATTCGTGCGTGGATGAGCCTTGTGCAGAAGCGAACAGGTAAACGTCCTATCCTTTATATCAGTCAGACTTTTGCCAATATTTACATGCCATTGGCACCCGATTTGGGCGACAACTATCACATTTGGATAGCCCGCTATGGCGAATATAAGCCCAACTTCAAGTTAGCTTACTGGCAGTTAAGTCCTGATGGTAAGGTGCGTGGTATCCATGGCGATGTCGATATCAACGTCTTCAACGGCTATCGCAACCAGTATGAGGAGTTCCTTAAACGCCATTGCTTCTAAAGGTAAGATAAGCCTGTGAACGTAAGAAGCAGAAATCTATCAATAGATAATCAGAGATTATCGAAATAATCGAAAATCTTATTCATTTCTGAGCAACCATTCTCTTTGCATTTGTTTGATTCAAATGGTGTTGCATTCTTCCTTGCAGTATCCAGACCATTGTTCTCATTTAGGCGTTCATAGATATTCGGAGAATCGTTATAATAACTTTCAGTTTTGCTGTAATCTTTCAATTCAGATATCTTATGTAAATCTTGGCATAGGGCATTAAAGTCTGTGTAGTGTTTAGTCGTCTTTTTGTAATGCAACAGATACCAATACTCTAAACAGGGGTTGTTGATAATAATAAGAAGTTGATTCATCCATTTGTATCTTTTCTTTTGTTTGTCGGATAAAGTACCATCCTTTATTCCTATATACTTACCGTATAATTCTTTGAACTTATTCAGTTCTTCGGGTTTCTTCAAAGGTTCATCAAGATCGATAATCAAGATGACAAAGTTGTATTCTTTATCCAACTTTGTCTTGGTACAATCAAACAACTCTTGGATCTTTTTGTGTCCAGGTAGATCTGGTTTAATCTTAGCTGATCTCAGAGCACTACAGGGATAGTGCTCCTTGACCTTAGATATATACCATTTTTCATTTTTTCCATCTACAACTAATGCTATAGCTGGCTTGCCTTTCTTTTGTTTAGTCTTTCTTGCCATACCATCAATTGTTTGCAGAACTGATAAATGGGTCATTTAGCCTCGGCACAGCTCCCAGCCTGCCTGCACGATAAGCATTGTAACGGTTGGTCGAAGTACGGAGCACATCACTATCAAAGTCACTGAGAGAATAGAGGTCAGTAGCCCCTTCGTCATTCTTCTCGGTGAGCCATACGGAGTCATCTCTAAAATATTCTTTTTCGTCTAAGAATTCTCTCATGTGGGTTGTAAATATCATTTGAGACTCTTCAGCATAGGTGAGATATGTTGTAATGAAGTGCATATAAAGGTCGGGGTGTAATTTACATTCAAGCTCGTCAATCGCAACAAAATGTGACTCTTTAATTAGCATGAGTAAAACACCTGTCAACTCATAATATCTTTGTGTGCCATTAGACTCTTGTTCAAAATCGAATGGCACATTTCCCTTAGAACCTTTATGAATTAAACTTACCTTCATTTCATCTATTGTTGGATCGGCTTTAATTTTATTCTTTTCTTCTTCGGATAGAGATTCACTCTCTAAGAACATTTGTATTACTTCCTTAGGAAGTGGTTTTTTAACTTTCTCTATAATGAAGTCAGATACGCCCACATCTGCACTGTGTATTAGAGCTACCATTTGTTTCTTATCAATGAGGTTTCTTGCTATTTTGCGTGAAACATACTCAAATAGGTTTTGCTCAACAGTAAGAATTGGAGGGAGGAAATATGCATCAACCCAATCCACAATTTCTTTCATCCATGGGATGTCTACATTGCTATTCTGAAATGCTCCAAAAACAGTTCTATTGTGGATTAAGTTTACACCTAAAGCACGACTATTAACAGCAGAATGGAACTTTTCTCCCCATTTTATAGACGAGAGCCCAGTATCAATATCAGTTGATCGTTCGAATACTTTATGTGAACGCAACTCTCCAAAAGGATGTCTTTGAAGTAGCTCGGATGTAATCATCTCATTATTAAAATGTATCTCGTAACGATATTTCTGCTCACCACAAAGGAAGTTAAGAATCATTACAGAGTCTATTTTGGCAGATGTCTTATCTAAAGCAAATTTATCATATTTGATTTTAGAAGTTTTATTCTCGCAAGGTTCTAAAATCAGATTATGTATCATATTGAAAGCTTTGATAACATTACTCTTACCAGAAGCATTTGCTCCAAGGATGGTTGCAATCTTCAAGATACGATATTTATCTTTCTGGACAACATAGTAATCTTCTAAGTGCTTATCGTTGGTCGCCTCAAAAGAAATCGTTTGAGGCTCCTTGATAGAGCGAAAGTTAGAAATTGTAAAATCTAAAACCATATTAGATAGAATTAAACCCTTACTTTTTTAGTAAGGGTGTTATTTATGCATTCTGTTTGCAAATATACATCTTTCCTCTTTTAAATGCAAGGGTTTTAATCATTTTCTTATGTTTGCTCTTTAAATTTTAACTTTTGTAGAGAAGAAGTTATCTATAAATTGTAATCAAAAGACGAACCACTTTAATTGAGATTGTATGATAATGTCTACCAAAAGTTACTCTATCTAAAACTTTAGTCTGTCTATATTTCTGTAATTTGCATAATTCGTAGTTTAAAGAAAAATGACAGTTAATCTATTTATCCATTCTATTTCTGTTCTTCTATAGTTTCTGTAAGAAAATGCTTACGTTCATTTTTCAACAAAAAAGGGCTGATAAGCTGCGAGGATAGCCCTCACACCTTATCAGCCGAATATATTTTAGCTTGTATTAGACGGTACTAATACGCTTTAAGATTACTTCTTCTCCTTATAAAGGTCCTGGCAAGTCTTCCAACCGAAGTGCTTGTAGAGCTCGTTGAGACGTGTTTCACGTGCCTTGAAAGAAGCGAAGTCCTTCTTATCGTTCTCTGTCCAACCAGTCTCTGCCATAGCTGCAACACGTGGGAGGAGCTGGAAGAAAGCGAGGTCGCGACCGATAACATACTCTGTCCAGAGGTTTGCCTGTACACCCTTAACGTGCTTCTTCAACTCAGGTGCAGCATCGTCTGGCACTGGGTTGTAGCCGTAAGTTGTCTCAACTGGGAGCATATTACCGATGAGAATCATACGATTATCTGGCTTCTGATAGAAATCAAGGTAATAATAAGTGGTTGGAGTCATGATTGCATCTAAGCCACGCTTAGCTGCTTCAATACCACCGTTCACACCACGCCAGCTCATGACAGTTGTACCCTTGTCTACATCACCCTCAAGAATCTCGTCCCAACCGATGATGTTACGTCCCTTTTCAGCCAAGTGCTTAGCAGCCTGATTCATGAAGTAAGCCTGCAACTGAGCCTCTGCAGAGAAGCCGTTAGAGCCCTTCAAGCCGAGATGTTTGATTTCTGCCTGACAACGTGGACAGTGTTGCCAACGAGTACGTGGGGCCTCGTCGCCACCGATATGGATGTATTTTGATGGGAAAATTTCTATAATTTCATCGAGAACATTGTTCACAAACTCGTAGGTCTCAGGATGACCAGCGCAGAGAATGTCTGGGAATACGCCCCATTGTTCAGCCACTTTGTAAGGACCACCAGTACAACCAAGCTCTGGATAAGCAGCCAAGGCAGCAAGCATATGACCAGGCATGTCAATCTCTGGGATAACAGTGATATAACGATCAGCTGCATACTTCACAACTTCACGCATCTCATCCTTTGTATAGTAACCACCGTATGGGGTCTCATCAAAGAGACCCGTCATACGACCAATAACTGTCTGCGCACGCTTTGAACCAACCTCAGTGAGCTTTGGATAGCGGTCAATCTGTGCACGCCAGCCCTGATCCTCAGTGAGATGCCAGTGGAAGGTGTTGACATTGTGGAGCGCCAACATATCAATGAACTCCTTAATGAAACTCATCTTGAAATAGTGACGAGCGCAATCGAGCATCGTACCACGATAGCCGAAGCGTGGATAGTCAACGATACGAGCTGCTGGGAAGGTTACGTTCTCTACCTTCTCCAATGGCAATGACTTGCGAAGCGTCTGTACACCATAGAATACACCACGTGGAGTTTTACCCTCAACGGTAATATTCTTACCCTTTACGGTGATAACATAACCCTCCTCATTCTCAACCTTTGCATTGAGTTTCAAGGTTATAGTACTTCCTTTCTTGTTCATACCATTGAGCGCAATACCAGTTGCCTCTTGGATATATTGCTTCAAGAATTCACCATTACGACGCATAGCCTCATCGTTGCTTACAACATTAATAACGGTGTTAGCATCTAAAACGAATGGTGTACCCTTCTCAGCAGTAATGCTTTGTGGGAGAGGAACTACCTGGTAGTTCGCATCTGTGGCATGAAGTGAGAATGTAGCCATCATCAATGCCACTGAAAGTAAGATTTTCTTCATCTCGATTAAATGAATGTTTTGTATTTAGGTTTTTATATTCTGGACTTCAACTATCCATGGACAAAGATACGAAAAAAAAGTGATTAAACACTTGTTATGGGTAAAAAGTGTAGAAAAACTACTTATTCTACTAAAAAGAGAAAGCCTTGTCCACGTGGGGCAAGGCATTATCTTTGTTTTATTAAGCTTACTCTTCAATCTCAGAAAGGCTTCTGACGAAGTTGCTAAAGAAGTTGCTGGTTGTTTCAATGGGGGCATACCTGACGTAGCGGAGGCTGCGACGGACGTTGCGACGAAGTACAGAACTGTTGTTTTGTACAAATCCTACGGCATTTTGTTTGAAGTGCCATTCGTGTGCAGTGTCCTTGGCTAAGTCTGAAATACTGCGTAATGTGAGGCGGTAAGCATTAGGATCACTCTTGCTAACGAAGGGGATTTCGTCTTCTTCAAAGCCAAAGACGGAGATGAGAACATTACCCTGTAGCTCTGCCATAGCACTCAACTGCAGGGTGTTCAGCCAGTTTTCGAGTTTCACGAAGTCTACCTTATTACCCCGAGTTCTTAGGTATTCGCCCATCGTAATGATACCACCTAAGTTCATACCACGTGTAAACATCGTCTCAGAGTTGTTGACAATCAGCTTCAGCATATCAAGTGCTTCAGTCGAAGTGTCGATACTATGCAGTTCGTTGTAGATAAGATTCTTTAGTCTACGGTTCAGTAACGCATTGCTAAGTCTAACCGTCTTGGGTATTCTTGCAGTTAAAGTCTTGCGTTCTTCCTGCTTTGCTTTGATGTCTGTGATGATACTCTCAGGCAGGTTAAGCCCTTCATCCATAGCGTGTCTTGCGATACCATTGATGAAGATAGGCATCACTTGTTGTGCTTCAACCATCTGTATGAGTCTTCGCCATTTGAAAGGCGACATCGGTTCGAGGTTCGACTGTGTGGCGAATGCGCCCGAACAAAGGATTCGAAAGAAGTTACGTTGAATGATGTCCATTCCAGATGATTCTATTGATTGCATGGTGATTGGGTGTTAGGTGATGAGTGTTGGGGGTTGATGATATGTTTATGGAGGTGGTGAATGGGGGTGTTGGGTGTTGAATATTGGGTGATGATGATATGTTATGAATAACGACGGGGATAATGGAAGAGGATAGAAAGAAAGGCTGTGATGCCCAATAACATTGGATAATACAAGAATGGGACGATGCTCACAGGGTTTATCTTTGCCAAACCTGCTGCCATTAATATCTGTGCACCATAAGGAATCAAGCCCTGCGCACAACATGAGAAGGTGTCGAGGATGCTGGCTGCCTTACGTTTGTCTACGCCATAGCGGTCGCCTATCTGCTTTGCAATACCGCCCACGGTAAGGATTGCCACCGTATTATTGGCTGTACAGATATCCACCAAACTTACGAGGAAAGCTATTGTTAACTCTGCTCCACGCTTACTGTTGACGTGTCGGGTAATCATCTTGATGAGATAGTCGATACCACCATTCTCACGGATAATCTCTAACATACCACCTGCCATCATCGTGATGATAATCAGTTCGCCCATTCCTTTGATTCCTGCGCCCATACTTCCAAACCAACCATAGACATCGTAGCTGCTATCAATGATGCCGATAGCACCTGTGAGGACGATTCCAATGGTCAATACAGCCATCACATTCATACCAAAGAGCGCACAAATCAGTACTGCCATGTAAGGAATTACTCTGTAGATGTCAACGTTAGCAACTTGTCCTGTGGTATGTATGTCTCTTCCCAAGAAGATATAAACAAGCAGAATCAAGACTGCTGCAGGGGCAACGATGAAGAAGTTTACCCTAAACTTATCTGCCATCTTACACTCCTGTGTTCTCGTTGCCACAACGGTTGTATCGCTAATAAACGAAAGGTTGTCGCCAAAGAACGAACCACCGACGACGGTTGCGACGACAAAAGGAAGCGAACTCCCCGTAGATGTGGCAATACCTGCTGCGATAGGGGTGAGTGCAACGATAGTTCCGACGCTCGTTCCGATACTCATAGAGATGAAGCAAGCAGCGAGGAAGAGTCCTGGCAGCAGCATATTATCTGGTAGGACGGAGAGGGTTAGGTTGACCGTTGCGTCAATACTGCCCATGTCCTTAGCCGAGTTGGCGAATGCTCCAGCAAGTACGAATATCCACAGCATCATCATCATGTTTTCTGTGCTGGCTCCCTTGCTATATATCTGAATTCGTTTTGCGAGTGGATAGCCTCCTGATATAGCAATAGCAAAGATACTCGAAGCCATGAAAGCCACGGTAATCGGTACCTTATAGAAGTCACCCGATATGATTGAAGTGACCAGATATAGTACGATGAACACAAGTAGCGGACTCAACGAGAGGAGTCCTTTTTTGTTTTCTGTCATTTGTTGTGTTGGGTGTTTGGTGTTGAGTGATGGGTGTTGATGAATTGTGAGAGAGATAGGTGATGAATGGTGAATGTTGGGTGTTAAATGTTAGCTATTGAATGTTAGGTGTTGATGAATTCTATTAACCTATGATTCATTCCCTATTCACACTTACCATATCTTATTTTAAGCCTTCGCACATCTTGTGCTAAGCCTCCGCACATTATGTGTTCACCCTCTGCACGTCATGTGTTAAGCATCATCACACTTTTTATCAATGCCATCTTTTATTTAATTTTATCCCCCTTTTTACTACCTTCCTTTCATCTTGTTTATAGCAGTTTTGCCTCCCTCCCCCTTCGGGGAGGGTCGGGGTGGGGCTTCCTCTTTTTACCCCCACGACCTATGATAGAAGTCTATATTCTCTCGCATGAGCAAGTCGATAGGCATATAGTTGACTGGTTCAACCTTCTTTTTCAGCACAATAGCACGGAAGAGGGAGTCAACACTGAAGTAGCCTTGCTGGTAAGCATGCTGTGCGATGAGGAACGATATACTCCCTTCTCGTAGGCAGTCAGCATTCTTATGTACCACGTCATAGCCCATAATCTGAACGTTATGACGATGCGTCTTCAGTAGGAATTTACCCACGATGTGCGCTTTAGAGTTCAGTGTGATACAGTGGTGTACCTCTGGATGCTCGCTGAAGAACTTTTCTAAGATATGGTCATAACGCTTCCGCTCCTCGTCTAATGGGAGGTTTACCTCTAAAATCTTAATATTAGGGAAGTTCTCTTCCATATAATGACGGAAGCCCACCTCGCGATTCTCTTGCTGACGACTTGCCATCTTTCCGTCCTTCGTCTGCTTCATGAGCATGATGCTTTCCTCTTTTTGAGCAATGAGCATCAGCATTCGAGCAGCAAAACGACCACTCTGGATAGAGTCCTGTCCGTAGAATGACAGCGGTTGCAGCGATGGCATATAAGAGTCGAGCAGAATGAAAGGGATGTTGCGATCGTGCAGTTCGTCGGTGAACTGGCGTGTCACCTCTAATGTCGTAGGGACAAGGATAACGCCATCTGGATTCTGCCTAAGACATTTCTGGTAGGTTTCGATAAAAGAGTGAGGGTCCAATCGACTGTAATACATGATTTCCAAGTCGATATAAAAGTCTCTACGTGCCTCTACCGCCTTCATGGCACCAATCTCAATCTCTTCCCAGTAAGCCTCACTGCTGTGCTTTGGAATCAAACAATAGAACGTGTAACTCTTGTTATAAGCTAATGCACTTGCGTAGACATTCGGCTGATAATTCATCTCCTTCAGCACCTTTTCCACTCGTTTCAGTGCGGATTCCGATACATTCGGGCGTTTATGCAATACTCTATCAACTGTTCCAACACTTACACCTGCACGTTCTGCAATGTCTTTGATTCTTATCTTTTCTGCCATAAATATGGGAAGTGAATATAATATTTTTGCGCTGCAAATTTACTAATAATTGTTGGAATGTGCGAAAGCACAACGTTAGAATTTATAAGTAAAAGTTCTTTTTATTATTTAATTGTGTACAGAATGATGGATAATAGGAAGTTTTTAACTAAATTTGCGTTCTCAAATAAGGCTACGTGCAGTTATGTCTATTAAAAGTTATCTTCAAAAATTGTCTTTTCGCACAGGTGTTATCGTACTCCTGATGTGTATTCCCTTTTATATTCTTTCATTCGTTCAAGTGTTTTTCCCAGTGTCAACGGCAACGAAAGGCATACTATTTACTGTCTTTTTCGGACTGGCAAAGAGCTTTCAATATGGCGGCATCGCTATCCTTGGAAAGGAAGGCTACAAACGGGTGAAGGGCTATTTTAAGCGGAAGAAACAGCTGAAAGATGAGACTATGAAGAATGATAGCAACAGAACGCCTCGCTACTGTCCTGACCTTTTCTCCAATCCAGAGATACTTTCTGGTATTCGTCTCATCATCTTCGACTTCGATGGAACGCTTGGCGATTCTCAAAAGCTCATTACCGACACGATGCTTGCAACGATAGAACGTCTGAATTTACCGATGAGAAGTCGTGAGGAGTGTGCCAGAACGATTGGTTTACCATTGAAGGAATGTTTCTCATCTATTATCCCAATGACGGATGAACAGGCTGAGGAGTGTGCCGAAGTGTATAGCGAAATCTTTAATGTGAAGAATGTTCCGGGTGTTGTAAAAGCCTTTCCGGGTGTTGTTGAAACGTTGGAAAGACTTTCTTCGCAAGGCATTCTGATGTCTATTGCAAGTAGTCGTAGCCATAGAACGCTTGCAAAACTGATGGACGAATTAGACCTCTCGAAGTATATCACTTATCTGATTGCTGCCGACGATGTTGTCGAGAAGAAACCAGCAGCTGAATCAGTGCTTAAGACTTTGCGTCATTTTAACGTCGAAGCGCATGAAACGCTTGTCGTTGGTGATGCAGAGTTTGATATCCTTATGGGCAGAAATGCAGGTACACACACCTGCGGAGTTACCTACGGTAATGGTAGTAGAGAGAGTTTAGAAGCCGCAAAAGCAGAGTGGATTGTATGTTAAATAATGTATAATTCTTTGGTAGTTTCGTAATAAACCACTACCTTTGCACTCGCAATTCAGGAATGCACCTCGGTTCATTGACGAATTGATCTTAATTAATATCGCGGGTTGGAGCAGTTGGTAGCTCGCCAGGCTCATAACCTGGAGGTCGCATGTTCGAGTCCTGCACCCGCAACTTCAAAGCTTAGAAATACTTAGTAATAAGTTTTCTAAGCTTTTTTCATGCCCACCAAAAACTAATATTAATGGGTCAGTCCTATTAATTCACAATTCATAATCCATAATTCATAATTATGATTACTACAGTAGTATTGTTGACAAAATGCAAAAGACATAATAATTAAAGACAGAGTAACAAAGTAAGTAATTATGCAGTAACAAGGTACGTGAAGACAGGGTAACAAAGGAAGTGGAGATATGTAACAAAGGAATCGAAGGAATCGTAATACAACAATGTTTTGCTTCTGTGCGAACAGATATAATGTAAATAAAAATCAAAGACTGAAAACGAGAAGGGCGTTAATTGGCTTCCAATTAACGCCCTTTTGGCTTGCAAAAGATGCCCTTTAAGCCCCTTATTAACGCCCTTTTAAGGTACAATTAGGCATCTTTTACTTTATTACTTTATAACTAATTGACTTCCTGAAGGTTACGAACCTACTTTTTTACGCATGCTTTTTCCCTTATTTATAGATGGTTTACTTGAAATTATGTAATGATTTTTCAGAACCTTATCTGCGATTTTTGATGTATCAAAATAAAAAGGTTTTCTGTGTCGAAGGATAATAATAAAATAGGAAGATGAGCGCCTTAGTCATGTCTTTATTTAATGAATAACCTCGCTTCTTCTGTTAAAGGTATACGAAACGCAGCCATAGATTTAACGGAAAACCATTCCTTCGGGTATATAAAAAAGAAATGTAGTAAATGATAGAGACTTTTTCATACCCCTAAAACTTACTACATTTTATTTCTTTTATCGATTACTCAAAGTTCAGTTCACCAAAGAAAGTGGGACAATGGAAGTCGGGAGAAGGCAAGGCAATGGGATTCCAGGAGAGGAAATGAGGCTGCGATGTCTTGTCACCACACTTATAGAAATTGGCTCTTATCGTCTTTCCAGATAGATTATCCAGTGTATGACGGAAGTAAGAACTAACAGGAACAACGAGCGCAAGCTCCCATGCCTGTCGTCCTTCTCTCATCTCAAAAGGCTCACGACCCAAAGACGCCCAACGATCAATCTGCTCTAAGGCGGCTGCTGGAGCATGAGTACGATTCTCTCGTTCCTGTCCATTGCACAGCAATATCGTACCGATACAATTGCTTTCAAGGTTATAATAACCGCCTTCTTCATCAGGACTGCAGAAGAACTCACAGCATGAATCCTCCCAAACTGGTCCTAAGTCGGTGCCAGCCTCAGCACGCACGCAGTCTTCCTCTACCCGATAATGCAACAGAATGGCATCGCCTTTATGAGCAATAGCAAACTCAACCTGTGGACAATAAGGGAATTCTGCTGTCCAGTCTACTGTATCTATCTTATTATAAGATACGCTATTATCCTTGAAAAGGGCTGGAATGTCAACAGCTTTCACCTGCTGACACTCCAAACGTTTTACCTTTAATTGTTTCATTGTTTCAATGTTTTCTTCACAAAGTCAGCCATCATCTGATCATGACGACGTACGTCACGATAGAGCAAGAGCTGATTACGTGAGCGAACGAGGTTATGCTCTGGGTATTTCACCTTGAAATAAACGTCTCCGTTGATGTAATCTGTCAAGAAACGAACGCACTGCATGTATGGGAACAATGCCACTGCGTATGGCAAGTGACTGGTCTCTACAGGGGTAAGGAAGTTGCCTGCCGTACTGAGATAGCCTTCTGTGAATGAGCAGAAGACATCTTCTTTCAGTCCGACAGCATCGTAATTGTCGCTATCCTCAGCTACGTGGTTAGCACCAGTGCGCAAGAAATCGCCATAGTCAGAGAAGATAAAGCTTGGCATTACGGTATCGAGGTCGATAACACAAAGTACCTTACCATCCTTATCAAACATCATATTGTTTACCTTTGTATCACAATGACAGATACGCTTAGGCAACACACCCTCACAATAGAGGCGTTCAGCAAGACACATCTCGTCTGCATAGCTCTCTAACTCGGCAATCATATCTTTCACAGAAGCCACTCTTCCAGCCTTATCAGCACTTACTGCCTCACGCAACTGGCGCAGACGAAGTTCCATGTTATGGAAGTCAGGGATGGTTTCTCCCAATGGCTCCTTCAAATCAACCAACATATTCTGGAAGTTACCGAAGGTTTCACCACAGCAGAAAGCGCTCTCTGGGTTTACTTCCTCTTTTGTAACAGCATTAGGAATGAACACACTCACACGCCAATAACGGTCGTCAGCATCCTTGTAATAGGTCTTACCATCCTTAGCCTGTACGAAACGCAGACACTTACGTTCGATATCTGTCTCACCTTTCTCCATCAACTTGTGGCGAATATGGTCAGTTACAAGTTCGATATTATGCTGCAACAGGTCTACATCAGTGAATATGGCGTTGTTAATACGCTGCAAGATATAATCAGGCGTATTAGCATCTACAGTTTTTACACGCAGTGTCTCGTTAATCAGTCCATTACCAATTGGACTTACACTCTCAACAGTTCCCTCAATACAGAACTGTGATACAACATCATTAAAATTAGTCATAGTTGTTTATTAGTATTAAAGATTGATGCACTATTAGGAGTGAAGGAGTTAACTCCAAAAACTTTTAGGGTCTATCAGCAGGCTTAACACCGAACTGAGAAGGCTTGCTACCCATTACAAACTCAAGTGTTCCACCACGTTTGATGTCCTTGAAATCGATGTAAGAACGGGTATAAGGCTTGCCATTCAACTTAGCACTCTGAATATAAATATTCTTATCGCTGTTGTTATGTGCCACAATGCGGAAGGTCTTACCATCCCCAACGTTCACCGTAGCCTCATCGAAGAGTGGTGTACCGAAGATATACTTTCCTCCTGCTGGCTCTACCTGATACATGCCAAGAGAGGAAAGAATATACCATGCAGACATCTGACCCACATCCTCGTTACCACTCAAACCATCGAAGTCATCGTGATACAAGTTCTTGAGTACATAGCGAATCTTATCCGCTGCCTTCCAAGGCTGACCCACATAGTTGTACATATAGAGGATATGATGGCTTGGCTCATTACCATGAGCGTACTGACCAATCAAACCAGTAATGTCTGGTGAAGCCTCTGCTCCCATATCACCACTAACGATAAAGAGGGAGTCGAGTTTTGATACAAATGGTTTCTCACCACCGAAAGCAGAAACAAGACCATGCACATCGTGTGGTACCAACCATACATACTGCCATGCGTTACCCTCAGCATAGTCGTCCTGACGGTGTACAGTACTGAATGGATCGAATGGTTCACGGAACTTACGATCAGATGTTACACCACGCATAAACTTCGTCTTCTTATCGAAGTAGAAGTCACGATAAGACTGACTGCGCTTTGAGAAGTACTTATAATCAGCCGTCTTACCCAACTCCTTTGCGAGCTTTGCTATACAAGCATCTGCCAAAGCATACTCCAATCCCTTTGCTACTGTCTCATGCTCTGGATCGAGATCACAAGGAATATAACCATATTTCTTCAACAGTCCCATGCCACGCTCATCACGCATAGCAGACGCCTTAGCAGCCTCGAAGACTGCATTCTTATCTACATCATAGCCTTTCAGTGCAATATCAACAAGCACAGGAACACCCGGATTACCAATCATACAGTCAGTTTCATTGCCCACAAGGTGCCATACTGGCAACTTACCCTGCTCCTTAAAGATATGAAGCATCGTCTGTGCGATGTCGCGTTGCTTCTCTGGATGAATGATAGTCATCAATGGATGTGCTGCACGATAGGTATCCCAAAGTGAGAAGGTAGTGTAATCAGTGAAGTCACCCTTATGTGTCTTACCATCTGCACCACGGTATTCGCCGTTTACATCATTGAAGACAGAAGGTGCAATCATTGAGTGATACATTGCTGTATAGAATATCTTTCTTGCACTCTCGTCCTGTGTCTTGATTGCAATCTTACTCAACTCACGGTTCCACTCATCCTTTGCCAGAGCAACAGCATTGCGGAAATCCCAACCTGGGAGTTCCTTTTGCATATTCAATCGAGCGTTCTCAACACTCACAGCAGAGATTCCAACCTTCACGAGAAGTGGCTGCTCAGCATTGTCAAAAGCAAAGACACCGATGGTATCACGCTCGTTTGACTCCAACTTAACAGGCTGTGAGAACTCTGCCACAAAGTAAACGCGCTGGTCTTTAGCCCATCCTTGTGACATACGGTAGCCACTGACGGTCTTAGCCGACTCCTGCTTGAAACTGCAAGAAGTCATCTTGTCCCAACCGATACCCTGAGAGAGGTTCAAAATAACGTAACCCTTCGCTGCATCAGCAGGGAAAGCGTAACGATGGAAAGCCACACGCTGGGTTGCGGTAAGCTCTACACGAACCCCAGAAGCCAACATCACAGAGTAGTAACCTGGGGTTACATGCTCGGCACGATGTGAGAATTTCACCTCACGCTGTGCTGGATTGATAGTAGGAAGGAGTGAAACGTCACCCAAGTCACCAATACCCGTACCGCTAAGGTGCATCTGTCCGAAACCGATGACCGTTGAGTCGCTGTAATGATAACCTGAACACCAGTCCCAACCCTGCTTCTTCTGTGTAGGACCAGCCTGAATGTTACCGAATGGAACATTAGCTCCAAGGAACACATGTCCGTGTCCGCCTGTTCCAATAAATGGGTCTACATACTGCGTATAGTCCTGCGCAAAAGCGAAAAGACTGGTCACAGCAAACGCCATTAAAGTTAAGAACCTTTTTTTCATATACTGAATTGTTTTAATCTTCTTGTCTTATATGTCTTGACAGAGCCGTCTTCCAACGGCTCATCAAGTATTCGTTTACTTCTGATTGACGATGATTTCGTCTGTAAAAATCCATGCGCCTTTCTCGCGAGGGAGTGCCTTCACACGTACATAACGACCTTTGACATCTCCTTTCCACTTGTAAGGATAAACGAGATAATCCTCTGAAGCCTTAATACCCGGTCGTACTGTGTCAATCGTTGTAAAGTTCTTACCATCCTCTGACACCATCAACTCGATTGTCTCTGGCGTATAGATAACCGATTCATAGAGGTGCATAAAGTCAACACGTACGTCACGGATGTCCGTAACCTTACCCATATCAACCACAACATCCACACCAGTACTGTCGATGAAGCCCTGCCAACGACCCTCAAGATACCCCCAGTCACCACGCAAACCATTGGTCAGTGTACTGTCGCCTTCGGCACGATACTTCTCTGCATAGCGTCCCAAGTAAGTGACAGGCTTACCCAATGCCTCATGCTGTGTCACACTACGGCTTTCCATACGTGACCCCTTCTCCTTTGAGAGGTCAAAGGCATTGTAGCCTGCACGCTTCAGACGCTCAACATTTACGACTGCTCTCTTGCGGAAGTTCTCATAACCTGTGCGCTTCTTTGTCCAACCTGTCTCTGCCAAAGCAAACAAACGAGGATAAAGCATATACTCTAAATGGCTTGGCTCTGCAATGAACTCGGTCCATACACACGCCTGAACGCCATCCATATATTTCTCAAGATTGCTTCCTTTGTACTCTGCAGGGATTGGCTCATAGTTGTAAGTCTTATCCAAACGAGTATATCCGCCCTGTGCCTTTGGCTGTTCCATCGGATTGTCCTGATACATATTCAGATAATAGAACTGCTGTGGAGCCATCACTACATGATGCTTACTTGTTGCAGCCTCAATACCTGCCTCTGTTCCACGCCATGACATCACAGCTGCGTTAGGAGCTAACTTTCCTTCCATAATCTCATCCCAACCGAGGAGTTTACGACCGTGGCTGTTCAAGAATTCTTCCATACGATGGGTGAAATGGCTCTGCAATTCGGCTACATCCTTCAAGTTGTTCTCCTTCATCATCTTCTGACAATCAGGACAAGTCTTCCATGTACGGCGTTCTGCCTCGTCTCCTCCGATGTGGATATACTTAGAAGGGAAGAGTTGCATTACCTCTTTCAACACGTTCTCCATGAAGGTATAAGTAGCCTCCTTACCCACACAGAGGTCTGACTGTGTGTAAGGCTTGCCTGTACATGATAGCTCCGGATAAGCGTAAACTACCTCATCGCTATGACCGGGCATCTCAATCTCTGGGATTACCTCAATGTGGCGCGCAGCTGCATAGCGTACGATATCCTTGATATCTTCCTGTGTGTAATAGCCACCGTAGGCTCCCGGTGTATCCTTATGACAATACTTACGGTCGTTATCCATCCACCACTTTGTCCAATCTGACTGTGTGCGATAAGCGGTTTCATCGGTCAGACGTGGATATTTCTTCACTTCCATGCGCCATCCACCACCATCAGTGAGGTGCCAATGGAAGCGATCGAGTTTGAAATAAGCCATTGCATCGAGCTGTTTCTTTAAGAAGTCTTTCGACCAAAAGTGTCGAGAGCAGTCTATCATCAAACCACGATAAGCAAAACGAGGGGCGTCCTTCACTTTTACACAAGCTATCTGACCATCCTTTTCGAGCTGGCGAACGGTTTGCAAACCATAGAATAAGCCCGTTGGAGTCAGTGCCTGAATGGTGATACCCTTTGGTGTAACCTCCAACTCATAGCCTTGCAGACGAACGCTGTCCATTGCCTGCGCAGCCTGCTGGGCTGTACCCTTGCAAATCAAGCGGAAAACGCCCTGCTTTGTAGGGTTCTTTGCGTATGCTAATGGATGCTTCAACACCTCAGAAGTGTACTGATTCAGCACCTTGAAGTCATTACCTGTAAGATTGGTCACAATCTTCTCACCCTTATTCAGCTTGAAGTGACCCTTCAAAAGACTGATATTCTCAGGTTGTGGAATGATGTTCTGAGCTGCAACAGGCATAGAAATGGCTGCTGCAAACAACAGGAAAACTGCACTCAAAAGAACTTTTTTTCTCATAACGTGAGTATAAATTTCGGTTTTATTTCTTTATTATTTGTTTTTACTTTATGTCTCTTTCGTCGATGACTGGCAGCTGTCTGTCTTCTTATCTGCCGTCATTCAAACCCTTTCTGATAGTAGACTGCCTTCCAGACAGCCACCTTTTTGTTTCGTATTAAGGCTCCGCACCAAATGTGTTAAGGCTCCGCACAACTTGTCCGAAGCGTTCGGACAGTAATAGAAAACGGCAAAAGGTGTCCGTTATTGTCATTATATATAATGTAATAAGACATTGGGAACTGACCGATGCGTGGGAGGTTCACCCGATAGCAGTTCTTTACTTTAGATAGAACTTCAATATTCCGCCCTTCAATAGTTCGTCATTCGTAATGCGATAGCGGTTCAATGGCTTACCACCTAATTCTATTTTCTTGATAATTACAGCCTCGTCATTTGGGCGAACTGTCTCAATCAAGAGTTTATCTCTGCCCCACTGCGCCTTATCCAAACGGATAGTCACCTTGTCAAAGACTGGCGAGGTGAGCGTGTAAGATGGGTCGCCCGGACAGTCAGGATAGAAACCTATCATATTGAATACAGCCCAAGCCGACATCGTTCCGGTATCGTCATTACCAGGGATGCCCTCTGGTGCATTCTTGAAATACTCCTTCAAGAGTCTGCGCGTCTGTACCTGTGTACGCCACTCGTCGCCCTTGAAATAAGAGAAGAGGTGAGGGTAAGCAATATCAGGCTCGTTTGCTGGGTCGTAATAACCCTTGTCAAACACGCTCTGGAGCTTGTTTACAAAGTTTTTCTGTCCTCCCATGAGCTTTGCAAGCCCCATAACGTCATGTGGAACATAGAAAGTATAGTTCCAAGCATTACCTTCGTGGAAGCCTGGAGAGGGTTCGAAGTTCTCTCCCTGCTTTGGATCGAAAGGCTTATAGAAGGTGCCGTCTGGCATCAATGGGCGCAACAAGCCAAACTCCTTACTGAAATAATGGCGATAACCCAAAGCACGATTGTGGAACAGACGGGCATCATCTTTCTTGCCCAAAGCCGTAGCCAAACGTGAAAGAGCATTGTCGGCAATGTAGTATTCGAGGGCGTGAGAAACGGAGTTGTCAAACTTCTCGTGCAAGGCTACATATCCCTTCTCCATGTATTCGTCATTGTCTGGGCGCAGAGGGTTCTCGCTTCCCTTTGTCAGAGCCGACTTGCGGAAGGCTTCGTAAGCCTTGTTAATATCATAACCACGCAGACCTTTCAACCAAGAATCAGTGATAACAGGGATGGCTGGGTCGCCTTCCATCGTGTAAGTCTCACGACTAAAGAGTTCCCACTTTGGCATCCAACCATGCTCCTCGTACATTCCAATCATCGAACGAATCATATCGCGCTGACGATTTGGATAAACCAACGTAAGCAACTGATGCACATTGCGATAGGTATCCCAGAGTGAGAAGACCGTATAACGATTGCCCTCCTTCACCGTTCGAATCTCATCGCTCTCCATAGCAGGGTACTGTCCGTTGACATCCTGCAGGATATTTGGATGGATAAGGACGTGATAAAGAGCTGTATAGAAGATGGTGCGCTCTGTCTTTGTACCTCCCTCAACGAGGATGCGAGACAAGTCATCATTCCACTTAGCACGCGCCTCAGCACGAATGGCGTCGAAGTTCTTTCCACGCTGTTCTGCTTCAAGATTCTCACGAGCGTTTGCCATACTTACGAATGACACACCCATCTGAACCTCTACCTGCTCGTCAGCCTCAGTATTGAAGTTCATCCATACACCGATATCATCGCCAGAGAGTTCTTTGTTATAGGTCTTATAGAGCTTATACTTGCCATTATCAGCATCCCACTCAGCCTCAACGCCTGTCATCGGACGCTGTTTCTTCCAATAGCCAGCCTCTGTAGGCTTCTTGCTGACATGCATCACGAAGTAAATTGGGAATACTGCCTGTGGGTTATAACAGAATGTACCCTGCAACTTTACGCCCTCATACTCCGTATCGCTCACCTTCTTCACCATAGCACCAGACTCATTTGTGAGTCCTTCACCGAGGTTCAACAAGATATGACTTTCTCCTTTCGGGAATGTGAAACGTGCAACAGAACTGCGAGGAGTGGCTGTTACCTCTGTCTTCACATTATACTTTTTCAGATAATTAGAATAATAACCGGGGTGTGCAACCTCCTTTTCGTATGTACTTCCGTACTCCTTATAGTCGACATTCAGCTTTCCTGTCGTTGGCATAAGCAACAATGACCCAACTTCCGGACAGCCCACACCACTCAGATTGACGTGAGAATAACCAGTGAAAAAGACGTTATGATATTCGTAAGGAGTTGACCACCAGCGTGCATCCTTGTCATATTTATTCAAATCAGACCCCATTACGTTGAATGGTACGACTGACATCAGTCCGTTAGGGCATACCGCTCCCGGATTGGTAGTACCAAAATTAGATGTTCCGATAAAAGGATTGACAAGGTCAACAGGCTCTTCCCCACCTTTACCAGTCGCCTTCAGCGAGAGGAAAGACAAGGAAAGAAGTAGTACTAATAGGAATTTATGATTCATTTGGGTGATGGGTGTTGGATGTTAGGTGTTGGGTGTTAGGTGTTAGGTGTTGAGGGTATGTTTATGGGTAGTAGGTGTTGGGTGTTGAGGAATAGTCTTTGGATTGTGCGTTTTAGGTGTTCAGTGTTAATGATAGTGATGACGTAATCATTAATTATTTCTTAACAAATCATCAACACCCAACACTCATCACCCATCACCCTATTCCTCAACACCCAACACCCAACACTTAACACCTTATAAAATGCTATTGTTCTTTGTGAACTCTACGATGTCCTTAATATAGCCAAATGCCATACCAACGACGGTATCAGCTGCACCATAGTAAACGGCTACGCGCTCGCCATCCTGCAAAGCAGCACATGGGAAGACAACGTTTGGCACGTCACCCTGCAACTCGTAAGGTGCATTTGGTGCAAGAAGATAAGGACGAGTACGATAGAGAACCTTCTCTGGATTGTCTTTGTCAAGGATAGCTGCACCCATTGAATAACGGAAACCGTTACAAGTAGTGATTACACCGTGATAGAAGAGCAACCAACCTTCGTCTGTCAAGAATGGAACTGAACCTGCACCAATCTTCGTACACTGCCATGCACTCTCTGGGAATGGAGTCACCTTCATTACGCAACGATGCTCTCCCCAATACTTCATATCTGGGCTGAAGCTGATGTAGATATCACCGAAAGGAGTATGACCATTGTCGCTTGGACGGCTCAACATAGCATACTTCCCATTGATCTTCTCTGGGAAGAGGACGCCATTACGGTTGAATGGCAAGAAAGCATTCTCACACTGATAGAACTTCTTGAAGTCGAAGGTGTAAGCAATACCGATGGTTGGTCCGTGATAACCGTTACACCAAGTAATCCAATAACGATCCTCAATCCATGTAACACGTGGGTCGTACTTGTATTCTGACTCAATCATTTCAGTGTTACCAGCCTCAAACTTGATAGGCTCGTGATTGATTTCCCAGTTGATACCGTCCTTACTGAAACCAGCAAAGATGTTCATCTGTACCGCCTTGTTATCGCAACGGAACACTCCTGCGAAGCCGTCTTCAAAAGGAACAACAGCACTATTGAAGATACTGTTTGATGTTGGAATATGATAACGATCGATGATTGGGTTCTTTGAATAACGCCACATCACATCCTTGCATCCTTCTGGACGTTCTTCCCAAGGCAGAATATCTTTTAAACTTTTCATTGTAAATATAGTTTTATGCTTTTAGTTTTTATAAATGTCTATACATTATAAGTACAAGCAAAGTTAGCTTTTTACTTCAACAAAAGGTAAGTTTTTACCATTCATTAAATAGGAAAAACACTTCTTAACAGGTAATGTTAAGAATATGTTATTTGCCAAACAAACTTATTATTAAAATAGCCGTAATTACCGTTTAACCCAGTTCTGCACTTCCAATCCTTCTATACGTGCAAGGTGTTTTACATTCTCTGTTGCCACTGGAATCCCCAACGTAAGTGCCGTAGAGGCAATATAAAGGTCATTATCTTCTATCATTTGTCCCTTTCTTCGCAATACAGCTTTCTGACGACAGAACTCTTCGATACAAACAGAGAAAGGGATTATCTCAAGTTGGTTGAGCAAGTCTTTCAAAAGGATGCGATTCTTTTCTGGATATGCACTACATTCTGCTCCATAAAGTAACTCGACAATAGAAATCTCAGACACACAACAATTACGCCACCCTGTTTCCAAAATGTGTTGCCTAACACTTTCATTCTTACGTAGAAGATGAATTAGAACATTGCTATCAAGCAAAACTTGGGCATGTTGGCTCTTACTTTTCATACGCCTTCAAAGCTAATTGGTTCACTTGAACTCGAATTCTGCTTGATGATACCCATCAGTTCCTCAGCAGTTTCGTTTCCTTCCCACTTCCCAAAAAACTTATTAAGCATTTCTTCTGTATAGGCTTCGTCAGACATTTCCTTACGTTCTTCCTCAAGTACAGAGTTGGTAAGTTTCACAGCTAAGCCCAACCGAATGTTCTTACTCATCGAACGCAATGCGTTCCAATACATACGTATCGTATTTTTCTCGATGTTTGTCATTATGCCTGCCATAATTATACCTCCTGTTTATATTTTTCTGCAAAAATAATGCAAACGAGAGCAAAGAAAGCTTGCTTTCAATTTGCCGAGTGCAGCTTATTTTCTGCAAATATAACGTTTTCCTATGACAACTCCAAATCTATATCTTGGTTTTCACTTTCTTATTGTAACTGATTAGGTAAAAAGAGTCTTACACTATTACGCTCACAGCATAAGAGAATAACGAACCGAAATCCAACAATACTTTTATTTCATTTTGCTGTCATTTTAACATTTAGACAGAAATACCTGTAAACTAATCTGTTATATCTTCATTCAGAGTGACAAAAGTGACAGGAAAATTATTATTAGAATCGTGTTCCAGCTTTGACAAATTTAAGAAAACGGATAACAGTTTATATCAATTATGTGTATCAGAGATTTGAAGGATTTTCATTATCAGAGAACTATGAATTGTCATTTTCCCGCATAGGGTCCTCATCAAAACCTACAATATACTCTGTATGGTGCTGACCATATTTAGGAGTAATTTGCCATATGATTTCTACATTATCTGGAAGTTGTTCAAAGAAAGAGGCTAACACATCCATATTCTCCTTTGCCCTGTCTGCTTCAAGGCTTTGCAACCCCAGCCCGAGCATAACAATTCGAATATTATTATTGCTATAGGATATAGGACAAATGGGCTGGTCTAACGAAGGGGCTGTTCCCGAAGTAATATATGTTGCTGTACGAGCACACATCCTAAAATCATTAAAGTCCATACCTATGAGTCCAACAGTTTCTATGAAATGATGGAAAAACATCAAAAAGTGAAGAATATTATCTTGCAAAGTATAATAGTGTGAGGTAAAAATATTGTAGTATTTCCACCTGTCCTTGAAAACTTTATACTGCGAAGTAGGGTGTAGGTCTAAAACAAAAATACTACCAACTAAACTATTATACTGTTTAATAAAAGCGTCTATTTCAGACATATATACTTCTGCATTGTCAGTAAAGACAAAAACAGCGAGGCATTCTAAAGGGCGTAAGTCATCTATATCATAAGTAACTATATCCTTATAAGGCTGCTGTAGACTGCTCAAAAACTCTGTAGCTTTATCACCAAAACAATGATAAGCAACAAATTGTGGATATGATTCCCCAAAATCCAGGAGTTGATTCAATTCTTCCATTTATTTCTTTTCTAAATCGTAATTTTTGAAACAATCTTCTATTTCTCTAATCTTATTCTTTATCCACTTTAACACTTCTTCTTTTCCAATTGCTGGATATTGAGCAGGATTATGCCAGTTATTAGCAGCGTTATCAGAAATCCAACTCCAACCGTAAGGGTAATTTTTGGTTGGTTCACGTGTAAAGCAATCTAATCTCTTTTGCAAAGGCATACAGCCCTCCTTTAACGTTACACCAATCCATATATTTCTCCAATAGGTTTTATCCTCTGTTTTTATTACGATTGCGTAGTAATCATTTAAATCTCGCCATAAAGCACCATTGTCATCTTGACGCTGTTTAAAGCCTATACCTATGAGAGGCTTGATTATATGTTCTTGTCTTAATTTATCTCCAATTTGTTTCTCTAACATTAGCAATTCAGAAGTAGCATCTATATTATCAATGGCTTCATTGATGATACTTTGTGAATATTTTGTATCCATATCTTGATAAGTTAGTTGTTTAATAATTGTGATATAGTCTTTAATGGTGCGGTGAATAGGCTTTTGTGGAGAAGTAGTTACCAATCCTTCTAACAATCCTAATATATCCTGTGCATAGGAAAGTTTGATAAAGTCAAAATGTC
>ERZ772948.500-NODE-500-length-25549-cov-5.656860_pt1 | contig 25549 bp, 26 predicted proteins | sample MGYA00511945_ERZ772948 | MGnify/ENA primary metagenome ERZ772948 (study PRJEB29015, sample SAMEA2737927) | human oral metagenome | biome: human oral; feature: human-associated habitat; material: dental | place: China | collected 2141 ... | reverse complement strand
CTACGCGTCCAACGCGTAAACGCTTCTGCCAACTGCGTTCACTCAGCTTACTTTTTCTTTTTACTTAAATATCCAACTTCAGCTATACTTAATTGGTCTCCCAACTTATCTTCTTCAAGTTGATTCCTTATATACTCCGCAATTCGGCTAGTGTTTTTTCCAACCGTATCTACATAATATCCCTTACACCAAAACGACCTGTTTTTATATTTATATTTTAGTTCGCCGAATTGCTCATATATTAGCGTACTGCTTTTCCCTTTTAAGTACCCTACGAAGCTGGAGACTGAAATTTTAGGTGGTATTTCAACCAGCATATGTATATGGTCAGGGCATACCTCAGCTTCGATAATATTTATCCCTTTCCATTCACAAAGTTGTCTTAAAATCTTTCCTATTGCTACTTTTTTCTGTCCATAAAATACTTTTCTTCTGTACTTTGGTGCAAATACTATATGGTATTTGCAATTCCATTTCGAATGCGATAGACTATTTATGTCGTTAAGACCCATGATGTCCTCCTCCTAGGATTTTGCAGTTGGCAGACCGCAATTATATCCTAACGGAGAGAGGATTTCTGGTCAAACGCGTAGCGTACACTGAACCCCACGTCCAACGCGGGGTTTTCTTATTACAATTAAAGCGTTTTTTTGGTGGTGCTATATGCACTCACCAAAACCGCTTTCTGCTTCTGAAATATTGAAAACAATGCCTACAAAAAAGAGCATAGATGATATTTACAAGAAGATGACTGCTAAGAAACAACTAGAAAACACTATCCCTATGTGGGGTGATACAGTTGTATGGAGTGGCTTCACAATTTAGCACTACCCAGTTTACTGGGTACTCTAAAGATGGTCCATACATTTAACTTGAAGTGCTCTTGATTGCTTTGGTAAAATGCACTAATATTAAAGTTCGTTATAATCAAGTTATAACAAAAAATGATGAAGTTGGAGTTAAAATTACTGAGTTGTCTAATGGTTTTACTTACCTTATAAGTGTATTTCCAAAATCAAGTCAAACTGACTAAAATATTAGCTCGAGAAAATTCATTCAACAAAATTTTAAATTATATGTTGATGAATAGTCTATGTTCACTTCCAGCATTATATTATCAACAACTTATTTTTCTTGATTTATGCATGAATTTACGAGGATTTTTCTTCAATACTGTACCAATAAAATAGCTATTAAACTAAAATTTTGATTTCGCTATTTATATATCTATATTAATTATATTAAGTAATTCTTTCGCTATTGTTTTTTGAGCAGCAAAACCAGTTCCTTTATCCAATTGGTCCCAACTAAAATCTTTTAATCTAGATATAATTTCCCTATACTTGACACCATTTTTTTTCGAATACACGAAACATTTTGGGAAAATGAGAAAAAAAGCTCCCACACCATTAGTCTTAATAATTTGTGTATTAGCTTTGCTAATTTTGCCAGAATTTGCTTTTATTTTTTCGTCGTATTCTACTGGCCAGTAAATTTGAAAAGTTTGTTGAATAGCTCTAAAAAATCTGTGAATCTCCACATATTTTTCTTGAACGCTCAAATTGTATTTTACTGTTTTTTCTATTTCTCTAAAAGCTTTTTTCATCGCATCTAATATAAATGCTTGTGAAACCGACCCTTTTCCAGTACCAAGCATTTTAATTTGCTTGTACAGTGGAGAATTTTTTTCTCCATTTAACTGTCGAATTATTTGAGCATAATCTCTTTCTTCCGATATACTAGTTTCATCTATATTTTGATATAGATCATATATAACTGATCTATTTACTTGCTTTTGTTTTCCATTAATGTCACTAAACATTTTTGAAATATTCGAAAGCGATTGATTAAAGAACAAAGTTATTGGCATCTCAAAATCTGATTGTGATGAACTCAATAGTCCAGCAAGTCTATGTTGACCATCAACAATAATAAATTTAGTTTTTTCTGTAGGAAATTTAAATTCACCTATGCTTTCCTCTATATTACCTTCATGTGTTAATATTACCTTATCTAATTCATCCTCATCAAATTCATTGCAGCACAGAATAACAGTTGACGGGAATAAAGCATAAGAATCATCATTGTCAATATAATTACTTATTTCATCTATCCTATCTATTTGTGTTCTTCTCTGTACACCATCTTCAATAACTTTTGTGTCTATTCCTCTTCTTGATAAAGATTCTACATATTTTTCTATATTAAATAATTCTTCTTTATCCATTGCATAAGGTTCTCTGAAATGGAATCCCACACTCTTCCTCAGAAAATCTATATTAAATTTTGTTAAGTAAAAAAAGTCGTTCTTTTGTTTAATCTTGATAAACGGTACTTGATAAAATGGCATAAACGTCTCCTTCCTTATTCTTCTCCTGGTGTTACTAATTTGTTATTTGAAATATTTGGATCAGAAGAGATATTCCGCTTTAATTCATATTCAAATTTATAATTTGTATTCAAAACAATATAATCACCATTATATTTGCCTTCATCAAAAATTTTTTTAAATTCAGAAGTAAATAAATCTAAAATAAACGGAAAAAGAATCATAATAATACTAGAAACAATTGATATAATTAAGACATTTTTACCTATTATTTGTATGATAATATTAATTATAAATAAAGCGATTAATAAAAAACCCACCTTTAAAATTTTACTCCCATTTACTTTCGTTCCTTTTTTAACAATATCAATTTGTGCTTGTTCATGTATGTCGCTTCTAAACTCAAATTTGTCTTCATTTATTTGTACGTGATAGGTAGTTACTAATTCATCTTCAACTCCTGAAAAATATATTTTCTTGAATTTATCCACATGTCTCAGCCTTTTGACAACATTATCTACTATTAAATTTAAATTCGGATTATTTTTAACCAAGACTAGAACATCAAAATATTTCGTTTTTTTAATTTCGTCATTGCAAAACATAAAAACTGTATTACTACTATCTAAATCAAATTTATAGATTACGGAAAATTCAGTTAATGAATGATTGTCTATTATTTCAGAAATTCCGTTTACATTTTGGTTTGATTCGATTAGTTTATTTATTCCTATGGTTTCTGATTTAAAATCAGCCTGACTATTTTTTGCAAAAGATTTAGATTGTTCTGCCGATAATTTAAAGTGCATAACATGGTTATATTTTTTTTCTCGTAGAATGTCCAAATTATTCCTCCTTTCTCACTCAAAACCTATATTTGACTTATAAATCCTATTTGGGTATCTTATCATTTGTTGAATAACTTCCTACAGCTATCGTATTACAGAGTAGTACTTAGTCTCTCTAGATACTCGAAAATTGTACCTAATCTCCCACTCGCAGTAGCTCAGGGACTCGAACTTCGTGCTATCGCACTCGTTCTCGTCTCCTGACCCTTGCTGAGGGGCTACCTACAGCTCCCCGTCGCTCCGCGGAGCGGAGCTCGGCCTCGCTGGGTAGGCGTAGCCTCGCGACCGACGTGAGCGAGGCTACTCCCACTCAATTGTTCCAGTTGGTTTTGGGGTGAAGTCATAGAGGACGCGGTTTACGCCTTTGACTTCGCTTGTGATTCTTTCTACGATATGCTGCATCAGTTCGAATGGGATATTCTCTACTGTTGCTGTCATTGCATCTACTGTGTTTACGGCTCTGATGATTACTGGCCACTCAAAGCTTCTTGATCCTTCTTTGATGCCTGTTGATTTGAAGTCTGGCACGACTGTGAAGTACTGCCATACTTTGCCTTCGAGTCCGTTCTTTGCGAATTCTTCTCTGAGGATGGCATCGGATTCTCTTACGGCTTCGAGTCTATCTCTGGTGATTGCGCCTGTGCAGCGTACGCCGAGGCCTGGCCCTGGGAATGGTTGTCTATCTACCATGGCTGATGGGAGACCGAGTGCTCTTCCGACTACTCTTACTTCGTCTTTGAAGAGGATTTTGATTGGCTCTACGAGCTTAAACTGGAGGTCTTCTGGGAGTCCGCCTACGTTATGGTGGGCTTTGACGTTATCGCTTTCGAGGATGTCTGGATAGATTGTTCCCTGTGCGAGGAAGTCGATTCCGGAGAGTTTGCGCGCTTCTTCTTCGAATACGCGGATGAACTCGCCTCCGATAATCTTTCTCTTTTCTTCTGGCTCTTCGACGCCTGCGAGTTTATCTAGGAATCTGTCGGTTGCATCTACGTATACGAGGTTTGCATCCATTTCATCGCGGAACACCTGTACTACCTGCTCTGGTTCTCCTTTTCTGAGGAGTCCGTGATTTACGTGTACGCACACTAGCTGCTTTCCTACTGCTTTGATGAGGAGTGCTGCTACTACTGATGAATCTACTCCGCCTGAGAGTGCAAGGAGCACTTTTCTGTCTCCGATCTGCTCACGCATGGCTTTTAGTTGCTCTTCGATGAAGGCTTCTGCTAGCGCCGTTGTTGTGATTCTCTCCATGTTTTCTGGTCTCTTATTGCTATCCATTTATTCCTCCCATTTATGCTTTAGCTTTCGTTTTTATGTCTTAGTGTTTCAATATATAATATCTTGTAAATATTATAACATTTATTTAATTATTTTCGCTATATTTTTTTGACAATCATAAGCACCGGCTTTAAGGCGCTTATTTCTTCATATCTAGCGTTTGATAAACCACTGCTAATGCAATACAAACAAAAGAGGAGCACGCTTACTGCGTTACTCCTCTTTTGATATATATGTGATTTGTCATCCTGTATGCTTTAGCCGAAGAATAGCTCCATGTCTTCTTCTACTGTTCCGATTCCTGCGATTCCGAAGTTGTCTACGAGAACCTTTGTCACGTTTGGTGATAGGAAGGCTGGTAGTGTTGGTCCAACGTGGATATTCTTTACGCCTAGGTATAGGAGTGCTAGAAGTACGATTACTGCCTTCTGCTCATACCATGCGATGTTGTATATGATTGGAAGATCGTTGATGTCGTCTAGTTCGAATACTTCCTTTAGCTTTAGTGCAATTAGTGCTAGTGAGTATGAGTCGTTGCACTGTCCTGCGTCTAGTACTCTTGGAATTCCACCGATGTCTCCTAGGTTTAGCTTGTTGTACTTATACTTTGCACAGCCTGCTGTTAGGATTACTGTGTCTGGTGCTAGTGCCTTTGCGAACTCTGTGTAGTAGTCTCTTGACTTCATTCTTCCGTCGCATCCGCCCATTACTACGAACTTCTTGATTGCGCCGCTCTTTACTGCGTCAACTACCTTGTCTGCTAGTGCAAATACCTGCTCGTGTGCGAATCCGCCGACAATGCTTCCTGTCTCAATTTCTGTTGGAGGTGGGCACTGCTTTGCCTGCTCTATGATTGCACTGAAGTCCTTTGTTTCGCCGTACTTACCATCGATGTGCTTACATCCTGGGAAGCCTGCTGCTCCTGTTGTCCATAGTCTATCCTTGTAGCTGTCCTTAGGTGGCACGATGCAGTTTGTTGTCATTAGGATAGGTCCGTTGAAGCTCTCGAACTCTTCCTTCTGCTTCCACCAAGCGTTACCGTAGTTACCTACTAGGTTGTCGTACTTCTTGAATGCTGGGTAGTAGTTTGCTGGTAGCATCTCTGAGTGTGTATAAACGTCTACGCCTGTTCCCTTTGTCTGCTCTAGTAGCATCTCTAGGTCGCGAAGGTCGTGTCCTGAAATCAAGATAGCTGGGTTCTTTCTAACGCCAATCTGTACTTCTGTGATTTCTGGGTTTCCGTATGCTCCTGTGTTTGCCTTATCTAGTAGCGCCATGCCTGAAACGCCGTACTTACCTGTCTCTAGTGTTAGAGCAACTAGATCGTCTGCTGAAAGTGTGTCGTCTAGTGTCTTTGCTAGTGCTTCCTGCATGAATGCGTCAACTTCTGGGTCAGCCTCTAGTAGTGCGTTTGCGTGCTTACTGTATGCTGCAAGTCCCTTTAGTCCGTATGTGATAAGCTCTCTTAGTGAACGAACGTCCTCGTTTTCTGTTGCAAGTACGCCAACTCCTGTTGCTGTTGCCATGATTGCGTACTGAGCTCTATCCTCTGTGTACCACTTTGCTGCGCTTGGAAGTACTGAAGCGTCGTCTAGCTGTGCAAGTTGCTCCTGCTTTGTCTTTAGAGTCAAAGCGATTCTATCCTCGATGTACTTATCATCAAAGTTAGCATTTGTGATTGTTACAAATAGGTTGAATGTAACCATCTGATCTACTTCTGGTGCAATCTTCTTGCCTTCCTTACGAAGTGCTGTTGTTACTGCTGAAAGTCCCTTTGTCGCATATATTAGTACGTCCTGAAGTCCTGAAACCGCTGCAGTCTTTCCACAGACACCCTGAACTGTACAGCCCTTACCGCCGGCTGTCTCCTGACACTGATAACAAAACATCTTGTTTTCCATTTTTATCTCCTCTTTTCTATATCTCAAAAGATTTATAAACGATTTCCTTATGTGCCCATTATATGTGCCCCTACATCAAAACTCGGTAACATATGTTACGTTTTGAAAAAAACTTATATTTTCTTTCAAAATTTTTTCGTGCCTTTTTCAATTTGAAAATGAATTTCATATTGACGGGCTTTTCCCATGGGTATAAAATGAGAATGGTTTTCAATTTAAGGAGATTTGCATATGAAAGCGAAAGGACAATACAATACGAATCAGCGCAAGGAGCTTCAGAGCTATCTTGAGACAATCGCTGGCGAGCACACCACGGTTGCTGAAATCTGCGGGCACTTTAGCGCACTCGGCAAAAGCATTGGAACCTCTACTGTCTACCGTCAGCTTGAGAGAATGGTTGACGAGGGTCTTGTCGAAAAGTACATCGTTGACGCATCTAGCCCAGCCTGCTTTGTCTATGTAGGCGAGCACATGCATGCTCATAACAGACGCCACTATCACTGCAAGTGTGAGAAGTGTGGCGAGCTTTTCCACATTACCTGTGACGCACTTGATTCCTTGGAGGAACACCTTCTTGCGGACCATAACTTTGCTTTTGATAATATGCGTACCGTTTTCTATGGTATCTGCGGTAATTGCCGTAACTAATCAATGCTAAAAACTTAATTGATTAAGCCTTGATTGCACGCTTTGATGTGCAATTTATTACGTTTTACTGTTATTTTTGATGGAGGAAATAATGAAAAAAATTATCACTTTAATGCTTGTTGCAGTGCTTGCTGTTTGCGCGCTTAGTGGCTGTGGCACTTCCAAATCTGGTGAAGATACAAAAGATAAGAAGATCAAGATTGTTACTACAATCTTCCCAGAGTACGACTGGGTTATGCAGATTCTAGGTGACAAGGCTGACAAGGCTGATGTGACTATGCTTTTAGACAAGGGCGTTGACCTTCACAGCTACCAGCCATCTACTGCTGATATCGCAAAGATTTCAGAGGCTGATGTTTTCATCTATGTTGGCGGCGAATCTGACGAGTGGGTTGAGGATGTTCTCAAGCAGGCTAAGAATAAGAACCTTAAGGTTATCAATCTCATGGACGTAATGGGCGATAAGGCTAAGGAGGAAGAAGTTAAGGAAGGCATGCAGCCAGAGGAAGAAGAAGCTGAAGAAGCTAAGGACGGCAAGGAAGAGGAAGAAGTCGAGTACGATGAGCACGTTTGGCTATCCCTCAAGAATGCAAAGATTTTCACTAAGAAGATTGCTGATGTTCTAGCCGAGGTTGATAAGGACGACGCTAAGACCTACCAGGCTAACTACGAGAGCTACGCTAAGAAGCTAGATGCTCTAGACAAGAAGTACGCTGAGGCTGTTGCTTCTGCAAAGAACAAGACTTTGGTATTCGGTGATCGTTTCCCATTCAGATATCTCGTAAACGACTACGGTCTAGATTACTACGCTGCCTTCGTTGGCTGCTCAGCTGAGTCAGAGGCAAGCTTTGAAACTGTCACATTCCTAGCGAAGAAGGTTGACGAGCTTGGACTTAGCGATGTTCTTACTATAGAAGGTAAGAATCACAAGATTGCTAAGACAGTTATAGAAAACACAAAGGAAAAAAATCAAAAGGTACTAACTTTGGACTCAATGCAGTCCACTACAGCAAAGGATGTCAAAGACGGCGCTACCTACCTCGGTATCATGGAAAAGAATCTCGAGGTTCTAAAAGAGGCGCTCAAATAGGCATCTATAGGAGGAAAAATGGCTCAAATCATCTGTCAAAATCTATCGGTTGGATATGATTCCAAGGTAATATTAGAAAATCTAAGCTTCGAGGTAAACAAAGGCGACTACCTTTGCATCGTCGGAGAAAACGGCTCGGGAAAGACCACGCTCATCAAGAGCATCCTAGGGCTTATTCCGACTATCTCCGGAAAGCTAAAGACGGGTGATGGGCTGAAATCTAACGAAATCGGCTACCTGCCGCAGCAAACTGTCGTTCAGCGCGACTTTCCTGCTTCTGTTAGAGAGATTGTTCTCTCTGGCTGTCAGGGGCGCATGGGACTTCGTCCATTCTACTCTAAGTCAGATAAGCTTTTAGCTGAAGAAAACATGAGGAAGATGGAGATAACTGATCTATCAAAGCGCTGCTACCGTGAGCTTTCGGGCGGACAGCAGCAGCGCGTTTTGCTCGCTAGAGCTCTTTGCGCTACGCAAAAGCTTCTGCTCCTAGATGAGCCTGTTTCTGGCCTTGATCCTAGGGTTACTGCGGGCATGTATCAGACCATTAAGTCTTTGAACGAAGAAGGAATCAGCATTATTATGATTTCTCACGATGTGAACGCTGCGGTGAAGTACGCAAGCCATATTCTTCACATTGGACACACTATATTTTACGGAACTACCGAGGAATATATTAACAGTCCAATTGGACAAATATTCCTAGAAAGAGAGGGGCAATCTAATGACTAGCCTTTTTAACGACTTCATGCATTATTTAGAATATCCATTTGTCAGATATGCGATTATTGTCGGAATCCTGATTGCCCTCTGCTCCTCCCTGCTAGGTGTAACCCTAGTGCTTAAGCGCTTTTCCTACATAGGAGATGGGCTTTCACATGTTGCCTTTGGCGCTATGGCTATCGCTGGAGTGCTCAAGGTGACAAATCAGACTTTGATAATACTTCCAATCACTGTAATATCTGCGATTTTGATTCTCAGGGCTGGACAAAACACAAAGATCAAAGGTGATGCTACCATCGCGATGATCTCCGTTGGCTCTCTGGCCTTTGGTTATCTGCTTTTGAACATCTTTTCGACTTCATCGAATCTCTCGGGTGACGTTTGCGTTACCCTCTTTGGTTCGACTTCGATTTTGACGCTTAAGAGCAGCGATGTTCTGCTATGCGTGGTGCTTTCCATCATAGTTGTAGCGATTTTCATCTTTCTATACAACAAGATCTTTGCAGTTACCTTTGATGAGAACTTTGCGATGTCAGCTGGCACAAATGTCAAACTTTACAATTTCTTGATTGCTGTTATGATTGCTGTTATAATTGTTCTAGCTATGAACCTAGTTGGTTCTCTGCTAATTTCGGCGCTCGTAATTTTCCCTGCGCTCTCGAGCATGAGGGTATATAACAGTTTCAAGTCTGTTACCATCTGCTCTGCGATCCTGTCCGTCGTGTGTGCAGTCCTCGGTATGGCTATTTCCATTCTCGGAAATACTCCAGTGGGCTCAACCATCGTCGCAGTTGATGCGTTCTTCTTTGGCGTATTCACTTTGATAGGTAGGATTTCAGCAAGGAGGGCTTAGCTCGGTAGATTACAGCCAAGACTAGCTAGGCTAGCGAAATATAGAGAAAAGAGGCAAAGATATGAAGAAGATTTTAGCATGCATCATCTGCCTCACCCTCGCATTTGGCGTAACTGCGTGTGGAAAGGCAAGCGATAAGGATTCTAACGGAGATACCAAGATCATCTCCGATGCTAAGAACAAGCAGGAGAATTCTAAGAGTAATACTAAGAAAGAAGTAAGTAAGAAAGAGGTCGCAGGCGATGCTGGTAAAGGCAAATCCAGCAAGAGCAAGTCTAAGACTAGTAGCAATAAGATAGATATTGACCTAAATAATTTGAACGCTAATGTCGTATATTCTCAGGTTTTTCTAATGATGACAGAGCCTGATAAGTTCATCGGCAAGCGTATAAGAATGTCTGGTCAGTTCAATGTCTACGCTGCTCAGGAGGGAAACCCTAGTGGCGTTACTGAGTACTATGCGATTATAATTGCAGATGCTCAGGCATGTTGCCAGCAAGGTATAGAGTTCGTATGGCCTGGTCATACTTATCCAGATGGATTCCCTGAGGTAAAATCAAATGCCTCTGTGACAGGCATATTTGAGGTTTACGAAGAGAACGGCAAAAAGTACTGTCGTCTAATTGCTGATACTGTTGAGCCGCTCTAAGAGGCAATTTGAGGCTCACATATAAATTAATACATTTTGATAAAAAACACCTATGAGGCGCATCGCTGTGATGCTAGTTCATAGGTGTTTTGTATTGCTATTTTTTCTCGAGCAAGTCTGTCATGTTGCGAAGGCTTATCGCAAGCGTCGACGAGTTGTGAAGCAGGGCTGTTGTTGTCGGTGTAAACATACCGAACATTCCCATTCCGATTAGGAAGGAGTTGAAGCCCAAAATCTGACGATAGCTTAGCTTGATTCTCTTCATAAGCTTCATGCTTATCTCTCTGAGCTTTACTAGCTCGTCGAGCTCGTCGCTTCCAATCATGATGTCAGCAACCTCTCTTGCGATTGCTGCACCGCTGTTGATTGCGATACCTGCATCCGCCTCTGAAAGCGCTGGTGAGTCGTTAACTCCGTCTCCTACCATGATTACCTTGTGACCTTTGCTTCGCTCTTCTTTGATGAACTTAGCCTTGTCTTCTGGAAGTACTTCTGAATAGTAGCTATCCACTCCGACCTTTGCCGCGATAACTCTTGCTGTTCTCTCGTTGTCACCAGTCATCATAACTGCATTCTTGATTCCGAGAGCCTTAAGCTGCTTGATTGCCTTTGCTACGCCAGGCTTGATAGGATCGTCTATCAAAATTACCGCTACGAGCTTCTTATCTATAGCTAGGTATAGATGTGAGTACTCGTTTGGTAGGTCTTCAAAGGCCTGTTTCCTATCTTCATCTATTGTACAACCCTCATCATCAAAAATGAAGTGATGGCTTCCGATGCAAACCTTCTGTCCATCAAGCGTTGTTGCAATTCCGTGAGCTACGATGTACTCTACCTTGCTGTGCTTCTCCTCGTGGTCAAGGTTTCTAACCATGGCTTCCTTTACGACAGCGTTTGCTATCGAGTGTGGATAGTGCTCCTCTAGGCAAGCTGCGATACGCAGGCACTCGTCTTCGTTTAATTCACCAAAAGGCACAACCTTGTGAACTTTTGGAACTGCCTCTGTAAGCGTTCCTGTCTTATCAAAGACAATTGTATCTGCCTCAGCTACTGCCTCTAGGAACTTTCCGCCCTTGACAGTCATGCGGTACTCGCCCGCCTCTCTCATCGCTGAGAGAACTGCGATAGGAATTGAAAGCTTAAGCGCACAGCAGAAGTCTACCATCAATATCGATGTTGCTCTTGTTATATCTCTTGTAATGAGATACTGAAGCGCTGTCGCACCGAATGTATATGGAACAAGTCTATCTGCAAGCTTTGATGCCTTATCTTCTGTCGAAGACTTTAGCTTCTCAGAATCCTCAATCATGGTGATGATTCTGTCGTACTTGCTGTTTCCGAGCGAGCCCTCTGCCTCGATGACAATCTCGCCCTCTTCGACTACAGTTCCTGCATATACAAGGCTTCCCTCGTACTTACGCACTGGCATTGACTCTCCAGTCATAGAAGCTTGGCTTACGTGAGCCTCACCGCTGATGACCTTACCGTCTACTGCTATGACGTTTCCGGTTCTTACAATTACTATGTCACCGGCATTAATTGTATTTGCATCTACGAGAATCTCTGTTCCGTCCTCACCCCTTGTCCATACCTTCTCAACATTGAGAGCCATGGCCTTAGCTAGGTCGCTGATTGACTTGCGATGCGTCCAGTCTTCCATTATCTCACCGACTCCAAGCATGAACATTATGCTTCCTGCGGTTGAGAAATCTCCTCTGAGCATTGAGACTGTGATGCTTGTCGCGTCAAGCACAGATACCTCAAGTTTTCCATGCACCAGTGACTTTACGCCCTTGATAATAAACGGAATTGCTTTGATAACTGTTATTCCAGCTGCTAATGGCATCGGTATAAATAGCTTAGTAAAAACACGTCTGCCTACGTGTAGGCAGAGCTTGTTTTCGAATTCGTATTGTAGCTGTCTGTCAGCTATTGTCGTGAGAAGTTCCTGGTTGGATTCATAATCAAAATTAGATAAAGCATCTATGATGTCATCTCTAACATTTCCTGAAAACTCTATAATCGCAACCTTGGTTCTCTCATGTACCTTTACGCTCTTTACACCGGAAAGCCTGCTGAGGTAGTTATCTAGGATATCCGCTTCTTCAAAGGTCATGCGGTACTGCACTAGCTGTACACGCATCCTGCCCTTGCTCTCGTGTAATATTCTACACCTCATCCAAATGCCTCCTATATGAAAACTGAAGCACTCTTATGCTTCAGCTCCCTCTGCCTTCTCTTCTGCAGCTCTAAGAACTTCCTTAGCGTCCTCGATCATCTTAGCTTCTGCTTCCTGGCAACGCTTCTCGTTGATTTCGTCAGCATCTGCACTGATGTCCTGGCAGTTTTCTCTGATGTTTGTTACAGTCTTCATAACTTCGTCTACTCCGCGCTTTACAGCTGCTGTAGCGTGTGTGTATACCTTCTTAGCGTCTGCAGAAGCAAGTACCTTAAGTCCTGCTGTACCTACCAAAACTCCGCAGCCCAATGTTCTTAGTGTCTTCCATACGTTCATTTTTCTAATCTCCTTTTCTTAAAACTTATAAATTAGGAATATAAATTTTATAAAATACATCCCACTCAAAACTATCATTTAAAGCCATTTTAATAGCCAATGACTATGTTAGTCAAGTATAAAATTTGTTATACTTATGCAACATTGATTAGTCCCATAAATCTTCGGTTTCAATAGAAGAATCTGCGATTCATTTGCACAAAAAGCAGGTCCTTTATATATGAGTGATTTAGATTACTCTGCTACAGTAGGCGCTGTGTACTGTCTGCCTAGAAGCTCCTGGTTAAGAGCGTATAGTCCCTTAGGATCTCTTCCGAAAAGCTCAAACTTCTTTACTAAATCATCAGCATTCTTCTCTTCCTCTAGCTGCTCTTTAACGAACCAGTCAAAGAACTGCATTGTTCTGTAGTCATCAACATCGTGTGATGCCTTATAGATTTTGTTGATAAGATCTGTGATAAATCTCTCGTGCTGAAGTGCTAGATGAAGCGGTGCATCCATTCCATCGTATTCCTGAGTTGGATTTTCGATTGCATCAAAGATCATTCTCTCGCCATTGTCTAGAATATAAGTTCTGATTAGCATAGCGTGGTCACGCTCTTCCTTTGCCTGAACCTCATACCAATTAGCAAATCCATCAAGGCCCTGCTCATGGTAGTAGTTAGCAAAATCCAAATAAAGATATGCTGAGTAAAATTCTGCGTTAACCTGCTTGTTTAGTAAATCTGTTACCTTCTTATCTAACATTTCATCTTCCTCCAAAATTTCAAAACGCTTACAGAATATTTATATCCGATTTAATTGTATACTAACATATTATATCGAAAATTTTATGTTTTTATTTTAGAGCATTAGCCCTGCAAAGCTTTTGTTGTTTTACAGGGCTAATATATTTTCTATATTTTCTTCTTGCTATATCTTTCTTCTTACTATCCTGTAGTATTCTCTTGCCGTGAATGCGAAGATTACTGCGTATAGAATTGCGAATGCTAGTGTGCATATAACTGTGCATTCAATTAGAAGTCCGATGTTGAATATGCTAAATATTTCTAGGATAAGCCTTATCATGTTGAAGGCTCCTGCCACATGCAAAACTGCAACTATGAGCGGTGCAAAGAAGACAAAGGTTATTTGCTTTCTTATTGTCTGTCTTACATCTTTTTCCGACATTCCCACCTTCTGCATCATGTCAAACTTGTCCTTATCGTAGTATCCTTCTGAAATCTGCTTGTAGTAGATTATCAAAGCAGCTGCAAAGGCAAAGACAACTCCTAGAAATGCTCCAAGGAACAGGAAGCTATTAGTTAGACCTCCGAGTATTTTATCTGCTTCATATCTTGTTACATTATACGCATTGGTTATTCCTAGGCTTTCTTTCCTATCATTCCAATACTCTGTAACACATTTAGATAGCGCAGCGTACTTTTGTTCTCCTACCTCATCTCTGTTCTCGATGTTTGCTGTCATGAGGAGCGTATTTCCCATTGAGCTGGAATATTTATTTGCTTCGCCTGCAATTGTATCTGCGATTTCATCATCATGAACAATTATTACATACTGACCATAGACAGCTGAGACAGTTGATGCTGGAACCTTAAGATTCATCTGCTTTACATCAAGATTAATTCCAGAGATATCAAGCTTTCCATTTAGCTTTGTTCCTATTGATACAGCTTCGTTCTTTGATACACTTATTTTCTTACCGCTGAATTTCTCATATTGATCTGCTGTTATTACGGTTAGAAATTGCTTATTAGCCGCTTGGATAAAGTTAATTCTCTGACTAGCTTCATCAAATTCCACCTTATAGCTTTGGAGTACATATGCATTTGTGTCTACTAGCTTGATATCCTGCTTCTTAACCTTTTCTTCGAATAAATTCAGTTCCTCATCTATACGTGCATTAGAAGCCTTACCGTCCTCCTTAAGCTGCTCACCGTCTAGTGACACGCTGACGATAACATCTGAAGGTGTTATCTTTTTGATAACATCATTAATCCCAACTCTAAGCGATACAGTAACGGATACCATAACTATAACCATGGTTGAAAGGATACAGATATTTGCCATACCTACTGCATTTTGCTTCATTCTGAATAAAATACCTGAAATGCTTGTGAAGTTGGCTTTCTTGTAATAAAATCTTTTGTTCTTCTTCAGTGCCTTTAGCACAGCCACGCTAACTGTCGTAAAAAGTAGATATGTTCCGATGATTACTAGAATTACCGCTCCAAAGAACAGTATTATTGCTGCTAGAGGATCTTTTATGCTGATGGAAATCACATATCCTGCAACTAGGCATGCTGCTCCAATTAGGCTTAGAATAATCTTCGCCTTTGGCTCACGCTCAGGTGCCGATGCTCCTTTTAGCATTTCTATAGGCTTTGATATTCTTATAGATAATATGTTCTTTATCAAAACAAGTGCGAAAACTATAGCAAAGAATACTGCTGTATGCGTAACTGCATGCATATTTACTTCAAAAGCAATTATATATCCAGCACCTATCATCTTTGTTATTACCATTAGAGCTAGCTTGCTGAACAAGATGCCAACGCCTAGACCCATTATGATGGATATACTGGAGCTTATCATGCTCTCTGCTACAAGAACTCTACCTAGATGGCGCTTTTCCATGCCCAGGATATTATATAGTCCAAACTCCTTACTTCTCTGCTTCATCAAAAAGCTATTGATGTAGAAAGAAAATATTATTGCAAAGCCTGATACAATTATATTTCCTAAAAGCATGCTCAGTGTAACGTAGTTTGCGCCTCTAAAGTTTTCTATATCCTTGCTATTACTAAGAAAACTCATTATGTATATAACGGCAATCATGATTATGGATGCTATGATATACGGCATGTAAAGCTTACTATTCTTTTTCAAATTTGATACGGCGAGTTTTAGTGTGAAGTTTCTAGGCATTTCTCTTACCTCCCACAGATAGGGCTGTCAATGTGTCCGAAATGCTTGCAAACATCTCATCATTTGTCATATTTCCTCTATATATCTGATGGAAGAGTTCTCCGTCCTTTATGAACAAAACGCGTCCTGCTGTGCTCGCCGCTTTCACGCTGTGCGTTACCATTATAATGGTTTGTCCACCTTGGTTTATTGAGCTGAATAAGTTTAATAGATCGTCTGCTGAGTTTGAGTCTAGGGCTCCAGTTGGTTCATCTGCAAGTATCAGCCTTGGGTTTGTGATTAAGGCTCTTGCAACTGCTGCTCTCTGCTTTTGACCACCCGATACCTCGTAAGGAAATTTATCAAGTATATGCGTGATTCCTAGATACTCAGCTATTAGCTTTAGCTCTGCCTCCATTTGGCTTGGCTTTGCTCCTGCAAGCACCCTTGGCAGATAGATATTATCTCTCAAGGTGAATGTATCTAAAAGGTTAAAGTCCTGAAATACAAAGCCTAGATTGTCACGTCTAAACGCCGAAATTTCTCCGTCTCTTATGGCTGAAAGATTCATTCCATCTAAAATAACTTCTCCAGAGCTAGCTCTGTCTAAAGCCGCAAGTATATTTAGGAGCGTTGTTTTTCCTGAACCAGACTCGCCCATGACAGCGACATATTCACCTCTTTCCACACTGAAATTAACGTCGCGTAGTGCAACTACTCCGTTTGTTCCAAGTTTTGATGTATAAACTTTTTTAAGATTTTTTACTTCTACTAATGACATATTGTTCATCTCCCTTCTTGGAACTATTCTATCTAAAAATAAAAGGTAATGCATATACACTACCTTTCAAAATCCTATTCGTATCTTACATTGCTGTAAGGTATATGTATATTAATTTTCGTACCTTCACCTAGCTTTGATTCAGCCGAAAGTCTATACCCTAGCTTATCAGCGATTTTACGACATAGATATAGGCCAATGCCCGATGACTTACTGCTAGTTCTTCCGTTATATCCAGTGAAACCATCCTCAAATATTCTGCTAATATCACTGGCTCTTATTCCTATACCACTATCTGCTATGGATATTATTTTTTCGGAAGTCGTGCTCTTAAGACTTACTACAACTCCGCCCTCATTTGTGTACTTTAGGGCATTTGAAAGTACTTGGTCGATTATGAAGCTAAGCCACATCTTATCAGTTACTATATTTTCATCTAGATCATTAAGCTCTATTGAGAGCTTCTTTTTGATAAAGACAATAGACTGAGACTTTACGACTTCCTTGACAAGTTCTTGTACATTATAGTTTTGAAAAACAAAATCTGTGTTATCACTAGCTAGCTTTATGAACTTAAGGAGCATGTCTAAATATCCATCTATCCTTGCTAGCTGCATCCACATTTCGTTTTTTTCTTCAATACTGCTGTTTTGGACTATTAGATATAGAGCTGACAGAGGCGTTTTTATCTGATGAACCCATGTTTTGTAGTAGTCATTAAGTCCGCTTTCTAGGCTTTCCCTTTCCTTTATCGCTTCAATCAGCATGTCATGGACCTCTGCATACAATCTTTGATATTCCTCATCTATCAAATCTCGTGGTGGCAAATCAGTCCTAGCTGTGTACATTAAGTTATTCTCACAATCCTTGAGAATATTTATGTATCTCAAAAATCTAAAGTAATCTATACTGCCTATTATCAAAGCAAAGAATAACTGTAATAGCCCTGCGTAAAGGCTTACTGTCCAAGGAATTCCTGCAAGCATGGTAATAAATGCGAAAATCAAAAGCATGAATACGAAAAAGATGATTACCCTTATTCGGCTCTTAATATATTTAGAGAAAATCATTCCACAATATACCCTAGTCCCTTCTTTGTCTTTATCAAATCACTTATTCCATGTTCTGCAAGTTTCTTCCTAAGTCTTGTCATATTCACTGTCAGGGTGTTCTCATCTACGAAGCTATCCGTATTCCAAAGCCCCATCATCAGATTTTCCCTGCTAGTCATCTTTCCCTTGTTCTTGAGCAGAATTTCCAAAATTTTGTACTCGTTTTTTGTAAGCTCAATATTTTCTCCATCAAAGTAAAGGCTTGCGTTTTTCATATTTAAAATTATACCATCATGCTCTATAACGTCCGCCGTTTCTCCCTCGCTGAAATCATATGCACGTCTCAGTAAAGCCTGTATCTTTGCCGTTAGCACATTAAGATCAAAAGGCTTGCATATGAAGTCATCAGCTCCCATATTCATCGCCATTACAATGTTTAAATTATCGCCGGCTCCTGATATGAATACTATCGGAAGCTTTGATATCTGTCTTATGTGACGACACCAATAAAAGCCATCAAAAAAAGGCAGAGAAATATCTAGGAGCACAAGGTCTGCTTCTGACTTTGCGAAATCACTCATGATATCGTGAAAGTCCTTAGCAATTATTACCTCGTAATTCCAGCTCCTAAGATGTTTCTCTACTTGATTAGCAATTACATTATCGTCTTCAACTAAAAATATTTTGTACATAAGCTTCCCTTAGTCGCTCACATCAAGGTCGAGCGTTATTCCTATGGCAAAGTCTGGGAAGGCCTCTTGGACATCCGATAATATGTGCATATACTCTTCGTTTCTGCTTGGTGAATCAAAGTCGAGGATGATATCAAAATTCATAATCTTCTCCTCATAGTTGATATAAAAGCCGTGCATCTGAAGCACATATTTGTGAGACATTACAAGACGTCTTACCTTCTCAAAGTCCTGCTTGGCTCTATCGTCCTTGCTGTTTCTTGCATATACGCTTATTCCTGCAAGGATTATATTGTTCTTATCATAGGCTGCCTTCATAAGATGACGCTGCAATTCATCAAGCTGCCCAGCAGTATATGTATCAAGCACTTCTATGTGAAGAGAGCCTATCAAAGTGTCTGGTCCGTAGTTGTGAAGCACAACATCGTAGACGCCGTAGACATCATCAAACTCCATAATAGTTTGCTTGAGTTCATCTATTACGTCCTTGTCTATTCTCTCTCCTATGATTTCTGAAAGCGTTTCGCTTATCATTTCATAGCCAGCTTTAATAATCACTAGAGATATCAAAGCTGCAAGATATGACTCAAGGCTTACACCCCAGAAAATGTAAATCAAGGCTGCTACAACTGTCGACGCTGAGATTACAGCATCTAGCCTTGCATCTTCACCTGAAGCCACAAGTGAATCTGAATTTAGTTTCTTACCTTTGCTCTTTACATAGCTTCCGAGGACGAGCTTGACTACGACTGCTACAGCAACAATTATCAGCGCTATATTTGTGTACTCAGGCTCGCTCGGATTTATAATTTTCTTTACCGATTCTACAAGAGAAGTAATTCCTGCGTATAGGACTATCATAGCAATAAGGCCTGCACTTAGGTACTCAACCCTACCGTGACCTAGCGGATGCTCCTTGTCTGGCTTTCGTCCTGCTATTCTCGTTCCGATAATGGTTATTATCGATGATAACACGTCGCTTAGGTTGTTTACTGCATCGAGCGTGATCGCGATGGAATTAGTTAAGGTTCCTATAGCCGCCTTAAAAGCAGCGAGAAATAGATTGGCAATTATTCCTATTATACTGACCTTAATTATCTCTTTTTCTCTCATAGAAATCTCCTAGTTCTATGTCTCAAAAGTTATCTGATATTATTTTATCAGTATTATAGTATATCTATGACCTCTCCTGCAAGAGCTTTGTTCATGCTTCTAACCGCACAGAACTTACCACACATGCTGCATGTGTCTGAATGATCTTCTTCAGGCATTCTGCTCTTTCTGATTTCCTTTGCAACCTCAGGGTCTAGAGCCTCTAGCCACTGAGCATCCCAGTCAAGAGCCTTTCTTGCGTCAGCCATTCTGTCGTCTTGATTTCTTGCTCCAGGTATTCCCTTTGCAATATCTGCTGCGTGTGCTGCAATCTTACTTGCAATGATTCCCTGATGAACGTCGTCAACATTTGGAAGTGCAAGGTGTTCTGCCGGTGTTACATAGCAAAGGAAGGCTGCTCCATTCCATGCTGCAATAGCTCCACCGATAGCTGCTGTTATGTGGTCATATCCAGGTGCAATATCTGTTACTAGAGGTCCTAGTACATAGAAAGGTGCTCCCTTGCAGATTGTCTGCTGAATCTTCATGTTTGCTGCAATCTGATCCATTGGCACATGTCCTGGACCTTCTACCATTACCTGTACGTCACGCTTCCAAGCTCTCTCTGTTAGCTCTCCTAGCATGATGAGCTCCTCAATCTGGCATCCGTCCGTTGCGTCAGCTAGACATCCTGGACGGCAAGCATCTCCAAGGCTTATTGTTACGTCATATTCTCTGCAGATTTCAACGATTTCATCGTAGTATTCATAGAAAGGATTCTCGTTTCCTGTCATGGACATCCATGCAAAAACAAGGCTTCCGCCACGGCTTACTATGTTCATCTTTCTGCCGCCGTTTTTGATCTGGTCAATTGTCTTTCTTGTAATTCCACAGTGAAGTGTTACAAAGTCAACACCATCCTGCGCGTGAAGTCTTACAACATCGATGAAGTCCTGAGCAGTAAGTGTGCCAAGGTCTCTCTGATAGTGAATAACTGAGTCGTAAATTGGAACTGTTCCTATCATTGCTGGACACTCTGTACATAGCTTCTGTCTAAATGGTTGTGTATTTCCGTGGCTTGAAAGGTCCATGATTGCCTCTGCACCTAGGTCAACTGCTCTCATGACCTTCTTCATCTCTATGTCGTAGTCCTTGCAGTCACGACTGATTCCAAGGTTTACATTTATCTTTGTCTTTAGCATGCTTCCCACACCGTTAGGATCTAGCGACTTGTGGTTCACATTTGCTGGTATAACCATCTTTCCCGAAGCCATCAAAGGTAGCAGTTCCTCTACGCTGCGGTTCTCCTTCTTTGCTACTGCCTCAAGCTCTGGAGTTACAATCCCCATGCGCGCTGCTTCCATCTGAGTTGAATACTTTCTTTCCATGATTATTCCTTCTACCTTTCTTGAAATGAAATCTCTATTTATCTTTGAAATAAATACTTGTTTGTTTGCCTAGGCACCGGCCTAGCTTTGCTCTATATAAACCTGCTCTTTAGGTCAAAGCCGTGATCTAGCGGTCCACTTCCTGCCCCCAGGTCAAGCCCTGAAGCAAGGGCTCCGCTTATATATTCCTTCGCTCTTACAATCGCATCTTCAAGCTCCATTCCCTTAGCAAGATTTGATGCAATCGCGCTCGATAGCACGCAGCCTGTTCCGTGAGTATTGCTTGTATCTATTCTCTCGCCCTTGAACCACCTGAATTTACCATTCTCATAAAGCACATCATCCGCATCGCTGATGCTATGTCCACCCTTTAGGAGAACTGCAACTCCATGCTTATCGCCGATTAGCTTAGCAACTCTTTCCATATCCTCTGTCGATTTAATCGTCTCGCCTGATATGTACTCTGCCTCTGGAATGTTTGGAGTTATGACCCTTGCAAGTGGAATAAGCTTTTCTATCAAAACCTCGCAGGCCTCATCTGAAATCAACTTCGCACCGCTTGTTGCAACCATGACTGGATCAACTACAAGGTTCTTTGCCTTCCACATATAAAGCTCTTCAACTATGGTCATCGTAAGCTTGGCATCGCTCACCATTCCTATCTTAACCGCATCTGGGTAGATGTCCTCAAACACCGAGCTTATCTGGTCCTTTAGGAACTTGCTGTCTACATTTAGAATCGACCTAACTCCAACCGTGTTCTGTGCTGTCAAAGCTGTGAGAACCGACATCCCGTAGACACCGTTTGCAAGCATTGTCTTAAGGTCTGCCTGAATGCCTGCACCGCCGCTCGAATCGCTTCCTGCAATCGTCAATGCTGTCTTCATAATATCCTCCTATCTTATCTGACGCTTCAGATAATCCAAAACCTTGGTTTTGTCCATTATACCAATCAAAATCGCCGCAATCAGCGTACCACCACAGGTGCTAATCAAAAATGGAAGAACAAATGTAAATGTCGCAACCTTGGCATTGCCCATAAGAAGCAGTGCAACTGGATATGCGAGAAGTCCTCCTATTATTCCTGTTCCGATAATCTCACCTATGTAGCAGGCCCAAAGCTTCTTGCTCTTCTGGTATATTAAAGCACATAAAAGTGCTCCGACCATGCTTCCTGGAAATGCTAGTAGCGATCCAGTTCCCATAATATTTCTAATTACCGAAGTCACAAATGCAGAAAGCACCGCATAGACTGGTCCAAGAAATACGGCAGCAATTACGTTCATCATGTGCTGCACGGGAAAGCACTTAGCTGTTCCCACAGGTATTGAAAAACCCGAAAGTGACACCGTCAGCGCTACAAACATCGCTGCAACCACCATCTTCTTTAGTTCAATTTTTCCCCTATTATTCATAAGTTCACCTTTCTTAATTGCCAAATAGGCTTCTGCTCTTAGCCATCAAAGCATCCGCAGCCGCCCTAACATCTTCTTTTGCAAATAGCGCAGAAATCACTGCAACGCCGTCTGCTCCTGAGCCAGAAAGCTTATCCATATTCTCTAGATTTATTCCCCCTATGGCTACCATAGGAATCGAAATATTATCGCTTATTATCTTATACTCATCTAGCTCTATTGGCCTTGCATCTAGCTTGGAATTTGAGCCGAAGGCTGCGCCGACTCCAACATAGTCAGCACCCTCCTCGCAAGCCTTCTTTGCTTCGGCTAGGTTATGTGCTGTAGCACCGATTATGTAGTCATCTCCTAGAAGTCTTCTCGCTTCAGTTATAGGCATATCATCCTGACCGAGGTGAACACCATCTGCACCCGCCTCTATGCAGGTTCTCGCATCGTCGTTTACTATGAGCTTTGCTCCGTGCTCATGGCATATCTCAGCAAGCTTTCTCGCCAAGCTCACAAATTCATCTCGCGATGCATGTTTTTCTCTTAGCTGGAGTATCCTTATACCTGCTTCAAACATAGGAATTAGGATTTTCTCCCATTCTTCTTCGCTTCGCCTAACTTCATCCGTTATGGCGTAGACTAACAGATCTTCCTTATTAAATTTCATCAAATATCTCCCCTAGTGTAGCTATGCTCATTGCATCTATCAGACATTGCCTAAAACTTGCTGTTCCAAGAGTGCCTCGCTCCTTCATAAGCTTTATCGCCTTGACAGTATTTAGCTTATAGTCAGCTGCTGCCTTTCTCACGACCTTGACCGCTGGCTCATCCTTGTGCTCTGCAAGTCTTGTGGCAATAAATGCGCTATACATGCAGCCGCTTCCTGTGAGCTTTTTCATCAAAGGACTTCCGCCACCTATCTCAAACTTTTCGCTCTCGTCAAAGACTAAATCGCTTTCGCCAGTCATGAGAATTACTGAACCTGTCTTTTCGGCGAGTCCGTGAACTGCTTCATCTGCAAGCTCAAGACTTACGGTTTCTACCCCCTTTGATCTAAACGGAATGCCAAGAAGTGCTGCTATCTCTGACTTATTTCCTCTGATGCAGTCAAAGCTCACATCCTCAAGGAGCTCTCCCAGAATCTGCCTGCGAAACTCTGACGCACCAGCACCGACAGGATCGAGCACGACGGGTATTCCCATCTCGTTTGCCCTTCTTCCTGCAATCAGCATGGCTGTAAGCTTCTTCTCACTAGGCGTTCCTATATTTATCATCAGCGCATCGCAAAGCGATACGACATCAGCTACTTCTCTTGGCGAATCTGCACATATGGCGGCTCCACCTGCTGCTAGCACAAAGTTTACCGTATCGTTTATGGTCACGCTGTTTGTGATTATGTGAACTAGAGGCTCTTTTTTGTCCATCTCTACCTCCACGGTCTAAAAAAGAAAAAGAGTAGCACCCTTCTGGATACTACTCGTCAAAATACATCCCTACGCTGGCATTATCCAATCAGGTTTAGGGTCTTAACGCATCTCAGCGCTAACTCTCAGCAATTCCGCTCCCCTTGATTCTTTATATTTACTTGTAAAAATTATATCACGGCTTGCAGGCTTTGTCCACCAGCCTGTGACTTAGTTAATAGCTCTTTCTCTCGCACTTTGTCACTGATTCAATACACGCTAGAAAATCGTAATGCCTTTTGTTGCAAAGATTATAGCTGCAGCTACTGCACCAATAATCAAAATGATATTTACTACTATATCGATTCTGACTACCCATATAAGTATCTCTGTCAGGACATTTACGGGCTTACGCTCATCATTTAACCCCGTGTCATACACATTATGCTTGATAAATATGTATCTTAGGAGCAGGCCAATTAACAGCCAGAATAGCGATGTTGCCATAACAATATACGGAATGAATGGCAAAATCACATAAAACAATCCCGATACTAGTAGCAGTGGCCAAAGTATCAAAAAGAATACTGCACCCATATTACCCTCCTTAAATAAACTAGAAAGCGACTAGCCCTTTCATTGCAAACACTCCGTAGATAGCCAGTTGCAGAATTATGGCTATAGCGTTTCCTATGATATCAAATTTAACGAGAACTACAAATAGCTTTGTCAATTTATTTACCGTCACACTAGGTACTTCTCGCCCCATTTTAAATATACCATATTTGATACATAAATGCCTTAAAACTAGTCCGACTATGAGCGAAATCACATTGATTACTAATCGTTTATACGGAAATGTCAATAAATATATTTCAGCCATATTTATCCTCTTATGCGTCTCTGCACGAATTTGATGCACTCTACAATTGGAATTACAAGTACTGAAAGTCCAAGTGCGATAGCGTATTCTGTAAGGCTTACCGATGTAAATCCAAACATATTAGCAATGAATGGAACCTCAATGACTATTGTAACAAATACAAGGCTCATGATCATAGTTCCAAAGAGTGCCTTGTTCTGGTAATTGAGTCTAAATATGCTTGCCCTCTGCGAGCGCATGTTGAGACTTTGAAATATCTCGCACATGTTCATCGTCATGAAGGCCATGGTCATTCCATCCGGTGAGAGACCCTTTGGCATCTCAAAGTATCCGACCTCCATCGAATGTCCGATAATATATGATGCTATTGTAAGCACTGTTATCATCAGTCCCTGATAAACTATATCAAAGACCATCCCACCAGCAAAGATAGAATCTTTGGAATCTCTAGGAGGTCTTCTCATCGTATCAGGTTCTTCCTTCTCTAGTCCTAGAGCAAGAGCTGGGAAAGCATCTGTGATCAGGTTGATAAAGAGAAGATGTACTGGCTTTAGAAGCGTAAATCCAAGCAGTGTCGCAAAGAATATACCAAGAACCTCACTCATGTTGGAGCTCAAAAGGAACTGTATAGCCTTACGTATATTATCGTAGATTCTTCTTCCTTCTTCTACTGCATTTACTATGGTTGCAAAGTTATCGTCTGCGAGAATCATATCGGACACATTCTTTGTTACATCCGTTCCCGTGATTCCCATGCCGATACCAATGTCTGCTGTCTTGATTGACGGAGCATCATTTACACCATCACCTGTCATAGCGGTTATCGCACCGCGCTTCTTCCAAGCGCTTACGATTCTAACCTTATGCTCAGGCTGAACTCTAGCATAAACTGAGAATTCCACGACTCTGCTCTCAAAGTCCTCATCGCTTATCTCATCAAGCTGTGCACCAGTTATTGCTGCCGATGCATCTTCGATTATACCAAGGTCCTTGGCAATGGCAACTGCCGTATCCTTGTGGTCACCAGTTATCATTATAGGTCTAATACCTGCCTTGCGGCACTCTACTATCGCATCCTTAACCTCTGGTCTTATAGGGTCGATCATACCCGTAA
>ERZ772948.491-NODE-491-length-25774-cov-4.898674_pt1 | contig 25774 bp, 20 predicted proteins | sample MGYA00511945_ERZ772948 | MGnify/ENA primary metagenome ERZ772948 (study PRJEB29015, sample SAMEA2737927) | human oral metagenome | biome: human oral; feature: human-associated habitat; material: dental | place: China | collected 2141 ... | reverse complement strand
CGATGTTGGAGAAGTAGAGGCCAAACTTGATGCCGACCTTCTTGCAGGCCTGCGACAGCTCAAGGAGCGGGTCGCGGTGGGACGGCGACTGCTTGGTGAAGTTGTAGTCGGTCGTTGCCGTGTCCCACATGGCGAAGCCATCGTGGTGCTTCGAGGTGATGAGCAGCATCTTCATGCCGGTGTCTTTGGCCTGCTGGCACCATGCGGTGGCGTCGAAGTTGGGGGCCTCGAAGGTTTGAGCGGTGGCGAGGTACTCCTCGCGTGGGATTCCCTGCAGGGGGATCCGGCTGTCCCACGTCTGCTGGTGACCCCAGGCCTTGATCTGCTCGGGGTATCCGACCTCCTGCTTCTGCCCCTTGTACCAGCCGGCGTACGAGGAGTATACGCCCCAGTGGATGAACATGGCGTACTTCATGTCCTGCCACTGGGCAACCTTGTCCTCGGCGGATGCAGCGACGGCCGCCGGAATCGCATAGCGAGCGTCGTACGTGGCCTGCTGTGTTGGGGTGGAGTCGCCGTTTTGCTGGCTGTTTGCTGTCGGCGTGTCGGCCAAGGCGGGACCTGCCATTCCTAGTGTCAGGAGGCCGGCGAGGAGGGTGCCAGCCACTCGTTTCGTGATGTGCATCAAGTCTCCGTTGATTGATGAGAAACTCCGGTTTGGAGGCGGTCACAGTCTAGCGGAGGGTAGTGACGAACGCCATTTGCTGCGAGAGGGGTCCGGCGCGTCGAATTGCCTGTGACGAAGTGCATACTATGGATTGTGACTGGTTGGAAAGTTGTGGGTAGCGGGGTCTGAGTGTTGTGCCGGTGACCTCTCCTCGGTGGGCGGGTTAATTCCCAGGGGCTGGTCAGGGTTTGTTGAGCTTTGGGGCCTATGGGCCATTCTGATCGCACGTAGTCTGTCTGGTAACCGTCGTGGCCACCACTATGTCCTGGCCGCGCGGACCCATACGAACCCTACGGAGGATGAATTGATGACGATGCTCCGCGCTAAGTGGGCGCGGGCGGCGGTCGGCGCTTCGGCGCTGGCCCTCGCCGCGACCGGGATGGGCGTCTTTGGCGTCTTTTCGGCCGCGCCTGCCGAGGCCGCCGTCAACCCCAACATTAAGGTTGCGATCAAGCCGCTGGTTCTGTCCGACAAGGACGGAGTGGAGATCCCAGGGGCGGGTGCCCAGGTTGAGGATCCGGTGAGGATGTACGTTGAGTGGGATGCCAGCGATGCTAATCCGCAGCCGGGCGACTCCTTCACAGTTGGCCTTCCCGCCACGGGGGCCGCGCTGCCTGACATTACGCACTACTACCGATTCCGCGAGGTTGGGCGCAGCGATCCGCTGATGTTTAACAGCGTGCAGGTCGGCGAGTGTGTGGCTGCGGCCGACGTCATGACCTGTACCTTCAATGACGCTATCGCGGCCCAAAGCAACGTCAAGGGCACGATGAACCAGATGCTCATGGCTCAGAAGGAAACACCGCTGACCAAGCTTCCCTTCAGCGCCAACGGCGTCGAGACCCAGGTCCCGAACCCGAACGATGAGCCCATCGTCGAGCGTCTGTGGACCGAGAAGAACGTCGGCAAGTACGCGAACTCCCTGAAGCGTGACTCGACCCAAATTAACTGGCACATCATCGGTTCCGGTCGCCGCCTCTCGGAGCGTGCTGGAATGCCTGCGGGAACCTACACGAATAAGGTCGTCTTTAACGATGTCCTCGGTGCGGATGGCCAGACGCTGCTGCCCGGCGACTCCACCTGGTACGTTCGAGTGGATCCCAAGAGTGCGCCGAACCAGTACCCGACGGTCGCGCGAGTCGGGCAGCCCGGCATCAACACGACCTACGGCAACTACACGCTGGAACGCACGATCTCCGCAGACGGCAAGTCCGCGACCGTGACCCTCACTCGTACCGACGGCAACTTCGATCCGGCGATCAACTACGAGATCGTCTACTCCTCGAAGATTGACGGATCCGTCGTCCCCGAGAAGCAGTACACGAACAGTGCGACGCTGGTGGGTGACGCGGAAGGCCCGATCACCTCGGCGATCAGCTACCGCGACCCGATCACCTACACCGTCGAGATGAAGCCCGGCTACGGGGCCTTCGGCGTGAAGAAGTATGTCGTCGGTGCGCAGGTTGGCGCCGATGCGGGACAGATCCCTGCAACGACCGCCGTCACGGTGAACGTCGCTTACGAGCTCCCCACCGGGTGGGACCCGACCATCCATCCGGAGTGGACCGCCCCCGAGGGTGGCGCGAACCCCTACACGATGAAGGTCCCCGTCGAGCAGGGCGTGGCCGGCGTGGCCTTCCCCAAGGGCACCAAGGTGACGCTCACGGAGTCCCTCGACTCGGCCCAGCTGCCTGCCGCGCTGCGTTGGCAGGGCAACCCCTCCTTCTCCGTCGGATCCACGACCGCCGCGTCGGAGGTGTCCTTCACCATCACCGAGAACAATGTCTCTGCTGTCTCGCTCACGAACACCGCCGCCCCAGCTCCCGGCAAGATCGCCGTGACCAAGAAGGTCGTCGGTGACATCCCTGCGGGCAAGACGTTCTCCTTCGACTATGTCTGTGACGACGCCGCGAAGACCTCCGGTTCGATCGCGGATGTCGTTCCCGGTCAGGCCAAGGAGTCCGCTGAGATTCCCGCCGGAGCGACCTGCACGGTGACGGAGAAGGATGCCTCGGTGGACGGCTTTAACCTCCAGACCTCCACGATTGATCCCGTGATGGTCAAGGCGGGCGAGGTCGCCACCCTCGAGGTGACCAACACGTACACGCCGAAGGTCGGCAAGATCTCGGTGACCAAGGAAGTTGTCGGTGACATTCCTGCGGGTAAGACCTTCTCCTTCGACTACGTCTGCAACGACGCCGCGAAGACCTCCGGTTCGATCCTGAACGTCGCCGCCGGCGAGACCAAGGAGTCCGGCGACATCCCGGCCGGTGCCGAGTGTCTGGTGACCGAACGCGAGGCCGAGGCTGCGGTTGATGGCTTCATCCTCGAGTGTGCTGCGGTTGATCCCGTTCCCGTCAAGGAGGGCGAGGTTGCTGCGGTTCTCATGACCAACACCTACACCCCGGCTCCGGGCAACATTGCCGTGACCAAGAAGGTCGTCGGTGACATTCCGGCCGACAAGACGTTCTCCTTCGACTACGTGTGTGACGACGCGGCCAAGACCTCCGGTTCGATCACGGACGTCGCCGCCGGTGACACCAAGATCTCCCGTGACATCCCCGCCGGTGCGACCTGCACGGTGACGGAGAAGGAGGCCTCGGTGGACGGCTTCACCCTCCAGACCTCCACGATTGATCCCGTGATGGTCAAGGCGGGCGAGGTTGCCACCCTCGAGGTGACCAACACCTACACCCCGGTTCCGACCCCGACGCCGTCGGCGACCCCGACGCCGAGCGAGACCCCGACGCCGAGCGAGACCCCCGGTGGTCACGATGGTGGGGACCGTCCCAACCTGGCCAGGACCGGTGCCGATGTGCTCGGTGGCTCCCTGGCGACCCTGACCCTGCTGGGAATGGGTGGAGGGCTCCTCGCCCTGCGCCGCTCGCGTCGCTGACGTGATCAACGGCTGAGCGAGCGCTGAGCTCCGGACCCCCGGGCCCCACGGGCCCGGGGGTCCGTTGTCTTGCGTGGGGAAGCCCGGTTTGAGGCGAGCGTGCACCCTCCATCAAACATGAGCGTGAGTGACTCAAGTTTCGGGTGTTCGGCTTGCGGAATAAAAGACCCGGTCCTAAAGTTGAGTACATCAGACTCAAGGGTCTGTCGGGATCATCCCGGCACGAGACAGCAATGCGAGCCGCTCCGGTGAGACGGAGTCGGCCTCGCCGATGAAAGGAACACACACTATGGCACGTGCAGTCGGCATCGACCTCGGCACCACCAACTCCGCTATCGCCGTCCTCGAAGGCGGCGAACCCACCATCATTCCGAACGCTGAAGGCGCTCGCACGACTCCCTCGGTCGTCGCCTTCTCCAAGACCGGCGAGGTTCTCGTCGGTGAGATCGCCAAGCGTCAGGCGGTCACGAACGTTGATCGCACCATCTCCTCGGTCAAGCGCCACATGGGCACCGACTGGACGACGGAGATCGACGGCAAGAAGTACACGGCTCAGGAGATCTCGGCGCGCATCCTCCAGAAGCTGAAGAGGGACGCCGAGGCATACCTGGGTGAGCCCGTCACCGAGGCCGTCATCACGGTTCCCGCCTACTTCAATGACGCACAGCGTCAGGCGACCAAGGACGCCGGGCAGATCGCCGGCCTCAAGGTCGAGCGCATCGTTAACGAGCCCACCGCCGCGGCCCTGGCCTACGGCCTCGAAAAGGGCAAGGAAGACGAACTCATCCTGGTCTTCGACCTCGGTGGTGGCACGTTCGACGTGTCCCTCCTCGAGGTGGGCAAGGACGATGACGGCTTCTCCACCATCCAGGTGCGCGCCACCTCCGGCGACAACCACCTGGGTGGCGACGACTGGGATCAGCGCATCGTCGACTGGCTGATCGGCCAGGTCAAGGCGAAGACCGGCGCGGACCTGTCGAAGGACCCCGTTGCTCTCCAGCGCCTCAAGGAAGCCGCCGAGCAGGCCAAGAAGGAGCTGTCCTCCGCGACCTCCACGAACATCTCGCTGCAGTACCTGTCCATGACCGCCGATGGCCCCATCCACTTGGATGAGACCCTCACGCGCGCCAAGTTCGAGGAGCTGACCGCGGACCTGCTCGAGCGCACCAAGAAGCCCTTCCGCGACGTCATGGCTGAGGCCGACGTGACCGTCTCCGAGATCGACCACGTCGTGCTCGTCGGTGGCTCCACCCGCATGCCCGCGGTCACCGAGGTCGTCAAGGAGCTGACCGGCGGCCGTGAGCCCAACAAGGGCGTCAACCCCGATGAGGTCGTCGCCGTCGGCGCTGCCCTGCAGGCCGGCGTCATCCAGGGTGACCGCAAGGATGTCCTGCTCATTGACGTGACCCCTCTGTCGCTCGGCATCGAGACCAAGGGCGGCGTCATGACCAAGCTCATCGACCGTAACACGGCGATCCCGACCAAGGCCTCGGAGATCTTCTCCACCGCCGAGGATGGCCAGCCCTCCGTGCTCATTCAGGTCTACCAGGGCGAGCGTGAGTTCGCCCGCGACAACAAGCTGCTGGGTACCTTCGAGCTCTCCGGCATTGCCCCCGCCCCGCGCGGCGTTCCTCAGATCGAGGTCACCTTCGACATCGACGCCAACGGTATCGTTCACGTCTCCGCGAAGGATCGCGGCACGGGCAAGGAGCAGTCGGTCACCATCACCGGTGGATCGTCCCTGCCCAAGGAGGACATCGACCGCATGGTGCGCGAGGCCGAGGAGCACGCCGCCGAGGACAAGAAGCGCCGCGAGGAAGCCGACACCCGTAACCAGGCTGAGCAGGCCGTCTACTCGACGGAGAAGCTGCTCAAGGACGAGGCCGACAAGATCTCTGAGGAGACTCGCGAGGCCGTCCAGAAGGACGTCGACGCCGTCAAGGAAGCCCTCAAGGGTGACGACATCGAGGCCGTGAAGACCGCCACGGCGACCCTGTCCGAGTCCGGTATGAAGATTGGCCAGGAGATCTACGCCAAGCAGCAGGCCGACGAGGCCGGCGCCCAGTCCGCGCCCGCGCAGGACGACGTCGTGGACGCCGAGATCGTTGACGAGGACAACAAGTGAGCACCGAAGAAACCAACGGTTTCTCGGCGCCCAACGAAGACGCCAACGTTGCCGGGGCCGACTCTGTCGAGTCGGCCCCGGCCGGCCAGGCGGCCGAGAACAACGAGACCGCACTCGGCGCGGATGACGCTGCCCAGGCCTCGTCCGAGGGCTCGGCCGACGACATGAGCGCCTTCGAGGAGCAGATCGAGGACTCCGACCTCGCCAAGGCCCTCGAGCGCATCGCGAGCGTCGAGGACCAGCTGGCCCGCGCCAACGCGGAGCTCTACAACCAGGGCCAGGAGTACGCGAACTACGTGCGTCGCTCCAAGGAGGCAATCCCCGGTCACAAGACCGCCGGGCAGGACGAGGTCATCGAGTCGCTCATCAGCGTTCTCGACGACATTGCCGCGGCCCGCGCGCACGGAGACCTGGAGGACGGTCCCTTCGCGTCGATCGCTACGAAGCTCGAGGACACGCTCAAGACGCGCTTCGGGCTGGAGCGTTACGGAGCCGAGGGTGACGATTTCGATCCTGCCCTGCACGATGCTCTGATGGCCACCACGAGCCCCGATGTGGATCATCCCGTGATCGGGCAGGTCCTGACCGGCGGCTACCGCCGCAATGAGCGCGTCGTGCGAGCCGCAAAGGTGCTGGTGAACAACCCTGAATGACTTTGACATGCTCGTGACTGAAAGAGAGGTGAAACGCGCGTGAGCGAACAAGAGTGGTTCTCGAAGGACTTCTACAAGGTCCTGGGAGTCGACAAGAAGGCGGACAAGAAGGCCATCACGAAGGCCTACCGTAAGCTGGCGCGGCAGTGGCACCCGGATCAGAACCCGGGCGATACGGCGGCCGAAACCAAGTTCAAGGAGATTGGCGAGGCGTACGCGGTCCTGTCCAACGACGAGGAACGCAAGCGCTACGACGCGATTCGCGCGATGGCCGGCGGCGGTGCGCGCTTCTCCGCCGGATCCGGTGGAGCGGGCGGCTTCGAAGATCTCTTCGGGGCCTTCGGCGGCGCCGGAGGCAGTTTCGGCGGCGGTGGTCACAACGTGCGCTTCCAGGCCTCCGGCATGCCCGGCGGTGGGGCCGGCTTCGAGGATATCCTCTCCGGTCTCTTCGGAGGCGCGGCGGGTGGTGGCTCCCGATTCGGGGGTGAATCCTACGGGTCTCCCTTCAGCGCCCGGGCCTCGCGCGGCGCACCTACGCCCGAAAAGGGTGGGACGGTGCGCGCCAAGCTATCCATCTCCTTGCGCCAGGCTCTGAACGGAGCGACCTTGACCATCAAGGTTGGAGGCTCTCCGATCAAGGTCCGTATCCCTGCCGGCATCAAGGATGGCCAGAAGGTTCGCGTCAAGGGTCACGGGAAGCCCGGCCTGCACGGTGGCCCCACCGGCGACCTTGAAGTGGCCGTGACGGTGAAGCCGCACCCCGTGTACTCGCGCGAGGGCAATGACCTCGTGGTCACGCTGCCCGTCACCGTGTCCGAGGCGATCCTCGGTACCGTCATCGACGTGCCCATGATCGACGGCGGCACGGCCGCGGTAAAGGTGCCCGCGGGTTCTTCGTCGGGCGCCGAGATTCGGGTGCGTGGCAAGGGGGTCTCAACCTCCAAGGTGAGCGGTGACCTGATCGCTCGCGTGGCCATCCAGGTCCCCGAGAAACCGAACCGTGAGCTGAAGAGACTCGCGAAGGAGATGGCGCAGGCCGAGGGGGACCTCGACGTGCGTGCGTCCCTGGCGAAGACAGCGCAGGAGTAAGCCATGGCAGTGAAGGGGCGAGGCGAGGCGATCACCTTCGCCATCTCCGTTGCGGCGGAGCTGTCCGGCATGCACCCCCAGACCTTGCGGCAGTACGACCGTCTCGGCCTGGTGATTCCGGCGCGCACGAAGGGGAAGGGGCGGCGCTACACGAAGCGTGACGTGCAGAGGCTGCGCGATGTGCAACGCATGAGTCAGGAGGAGGGGATCAACCTGGCGGGAATCCGGCGCATCCTCGACCTCGAGCGCCGCGTCGAGGAGCTCGAGGCGGAGTGCGGCGGCCTGCGTGCCACGGTCGCCGCTTCCGAGGCTCGCCGTAACCGTGTCTTCGCCGCCTCCCCCGACGGTCAGGTCATGCCGATGAGGAGAGGCCAGCGAGCCTGGGAGGGGCGGGAGTCCTCCGTCGCCTCAGGTGGATCTCTCACGGTGTGGAACCCGATGCGCGCGCTCACCGCGCTCGCATCTGTCGACGGGCAGGCATCCTCCGTCGTCGGCAGGCAGCGGAGGCGCGGTGGCGTGCGAGCGGTCATCGAGGGGACGATCGTCCCTCGCCGCTAGCGATTGGTGACGCAATGGAACTGCGGGACCCATCCAACGGATGGGTCCCGCAGCGTAATTCGATCGAGGATCCGGGGGCACACAGGATCCGCGATCGAAGCCTTGAACAGGCGACAGGCTTTCGCCTGCTGAGGATAGTTTTACCAGGTCACAGCCGGTTTTGATAGTCGATTGTCGACCCGGGAGACGGTTCGCACATATGTGCAATCGAGTTGGGGGAAGCGTGCGTCAAGGGTCGGCTCTCTCCTCGGGTGATCTCGCGGCTGCGGGCGCGTTGAAGAATCGGCGAGTTTCGTTGAAATCTCGCCGATTATGACCCGCGAGTGAGCGACGCGCATGCGGGCGATGGCGAGGAATTGACCGGAGGGACATATCGAGACGATCACAGTGGCATGGCGTGGGTAACTCCGATATGGCGTGCGTAACTATATTCGCAGGTCAGCGAGCATACGGCGTGTCGCGGCGCGGGACGCACGGTCTTCCCGCCCCGGCCTGGCCAGGGGTGAGAGCCGGTGCCCTGAGCCTGGCGACGCGGTGTGGGTGGCGCATGAGTTAACGTGGGTGCATGACGAAATCATCGCATCACCTGTCGGTGCGCTCGCGCCTAGCCCGGGCGGCCGGAACAGCCGCACGATGTGCGTCCCGAGCGCTCGGGCGAGGCTCCGGCGGAATGATCGGGGGTGAGGTTGCTCTGCGTATCTCCCCGAGATTCCTCGCGGAACTCGCCGCCCCTTACTCCTGCGTCGTTGTGACGGGAACCAACGGAAAATCGACGACAACGCGGATGGTGCGAGCCGCCCTGGAGAGCGGCGGGCCGGTTGCCTCCAACACCAACGGTGACAACATGACGTCGGGCGTCATCACCGCGCTCATGAGGGGTGAAGGGGCAACACGTGCAGCCCTCGAGGTCGATGAGATGCACGTTCCGGCCGTTGCGGCGGACGTGCATCCCGACGTTTTCGTCTACCTCAACCTCTCGCGTGACCAGCTCGACCGAGTCGGTGAGATCGGCACGGTCGAACGCCGCTTGCGCGAAGGGGCATCCGCCCACCCCGGTGCCACGGTCGTTGCCAACTGCGACGACCCCCTGATCGTGTCTGCGGCTGCGGACAATCCGAACGTCGTGTGGGTCGCCGCCGGCGCAGGGTGGGGAGGCGACAGTGCGGCGTATCCCCGAGGGGGGCGCGTCGCGCGCAGCGAGGACGGGTGGCACCTGATCCCGGCCTTCGAGGGGGAGGAACTGCCCGACCTGAAGCGCCGACCCCAGCCCCAGTGGTGGCTCGAGGATGTCGAGCTCGCCCCCGAGGGCCCGCGCGCGACGCTGCGCGGACCTCGCGGCGAAAGCGTCCCCCTCGCCCTGAAGCTCCCCGGACGCGCGAACCTCGGTAACGCCGCGCAGGCCGTCGCCGCCGCCGTCGCCATGGGCATTGACCCTGCGACCGCCGCCGAGGCTATCAACGGTGTCACGGAGGTTGCCGGACGCTACTCCGTCCACGACATCGACGGACGCAACGCCCGTCTCATGCTCGCCAAGAACCCCGCCGGTTGGCAGGAAGCCATGACGATGATCGATCCGCGCGTCGACCAGGTCGTCATCGGCGTCAACGGACAGGTCCCCGACGGACAGGATCTCTCCTGGCTCTGGGACGTTGACTTCTCCGGTGTCAAGCAGGCCGGCCGCCGCGTCCTCGCCTGCGGCGAACGCGGCGCAGACCTCGCCGTGCGCCTCGAATACGCGGGCGTTCACTGCGACCTCGTGCCCCTGCCCATGGATGCCCTGGCAGCGTGCGATCCCGGTCGCGTCGAGATGCTCCTCAACTACACGGCCATGCGCGACTTCAAGGTCCTGCTCGATCGAAAGGAGGGCACGCGATGAGCGCCTCCACGCTGCGCATCGGCGTTTTGATGCCCGAGGTCCTGGGCACCTACGGCGACAGCGGCAACGCGCTGATCCTGGCGGAGCGAGCCCGCAGGCGCGGCATTGACGCTGAGGTCGTCCACGTTGGACTGAACGAGGAGATTCCAGACAGCCTGGACATCTACACCCTCGGAGGCGGCGAGGACACCGCTCAGGCGCTCGCCGCCGACAAGTTCCGCGGCACCTCGGGGCTTGCCCGCGCTCTCGACGCGGGTCGCCCGCTGCTCGCCATCTGCGCCTCCCTGCAGGTTCTCGGCCACTGGTACGAGGACGCGAGGGGTACGCGCGTCGCAGGAATGGGAGTCCTCGACATCACCACGCGCCCCCAGGGACATCGCGCGATTGGTGAACTGGTCTGCGCGCCTATCCTTGACGGCCTCACGCAAACCCTCACCGGCTTCGAAAACCACGGAGGCGGCACCGTCCTTGGCCCGGACGCGGCTCCGCTCGGCCGAGTCATCTCGGGCGTGGGCAACGGCGTACCCCGGGGAGAAGACGCCTCGGAGGTGCGCTACGACGGCGCCGTTCAAGGATCCGTCATCGCGACCTACATGCATGGCCCCGCCCTTGCCCGCAACCCCGAGCTGGCGGACCTGCTGCTGCAGCGCGCGACCGGCACGACGCTGGCTCCACTCGAGGTTCCGGGGGTCGCCGAGCTGCGTGCGCAGCGCCTGGCGGGCGTGAGGATACCCTGACGCGGCACGTCCATCAGAAAGGAACCCACATGTCCAACCCCTCCTACGGCCCCTCGGGCGAGCACCACGCGACGTTCCCGCTCAATGGTCGGGCCGCGGGCTGCGACCCCCGGGGCTACGGCGCTCCTTCCCCGGTGAGCATGCCGTCAATGCCCGGCCGCGGCCCCGCCGTCGCCACGCTCATCCTGGGCGTGGTCCTGATGATCGTCATCGCGCCGATCGCTTTCGTTGCCGCGATGCTCTACGGGATTGCCAGCACCCCCGGAAAAACGGTCCAGGGCGGCACCACTGACAACGGCAGCGTCGTCACGGTGACCGCGGACGGACACTTCACGGTGAAGGCTGTCGCCGACAAGGACCCCGAGTGTTCGCTCATCGATTCGAGCGGCACGAGGTACCGGTTGGACCCGTATGGGGATAACGGCAAGTCGTACGTGGCGTCGGGCGTCCCGGCAGGTCAGTACAAGCTTCAATGTGTTGGAGCCACCGTCGGCACAAAGGTCATCGCATACAACACGTCACCGGAAGCCGTCACGCGGATCTTCGTCATGCCATTTCTGTGGGGCGCCATCGTGGGGGTCGCAGGTGTGATCGCCGTGATTGTCGGCATCGTGCTCCTGGTCAGGGTAAACGGCAAGCGCCGCCGCATCGCGGGCGAAGCGATGACGGGCGCCGCGCACTGACGAACCCGTGAGGGCACGACCCCCAGGATTGTGGGGTCGTGCCCCTTTCTGCCCCGCCGCTTCCCCTCCCTTCGAGAGGAAACGGCGTACGATCAAGAGAGATCTGATCCGATTGCCGCGACGTACTGTTCGCTGCGGCGGCCCCGTTGTTATGCTTAAGCATCATCCCCTTCAGGAAGGCACAAACATGTCGAATCCCTCCTACGGTGTCCCCGGCGAGCAGGGAACCCCCTGGCCGCAATACGGGCAAAATGGGCCCGGTGCTCCCCAGGGATACCCCGGTGGCGTTCCTGGACCCGGCTACCCCGGTCCTGCCGTCATGCCGACGGGGAAGCTCCCGAGTCGGGCGCCCGGAGGCATCTTGATCGGTCTCGGTGTCCTCATGATGGTCGTCGTGGCCCCCATCGTCTTCGTCGTCCTCCTGTCCACGGGCTTTCGTACGCTCGGCGAGGCCGCCGCACAAGCCGCAACCATCGACAACGGCGATACCGTGACGGTCTCGAGCAGTGGCAGCTACACGGTGATGGTCAGTCCCGGGACCGCTGATTCGTGCGCCCTGATCGACTCGGGTCAGCAGAGTCACCAGATGAGTCCCTTCGATAACGAGAAGAACGTCTATTCCATTGACGGACTCACCGCCGGTGACTACGTCGTGCGTTGCGACGGGCTTGATTCGGGTGCAAACCTGATGGGCCTCAACATGAGCGGCGCCGACGTGATGGCGTCAACAGGTTCCGCGATGATCTGGTCGACTGTCATCGGCGTTTCGGGAATCGTCGTGTTAATCGTCGGGATCGTCCTCGTCGTCAGAGCGAATGGTAAGCGTCGAGCGATCCAACAGCAAGCCATGATGTCCGCCATCGGTTGAGCTGGTGGTCACGGGGCGAGGCCCGGGAGATTCTCCGGCCTCGCCCCTTCTCATAGGTAGCGAGAAGCGTCGAGAGAGGATACTCATGCCCGCCCTTTCCTTCACGGGAGAACGCCAGCTGCGTTTTCCTGCCCCCGATGTCGCGCGCGGCTTCATGCTGGCTCTCATCGCCCTGGCGAATGTTCCGTGGTGGCTGAAGTACTTCCCGGACTATCCGACGAATCGTTCGGAGCTGCTTCAGGTCATGAACGCGGCCGACCAGTGGTGGTTCATCGTGCGTTCCCTCTTCGTTGACCGCCGCGCCTACCCCCTCTTCTCGATCCTCTTCGGCTTCGGCATGGCGATCATGGCAATGCGCACCATGGAGCGCGAGCGACGCGCCGCCAGGGAGGCCGTGTCGAGCGAGTTCAGCGCCGGTTGGGCGCCCGTTCAGCGGCATATTTTCGATGAGGAGGTGGAGCGGCGTGCGCGCCGCGCCGCCTCTCGTCTCATCCGGCGCCGTGGCTGGTGGATGCTGGCTTTCGGCGCCCTGCACGGAGTGGTCTTTGCGGGCGACATCATCGGCGCCTACGGTCTGGCCGCGGTCATTTTCGCCGAGGTTGTGGTCTCCGCACGCGCATGGCTGCTGAGCCTGATCGGCGCGTTGTCCACGGCGTTATTCGTGTTGTCGATGTGGGGAATAGCGATCGCAGTGGGTAGTGGCTCGATGTCGCTCGGTGCTCTCCCGCGGGGAGCGCTTCACCCCCTCTTTCTGCTGATGTCCCTGGGTCAGTGGATCATCGTCACGCCCATGACGCTCCTGACGTCCCTCGTGGTCCCGTCGATCATGATCGGCGTCGGCGTCGCGCGCCTTGGGCTTCTGCAGGACCCTCCGGGGCACCGTGCAATCCTCGGGGCGATCGCTGCCGGCGGCCTGACGGTCGGAGCCGCGGGAGGCATTCCCTTCGCCTTGGGGCAGCTGGGGTGGGCCTTCGCAGACTCCTTGGCGTGGGCGAACCCCCTCTATCACCTCTCGGGTCTCGTGGGCGCGTGCGGGTGGCTTGCTCTCCTCGCTCTCATCGGTGGCGGTCCGCGTGAAAGCCTCGGCACCGTGTGCACCTTCCTGAGTGCCATCGGGCGGCGTTCGATGACCGCTTATCTCTCGCAGACGCTGGTCTTCATCCTCGTGTTCGGTGGGCTCGGTGTGCTCGGCGTACGCTTCGTCGGCAGCGCCGTGGGCGCATTGATTGCGCTCGGCGTGTGGGTCGTGATCGGTATCGGGTGTATCCTCGCCGAGGTCAGGGGGTCCTCGCGTGGGCCAGCGGAGCGCGCGCTGCGCTCACTCGTCGCTCGCAGCGCGCGGCCGCTGCCGATGCCGGCGCTTCCCGTCGCAGCCGCGCAGGATGAGGCGGGTGCAAGCTCGTCCGGCGCGTCGTCTGGAGGCGCCGACGGTACGGATCCGGCCCAATAGCGGAAGAGATAGGCCTGCGCAACAGATGAGGTAAAATGTGACACATTAGACAATGTGTGTCTCTGTTGGTGGGGCTACCCGGATGAGCTGGGACGATGGCTTCCGCGGTTGCGCTGCCGTTGTGACAACTCGGATTGTGACTCGTTGAGAACGTTGGTTTTTCGCCGATTCTGCGCTACTGTGAAGGTGTTAACAATCGTGTTGATGGTGATCGTGGCGAGCGGTGGAGGTGGCCGATGGGCGTGCGCATGCAGCTGAGCAGTGGGGGCTGCCGACGCGGGTGTGCCTCGATGATAAGGGTGCCGATGTGCGCCGGGGACGATCAGCGCGAGTAGGGGAATGATCATGGGCTGGCTATGGCGGGCGGATGCTGACGGTGGAGCCGACGGCGAGGAGACGCCTCGCCGCCCGATCCCGCCGGACGACGCTGCCGCCAATGTGGAACAATGGGGTAGTGGCAACGCAGAAACGGTGGAAGGAATCGCCACGGGTAGCGCAGAGTTCGAAGTGAACCGCTTTGACATGGTTCGCCCCATCACGCAGGAGCGGCTGGGGCTCCTTTTCGATACCGAGGGCTGGGCGTGGCGCATCGATGGCGATGGTGACCTGTGTGGCCTGTGGGAGGGGCACCTGTTTTGCTTCCGCTTCCTCGGTGACTCGAGCGAGGTCCTGTCGATTGTCGCCTTTATGAAGCAGCTGGTGCCCGCAGAGTATGGCGAGGACCTGCGTGACTTTCTGCAGGCCTGGCACGGGGAGTTTCTCTGGCCGAAGTCCTACGTCGCGGACCAGGGCGAGGGGGATCGCGTCGTCGCCGAGGTCAATGGTGATTACGAGTATGGGGCGACGGATGCCCAGCTCGTCCAGCAGGTGATGTGCGCCCTTGCCACCACCCTGCAGCTCTTTCGGGCGCTCGCCGAGCGCTACGGCCTCGACGATGAGGGGGCAGGGCCGTCGGGTGGTCATCAGCGCGGCTTCGGCGGACCCACCTGGCTTCCCGGAAACTGAGAGCCGGATCTATCTCCCAAGGTGACGTTGAGTGGAATAGACTCAACTTTGCTGTCGTTGTGTGTACCAGAAGGCGTCGAGGGTCATCGACGCACCACGGCAACACATTGGAGGATTGATCTCATGGCACGTGAGATGACATCGAAGGCGCAGGAGGCCATCGCCTCTGCGCTGCAGGCCGCTTCCGCGGCCGGGAACCCGCAGGTCGAACCCGTCCACCTGCTGGAAGCCCTGATCGAACAGCAGGGAGGCATAGCACTCGCCCTGCTGAAGGCGGTGGGAGCCGATTCTCGCGCGATCGGTGCGCAGACCCGACGCGCGCTCGTCGCGCTCCCCTCAACCCAGGGAGCGTCCGCGGGGAGCGCCCAGCCCTCGCGTTCCCTGCTCGCAGTCGTTCAGGACGCGGGCGAGCGCGCCGACAAGGGTGCGGACCAGTATGTGTCGACGGAGCACTTGCTCATCGCGCTGGCCGCCTCCGACACCGAGGCGGGGCATATCCTCACGCAGGGGGGCGCGACCGATGAGGCCCTGGCGCAGGCCCTCGCGCAGCTACGCCCCGACCCGATCACCTCGCCCGACCCTGAGGGATCCTTCGAGGCCCTGTCGAAGTACGGTCGCGATCTCACCGAGGTTGCGCGCGAAGGCAAGCTCGATCCCGTCATCGGGCGCGACAACGAGATTCGGCGCGTCATTCAGGTCCTGTCGAGACGCACGAAGAACAACCCGGTTCTCATCGGTGAACCCGGCGTCGGTAAGACCGCCGTCGTTGAAGGGCTCGCCCAGCGCATCGTCGCCGGTGACGTCCCCGAGTCCCTGCGGGACAAGCGCCTCGTCTCCCTTGACGTGTCCTCGATGGTCGCCGGCGCCAAGTACCGCGGAGAGTTCGAGGAACGCCTCAAGGCCGTCCTCGCTGAGATCACTCGCTCCGACGGGCAGATCATCACCTTCATCGACGAGCTTCACACCGTCGTCGGAGCCGGTGGCGGATCCGAAGGCGCAATGGATGCGGGCAACATGCTCAAGCCGATGCTGGCGCGCGGGGAACTGCGCATGGTCGGTGCGACGACTCTCGACGAGTACCGGGAGAACATCGAGAAGGATCCCGCCCTCGAACGACGCTTCCAGCAGGTCTTCGTCGGCGAACCCTCGGTAGAGGACACCGTTGCGATCCTGCGTGGAATCGCGCCAAAGTACGAGGCTCACCACAAGGTGACCATCTCGGATGGTGCGCTGGTGGCCGCGGCCACCCTGTCGGATCGCTACATCTCGGGTCGTCAGCTTCCCGACAAAGCAATCGACTTGATCGACGAGGCCGCCTCCCGTCTGCGGATGGAGCTGGACTCCTCCCCGGTCGAGATCGATGAGCTGCGCCGCAGCGTGGATCGTCTGCGGATGGAAGAGTCCTACCTTGCCGAGTCTGATCCCGACGGGCGCGACGAGGCCACCGCGGAACGGCTGACGAAGCTGCGCGCGGACCTGGCCGACCGCGAGGAGAACCTGCGTGCGCTCACCGCCCGCTGGGAAGCCGAGAAGGCCGGGCACAACCGCGTCGGCGACCTGCGCGTCCAGCTCGACTCGCTACGCACGCAGCTGGAGCTGGCGGTGCGCGAGGGACGCTGGGAGGAAGCCGGCCGTCTCCAGAACGGCGAGATCCCAGACGTCGAACGTCAGATCGCGCAGGAGGAAGCGCGAGCCGACGCGCAGGAGAGCGTCGGCGAAGCCGAGCCCATGATCGCGGAGAAGGTTGGCCCCGCGGAGATCGCCGAGGTCATCGAAGCGTGGACCGGCATTCCGACGGGCAAGCTCCTGCAGACCGAAACGGAGAAGCTCCTGCACATGGAGGATGAACTCGCCAAACGCCTCATCGGGCAGAAGGAGGCCGTGCGGGCCGTCTCGGACGCGGTTCGCCGCTCGCGCGCGGGCCTCGCCGACCCGAATCGACCGACGGGTTCCTTCCTCTTCCTGGGGCCGACGGGCGTGGGAAAGACCGAACTCGCCAAGTCGCTGGCGGAGTTCCTCTTTGATGACGAGCGCGCCATTGTTCGCATCGACATGTCCGAGTACTCGGAGAAGCATTCGGTTGCGCGTCTCGTCGGTGCCCCTCCGGGGTACGTCGGATACGAGCAGGGTGGTCAGCTGACCGAGGCCGTGCGCCGGCGCCCGTATTCGGTCGTTCTCCTGGACGAGGTGGAAAAGGCGGATCCCGAGATCTTTGATGTTCTCCTGCAGGTTCTTGACGACGGCCGCCTCACCGACGGTCAGGGCCGGACGGTGGATTTCCGTCACACCATCTTGATCCTCACGTCAAACCTCGGGTCGCAGTTCCTGGCCGATCCCGACCTGACGCCGGAGGGGAAGCGAGACGCCGTCATGTCCGTCGTGCGCGCCAGCTTCCGACCGGAGTTTCTTAACCGGTTGGATGAGACTGTCGTCTTCGATCCGCTCACCCGCGAAAATCTGGGTGAGATCGTGGATTTGCTGGTTGAGTCGCTGCAGCGCCGCCTGGTGGACCGCCGTATCGGCTTGACAGTGACCGAGCCCGCGCGCGGCTGGCTGGCTCGCACAGGCTACGATCCGGCGTTCGGGGCACGCCCGCTGCGCCGCCTGATTCAGCGTGAGATTGGCGATCGATTGGCAGTGTTTGTGCTGGCCGGAGACGTGAATGATGGTCAGAATGTGACTGTTGACATCAACGAATCCTTCGACGGGCTTGTTATGAATGTTGATAAACCCTGAGATAGCGCGCTACACTGACAACCAGTTTGTATTTCGGACGCTTGGTATTTGGCGTTCGCAACAGCAGGAGATGATATGACAACCCAGAGGAAGGCCCGTGGCGCCTACTCCGTCGGACAGGCGACGCGCGAATCCATCCTCTCGGCAGCGATGGTCCTCATCGCAGAGCGAGGCTACAACGGCTTTTCTCTGCGCGACCTCGGTCGTCGAGTCGGTATTTCACACCCCGCTGTCGTCTATCACTTTCCTTCCAAGGAAGCGATCCTGCGCAGCGCAATCCAGCGTCACGAGGACATGAACGCCCTCTTCGACGTGACGATTAACGACGAGGTGGAAGGCGGCTTCGACGAGGGTGGCATCACCGCTGGCTCGTTTGTCGACTGGGCGGTCGGCGAAATGCGCTTCGCCATGAAGCCCGGTGCCGATGCTGCCATCGCGTTGGACTGCGTCCTGTGGGCGGAGGCGTCCTCGGAGGCGCACCCCGCGCACGCCCACTACAAGTACCGGACGCAGCAGATGGAGGAAGCCCTCGCGGTCATGATCCACAACTTCGTGGAGGAGGAGGGGGCCGACATCGGCACCACCCCTCGCACCCTCGCGAAGATTCTGATCCGCTACTGGTACGGCTCCGTCGTCTCCGCGCGCTACAACGACGAGCCGATCGACGCGCGGGAGTTCGTCGCCGACTTCCTGGCCGTGTGTGTCCAGCTCCTGCACCTGCCCGCGCACTACGTGCTGCAGCTGGGGGCCTCGGTTCCCGAGGAGGTTGCAGAGGTGTACGCGCGCACGCTGCGCAAGATCAGCGAGAAGACCACCGCCGCCGCCGAAGCAGCGGCCCCGGAGGCCACCGCGTGATCGGTCCTCTCCCGTCATGTGACGTCGCCCTCGTCCTGCGTGTCGGGGGCGACGTCCTCTATTCGCACGGCGACCTCGATCGTGTCTTCCCGCTGGCGTCCGTGACCAAGCCCATCGTCGCATGGTCGGTGCTCGTGGCCGTCGAACGGGGGCTGACCACCTTGGACGCTCCCGCCGGCCCGCCCGGATCGACGGTGCGCCACCTGCTCTCACACGCTTCGGGCCTGCCCTTCGAAGGGCGTCGGCCCGTGGCCGCCCCGGGTAAGCGGCGGATCTACTCCAACGAGGGTTTCGACGTGCTCGGAGAACTCCTGGAGGACGCGACCGGAATGGAGGTCGACTGCTGGGTGAAGCAGGTCATCTTCGATCCCCTGGGCATGGCGTCGGCGCAGATTCCGGGCAGCCCGGCGTACGCAGGCGTCGCCAGCGCGGCCGACCTGAGCCTCTTTGGCGCCGAGCTGGCACGACCAACCCTCGTGAGCGAGCCCCTCGCAGCGCTCGCGGCCGTGTCCCAGTTCCCCGCACTTGCGGGAGTCGTGCCGGGGTATGGAAGGTTCACTCCGTGCCCGTGGGGGCTCGGAGTGGAGATTCGGGGCGAGAAGGACCCGCATTGGAGCGCGCCGGATGCCAGCGCTCGCACTATCGGACACTTCGGACAGGCAGGGTCCTTCGTCTGGGCCGACCGCGACCTGGCCGCGAGCGCCTGCTTCCTCGGCGAGGAGCCTTTCGGTCAGTGGCATCGCGAGAACTGGTCATCTCTGAACGCCTCGCTCCTCGAGATGGTTCGAGGCTGCTCGGTGGGCGTTGCCGGGGAGAAGGGTGACGGGTCGGCCTAGGCGACGTCGACAATAACCGGCACGTGGTCCGAGGCCCCCTTTCCTTTGCGCTCATCGCGGTCAATGTGGGCCCCTGTCACGCGCACCGCCAGCGGCGCCGAGCAGTAGGCGAAGTCGATGCGCATTCCCTGATTCTTCGGGAAACGCAACTTCTGATAGTCCCAGTAGGTGTAGTTGGTGACGCGGTCTCGGGTGACCTCGACCCAACCGTCGCGTTCAAAGGCCGCGAAGGCGTCGCGCTCGGCCGGTGAGACGTGCGTGGATCCCTCGAAGACCGACATGTCCCACACGTCCTCGTCGCGGGGAGCCACGTTCCAGTCTCCGACGAGTGCGATCAGGGCCTGCGGGTCGCTGAGCCACGTGCGTCCCTGCTCGGCGAGTGTCGCGAGCCAGTCGAGCTTATAGGCGTAGTGAGGGTGGCCAAGCTCGCGGCCGTTGGGTACGTAGAGGCTCCAGATCGTGAGCGAGGAAGGCGAGCCCTCGCGGACCTTGAGCACGCCGGTCACGTCGACGGTGACGCCCAGTGCGCGTGCCTCCACCGTGGCGGGCTCTCCGAAGCCGGGCTGGTGAGGAAAGTGATCGCGGATGTCCGTGATGGGGAGGCGGGAGGCGACGGCGACCCCGTTCCACTGGTTGAGGCCGTGGACGGCCACCTGGTAGCCGGCCTCCTCAAAGGGGGCGGTGGGAAACTGGTCGGGCCTGCATTTGATCTCCTGCATGGCGAGGATGTCCGTGTCTGAGCGCTCGAGGAAGGCGATGACGCGATCGATGCGTGTGCGGATGGAGTTGACGTTCCAGGTCGCGAATCTCATGAGGTGAGCCTATCGACGCTCGGCGGGGGAGTGCGAGAGAAACGCGCGGGGCGCGCGAGTTGTGCGAGCGCTTATTCAGAGTGATAATGATTCTCACCTGCAACATAGCTAGAAGAGGCACCCGAATGTCATACCTGCGACGCGTGAGCACCGCAGCGCTCGCCCTGTTCCTGGCACTGGCTCCCAGTGCGGCGTGGGCCGGACCCGACCAGGATAAGGACTGGATCGTCACCGGACAGCACGTCGACGCGCCCATCCCCGTCTGGCACGACGACACCTCGAGCTTCTCGCTCAACACCATCAACCTCCCGATGGAAAAGACGGTCCTGTGGCTCCCCAAGGCATGGACCGGAACGGGGGAGAAGGACGAGGCGAAGTCGCAGCTCGTCGTCCCCGCCGGTCGCCCGGACCTGTCCTTCCTCGGAGCGGAGGGAAGCGTCCTCAACGCCGCGCCGCAGAATCCCGGACCCGGAAACACGCCCATCTGGGCGGGCCTGGGAGCTGGTGAGATCGGTGACACCGACAAGTTTGAAGGCGACACCTACACTCTTGACCTCGTGAGCGTCGATGGCCCGGGACGCATGGAGATGTTCATCGACAACGGAGACAGCGTCAATCGTTTCCTCTCGAGCCACGATACCGGCTACCGCAGCGTGTACAACCCGCGCCATACGCATCTCTACACCACGTTTACGCAGCCGGGCCGCTACGTCGCGACCTACAAGATGACGGCGCGTAGCGCCGACGGGAAGGCGATCTACTCCTCGCCCCTCACCCCGCTCGTCTGGCAGGTTGGAGGCGCCAACCCCTCCGAGGGCACCATCAAGGACATCGCGAGCGCCTACAACGCCGCACGCCCCGAGCGCGGGGACGGCCAGGCGGCCGTTCCCACGCTGACGCTCGCTCCTCACGCGCAGCGAGAGCATCCGGGCGACAACCATCTCACCGACATCACCATCGACACGGGCGTGGCCACCGACGCCGGTCGCGCGTGGATCACCGTCAACGGCTACTTCCTCACCGAGGTACCGGTCGAGGCGGGCCGTGCCACTGTCTCCGAACTGCTCGGGGCCGATGCCGCCTCGGTCCAGGCGATCTACATTCCCCAGGATTCCTCCTCGGCCCGATGGATCTCCCAGGCCGCCCAGTACTCTCAACGGGACAAGGAACCGGTCTCGGTGGGAACGGGCGAGCAGCTCCTCGGCCCCTCCAACCCCGATCCCGCTCCCGTGTGGAATCCCGACAGCCTGCCGCTGTCGTCGCGCCGCGTTGATGTCTCCTACGATCTCAAACCGGGCACGACCGACCAGTACACCGCGACCGTGCGAGCCGCCGACCCGAGCCTGCGGGCGACCTACAAGATCGAGTTCCTCGAGTCCAAGTATGACTTCAGCCCCTGGTGCTCCATGGAGGGGACGCTGGGTGCGGGAGGCATGGACACGAAGCCTCAAGACCTGGGGGTGTGCCAGGGTGAGCCCATGTACATGCGCGTCACGATCCGTCCCCACCCGCTGTCCGACGCCGTCATGACGGTCGCCGAGGCCGCCGACGTCACGGTCGGCGAGCACGTGGGTCTGACCGCCACGCTTCGCGTGCGTGCCGGCGCTCCCGCCCCGGAGGAGCCCGCCCCAGACCCGGCGCCCACACCCGACCCGGCGCCCAGTCCCGATAATGGCGGAGGAACCAACCCGGCGCCCGCCTCGCCCCTCCTCAATGATCCGGTTGAAATCGCGCGAGGCCACCTGGATGTGCGCCTGACCCAGGAGAACGCCGCCGCCGGCACGACGTACGGGCTGGCGGTCAAGGACGACTCCCTGACCGCCGCGCGCACCTCGGTGCTGCGCACCCTGTCCTCGACGACCCTGGCCGTGGGACCCAACGCGCGCTTCGTGCGACCCTCGTCCCTGGCGGATCCCAGTTACGACGTCCTCGGTCCGGTTGGTAGCGCGACCTACGTGCTTCCCGAAACCCAGAACAGCGACATCGTCTGGCCGGGCCTGTCCACGGAGGGGATCGACTACGCGGCCCTCCCAGACGGCGCCGACCTCACCCTGCATCTGGCAGAGGCCCCCGAGGGGGCGCGTGCCGCCTTCTTCCAGGGAGGGACCTTCGGGAGCGCGGCCAAGGTTTACTTTGATTCGACCAAGGCAGACGGCGTCGTCCACACGACCGAGGCCACCCACATGCACGGCAACTGGGTGTTCAGCGCGCCGGGGACCTACCGCATCGAGGTCGGGGCGCGCAGCGGGGAGCGTACGCTCGTCGCCCCCAGTCGTTCACGGTTGTCGTGCGTGCCGGTCACCACGCCGACCGCCCGGCGCCCGGCGGAACTGACCAACCCGTGCCGACGCCCTCTCCCGGCCCAGCCCCGACCCCGGAGCCGAGCCCCGCGCCAAGCCCAGACCCCGCTCCGACCCCAGATCCTGGCCCCGCGCCGACCCCCTCTCCGGACCCCGCACCCGCGCCGGACCCGGCACCCGCGCCCGGACCCAGCACGGACCCCGCACCCGCGCCCGCACCGAGGCCTTTCCCGGCCCCCGCCCCCAATGGCGGCCCCCTCGCGCCTCGGAGCAACGGAGGCAACGTGAGCACCGGAGGGACACAGGGAACGGGTGGCGCGAACCCCGCGCCGAGCACGTCCGGTGCGGGAGCGAACCCCGCGCGCACCGGCGTCGGCTCGGGCACGCCGACCTCAACGGGGTCCTCTAGCTCCAGCCCGGTCACCGCCCCCAAGGCGGCGCCTTCCGCAACGCCCCAGGCCAACGGCTCCACATCCGGCGCCCAGAGCGGCGCGTCGAGCACAGACGGCGCCCAGAGCGGCGCGGCACAGGCACCCGTCGACGGCACTCAGGACGCGGCCAACGCCGTGCCCATCGCCGCGGGAAACGAGGCGGGCCGCTCGCGGGGCTGGAGCCCCTACTGGCTCGTCCTCCTCGTCATCCCGGCCGCGCTCGCGGGTGGCGGCGCCGGATACCTCATCCGCACCCGTTGACGACGAGGCCGGGGCGCGGATGCGAGAGAAGATCCCCGCCCCGGCCTCGTGATACCCCGACGCTGCGAGCTACACTGCCCCCATGGGAACAGCACTCGTCACCGGAGCCACGTCCGGAATAGGTGAAGAATTTTGCTGGCAGCTCGCAGCCGCCGGACACGATCTTGTCCTCGTCGCGCGCCACGAAGAAGCGCTGAGCGCACTCGCGTCGGCGCTCGCGAACGTCGCCGGAGTGCGAGCGCAGACCATCGCCGCCGACCTGTCCACCGCCGAGGGGTGCCACAGGGTCGCCTCACGCCTCGACGTGGGAGGCCCCGCTGACGTCAAGAAGGTGGATCTTGCGCCCGTTGACCTTCTCGTCAACAACGCCGGGTTCGGATTGGGGACAGACTTCCTGGACAACACCCTGGAAGCCGAACTCGCGGGCGTGGACGTGATGGTTCGTGCCGTCATGATCCTCGCCCACCACGCCGGCATCTCGATGCGTTCGCGAGGGCGAGGCGCGATCCTGAACGTCGGCTCCGTTGCCTCGCGCACGGGAGCCGGAACATACTCCGCTCACAAGGCGTGGGTCGTGGCCTTCACGGAAGGCCTGGCCGCTGAGCTGCGGGGGTCCGGCATCACCGCGACCGTCGTGTGCCCCGGCCCCGTCAACACCCCCTTCTTCGAGCGGGCAGGCGTCGACATGGGGGCAACTCCGGGGTGGCTCATGGCCTCTCCCGAGGAGGTCGTCACCTGTGCGCTCGACGCCGTGCGGGCGGGACGCATCCAGGTGACCCCCACGCTCGCCTACAAGGCCGCGATGGGGGCCATGAAGATTGCTCCCCGATGGGTGACCGCGCGCGCCATGAGAGCCATCCCGCACATGTGACGCTTCTGAGCGAGACGGGGTGGGGTCGGGCTCACGCACGAGCCCGACCCCACCCCCGAGGCCATCGTCTAGGCCAAGCCGATGTCGCTCAGCCCCAGAGCGGACAGGTACGGGAAACCCTCGGCCTCGATCCGCTCCTTCGCTCCGGTTGCGCGGTCGACGATCACGGCCACCGCGACGACGTTGGCACCCGCCTCGCGCAGCGCGAGAGCGGCCTCGAGCGGGGAGCCGCCCGTCGTCGAGGTGTCCTCGAGGACGACCACGTTCTTGCCCTCCACGTCCGGCCCCTCGATGCGGCGCTTCATCCCGTGATCCTTCGCGGTCTTGCGCACGACGAAGGCATCCAGGTCCAGGCCGCGCGAGGCGGCGGCGTGCAACATCGCGGTGGCGACCGGGTCCGCGCCCATCGTCAGGCCGCCGACCGCCACGTACTCCTCGCCAACCGCGAAGCCGGACTCCTCCAGGAGGTCCAGCATGACGTGGCCGATGAGGGGAGCCGCCTCGTGGTGCAGCGTCGAACGACGCATGTCCACGTAGAAGTCGGACTCCCGGCCCGAGGCAAGGGTCACCTTCTCGTGGATGACGGACAGCTCCTGGACCAGGGCCGCCAGACGAGCCTTCTGAGAATCGTTGGTCATGGGTATTCTTTCTCGTGTCGTTGCGTGTCAGCGGGCCGCCTCGACCAGCTCAATGAGCTGGCCGATGCCCTCGTGGATACCGAAGGGACGGAACGGATAGTTGCGAACGTCCTCGCGCGTCGTCGAGCCCGACAGGACCAGGTGGGTGCGCAGTCCCGCCTCCACGCCGGCGCGCACGTCCGTGTCCATGCGGTCACCGACCATGGCGGCGCTCTCAGAGTGGGCGCCGATCTTGTTCAGGCCCGCGCGGATCATGACGGGGTTCGGCTTGCCGACAAAGTAGGGCTTCTGGCCGGTCGCGGCCGTGATCATCGCCGCGATGGCGCCGCAGGCCGGCAGGGTCCCCTCGTCGGAGGGGCCAGACACATCCGGATTCGTTGCGATGAACTTCGCCCCGCCCTCGATGAAGCGGATCGCCTGTGTCAGGGCGCGGAAGTCGTAGGAACGGACCTCACCGAGCACCACGTACTCCGGATCGGTCTCGGTCATCACGTATCCGGCCGTGTGGATCGCCGTGGTCAGGCCGGCCTCGCCAATCACGTAGGCGGTGGAACCGGGAGACTGCTGCTGCAGGAAAGCAGCCGTGGCGTTGGCCGACGTCCAGATGTTCTCCTCGGGAATCTCCAAGCCGGAGTTGGCCAGGCGCGCCGAAAGGTCGCGGTTGGTAAAGACGGAGTTGTTGGTGAGAACCAGAAAGGGCATGCCGTTGTCGCGCAGCGCCGCCAGGAACTCATTCGCGCCGGGCAGCGCGCGATTCTCCTTGACCAAGACGCCGTCCATGTCGGACAGCCACGCGGTCACGGGAGGGAGATCGATCAACGCTTTCGGGGCAGTTGTCAGTGCACTCATGCCCCCATTCTACGGTCCCGCTAGGGTGGGATCCGTGAACGAGTTCGAAAACGCGTGTGACATCGCGCCGGATGCCGCCCAAGCCCGCCGGGCGCCCGAGGCCCAGGGGCGCGCCGCTGTCGGGGTCGGCCCCTGGCCCGGAGGCCCTCACGCCTGGCCGGTCGACCACCGCTACGACCCGGAGCTGCTCGAACACGGGGACCGACGCAACGTCGAGGACAGGTACAGGTACTGGACGATGGAGGCGATCCGCGCGGACGTCGCCGCCCGTTCCCTCCCCTTCGAGGTCGCCGTCGAGAACCTCGATCACGACTTCAACATCGGGTCGATCGTGCGCACGGCGAACGCAATGGGAGCCCGCCGCGTGCACGTGGTGGGGCGCAAGCGATGGAACCGGCGTGGCGCGATGGTCACCGACCGCTACCTGCCCGTGGATCACTGCCCTGAGGTGGGTGAACTTGTCGATCATTGCGCCCGGGAGGGCTTGACACTCGTGGGCGTGGACAACGTTGAGGGGTCGATAGCGCTCGAAGGCGCGGTGCTGCCGGAGCGCGCGTGCCTCGTTTTTGGATCCGAGG
>ERZ772948.489-NODE-489-length-25800-cov-33.237289_pt1 | contig 25800 bp, 25 predicted proteins | sample MGYA00511945_ERZ772948 | MGnify/ENA primary metagenome ERZ772948 (study PRJEB29015, sample SAMEA2737927) | human oral metagenome | biome: human oral; feature: human-associated habitat; material: dental | place: China | collected 2141 ... | reverse complement strand
GCTGTGGACACCAGCGGCCCTCCAGACTTCTTCCCCTCGCCCCATCCTCGCCTCCTGGACCACCAGTCTGCCCCGGGTTCCTGTCCGAGCGAGTGTCTCAGACGTCATGACACTCACGTGTCTCAGAAGTGAGGAGACAGCACAGTTGTTAAGGCTGACGACACAACGCCGACAACGCTGACAACGTCGACAACGCTGACAAGGAGCGCCGGCCAGGGGCGGGATGAGCCCCTGGCCGCCGGTCAGCGTCGGGTGGCGCCTCGCCCGTCGAGGTCGACGTGGCGGGTCGGCAGCGCCGAGTCGCCGTCGCTCAGACGCCAGGCGTCGTAGGGGAGCTCGGCGCGCGACGCCCGGTGCCGCTCCGCAGCCGCGCTCAGGGCCTCCTTGCCACGGTGCTCCTCGACGATCCGGCCCTCATCGACCAGAAGCACCTGAAGCGGCCGGGCACCGGCCCGGCTCAACGCCGACATCCCCTCGTCCTGCGAGCTGGAGGCGACCACCAGCTCCTCGGCGGCCGTGCCCTCGGAGGTCAGGATGCGGCCAGCCCACTTGCGGCCACCCACGGTGGACTTGCCGCCCGAGGAGAACTTGGCGACCTCCTCCATGGTGCCATCGGCGCCCTCGCGCTCCACCAGCTTGTAGACGAGCGCTGCAGTCGGGCGCCCCGAGCCCGTCACGAGCTTGGTGCCCACACCGTAGGAGTCCACGGGGGCCGCCCCCAGTGCCGCGATGGCGTGCTCATCGAGGTCGTTGGTGACGGTGATCCTCGTCGAGGTCGCCCCCAGGGCGTCGAGCTGGGCGCGCACCTTGAAGGCCTCGGCCACCAGGTCGCCGGAGTCCAGGCGCACCGCCCCGAGCTCACCGCCGGCGGCGCGGGCCGCCTTGACCGCCCGCTCCACGCCGGTGGCGATGTCGTAGGTGTCCACCAGGATCGTGGTGCTCGGTCCAAGGCTGGCCACCTGCGCGGCGAAGGCCTCCTCCTCGGTGTCGTGCAGGAGGGTGAAGGAGTGGGCCGAGGTCCCCACCGTGGGAATGCCGTAGAGGAGGCCCGCCTCCAAGTTGCTCGTCCCCACGAAACCGCCGACGACCGAGGCCCTGGCCGCGGCGACGGCCGCCTGCTCGTGGGCCCGGCGCGCCCCGAAGTCCACGCAGGGGCGCCCGTGGGCGGCGATGGTCATGCGGGAGGCGGCTGCGGCGATGGCGCAGTCGTAGTTGTAGATCGACAGGGCCAGGGTCTCCAGGATGCAGGCCTCGGCGAAGGTGCCCTCCACGGTCAGCAGCGGGGAGCCGGCGAAGTAGCACTCGCCCTCGGCGTAGCCGCGGATCGTCCCGGTGAAGCGGTAGTCGCGCAGGAAGTCCAGGGTCTCGTCGTTGACGACCCCGGTGCGGTGCAGGAAGTCGATCTGGGCGGGGGTGAACGTGAAGGCCTCGATGGCGTCCAGCAGCCGGCCGGTGCCCGCCACGACGCCGAAGCGGCGTGACCCGGGGAGCCTGCGGCCGAAGAGCTCGAAGACGCTGCGCCGTGAGGCGGCCCCCGATGCCAGTGCTCCTTGCAGCATCGTGAGCTCGTACATGTCGGTCAGCAGGGAGGTTGAGGCCGTGGATACGTCCATGGAGGCGGCGGTGGAATCGGCAGAGGGCGCGTAGCTGTTCACGGGACCAACCTATCGCGGCTCACCGCTACCCTGGTGGTATGAGCACCTCGTTGCCCGTTGCGGAACCGGAGATCCTGGAGGAGTCGCGCGTCCGTGCCCAGCGCCTGTGGTGCACCGTGGTTCACGACGACCCGGTCAACACGATGAGCTATGTGACCTGGGTGTTCCACTCCTACTTCGGCTTCTCAGTGCCTGTGGCCGAGGCCCGGATGATGCAGGTGCACACCACCGGCCGCGCCGTGGTCTCCCGAGGAGCCCGCGAGCGCATGGAGGTCGATGTCACGGCGATGCACGGCTACGGCCTGCGCGCCACCATCGAGCCCATGGGTGACGACGCCGGTGCGGATGACTCTTCAGGAGGGCGCTGATGCGAGCCTTCCGCCGAGTCCCCGAGGGGCTGGTCTGCGGCCTTGACGACTGGGAGCGCGAGCTCCTGGCCAGGCTGGCCCTGGAGGTGAGAGCCCTTCTCCAGGCGGATGCTCCCCAGGGGGCCGGCCAGTCCGAGACCTCCTCTCCGTCGCGTCCCGACCCGGTGCGCCCGGGGGAGAGCGAGCGGGACCGTGAGGTCCTGGAGGCCCTGGACTTCGACCTCGATCCGCCGACCAATCACGTTCACCCCGGCCGCCCGAGCGCGGACCCCGTTATCGCTGTCCTGCTCCCGCAGGCCTCGGAGGATCCCATCACCTCGATGGAGGTCAGCAGCCTGACTCGCGCGCGCCTGCGGGGTGACAAGGTCGACCGCCTGGCGCGCCTGGCCGCCGAGCTGCGGGCGCCGTCGGGCCCTGAGGGAACGGTGCTCGTGGCCCCGGGCCAGGAGTCCGACTGGCTGGGGGCGAGCAATGACATCCGGCTCGTGCTGGCCCAGCGTCTGGGCATCGAGTCGGCTCAGGACGCCGAGCGCGTTCACGCAGCCGCCTTCCAGGAGGCCCCCGAGGAGGAGACCTCTCGCGAGCAGTGGTACCGGGGGACGGCGCTCGTCTACGACATGGTCACCTGGTGGCAGGAATCACTGGTATCCGCGCTGTTCGGGGGCACAGGGCCCGCATAGTCTCGCGGTGTGAATGATGCTCCGATCGGGATGTTCGACTCTGGGGTCGGTGGCCTCACCGTCGCCCGTTCTGTCCTCGACCAGCTGCCCCATGAGCAGGTGCTCTACATCGGGGACACGGCCAACAGTCCCTACGGTCCCAGGGACATCGCCGAGGTCCGGTCGCTGGCTCTAGGCATCATGGACGAGCTCGTGGACAGAGGGGTCAAGCTGCTCGTCATCGCCTGCAACACCGCCTCGGCGGCCGTCCTGCACGACGCGCGGGAGCGCTACACCCTGGGACGAGGAGTCCCGGTCATCGAGGTCATCCACCCGGCGGCACGTACCGCGGCCCGAGTGACCCGCAACGGCAAGGTGGGGCTGATCGCCACCCGTGGGACGGTCGACTCGCGTGCCTACGACGACGCCCTCCAGGCCGTTCCCGGTGTCGAGCTCGTCTCACAGGCGTGCCCGCGCTTCGTCGAGCTGGCCGAGCGGGGGGTGACTACCGGCCCCGAGGTGCTCGACGTCGCCGAGGAGTATTTGGCCCCCATCAAGGCCGCCGGCGTGGACACCCTCATCCTCGGCTGCACCCACTACCCGTTGCTGGTGGGGCCGATCTCCTACGTCATGGGGCGAGACGTGACCCTGGTGACCTCCTCGGACGAGACCGCCAAGGACGTCTATCGGGCACTGGCCGGCAAGAACCTTCTGCGCGGGCCGGAGGCCCCCGAACCACGCCATGATTTCGCCTCTACCGGCGACCCGGAGGCCTTCTCCGTCCTGGCCCGGCGCTTCCTGGGCCCCGAGGTCACCGCCGTTGAGCATGTCGCCTTCGCCCCTGGGGCAGCCGGCGCCCCTACCGGGCTGCCCCACCCTCCCTCACCTCCCACCTCCCACCAAGGATCTGCATGAGACTCACGATTATCGGCTGCTCCGGCTCCATGTCGGGCCCCCAGTCCTCGGCCTCCTCCTACCTGGTGCAGGCCGAAGGAGTCGACGCCGACGGCGCGGTGCGCACCTATTCGATCGTGCTGGACCTCGGGCCGGGGTCGATGGGCCAGCTGCTGCGTCACCTCGATCCCGCTGAGCTCGACGCCATTGCGATCTCCCACTGCCACGCCGATCACATGGTGGACCTGGTGGGCATGCACGTCTACCGGCGCTGGCTGCCCACCGGGGCTCTCGGACCGGTGGCCTGCCTGGGGCCCTCGGAGCTGCTGGAGCGTCTCCAGGGGGTCGACGGCGTCCCGCCCAGTGAGCGCTACGCCACGGAGTTCGGCTTCGTCACCGCCGTGCCCGGCAGGTCCTACAGCGTCGGCCCCCTGGTGATCTCCCCCTTTGAGGCGCTCCACCCCGTGGAGGCCTACGGCTACCGGATCGAGGGCCCCAGCGAGGAGGACTCCTCCCGTCGGGTCAGCCTGGCCTTCACCGGGGACACGGACATCTGCCAGACGATGAGCGACATGGCTCAGGGCGTGGATCTCCTCCTGGCCGAGGCGGCCTTCGTCGAGGGCCGCGACACCGTGGGCGGCATGCACATGACGGGGCGTCGTGCCGGTGAGCTTGCCGCCCAGGCCGGTGCGGGGCACCTGGTCCTCACCCACATCCAGCCCTGGACGGATCCGGCCGTGCCCCTCAAGGAGGCCGCAGCCGTCTACTCCGGCCCGTTGGAGGCGGCGACGGCGGATGCCGTCTGGGAGTTGTGAGTGCTGACGGGCACGATCGCCCCGCCCCGCGCAGAACGGTCTCCTTCACCCCGGCTCTTCCCGACGGGGTGGACTGCCCCTGGACCCGGGGGAGACGGACTCGCTGGTGGCTGGTGGTTCCCGCCGACCTGGCGGCGGCGGCCCTCGTGGCCCTGTTCGGTGCCGCCTCCACCCGCAGCCTGGGGGAGGTTCCCGCCTCCCTGTGGCAGGCGGGGGCGGCCCTCCTCGTCGCCTGGGGCGTGACCTGGCTCGTGCGGCGCTCCCGCCCCGATCACCTGGAGATGGCGCTGCCCGAGGGGCTCATCGTCGTGGGGGTCAGCTGGGTGGTCTGGACCGTGCTGCGCCAGGTGGTATCCGCATTCGACGACGTGTCCGCCATGGTTTCCTGGGCGGTGATGACCGGTGCCTTCCTCCTGGTGTTCCTGGGCGGATGGAGGTGGCTCTACGGCTATGTTCGCGCCCACGACTCCTTGACTCCCAAGCCCGTGGCGCGGCGCCTCGCCGAGCAGGAGAGGGAGGGCACCTAGCCCCGCGGTGGTCGGCCCGGACTCGTTCCGGTAACAGGGCGCTTGTCTTCAGTTGTCTTTACGCAATGACAACCCCACCATTCATACCTTGGCGCCATGCACCACTGCGCCAGTCGACGTCGACCGCTTCGGTGGGTCGGCGTCCTGATCGCCGTCTGCCTCATTCTGGGAGGAACGGTGGGCGGATCGGTCGTCTATCTCCACAGGCACGAGGGGCGGGCTCCGCGCGGAACCATCCTCATGGGCCAGGACGTGACCGGAATGGACCGGGCGTCCCTGACCGCGCTCGTGCTTCAGCGGGCCGCGTCGGCGTCACTGACGCTGACCGTCGACGGAACCCCCACCACGGTTCCGCTGGCCCGGATCGCCCAGGTCGATGCCCGAGCCACCGTGGAGGCAGCCGTGTCCGGGGCGGGGTCACTGATGACCCACCTGCACGGCATCGTGGGGACACGGCAAGTGGCGGTGCGGTACGTGGTCAACCAGGAGGCCCGCGCCGCACTGGTGTCGCAACTGAGCAGCACGCTGCGCGACCACGTCGTCGAGCCGGCCGTGACCTGGAACGAGGGCAGCGGCGGCTTCACCACCTCACCGGGACGAGCCGGCAACGCCATCGACCCCGCTGATCTTGATGCGGCGCTCGACGTCGCCGCACGCGAGCTGGCGAAGAACCATACCGCGCCGGTGTCGATCCGCCGGACCGAGCCCACGGTGAGCGCCCAGGAGGCGAGTACGGTCGCACAATCGGCAACGGCACTGCTGGACGCCGAGCTCCAGGTAACGGTCGACGGCGCAGCGCACACCGCCTCCAAGGCTCAGAAGGCCTCATGGATCGACTTCCCCATCAAGGAGGGCCGCATCGTGCCGACGGTCTCCCAGGAGAGGGTCAGGTCCTGGGTGACCTCACTGAGCACGCCGGAGGAGCGCACACCGGTCAATGCCATCAACGACGTCGACTCAGCCGGCACGGTGCTCCAGCTCGCCCGCCCGGGCAAGGCTGGAAGGAAGGCCGGCAACATCGATCCGGCCACGACGGCGCTCGTCCAGGGACTCGGCCAGGGCCGGAGCGTCAGCCAGCAGATCAGCTGGAACGAGGTGCCCCACTCCACCGAGAACCGGGTGGTGCCCAACGGGCCGGAGCGCTTCGCTTACCAGGCCAAGGCGGGGGAGAAGTGGGTCGATGTCAACCTCACCGACTCAACGCTGACCGCCTACGAGGGGCAGAAGGTCGTCTACGGGCCGATTCTCATCAACCACGGCGGTGTCGGGCACGAGACCGTCACCGGCACCTACAAGATCTACCTGCGCTACCAGGCGCAGGACATGGGCTGCACCCCCGAGTGGCCCTACTGCGAACGAGGGGTCCCGTGGGTGAGCTACTGGCACGACAGCTACGCCCTCCACGGCGCCCCCTGGGTCAAGGAGTTCGGTATCGGCACGGATGAGTCCTCGCACGGCTGCATCAATATCCCGGTGCCGGACGCTCAGGCGATCTGGCAGTGGTCCGAGATCGGTACCACCGTGGTGACACACTACTGACGGCACTTCACTGGCGGCGCCCTCACGGGCTCAGCCGACCAGAACGTCGGCCAGGACCGGTGCCAGGGCGCGGAAGGCCTGTCCCCGGTGGGAGATGGCGTGCTTCTCCTCCGGCGTCATCTGGGCGGTGGTGCGGCCCCGACCGCCCGGCTCATCCTCCTGGACGGGCACGAAGATCGGGTCGTAGCCGAAGCCCCCCTCACCCTGAGGGGCGTGGACCAGGCGCCCCTCCATGGAGCGCTCGATGGTGGTGACCTGTTCCGCCTGCCCGCCGGAGGCCGGCTGGACCAGGACCGCCGCGCAGGTGAAGCGGGCGCCGCGGTGCGGGTCGGCGACGTCAGCCAGCTGGGCCAGGAGCAGCTGAAGGTTCGCGGTGTCGTCCCCGTGCCGGCCGCTCCAGCGCGCCGAGAAGATCCCCGGCGCCCCACCCAGGCCGTCGACGCACAGGCCCGAGTCATCGGCGACCGTGGGCAGGCCCGTGGCCCGGGCCAGGGCACGGGCCTTGAGCAGGGCGTTGTCGGCGAAGGACAGGCCATCCTCCACCGGCTCAGGCGCCTGGAGGGAGGCGGCCGAGATGACGGATTCGGGCACCAGTCCGGGCACGAGCGGCGTCAGGATCTGCCGCAGCTCGGCCAGCTTGCCGGCGTTGTGGGTGGCCAGGACGAGGCGGGCTCCGGCGGGCACCTGGACCCGGTTCGTGAGCGGGGCGGCGCCGTCGGCGTTGGACGAGGCACTCACGGCTCAGGCCTGCGTGGACTGGGGCGAGGAGTCCGCCGAGGACACGGTGAAGGGCTCACCGCTGGGGCCGGCTAGGGCCTGGCGCTGGAGCGCCGCCAGACGGCTGTTGCCGGTGGCGGCTAGGTCGAGCAGCTCTCCGAGCTCGGAGCGGTCGAAGGGGGCGTGCTCGGCGGTGCCCTGAACCTCGATGAAGCACCCGTCCCCGGTCTGGACGACATTCATGTCGGTCTGGGCGCGCACGTCCTCGTCGTAGGGCAGGTCGAGGCAGGGAACGCCGTCGATGATCCCCACCGAGATGGCCGACAGGGAGTCGGAGAGCACGGGCCTGCCGGGGCGGGCCTTGATGAGGCCGCGCTGCGTGCCCCAGGCGACGGCGTCGGCCAGGGCCACGTAGGCGCCGGTGATCGCCGCGGTGCGGGTGCCGCCGTCGGCCTGCAGAACGTCACAGTCCAGGGCGATCGTGTTCTCACCCAGTGCGGCGACGTCGATGATGCCGCGCAGGCTGCGGCCGATGAGGCGGGAGATCTCGTGGGTGCGGCCGCCGACCTTGCCCCTCACGGACTCCCGGCCGGAGCGCTCCGAGCCGGCCCGGGGGAGCATGGCGTACTCGGCGGTCACCCAGCCCTCGCCACTGCCCTTGCGCCAGCGCGGAACGCCCTCAGTGAAGGAGGCGGCGCACAGGACCCGGGTGCGTCCGAAGGTCACCAGGACCGATCCCTCGGCGTGGTCGAGCCAGTGGCGGGTCATGGTCACGGGGCGCAGCTCGTCGACGGCGCGGCCGTCCTTGCGGGTGAAGGGGACAGTTGTCATGGGCTCAGGCTACCCGGCGGCCATCCGGTCTCGGGGCGGCTCAGCGCCGCGGGATGCCCAATGTCTGTAGTCCGCGACGGCGGTCAGGCGGTAGCGTTCTTCGCGATGCCTGCTTCCGGCCGGGAGCTGACGGAGACACTGAGGAGAACACCTATGACCTATGTCAACATCACCGCACTGACCTTCCCCGAGGGCGCCCAGGCCGAGATCGAGAAGCGCTTCGCCGCACGGAAGCGAGGCGTTGACACCTCGCAGGGCTTCCAGGGCTTCGAGCTGTTGCGCCCGCTGGTCGGGGAGGACCGCTACTTCGTGGTGACGCGGTGGGACAAGCGCGAGGACTACGAGCGCTGGAGCGCGGCGCGGCCCGCCGGCGGGCACGAGGACGACAAGCGCCGGGGCATGAGCGTGGAGGTCCTCGGCTTCGAGGTCGTCCAGCACGAGGAGTGACTCAGGGAGCCGCCGGGCGTAAGTGCGGTGATGGGCCAGGGAACCGATCACTGCGTCATAGCCCGGCGCCTCCGCCTCCCGGGACGGGAGGCGGGAATCAGCTCTTCGGGTGATTGCATGGTCGGATAGGGCCCCTCACCATCTTGAGGTCACTAGGGTAGGGGGCGTATCCGTCGTACCGATGAGGGGTAAGGAGACGAGTCACGTGGGAGTCAATGCCGGACGAGTTCGTCAGCTGAGCGAGCAGCTGCGCGGCACCGGGATGCTCGTTATTCCGGAGTCACCGATGCGTCTATGGGGAAGCCTTCTGGGCTGCGTCGGCTTCACGGCGGTGGGGGTCTGGATCATTCTGATTGCGAATCAGTCGAGCTCCCCGCTCCTCTACATGCTCGCTGGTATCGCCTGTATCGGTTTCTTCGGCGTCATCGGTATCCCCGGCATGATCAGGAAGATCATCCTCCGCAGTCGACTGGTGGTGACGCCTGAGGGGCTGCGCCTGGAACGGCGCAACATCGTCAATGAGTCCGCACGCTGGTCGGATATCGCCGAGTTCTTCGGGCAGGAGGTCACTTCCGACGGTACGCGAGCACAGCTGGTGATCGGCTACACCCTGACGCCGCTGGGACAGCAGATGCGCCGCCAGGACCCGAGCACCGCCCAGCTGAGCCAGCAGATCAATGAGGTTGCCGACCGTGGGATGGGCAAGGAGGAGCACGTCTACCTTCCCGGCACGTTGGAGGGAAGCAAGGAGGACCTACTTGCCCTGCTCCAACAGGCTCACCAGTTCTACGGCGCACCGGGTCGCGTCTAGCCCCTTCGGCTGCTGTGCGAGACTGCTCCCCGCCTTCGTCCACTACGCACTGTGCCTGCGGCCCGGCGGGTGTGGGACGGCTCAGGGAGCCGGGGATGGGGCCGTGACGAAGACCAACTCCGGTACCCCGCACCGGGAGTAGACGAGCTGGCAGGCGTGGCAGGGGCCGAAGGCCTTGGTCGGGGTCTGGATCTTCACCCGAGTGACGGTTTCGGGCAGGCGTTCGATGCCGAACTCGGCGGCGCTCTGCTCAAGCATCTTGTAGGCGGCATCGACCTGGTAGAACCACTGCGCGAAGGAGCCGCCGCCGCGGATGGCGTGGTCGAGCCAGGCCTCGTACCAGGAGATGAAGCTCGGGGCTACGCGGGTGAAGCCGTCGTCGCAAACCCGTGAGTCCAGCCAGACGCTGCCGTCGTAGGGGCTCATACGCCACTCGGCGCCAGCGAACTTGAGCTCGGTGATCGAGTGGGGGCCGATGGCCGCATAGCAGCCCAGTGCCACCGCGTCGTCGGAGCGAGTGGCGGGAATCAAGGGGCTAGCGAGTACCCGGTCGGTCAGGGCGCGGGGGCCACCCAGCCGCTGGCGGTAGGCCTCCACCTCCTCGATCGGCATGTTCATGCTGCGGTCGAGATGCCCGGTGGCCACCCGGTAACGTCTGCCTCCCACCGTGGCCTCGAATAGCTCGATGTCGGGATTGTCAGAACTGATGAGGTCCGGGCGGCCGATTCCGGTCAGCAGGACAGGGCCGAAGGCGCAGGCCCAGTTGCAGCCGGCAGTGACCACCGACGCCAGCTGGCTGGAGCCGTAGCCGCTGGCCGTGACCAGGACTCGTCTGCTCCCGAAGGCGCCTCCACTGATCTGAAGGAAGAGGAACGTGCCGTATGGCTCGTGGTCCTGAGTCTCGTCAATGAAGCACTCGATGGTGGGCAGGCCCTCGCCCAACCGGACTGTCTGGGTATCGTCGATGGTCTCGGTTGTAGCGCCTCGGAAGTGTCTGGCGATCGTCCGCGCCAGCACGACGTCGAATGCGGGGGTGCCCGAATCGAAGGAGTTCTCTTTCATCGATGCCTCGGAACAAGTCGGTAGAAGCGGCAGGCGTCGGAGCATGCAAAGAAAACGATCCCGCTCGTCAGAACACGCAGGCTCTGGCGGCCTCGGGAACTGAAATCTGTGCACCTGGGCAGCATCAATCCGAACAACTGGCTACCCCTGCTCGCCTTCCGAAAGCGCCTCATCGCGGGTGAGGTAGCTCCGGAGCCGAACACGTCTAGCGTAGCGCCTACTGCGGGGGCGAGCGAGACCACGATGGCAGGCAGCATCCGCAAGACGGCCTGCCGTCCGATCAGCGCGGCAAAGAAGCAGCAGATCCTCGATCTGGAGCCAACCGGCATGTCAGCCCGCGAGATCGCTGCCGAGGTCGGTGTTACTGAGTCCACCGTCCGCGCCACGTGCCGCCAGGCCAAGCGACCACCCCGCCGCAAGCGACACTTCACCAGCGATGACCTCCAGCGTGCTCAGCAGCTTCACGCCCAAGGCCGTACCTACATCGAGATCGGCCTGGAGCTCGGCTTCGGGCGGGATACGGTGAGCAAGCATCTGGCGGCGCAGGCCTGACTGATGGCTAGGGGAGTGGAGACAGACAGAGTCAGTACGCCACTACGCGTCTTCTCTCGTTGCCGCTGCAGGTTGGGCCCGGCAAGTACTTTAGCGTTGCTAGCAGTTCTGATTCTCGTAGAAGGTGAAGTCGGAACGAGCACGAATACACCACAAGATCCGTCTGCGTACCGCTGCCAGCGGTGATCAGTATTCAACGCGATTCCGGAAATTACTATTGACATCGCCAAAAAAAAGCATATAATCATAAGTAGACACTGGCCAACACCGTGTTGCCAGGATCTCCGGCGGGTGGTTTCCAAGCCACACAGCGGGAGATTTTTATTTGGTGAGCTTTAACGCGGTTTCTTATCAAAAACTGGCATGAAGTCCTTGCGGCCGGTGCGCGTGTCTTCCTTGACTTGCATGCAGAAGTAGCTGCCCCACTTCGTTACGCGAGAGAACCGATGGAGCAGCATCCGCAGATATTAGCCGGTTGCGATCGTATCTGGATCGATCTGAGACTTGACGTGCGGCTACCACTTCGTCGAGTGCACGATTACGTTATATTCCTAAAGACAATGCTTTACAACTTCGTCGTGTGATGATTCTGAGAGCCGTAAGTACCGTCTTCAAATATAGAACAGTGAACTATTTCGATCTTGTCGTATGAGATGTGAGTCAGGCACAAAATGTAGCACCTATCGTTGGCATTTGCCATACAGTAGGGACATGTTAAGTCCGGACATCCCACGAATAATCTACAAGACAAACGAAGTGCTGAAAGGATACGGGTATCCAGAAATTAGTGACGAATCAGAAAGAATGCTTGCAATTTCTGCGTCAATCAAGGCAAGTCAAGACCTCAGACTTAGAGGTACTTTTGCTGTCATAGGTGCGTTGTCGTTGATCGGTGCGTGGATCACCTCTGGAGGTGGCTTCACTTCGCATTATGTTGTCGCATTCTTAGCGGTAATTTCAATCTCAGGTGCCTGCTCATTCTTCATGATCGTAGATGTGGGCTCGCGAGATGCAGCGTCGGCAATCTTGAATCACCGTTCCAGTAATCTAGAGTGATAGAACTCGTTTAAAAAGCATAGTGCTATTTGATGCCAAGAGGTAGGAGCGGAACCATCGGGACGTAGCGGTAGCGGAGGGTAGTGAAGAGCGCCAGTGACACGCGGATGAATGTCGTGCACAACTCTCAAAGCGGGAGCGTGTTGCAAGCTGGTGAGGTCAGCAGGCCGGGCTTCTGCGTGTAGTGAGCTTACGCAACATATTGAGCAGTTAATATGTTCTGTCAGCGGCGTTGTGCCGCTCAGCCGCGACATCCGTGATGTTTCGTCGGGCGTCCAGCTGAGTGGTGGCTGTGCGTCGAGAACATGGTGCCCAGCTTCTTCAGTATCAACACGGATGCGAACCGTTGCGAACTGATGGCGCAGACATGCCACCTGTGGAACGTGCGGAAAATCCCCGTCACGTTCCACAGGTGCACGATCGACAGCCTTCAGGTGGGCAACTGTGCTTGATGCGAGTGGCTGATCCTCTACGGAGTGTTAGTCTGCGTGCTCTGTAGCGCCTTCAGCACTGCGATGAGGCTCTCGGTTGACTCTTCCAACTCGTCGTCTGTGTATGGCTTGTTGTGCCTGTTCTCTGGATGGTGGCTAGAACTTCTGATGTAGTAAGGAATTGTTGCTGATTCAGATCTCAGCCCGTTCTTTCCCTCTCTAATCCATGTTTTCTTGTAATCAAATCCGTATTTTTCGTTCAAGGCTTTATTGAGTCCAGACTCGCTGCCTGGGTCGATATGGCAGTGTATTTCACCCCACAACTCATCATGGAACTCAGCAGACGGAATTCCAAATGCAAAGTAGGTGATCTCGCCCAGAGAAGGCTCTTGGTTGGCAATGAGCCCAAGCTTGTCCGAGTATTGAATCGATGGCACGTTATTATCGCGCGAGAAGATGAGCAGTCTGTGCTGCTTTGGTTGGTACGAGCGCAGCATGTACGGTGAGTGCGTGATGAGGAATAATTGCTCATTCTCAGCAATTCGTACCAGCGCGTCGCCGAGCTGAATCTGCGCACGAGGGTGGAGCCAGGTTTCGGGCTCGTCCAGGAGAAGCGTGAGAGGTGCGTGCTCTTTCGTTTTGTGTTGCATATTCGAGTACACCTGAATCAGCGCTAACGTGACAGCACGCTGCATTCCGGTACCTTTATCACACAGCGGGGTCTCGTAGTTGCCATCTGTGACGAGTAGCTGGCCGCCCTTGATGAAGGTTGTAGCATCAGGAAGATCGAAGTCGAATCGGACTTTGGCTGCGCCGTATTGGGCCTGCACAAGGCTTTCAACCTGGTTAGTGACATCCTCTGTCAGAGATGAGAGCGATTCCTCACCATCGGAGAATGCCATCGCATGGGCATCCTGAAATGCCTTCCACTTGGGGCTCTCTTGAAAACTTTGCGAGATTACCGAGATGAGTTTTCCAAGAGTTTTGGTAGAACCGAAATCGACGATTTCCGAGGTGGTGGTGTCGGCAAGTACCGGCACGAGGTCGACTAACGACCTGAAGAGAGCGTCGATACCGGTCGGGTTCTCGAACTGCTGCGTCTCAGGATTCCAGAAGGGAGCTTTCTTTCCGTCAAGTTTCACCTTCTTGCCGTTCTGCTCAATTTCCTCTTCTTTTGGTGAGCGTCGCACCCTGAAATAGGGCTCGTCGCCATCGGTGAGCAGATAGTCCTTATACTTGCTGTACTTTTTGTCGGCGACAATCTGAATCAAATCGCTGCCAGCGATGACTACCTCCACTGAGAAGTCCTCGCTGGCAGCTTTGTTTTGCAATGCTGATGTATCGCGAGCTCCGTCGGCTAGATAACGTAGAGCGTCAATGATTGTAGACTTTCCGCAGTTATTATCGCCAACGATATAGTTGATGCCTTTGGAGAAGTTGATCTTCTGTTCGCCCTCGAAAGACTTGAAATTGGTGATGGTTAGGGACTTGAAATACATGATGGGTTCCTCATGGTGTGCCTGTCGCAGCCATTGCGACATCGTGCCCGAGCGGGGCGCTTTCACGATAGCTTGTCGTGGGGATAGTGAGTGAGTCTACGCCGTTGCGGTTTGGTAACGGCAGCGGGGCGCGGACTTCTCAAGCTGATTGTCGACATAGATGTAGCGCCTTAGGTGGTAGTCGTCCTAGACTGGTCGGTACTGCGCTGGAGTTGCGTGCTTCTTAATGACAATCAACTCATTGGGGTACAAAATCGCTCTGTGAAAACGATGATGCTGCTACGCCGCCTGCAACCTACTCTCAACAACCGCTACCCGGCCGGCGAGAGTCTCATGCTGCGTGGTGAGCAGCCGTAGTGCGCCTCTCGCTTCGAGGGCGTCTTGGTGCTGAGACTCGATGTTTTTACTGAGTGTATCGATCCGCGTGGTCACTTCCTGATGGTTGCGATCGATCTTCTCGTCCAGTTCTGCAAACCGGTTGTCAATCTCATTAAATTGAGCACCAATGGCGTCAAATCTCTCCTCCATGCTGCTGCGCACGTCTTTTATCTCGTGCTCTAGCTTGTCGAGCCGTCTCTCCACGCCATCTAAGCGCTTGTCGATTTTGTCGAAGTGCTCAGCATTCCGTGCCTCTGTGGCGTTGAGGCTCGTGGTTAGTAATTCTTGTATGCGTTGAAAGTCTTTTTCAGTCATACTTCTATTTAAGCATGACGGACGGGGAGTGTAAAGGCTGCATGATTGGAATATAGATTCGGTATTGCCTGGCAATATTCTGCAATATGGCTCTACTAAATACATAGGTGTGACTACAGTAGAATGAGCACAATGTCGGCAGTTAGTTCGGGAAATTATCGGCTCGCACGAACTTGAAGGCGTTGTGGCGCTGAGGTCACCAAGTGTTTGCTCTATACTTACGCAAGAGGAGACGTCTCGGCTGATGAGGTGATAGTGCGGGTGCAAGCCAGCTTCAGCGATGAAGGCCGGTATGCATGCTGAAGTGGGTGTGGCGTACTGCCTCGCAAGAGATAGGCGGGTTATATCTGTGCAAGAAATGGGTGTCTGTTTTTGCGTCTAATGTCAGCGATGGAATTGATAACTCCGACACAAACGCCAATTGCCAATGGAAGCATCGTTTTGTGCTCATGGTGAATGTATCTTGCGAGCAAGAGCGACACGGCCGTTAGCTCGGCAGAGACGATGCTGGCCCAGAGAAACTCCTTGCGCGTGCCGCCTTCCATCTGGAAAAGGAGGCCAATGTGTGCAGGCTGAACTGTCCGACCTTCATAGTAATCTACGGCGCACCGCTGGCGTTCGAGATACAACCGAATTGTCCTTCGGTACTGCAGGGCTTGAACAAGGAATGCGGTTAGCGCAAAAGGATACAACGGTGGGTCGTGCAGAACGGGCGTCAGCAAAACTAGCATCGCGGTAAATAGTGGTTCTACGAACACCTTTGCCGGAATCATCGTCGCTGCCACCACCTCAGACTGCGCCCAGCGCTGCATGTTTTCTAGGTGCTGCTTGCGCTCACCGCTGGCTGAGGGGACTTGCTCCTGTGCCCAGGTGGCGGTGCGCATCATGCGGTGGCGGTAGGACAGCTGTGTGGTGGCCACAGCGGCAGCGATCAGGCCAGTCAGTGCGGTGACAACGCCGACGGCAGTGTCGACACTAAGAGACGCAATATTCATGATCGTATGGCGCGCCGCGCCAGATCGTTGTCGGTGGGATGCCCCTGGGGGAGGGGTGCAGGTTGGCTCATGGCGACATGGTAGCCAGTGATGTGCTCCTCTCCTCCTACGCCTCCAACCCACTCACCAACCCACCGGCGTCGGTGTCGAGGGCGTGGGCGATGCGGAGGATGTTGTGGAGGCTGAGGTTGCGTTGGCCGCGTTCGACCTGGCCGATGTACGACCAGTGCAGGGTGGTGCGCTCGGCCAGCTTCTCTTGCGACAGGCCCAGCTGCTCGCGGCGGGCGCGCACACGCCGACCAAACTCACCAGTGGCTGGTGAGAGCGGCGGCTTGCGGTCGGTGGGCACGGCTCCATCTCAACCGGCCGAAGACTCCCAATCCAGAGACTATGTATCTCAAGACGATATATCCTGTAACTGTCCGTAGCGGTCGATCTGGTGAGGAGGTGGATGAAATGAACGGCGGAAGCTGACTACCCCCAGGAACTAGCCCTCTCTCGAGGAGGCGACTGCCTCAGGCTGCTTGGTCTGGGGCAGCTCGTCGTTGGTTGCCCACGTGAAGGCCACGCCAGATTGGGGGAGGAGCCAGCTAGAGGTCTCGACCGTGATATCCTTGCCTGGTACAGCCTCTGGCGAATGGAAGACGCTGGAAGCCGGCGTGGTCGCCATCGTGTCACTGACCTGGACTTCGGCAATATTGGTGTCGGTGTAGTCCAGGCGCAGCGACCAGCCCCGTGTCGGCTGCGCGACGGCGAAGTACAGCCGGTGGCTCCACTGTGGGGTGATGGTGCGGAAAACCTGGCGGATACGGACTGGCTTACCGCTCCTGGCTTCTTCGTCCAGGTCGACGCTGTAGGTCTGGCCGGTGGCACGGGTACTGCGGCGGATGGACTGTGGCCGGCCATCCACCGTCAGCTCCAGCAGCTCGTATGCCTCCCGGCGACGGGCGTCCATGCCAGGGCGTGGTGCCATGAACCAGGTAGAGGTTGCCGGTACGTCCTGGCGCAGCTCGGTGTACTCATCCTGGTCAGACACACAAGCGAAGCGCCGGGTGGTACTGCTGGGTACGGTGGTGTACTCCCACTCCACGGTGACGTCCAGCAGAGGAGTACCTGCGGTACTCCTCTCTACTGCAGTAGAGAGCCGAACGCGCACCGCCACGTCGTACCACCGCTCAGCGGCGCGGATCGCTTGGTCGCGGATGTCGCGGTAGATCTCCCGAGCGAACTGCTCATCGCCCAGGCGCAGCGCCATGACGTTGGCGGCGATGTCGTCCAGCAGCTCCGGCGTGGCCACACGCTTCAAGTCCTCAGGGTGGATGGCAAAGCCCCCCCCACCACCGCATCACGCATCGCCGGAGCCTCCTCACGGATGATCTGACGGAAGCGAGCCAATGTGTGCGCCTCCTGATCCCGCCGGAAGGTGTACTCGAAGAACGTCGACAGCAGCCCCGCACCAAACAGCGTCCCACCCAGCTCTCCCAACGGCAGCGCATGCAGCCACTGCCAATCTCCCAGCCGCAGCGGAGCAAGCCAGGCGTTGAACATCATGAGGAGGATGCCCGCAAGCGTCAGGGAGACGGCGAGCAGGGCGGCTTTGAGCCGACGGAGGCGGTGGTGGGGAGAGGGGACGTTGTCGGACATTACATTATTAATGTTAGCATTTTTATAGAATATCTTGAAGGTGTGCTCCAATTGTCGTTAGTGGGTCGCTTTGTGTAAAGACAATGATGTGATTGATTAAGTGCGTCAAAATTGTATGTTGAATGTATGTGCCTACATTGGTGAATGAAAGCGCTGTCGTCATTATTTGATAATAGAGTGGAAGCCCTAATCTCCTTGTATAACTCTAATCCACTCCGTTGTGTCATCAGTAGTATTGTGTACGGCGATCACCTTCCCGCTCCGACTGCCTGGATATACATCCACGCGACGCGTTGACCCATTTGCAAACGTGTGAGTGAGGGTGAAGCCGTTTTTCAACTGCTCGCGAGTAACCGCGTACGCCTTCGAGATCGTATGCTTTCCTATCTTCGATCTACTGCGATCGCGGCGCTCTATCCTCGGATCTTTAATCCCGTGCCCTTCAAGCAGCTTCCCAAGGAGCTTCCGGCAGCCGCCGCCCTTCTTTCCTGTGATCAGGTAGTTGTCGGTCGATAGATAACTGCGATAGTAGTACGACCCATTTTTTGTCAGATAGCCATTATTCTCGTCTTCGTATCTCACACGGCGATCAAGCAAAAGCAGTAGATTGTCGCTCATCGGTGCCCACCCGCCTTCAACTTCATACCTTTGTCTGCTGTATCCCAACCAGATCTGGAAGCTGGAGTAATGAAAGCAGGCAAGTTCGCCAGTGTCAAGCAAGCAATACAGCGAGTATTCGTATATTTGGCGAGACTTCTTCGACATATTCCCAGAGCAAGGATTCCTCAGTTTTTCATTTGTCGTATCTCCAGTCTCAGTTTTACAAATAACCCAGTACCCAATATGCTCCCTCGCGTAACGCTTTTCCGGAGTATCACTTGGTTCCGCCGCGAAGAGGTTGCGGAAGAACTTTGCGACCTTGCCGGAGCCATCGTTTGCCTCCGCTATTCTCTTATCCACCTCGCCTTGCTTCTCGTCCGTGTATCCCATAGGAGAGATATGATGATCGACGAGCAGCTTCGCCGCTTTCTGCGCGTACGACGTCACCCACGCCATGTCGAGGGTGGATGCCTCGTAGTCTTTGGCTACCTGTTCCCAATCTACCTTTGCCATGATCTACTCCACATCAATACGGATCAGTTCAACTTTGCCGCTTACACCGTCGTAGGCCGGGATAACTTTACCTGGCTTGGTGCGTGGTGGAATCCGGACACTCGCCGATCGACCGTCTTCGAATGTGTGCTCAATTCGGCAGCCGTGACGCAACTGCTCGGCAGTCAACACGTATCGTCGCGATTCCTCATTACTGCTACTTACCCAAGCACTTCGCACTGCCACCGACTTTCTCGCACGGGCCAGCAACTGGTTGAAGTACTTCTTGCAACCACTACTTTTTTCCGCGACAATCAGGTCGTTGTTAGCCGAGAGACTTTCCCATTCACTGTGCCAATACTCGCCTGTCGCCTTATCGTATGGCTTATCTATTTCACGATGTCGCACTTCGTGGTCAAGCAGTAGAATTTCTTCCTCACTCATCCACTCCCATCTACCTGATGCGGTGGCATCAAAAACGATGTCCAAGTCCCGTCGCCGATGCTCACGAGCATCGAAGTACCAGAGCGATCCATCAGCAAGCAGCACGTACCTGGTCACGAAGTTGGCGTCAAGAGATTCAAGACGTGTTTTGTCGAGCCAGTCAATGTACTGACGCCGCTGCCCCATGGTATGGGCCTTTGTCTCAACAAGCGTCCAGTATCCTATATGAGGGAGCTCGTCCGTCTTCGGCAGCATGTCATACGGCAGGCCAAACATCTTTCGAAGGAGATTTGGTTTAATTTTCGTCCGAGCACTTTCATTGTACTCAAGTCGATCAAACTCGGCTTGCCGTTTCTCCACCTCACGCTGCGTCTCATCCACATAGCCGCTGAACGGAATATGGTGCTGCTTCAGGACAGCCGCCACGCTGCAGGCAATGTCTTGAAGGGCGGGTAGATCGAGGGTGGATGAGTCGTAGTCGATACTACCCGGAGAATGATCATGTGTAGGCATACTATCCGCCTCAGGTTTCGAGACGTGGTTTTGCATAGTTGGTATTGAGTTAGGGGAAGTGCATGTTACAGAATAAATATCGTCCGCTAGGCTACAGTACATTGGAACTGTCACCCATACACTGTCAAGTTCACTGGAATTAAAAGTAGTCCACTACCCGAAATACCAGAACATCTCCGCTAAACTGTGAACTGCGTTTCTAATATCCCTCCAACTAGAACATTGCGTAAATTCAATCGCCACAATAACGAACGCTGCACATACAGGAATAAGTATCATTGCGACAAAATACGCTGGCGCGGAGGGTGAAGATATACATAGTCTTATCGCTGCGTATCCCAGCAGTAGTGAGAGCACAATATGCAGCAAGCCGATAATTCTACTTATATACTTCATGTTATCTCTATAATTGCATGTCGTTGAAGCCGTGTCAATGACTTCAACGACATGCGTAGCAACGGACGAAGTTACTTCTTTCCGCTGGTTCCGGTGCGTCCTTTATCGCGAGTGGCGCTGTTGAGTTCCCTGGTTTGGCGCGATGCTTGTTGTTGCTCCTCATATTTTTCGAACTTTTTGTGCACTTCCGTCGGTTGAGATACTGCAGTGATCGCTACGGCGCCTGCATATACTACCGCTTTTGCGAGTTTTTTGTTTACCATGACGTTTCCCTTCAGGTGTCGACGTCCCGTAATACCACAAGCGGCCCGTCAGTCATGACGCGCTTCCTGTTGCTCGAGAAGAGATGCTGAATCTGTTGTCGTTGTGCAGGCCTACCATCGAGAGAAAGCAAAGGGCTTCTTTGCTCCTCGCAGTTAAAAAATTAGTACGTTCGATTGAGGGGCGCAATATTCTACAACCGAGAACGCGCAACTCTAATGTTGTAGACAACCGACAATATTCCTTCAGTTGTATAAGTTCTTAGACTGCCGACGTCTTGACATCGATTCAATATAGGAGTAAGACATTTCGACACATATGTCATTAAAGCACTAGCTCTTACTTTGTATAGACATATGCTTGAGGTTCGTAGATGTGCTCCCTGTTTGATCAGGTAGCCCATGACTCATCCTTTTCAGACGCCTCGCCCGACGCATCGCTCGACTCATCGCCGCACTCAAGCACTCCCAATTTCCCGTGCAATCTAGCGGGTTGGTGCTGCTTTGTGGCGGCGACTGGGAGCCCCTGCTGGGCTCCCTCCTCCGCTGCCTGCGCCGTCCGGGGGTAGCCACTGTCCTCCGAGTTGCTTGGCCTCTACTCAGGCTGGTGGCGGAACCGGCTGGGGCGTCAGCGCTGCGTCATCTGCCTGCCGAACTTCGCAGCCCTTCCTGCCTCTCCCTCATCCCTGATTGGCTCCGTCTCGCCATACTTCGCACTGGACTTTGCGGGCATTCTGAGCGTCAATAGAAAGAGATGTCAGTCGTAGTGGCTGGTATGTCCAGACAAACGGATAAGTGAAAGGAGGATGTGTGTATGGAAGCAGGATCACCACAAGGCGGTGCAGCGGCAGTCGGAGCTGACCCGTTTGCGGCCATGGCGGCGCAATTGACACCCAAGCGCGCCGTCTCATACATCCGCGTCTCTACTCGGGAGCAGGCCCAGCGCGGCGGGTCGGAGGAGGGCTTCTCCCTCCCGGCCCAGCGGGAGGCGAATAAGCGCAAAGCCCAGTCAATGGGTGCGCTGGTGGTTAAGGAGTTCGCCGACCGTGGTGAGTCGGCTCGTAGTGCAAACCGGCCTGAGCTGCAGAAGATGCTGGCCTACCTCAAAGAAGATGGTGGGATTGACTACGTCATCGTCCACAAGCTTGACCGGTTAGCGCGGAATCGAGCGGACGATGTGGAGATTAACCGGGCCTTCGAGGAGGCGGGTGTGCGGCTGGTGTCTACATCGGAGAACATCGACCAGACGCCTGGTGGGATGCTCCTGCACGGCATCATGAGCTCCATCGCTGAGTTCTACTCCCGTAACCTCGCCAATGAGGTCATCAAGGGGATGGGAGAGAAGGCTAGGAATGGCGGGACGCTGGGCAAGGCACCGCTGGGGTATGTGAATGTCCGCGCCAGAGACGAGTACGGGAGAGAAGTCCGCACCATCGCCCTGGATGAGGAGCGCGCGCCGCTCATCCGCCTCGCCTTCACGGAGTATGCGACCGGTAACTGGACGGTGCGGCAACTGGCCGACCATCTCAACACGCTCGGCCTGAGCATTCCGCCTACGCCGCGGCGCCCTGCCAAGCCCATCACGGCAACGCGCCTGCACGAGATCCTGCGCCACCCCTACTACAAGGGCATCGTCACCTTCCAGGGCGTGGAGTACCCCGGCAAGCACGAGCCGCTGGTAGATAGCCAGACCTGGCAGACCGTCCAGACCATCCTGGCCTCACGCCGCTATGGGGAGCGCCAGCGCATCCACAACCACTTCCTGAAGAGCACCGTCGTCTGTGGCCAGTGCGGGGCGCGCCTGTCCGTCCAGAACGCTAAGAACAGCAAGGGCACCATCTACCCCTACTTCGTCTGCGCCCGCCGCTGCCGCCTGCACGACTGCGCCTTCACCGCCGTGCTCATCGACGTCGTCGAAGACCGGATAGTAGAGCTCTACCGGGCTATCGAGCTCAGCGCGGAGGACAGAACGCAGATCAAGCACTACCTCCACGACGAGCTGGCTCAGATCGAAGGGGACAAGGCCAAGGCAGTGCGCTCCCTCACCACCCGGCGCACCAACATCGAGGACAGACGACGTCGTCTCCTCCACGCCCACTACGAAGGCGCGGTGCCGCTTGACCTGCTCAAGGAGGAACAGGCCGAGCTGTCCACCGAGCTGAACCAGATCGAGCGCCAGCTGGCCGCCTACCAGGCCGATGCCGCCGAAGTCCGCCAGCACCTCACCCAAGCCCTTGACCTCCTAGAGGACTGCCACCGCCTCTACACCGCCGCGCCCGCCCACCTGAAGAAGCTGCTCAACCAAGTCTTCTTCGAACGGGTGCTGGTCAACCCGCTAGTCGATGAAGACGGTCGGGTCATCTTGCCTAGCACAGGCGATGGCACGGCCGACGGCGGCAAGCAGCCAGGCAAGGAGACGGGCGCACACGATGGACAGGACAGCGCCGGAGAAGAAGGAACCGGCGATGCCAGCGGGGGAGGGGCTGCCGATGCTGACACGCCAGCCGTGACTTCTCGTCCCATCCACCTTGCCGACACCGGCTCCGGTGCTCGCCTCAGCGCTCTGCTCACCCCACCCTTCGACCAGCTAACCAGCCCCAGGCTGCACGCCGCCGCTCACACGCACTACCTGCAGCACCCGGCTCAGCCTGCCAGCCCGGCCACACCGCCCACCGCTGACGACACGCCCACGAGCCCCACAACACGAACAACGCCCACCCTGGTGGGTGAGCGTTGTTCAACATCTGGAACCACATCCCAGCCTGTTCCGACTGGGGAGGGTTCGGGTAAGAGCTGGCTGGTGCGCGAGAAGGGACTCGAACCCTCACGCCCGAAGGCACCAGGACCTAAACCTGGGGCGTCTACCAATTCCGCCACTCGCGCTGTGCGGCGCCCACTCTACCGACCCAAGTCCCGGATAGCAGAATGCGGCGGCCGCTGCTGTGCTCATATCAGTCCACTCAGTCCACGCCCAGTGCGGCGCGCAGCCGCTTGACATGACCGGTGGCTCGCACGTTGTACTGGGCCAGCGCCACGGTCCCGTCGGGGCCCACTACCACGGTCGAGCGGATGACACCGGTGTAGACCCTGCCGTAGTTCTTCTTCTCGCCCCACACGCCCCAGGCCTCCATGACGGCGTGGTCGGCATCCGACAGCAGGGGGAAGGTCAGGTCGTGGCGGTCGGAGAACTTGGCCTGCGCGCTCTCCGGGTCGGGGGAGATGCCGACGACGGCATAGCCAGCCGCCTCGAGTGCTTCCAAGGAGTCCCTGAAGTCGCACGCCTCCTTGGTGCATCCCGGAGTGCAGGCCTTGGGGTAGAAGTAGACGATGACGCCCTTGTCCGTGCTGGCACAAAGGTCGCCAAGGGTCACGGTACGGCCGTTCTGGTCGGGCAGGGCGAACTCCGGGGCTCGATCACCGGCGGCGAGCTGGGTCATGGGTCCTCCTCGGGCTCCTGGGCAGATGCGCTCATCCTCGCATCGCCTCCGGTTCCTGTGGCAGTGAATTCGAGGACTTACTTTCGTGATCTGGCAGACGTTCAGAACGTCAGCCGCACGGGACCCCCAACCCGACTGTGGGTGGGACCGCCGGGTCAGGCGGCCTGGGCGAGCGTTTGCCGCGTGGCCTGCTGCGCCGCCTCCAGGCGCTCCAGCGCCCGCTCCAGTCGGGAGGGGGAAGCGGTTGCCCCCAGCGAGTCGAGCTCCGCGCGGGCGGCGAAGAGCTCCCTGATGGCGGCCTCGTCGGCCAGGGCATCAGTGGCTGCCGGACCGGTGGCCGGAGTCGTCATGGTGGTCATGGTGTGGATGTTGCGTGTCATACGTATCTCCTCATCTTCCTTCAACGTCGTCGGCCCGAAGGGGCCTGGGGTCGCAGCACGTGCCGAAGCAGGGACGTACCTGCCGAGCCGGCGTGCGCGGGTCAAGACTCCTGGCGCAGCGGCCGGTTGCGCCGCTGCAGACAGTGGTCACGAGGGCGTGGGAACCGTTGAAACGGTGGCATCCTGAGAGTTTCTCAGTGCGGAGGCGGTTATCTTTGACCGCCGTCATGCGCCTCTGCTGTGCCTTCGGGATCATCCCGGGCGAAGCGCGTGCCCTTCGTGGTACACCGCCAGGGACTTGAACCCTGAACCCGCTGATTAAGAGTCAGCTGCTCTGCCAATTGAGCTAGCGGTGCTCGGTCAGTTGTGACCAGCTCTTCCGGCCCCGAGGGCTGGAAGACTCGTACACCGCCAGGGACTTGAACCCTGAACCCGCTGATTAAGAGTCAGCTGCTCTGCCAATTGAGCTAGCGGTGCTTTCACCACAGCGATGTCATTTGACGTGGCTCGCTGGGCGACGGAGGAATACTTTACGGATGGAGGAGGGCTTCGTCCAGTCAGGATCTGTGAAACCAGGCGATTGTGCGGCAAGTCTCAAGGATGCGGTGGGGTAGGGGGCCGCGTTGCCGCTGCGTGCTGCCCAGTGTCCCTGTTCAGTGCGATGAGCGGCCCTCGCGGCCTTGCCTGCGACGGCGCACGTCGGCGGCACGGGCGCGGTCGCGTTTCGACATCGCACCGGTCGAGGATGACCCCCTCGACGGCGCTGCCTTCGATGCGCCAGCGCCAGTCCGCCCGCTGCGGCGATGGCCGCTCCGCCCGGCGGAAGTGCGCTTGGCGTCGTCGTCCTGCTCGATGCGGCCGGTGCGAGACCACTGGTGGTACTGCTTCAGCGTGGCCGCCTGCTCCTCGGTGAGACGGTGCCACAGGGGCAGGTCGAGCTTCTTGCGGTCGCGCACCCGGGTGCCGAGGGTCCAGCCCGCCAACATGACCAGTGCAACCACCATGCCGCCCCACATGCTGCTGCGGCCAGCGCGGGCGCCGGTGAGTATCGAGACGGTTCCTCCGAGCAGACCCGCGGCAAGAATGGTCACGACGACGATGGCGGCCATGGATGCCCAGTAGCGCTGCGCGGCGGTGAGGCGCGGCTTGCGGGATTGAGAAGTCACCTCGGCATTGTGACACCCTCGCACGTGCGGGCTGAGCAGCGTGCGGGTGTCGAAAGGTTGCGGAACGGAGACCTGCTGGTCGCCCCAACCGGTAGGTAGTCATGTTCGCTGGTGCGGGCGCGGTTCAGTGTCACATGTCGGTGGCTCTCGCCGCGGTGCTGCGCGCGGTAGCGTGGGCCGTATGAGCGACCCGATCGTGACGCTGGCGACCTGCGCCGACTTCCCTCACCTTGATGACGATGACCGTGGCCTGCCGGATGCCCTGCGTGCGCGTGGCATCGAGCCGCGGGTTGCCGTATGGGACGACCCCGACGTCGACTGGAGCCAGTCCGGCACGGTCGTGCTGCGCAGCGTGCGCGACTACGCCACCAAGGGCAATTACTCCCGGTTCCTCCAGTGGGCCCGGTCAGTGCCCAGGCTCGCCAACCACCCCGACGTCGTCACCTGGAACTCGGACAAGCATTACCTCACCCGGCTCAGCGAGTGGGGGGTCCCCATGATTCCGACGATGTGGTTGGAGCCCGAGGCCGGATACTCCAAGCATCAGGTTCACACCCGCTTCCCGGCCCATGGCGACTTCGTCGTCAAGCCGGCCGTCTCCTCGGGTGGGCGCGGCACCGGGCGATACACCGCCACTGACGCCGCCTCCCGGTCCGCCGCGATCAATGACGCCATGCACCACCTGCGCCGCGGGCGCACCGTCATGGTCCAGCGCTACCTCGAGGAGGTCGACCGTAAGGGCGAGGTCTCCCTGGTCTACTTCAACGGCGTGCTGTCCCACGCGGTGGAGAAGGCCCCGATGCTCCACCCCTCCTTCAAGTCCACCGACGAGATCCACGAGGAGATCGTCACGGCGCGCGAACCCAGCGAGCAGGAGTGGCTCTGGGGTGAGCGCGTGCGCAAGGCCATCCACACGC
>ERZ772948.480-NODE-480-length-26077-cov-9.955960_pt1 | contig 26077 bp, 19 predicted proteins | sample MGYA00511945_ERZ772948 | MGnify/ENA primary metagenome ERZ772948 (study PRJEB29015, sample SAMEA2737927) | human oral metagenome | biome: human oral; feature: human-associated habitat; material: dental | place: China | collected 2141 ... | reverse complement strand
GCTCGCCAGCGCCCTGGGCTCCCCCGTCGTCGTGCGCTGCGGCGCCCACGGGGCGTGGTACGCCCCGGGGGAGCCAGCCGACCCCCGCTGGGCGGTCGAGCCCCCCGCCTCCGCGGACGGCCGGACCCGGAGGCAGCGCCCCCCATCAGCGGTCCTCATCCCCACCCCGCAGATCACGGCGGTCGACACGAACGGCGCCGGGGACGCGCACTCCGGGGTGCTGGCCGCCTCCCTGGCGCAGGGCGCGGACATCCTCGAAGCCCTGCGGTTGGCGAACTGCGCGGGCGCCCTCGCCGCGACCCGGGTGGGCCCGGCCACCTGCCCGTCCCGCACCGAGATCGAGGCCGTCTCCCGCGCCCTCGCCCATCATTAGGACACGCATGCCACGCAGCACAGACGCCCCCCGCGCCTCCCTGATCGGGGGCCCCCTCACCCCCGCCCTCCTGCTCACACTGGCGGCGCTCAACGCCGTGCCCCCGATGGCGACCGACATGTACTCCGCCGCGTTCCCGCAGATCACGGCCTCCCTGTCCACCACCTCGACCATGGTCGGGCTGACGCTCACGGCGTTCTTCATCGGCTACGCCGCGGGCCAGGTGCTGGGCGGGGCCGTCTCGGACCAGCTGGGCAGGCGCGGACCCGTCGTCGTCGGCTGCCTGGCGGCCCTGGTGGGATCCCTCGTGTGCGTCTTCACGCCGAACGCGGGCGTCCTCATCGCCGGGCGGGTCCTCCAGGGCTTCGGGGGCGGCGTCGCCTCGTCCGTGGGGCGCGCCGTCCTGGTCGATGTCGCGCACGGGAGAATGCTGGCGCGGGCCATGTCGCTGCTGCAGGCCGTCGTCGGCTTCGCGCCGATGGTCGCCCCCGTGCTCGGCGGCTTCATCGTCACCCGCGCCCCCTGGAGGGCCGTGTTCTGGGCGCTCGCGGCCTTCACCCTGCTGATGACGGTCCTCGCGTGGTGCTTCGTGCCCGAGTCGCTGCCGCCCGGGGCGCGCCAGGGCGGCGGAGTGCCCCGTTTCTTCCGCGGCCTGGCCCAAGTGGTCCGGATCCGGCCCTTCGTCGGCTTCATGCTCACGAACGCGTTGTCGAGCTTCTGCATGTTCGGGTACATCTCGAACGCCACCTACGTGCTGCAGGAGTCCCTGGGGCTCTCCCCCTTCCAGTATTCCCTGGTCTTCGCCTTCAACGCCCTGGTGCCCACGCTGCTGGCACTGGTGAACGTGCGCCTCATCACGCGCTTCGAGCCCCGCGCCCTCATCGCCGTGGGCCTGGCGCTGGCGGCCCTGGGGGTCGTGACCCTGGTGGTGTCGGCCACTGCACTGGGCCTCGCGCTGGTCCCCACGTGCGCTGGGTTCATGCTCATCATGAGCGCGAACGCCTTCATCTTCGGCAACGCGGCCTCGCTGGCGCTCGGGCAGTCGCGCGAGCTGGCGGGAACCGCCTCGTCGGTCCTCGGCGTCGCCCAGTCGCTGGCGAACGCGGTTTCCGCGCCGCTGGCGACCTCCGGCGGCTCGTCGGCGACCCCGATGATCGTGGTGATGGTCACAGGCTCCGTCGGCGCGTGGCTGGCGTTCTGGGTGGTCGCCCGGGGCGGGCGCGGCGCGCGCACCGACGGGGCCGCGCAGTAGGCGCACGCCGTGCGCGGCGCCAAGAAGGAACGGACGCCAGAAGGGACGAGGGGCGGCCCGCGGGGAACGGGAACGCTGCGGGCCCGCGCCCGCAGCGGGCGTCACTCCCCCCGCCGCGCCGAGTGGTGCTTGCCCGAGGCGATCCACACGGCCACTGACACCAGGACCAGCCCGGCGAGCTCCGCAGGAGCGGGGACCTGGCGGAGCATGAGAGCGCCGACCACTGCGCTCGAGGCGGGCAGAAGCGCCGTGAAGAGCGCGAAAGTGGCCGCGGGCAGGCGCGTGAGCGCCAGGGCCTCCAGCGAGTAGGGGACGACCGTTGAGAGCAGTCCCACACCGACCACTGCGGCGAACAAGCGGGAGTCCGTCAGCGCCACCGACGCGCCCGGCCCCAGAACGGGCGCCAAGAGCACCGCCCCGAAGAAGCACCCGAGCGCCAGGTTGGTCACACCCGAGCGTGTGGAGGCGACCCGCTGCCCCAGGACGATGTACAGCGCCCATGCGAGGGCGGCGGCCAGGATCCACGCCAGGCCGGCGCGCACCCGCCCCTGCGACAGGTCGAGTCCCAGGCCCCCGATGCACGCGACCCCCGCCAGGGCCAGGAGGGCCGCGACGCGCGGCGCCCACCCCCGCCCGCGCAGGACGGCGACCGCCACTGGACCGACGAACTCGATGGAGACGGCGGTGCCCAGGGGCAGACGGGCGATCGCCTCGTAGAACGAGGAGTTCATCGCCACCAGGACCACCCCGAAGAGCGTGGACGCCGCCAGGTCGCGGCGGCTGAGCCCGTCGCGCCACGGGCGCCTCCACGCGCACAGGACGAGCGCGCCCGTGGCGGCCCTCCACCATGCGACCGAGGCGGGCTCGACCGCCGCGAAGGCGACGACCGCCACCGCCGCGCCGACGTACTGGATGAGCCCGGAGCCGACGATGAAGAGCTGCGGCGGCACCCGGTCGGCGAGGGCCATCTACTGGGCCGGGGTGAAGACCAGCGCCGCGGAGTTCATGCAGTAGCGCATCCCCGTGGGCTGGTCCGGGGCATCGGGGAAGACATGGCCCAGGTGCGATCCGCAGCGCGAGCAGCGCACCTCCGTGCGGACCATGCCGTGGCTGGTGTCGACCAGGTCCCTGGTCGCCCCCTCGTCGGCCTCGTAGAAACTGGGCCAGCCGCACGCCGACTCGAACTTGGTGTCCGCGTCGAAGAGCCGCTGCCCGCAGGCGGCGCAGTGGTAGGCGCCCTGGCGGTGCTCGTCGAGCAGCTCCCCCGTGAAGGGCCGCTCCGTGCCGCCCTCGCGCAGCACGTGGTACTGCATGGGGGTGAGCCGGGAGCGCCACTGGGCGTCTGTGAGGGCGGAGGCCTCGTCGAGGCTGGGGAAATCGCTCATGCCCCTATTGTGGCCCTTCCCGCCTCCCGTGGCGCGCCGCCCGGGCTGCGCGGCTCAGCGCCGCCGCTTGTCCTTCTCGTCGCCGTACCTGCGTCCGGCCATGGCCGCGTTGCGCTCGTCAGCCTCGGGCGAGCCCGAGAAGAAGCGCTCGCCCCGCTCGACGGGTTCTGACTCTGGCCGCGCGGGAGGGGACCCAGCCGACGAGGCGGGGGCGGCGGGCGCCGACTGGCGGGGCCGGGAGTCGGCGGGCGGGGGCGGCAGGGGTCGGGAGCCGACGGCGGGCAGTACCCGTGTGCTCTCGGAGGACCGCGCCTGGTCCCCGTGGGCAGCGGAGGCCGCCGGGGCCGGGCGCGGGGCGGGAGCAGGTCGCGGAGCGGGCGCCCCGGCTGGGGCGGGAGCGGGGCGCCCCCTCCCACCGCCGTCGACCGCCTCGAGGATCCGCGTCCGATCGATCCCGTGGACGGCGGTGGCCGGCCCGTCGGTGCTCTTCGGGCGCACCCCCACCCTGCCCTCGCTCAGGACGCGGCCGACGGCGGTCTCGCTCATCACCTGGGTCTCCTCGCCCTGGGACGGCCCCCCGTGGGCGAGCTCCCGCTGGCGCTCGGCCATCGCCCGGCGCCTGGCGAGCTTGTGCTTGCGCCGGGCGGCGACCATGCGGGCGGCGTGCGCCGCGTCCCTGGGGGTCTTCGAGGCGTCGGACACGGGGGCCGGGGCGTCCGCGGAAGCAGGAGGGGCCACGAGCGCCGCCCCTGCCTCATTCACGCCGGTGCCAGCGATGCCGGCGAGTTCCTCGGCCAGGGAGGCCGCCTTCTCCCCCGTGGGGTCGTGGGTCACAGTGACGGTCCTGAGGGGCTCGAGGCGGCGGGCCGGGCGCGCGGCGGGGTGCTCGGCGACGATCCACGCGATGAGGTGCTCGCGCAGGAAGGTGCGCAGGTCGGACAGGGTCCCGGAGTCCTTCGCGGAGACCAGGACCCGCACCGTGACCGTGTCCTGGTCGGAGTCGGTGACCTGCACCGTCCACGTGCGCCCGTCCCACAGATCGGTCCTGGTGAGGAGAGTCTCGACCTTGCGGCGGATGAGGTTCACGGGGGCGCTCCAATCGAGCTTGAGCTCGACGGTGCCCAACTGGGCGGCGGCGCGCCTCGTCCAGTTCTCGAAGGGCGTGGACGTGAAGTAGGTGCACGGGGTGATGAGGCGGCGCTCGTCCCAGACCCGGACCACGACGTAACTGAGGGTGATCTCCTCCACGGAACCGTTCTCGCCCTTCGGACCCGCCACGACCACGTCGCCCACGCGGATGGCGTCGGTGAACGCCAGCAGGACGCCCGCGAACACGTTGCCGAGGGTCTGCTGGGCCGCCAGGCCCGCGATGACCGAGACGAGGCCGGCGGAGGCGAGGATCGTGGTCATCGCCTGGCGGGCGGCTTCGAAAGTGCCCAGGACCGCGCACAGGCCGACGACGCTGATCACCACCTGCATGAGGCGCCGGATGACCTGGGCCTGCGTCTCGAAGCGGCGCGAGCGCCCCTTGTCCTGCTTCTGCCGCAGTTTCGCCGCGTCCTCGACCAGCCACGCGGCGGAGTAGCCCACCCATGTCAAGCACGCGAGCGCGGCGATGAGCAGCAGGTGGGACATGACCGACACCGTGGTGCCGTTCGACCAGTCCATCAGGTCGATGTTGGACAGGGTCACCTGCAGGCCGATCCACCCGCCCCACGTGAGGAAGGAGCCGTAGGACGCGGAGCGGGTGCGGCCCAGCAGGGCCGAGGCGATGGCCGATTTCGCCAGGGCGCCCCGTGCGATGGCGTGCACCAGGACCGCGATGACCAGTCCGACGAAGGCGCCGACGGCGCTGCCCAGCAGCAGCGACGCGAGGTCGAGGGCGTGGGTGACCACTTCGGAGGCTCCGTCGGACTGCCCCGAGTCGCCCGACGCCGCCAGAACATGTGCAAATTGGGGTGGAAGAGTGCGCATGGCGGAAGCGTATGCCCCGTGCCTGACTGCTTCCTGAAAGGCGCAAAGTGTGTTAGGGGTCACGGGCGGGCGTTTTGACCTGGAAGGCATGTTCTGCCTAAAGTAATCCTCGTCTTCGGGCGCCAGTCCGGCGGCCAAACGGCCCCCATCGTCTAGCGGCCTAGGACACCGCCCTTTCACGGCGGCGACACGGGTTCGAATCCCGTTGGGGGTACGGCTCCCGCAATCGTGGAAGAGCAATAACTCAATAGGTCTTACCTGTTGTAAGGCCCCGTAGCGCAGTTGGTTAGCGCGCCGCCCTGTCACGGCGGAGGTCGCGGGTTCAAGTCCCGTCGGGGTCGCCGACCAGACCGTAACGGTCCCGGTCCTGGCTCTGTAGCTCAGTTGGTAGAGCGTTCGACTGAAAATCGAAAGGTCACCGGATCGACGCCGGTCGGAGCCACCACTTCCCCGAAGTCCCTTGGGCTTCGGGGATTTTTTGTGCGGTTGTGCGCACGAGGCGGGGGCACTGTGCATACGAGGCGGGGGCCGGAGCCGCCGCTCCCCGGTCGTCGGACCCCGGGCGGGGTAGGTGGGGGCTCAGCCATACGAGCCAGACGTTGCGCCCATGGTTGAGGAATTGAGCCACACGCGACGAGGGTGGCCCGCCTGCCCGGGGATCACTCCCAGGTGGGCTGGCTACCACCCTCGTCCCTTAAGATATCACTGCTTCGAGAACCTATGAGCCTTTCCACCTTTCGTGATGACGACCAAATCCACGGTTTTGACTACCCAGCGAACCTCCGTTCCGCTTGCACAAAAGCGGGTTCACTATCAAGACCGCACCTTCGCAGGCCGATCACCAATCGCGACGCCTGCTTGCCAGTTCGTTTGAATTTGCCTGCTCGTTTGAACTGGCTGGAAACGGCACTGTTCGACCCACCCTGGGGCGCCTTGAACTCCCAGATCCGCCCATCCGTCTCCGCCGGCGGGGTCCTTCACTCCCGGACCGCGGGAATGGACGTGGAGGAGCCACTCTGCTCCCGTTTCCGCGAGGCTTAGCACTGTGGGCACTTCGTGTACTCACTGGGCGACTTCCTAGACGCAGCGGCCGGGATGAACACTAAGCCGATCCCTGTTCGGGGAAGCGGATCCCCCAGGCTTCCCGGCTCATTTCCGCGCGTGCGGGGAAAACGTCAGGTGCGGCACCAAGGAATCATCGTGGCACGGCTCATCCCGGCGTGTGCGGGGAAAACTCGACGATTGTGGGCATGGCGTCCGCCAAGCCCGGCTCATCCCCGCGCGTGCGGCGAAAACGTCCTGGCGGCGTCGTCGGCGTCCAGCACCCCGGGCTCATCCCCGCGCGTGCGGGGAAAACCCATTGAGCAGCAGTTCCTTCGCGCGCGGGTCGGGCTCATCCCCGCGCGTGCGGGGAAAACGCCGTCCACTACCTCACCGAAGAAGGCGCGGCCGGCTCATCCCCGCGCGTGCGGGGAAAACATCAAGACCACGGCGCCCCCCGCCATCGAGGCCGGCTCATCCCCGCGCGTGCGGGGAAAACACCCACGTCGCCCCCGGACCGGACGCGGTCGTGGGCTCATCCCCGCGCGTGCGGGGAAAACGACGCGGCGGCCGAGGGGGCGTGGGTGCCCGTGGGCTCATCCCCACGCGTGCGGGGAAAACCTGTCCAGGTCATCCCTGACATTCGTCTCGTGGGGCTCATCCCCGCGCGTGCGGGGAAAACGACTGCGCCTCCTGGCGCAGACGCGCACTCGACGGCTCATCCCCGCGCGTGCGGGGAAAACTGCCATGAGGACCGGCGCCGGAGCCGATACGGGGGCTCATCCCCGCGCGTGCGGGGAAAACTGGGAGGGGTGGGGCACTGCCCTGAAGCCGGCTGGCTCATCCCCGCGCGTGCGGGGAAAACCTACTTGCGTTTCTTGAGGACCTTGATGAACTCGGCTCATCCCCGCGCGTGCGGGGAAAACGATGAGGTCGTCGCAGTAGTGGTCCCATTCCTCGGCTCATCCCCGCGCGGGCGGGGAAAACCCCATCAGCTGGACCAAATGGCGCGTGATCCCGGGCTCATCCCCGCGCGTGCGGGGAAAACGTCGATCCCGGGCAGGGCAGGACACCCTTGGGGGGCTCATCCCCGCGCGTGCGGGGAAAACGTCCCCTCGTGGCCCGCGATGGTCCGGTACGCGGGCTCATCCCCGCGCGTGCGGGGAAAACGCGATGTCGGTGTCCTCGAAGCCCGCGATCCCGGGCTCATCCCCGCGTGTGCGGGGAAAACTTCGGGTCGATCAGGAAGATCAACGGTGGCAAGGGCTCATCCCCGCGTGTGCGGGGAAAACCCGATGTACTTGCCGTCCGGCGCCTGCTCGTAGGGCTCATCCCCGCGTGTGCGGGGAAAACGTGGGTGGACGCGGGGGCATCCACCTGGCACACGGCTCATCCCCGCGTGTGCGGGGAAAACGGCCGGATGGGGCGACGACTTCGCGACCCCCTAGGCTCATCCCCGCGTGTGCGGGGAAAACGAGCCCGTGCGCGCGCTTGTCCTCGATTGTGACGGCTCATCCCCGCGTGTGCGGGGAAAACCTCGACCTCGCCGACCCCGAGTCGTTCCCGCTCGGCTCATCCCCGCGTGTGCGGGGAAAACCATCGGCGGCCGCTCAGGCGTCGATGGTCCCGGGGCTCATCCCCGCGCGTGCGGGGAAAACTCCTCTGCGCCATCACCGCCCGCATCAGCGTTGGGCTCATCCCCGCGCGTGCGGGGAAAACTGGTCCACGCGCGCCAGCTGCGCACGGATCGCGGGCTCATCCCCGCGCGTGCGGGGAAAACTCCACCAGGTCGCGCCACCGCTCGCGCGCGTCCGGCTCATCCCCGCGCGTGCGGGGAAAACCGGTGGTGGTCGTGCTCGATGCACAGCTTCACGGGCTCATCCCCGCGCGTGCGGGGAAAACCGCGACGTGTGGCGCAGGCTGTAGTCCGCGCGCGGCTCATCCCCGCGCGTGCGGGGAAAACGCCATGCGTCGAGGCTGCGCCCGGCCTTCCACGGGCTCATCCCCGCGCGTGCGGGGAAAACGACCGACGCAGCGCCTCCTGACTGACCAGCCGAAGCTCATCCCCGCGCGTGCGGGGAAAACGAGAACCCCATCCGCGCCGCCTCGGCACGGATGGGCTCATCCCCGCGCGTGCGGGGAAAACACGACGTCCACGCCATCGCTAAGGAGATGTACGGGCTCATCCCCGCGCGTGCGGGGAAAACTCACGCCGTCGGCGGCCACCGCATCCTCGGACAGGCTCATCCCCGCGCGTGCGGGGAAAATACGTGATCGATCGACAGGCTGAGCGGGTCGGGCGGCTCATCCCCGCGCGTGCGGGGAAAACTTGACGACGTTGACAACCTCGCAGAGCTCGGCGGGCTCATCCCCGCGCGTGCGGGGAAAACTGTCCGCGGAGCATGGGAACGAAGTTGGTGAGGTGGCTCATCCCCGCGCGTGCGGGGAAAACTGGGCGCCGTGCGTCCTGGTCTCGATGCTCTGGGGCTCATCCCCGCGCGTGCGGGGAAAACCTCCGCGCTGGCCCGCGCCGGGTGGGGCGAGGGGGCTCATCCCCGCGCGTGCGGGGAAAACTTCCAGTCCTGCGTCTGCAATTTCCCGGCGCCGGGCTCATCCCCGCGCGTGCGGGAAAAACACCCTGGTCGAATCCGGCTCGACGCTGCGGCGGGGCTCATCCCCGCGCGTGCGGGGAAAACGTCGAGGCGGTGCGCGCCTACTACAACCCCGGGGGCTCATCCCCGCGCGTGCGGGGAAAACCGGCCGTGGGCGGACGCCCTGATGGGGGGCCGCGGCTCATCCCCGCGCGTGCGGGGAAAACTCCCCCTGGCCCTTCGAGAGGCCACTCACCAACGGCTCATCCCCGCGCGTGCGGGGAAAACATCAACCCACACTTTTCCCTGGAATCCCAGCGCGGCTCATCCCCGCGCGTGCGGGGAAAACGTGGCCCGCTAGCAAATGCCCGATGCTCCCGCAGGCTCATCCCCGCGCGTGCGGGGAAAACCTCCGGCGGGGGTCCTCGACCCCGCCGGCCGTGTGGCTCATCCCCGCGCGTGCGGGGAAAACGTCAAAGCAGTCCGCCGCATTCCTACGCTGCTGGGCTCATCCCCGCGCGTGCGGGGAAAACCGTGCCGATCTTGATGGTCGCGGGCAGGGCGCGGGCTCATCCCCGCGCGTGCGGGGAAAACTGGACCCACGCCCTCCGCCTCATCAACCAAACCGGCTCATCCCCGCGCGTGCGGGGAAAACCGCTCCCCGGATCGCGCCTGTGCGGGCGAGCAGGGCTCATCCCCGCGCGTGCGGGGAAAACCTCAAGTTCGGAAAGACCGGCAGCGAGACCGAGGGCTCATCCCCGCGCGTGCGGGGAAAACCCGTGCCCCGCGTGGCGGCGGAGAACACGTTCGGGCTCATCCCCGCGCGTGCGGGGAAAACGCGAACGTTGTCAAGCGGCCCTTGCGAGTTTTGGGCTCATCCCCGCGCGTGCGGGGAAAACAAGCGCGTGAACGCGATCCAGTCCTGTTCGACGGGCTCATCCCCGCGCGTGCGGGGAAAACCTCGTCGGGGGTGGCGGCGATGAGGGTGTCCGGGGCTCATCCCCGCGCGTGCGGGGAAAACCGGCGCCAGCTCCGCGACGGCTTCATCCTCGGGGGCTCATCCCCGCGCGTGCGGGGAAAACCACCTGCTCGACCCGGGGTTCGCCCCCGACGACGGCTCATCCCCGCGCGTGCGGGGAAAACCCGACCAGCGTGTCGCCCAGGGTCTTGTCGAACGGCTCATCCCCGCGCGTGCGGGGAAAACTGGTGAGGGCCGTGAACGCGGTCCACACGTCGGGGCTCATCCCCGCGCGTGCGGGGAAAACAAGTCGTTCAAGCCCTCGGCGGCCAGGCGGGCGGGCTCATCCCCGCGCGTGCGGGGAAAACTTGCCCAGGCCGATGGTGCCGGTCTGGATGGCGGGCTCATCCCCGCGCGTGCGGGGAAAACTACGCCTCCCAGGGATCCGAGCGCACGGAGTACGGCTCATCCCCGCGCGTGCGGGGAAAACCACCCCCTACGGGCTGCGCGTCACAATGATCACGGCTCATCCCCGCGCGTGCGGGGAAAACCGCTCACCGCCAGGTGGTGGCGCCTCGTGTGCCGGCTCATCCCCGCGCGTGCGGGGAAAACCTAAACTTCGCAATATGAGCACGCAGACACTGGGGCTCATCCCCGCGCGTGCGGGGAAAACATGCGCGAACTCGGCCACAAACACCCCAACGTGGGCTCATCCCCGCGCGTGCGGGGAAAACGTCTGGAACGTCCTCGAGCCCATCCGCAACGCCGGCTCATCCCCGCGCGTGCGGGGAAAACCCCGGAGACCGCGCCGAGTCGGCGACCCTGGAGGGCTCATCCCCGCGCGTGCGGGGAAAACTTGAACGCCACCGCCGCGCGGCGGCCAGGGATCGGCTCATCCCCGCGCGTGCGGGGAAAACCTCATCACCCTCGGTAGCGACCTCGCCGCGACGGGCTCATCCCCGCGCGTGCGGGGAAAACTTGACCTTCGTGGTGCGCCCCAGGGGCCGCGAGGGCTCATCCCCGCGCGTGCGGGGAAAACGCATCCATCCACGGCGACGGCCGCACAGCAGCCGGCTCATCCCCGCGCGTGCGGGGAAAACGGCGTCGTCCTCGCGTACAACAAATGCGAATGGGGCTCATCCCCGCGCGTGCGGGGAAAACAGCCATCGGGGGAGGCCGGTGAGGGTGATGTAGGGCTCATCCCCGCGCGTGCGGGGAAAACTGCTGGGCGACGCTGGCTGGGTCCAGGGCGCCGGGCTCATCCCCGCGCGTGCGGGGAAAACTCCAGGGCGCCGTTGACGGTGATGTTGATGGTGGGCTCATCCCCGCGCGTGCGGGGAAAACCGCGACGTGTGCCGAAGCGAATATCCCGCCAGCGGCTCATCCCCGCGCGTGCGGGGAAAACGTCGTCGGCGCGATCTGCTCCGCGAACGCGCAGGGCTCATCCCCGCGCGTGCGGGGAAAACAGGGGCACGGTCGCGTAGAAGAACACCGTGTGCGGCTCATCCCCGCGCGTGCGGGGAAAACCAAGTCCTCCCCGAGGCGTCCGTCCGTTTCGAGGGCTCATCCCCGCGCGTGCGGGGAAAACCGTGCTCATACGAACTTCACCCCCCGGTCGCCGGGCTCATCCCCGCGCGTGCGGGGAAAACGCCAGGTCGCCGAGGGGCGCACCCCCAGCCACGGGCTCATCCCCGCGCGTGCGGGGAAAACGTCGCGTACTGGGGGAGGGTCATGGTGGGCTCCGGCTCATCCCCGCGCGTGCGGGGAAAACGCCCAGGTCTACAACGACATCCTGCCCGGCGGCGGCTCATCCCCGCGCGTGCGGGGAAAACGGGTCGGCGCAGAAGGACGGGTCCGTGCTCGCCGGCTCATCCCCGCGCGTGCGGGGAAAACCCGCACGCACCTTGCGGACGCCTTCGCAGTCGCGGCTCATCCCCGCGCGTGCGGGGAAAACCTTCCAGGTGATGGTGCCGAGTGTGTTGAGGCGGGCTCATCCCCGCGCGTGCGGGGAAAACATCGCGCCCATCGCCGTCCAGATCGGGGAAGCCGGCTCATCCCCGCGCGTGCGGGGAAAACGAGCGCGGGTCGGTCAAGGCCAAGACCGTGACCGGCTCATCCCCGCGCGTGCGGGGAAAACCGCCCCGAGGTCGTCGAGCATGTCTCGGCAGACGGCTCATCCCCGCGCGTGCGGGGAAAACACGAAGGCGGCGCCGAGCGTCCCAGCCTCGGCAGGCTCATCCCCGCGCGTGCGGGGAAAACTCCCCTCTGTTCTTGAATGCTCGACTCAAGTGCGGCTCATCCCCGCGCGTGCGGGGAAAACGCCCAAGCCCGAGGAGGAGTGACGATGCTCGACGGCTCATCCCCGCGCGTGCGGGGAAAACCAGAATGCAAATGCATGAGCCGCAGGCGCGCCCGGCTCATCCCCGCGCGTGCGGGGAAAACCTGCTGACCCCGGACTCCGACGAGGCGCGCCCGGGCTCATCCCCGCGCGTGCGGGGAAAACTTGCGGGCCACCACGCACGGCTCGAAAGCCGGCGGCTCATCCCCGCGCGTGCGGGGAAAACGCCGGGTGGGGCGAGGCGTTCGCCTTGCCACTGGGCTCATCCCCGCGCGTGCGGGGAAAACGGTGATGGCGTCGATGACCCACGCGGCGCCGGGGGCTCATCCCCGCGCGTGCGGGGAAAACGTGCAAGGCCGCTATTCGTTGCGCTTGCAACGGGGCTCATCCCCGCGCGTGCGGGGAAAACCGGTCGGGGACGCTGGTCGCGAAGTCCGCGAACGGCTCATCCCCGCGCGTGCGGGGAAAACTCGGTCGATCATTCGCGGACCAGAGCATCGAAGGGCTCATCCCCGCGCGTGCGGGGAAAACCACGAGAAGAAGATCCCCGACGCCCTCGCCGAGGGCTCATCCCCGCGCGTGCGGGGAAAACATAGCCTGGATCGTCGCATCCGCTGCAGCCGCGGGCTCATCCCCGCGCGTGCGGGGAAAACCCCACCACCGGGCGTCCCCGCCTCTCCACGCGCGGCTCATCCCCGCGCGTGCGGGGAAAACGAGCTGTGCATGTGGCGCCGAGACCGGTTGATCGGCTCATCCCCGCGCGTGCGGGGAAAACGCCCGCGACCACGCGCCGTCCTCCTCCTGGTCGGGCTCATCCCCGCGCGTGCGGGGAAAACTCGACGATGACCCATCGCTTGGACGAGCGCCTGGGCTCATCCCCGCGCGTGCGGGGAAAACAAGGGGCCGGTCCCAGTGCCGTCCCCACCCTTGGGGCTCATCCCCGCGCGTGCGGGGAAAACTCATCGGACTTCTCCTCCTCCTCCTTCTTCTCGGGCTCATCCCCGCGCGTGCGGGGAAAACCCACTTGCGTGGGGAAAATGTTCGGCTGTGCAAGGCTCATCCCCGCGCGTGCGGGGAAAACCGGAGCATCGCGGTCTTGTCCCCTGCCTTCGCGGGCTCATCCCCGCGCGTGCGGGGAAAACACCGTGCGCGAGACGGGGTCCGTGCTGCGCAGGGGCTCATCCCCGCGCGTGCGGGGAAAACCTGGACCTTGCAGCGACCCGCCCACACCGGCACGGCTCATCCCCGCGCGTGCGGGGAAAACCTCGACGCCGACCTCGAAAGCGTATCCCCGCAGGGCTCATCCCCGCGCGTGCGGGGAAAACAACCACCAGACCCTACCCGACCCTCCCCACTGGGGCTCATCCCCGCGCGTGCGGGGAAAACCACTGTCCCCGTTGACGCCCTCTGCGAGTGTGCGGCTCATCCCCGCGCGTGCGGGGAAAACTCAAGGCCCCAGTCGATTCGTTCAGCCCTGACCGGCTCATCCCCGCGCGTGCGGGGAAAACCCAGCCCGCGCGGATGTAGTAGTCGCCGTACCCGGCTCATCCCCGCGCGTGCGGGGAAAACCTTCGCGCCAGGTCCGTGGTGAGGCCCGCGATCGGCTCATCCCCGCGCGTGCGGGGAAAACGGTTCGTCTCGACGTCGACCTGGAATCGGCGGCGGCTCATCCCCGCGCGTGCGGGGAAAACGGGAAGATCGCCAACCTCGATCACGGGGCACTCGGCTCATCCCCGCGCGTGCGGGGAAAACGCTGCGACCGGCCTCGTCGAGGACGCGGAGACGGGCTCATCCCCGCGCGTGCGGGGAAAACGAGAACTCGGCTGCGGTGGCGGTCTCGCCGAACGGCTCATCCCCGCGCGTGCGGGGAAAACGTTCTCTGTTTCGCGCCTGTGCCGCCGTCGCCGGGCTCATCCCCGCGCGTGCGGGGAAAACCCTGTGTCGCTTTTTCTGGTCGGCGGGGGGTGGGGCTCATCCCCGCGCGTGCGGGGAAAACTCCACCCGGCGCGACCGCTCCAGCGGCGGCGGGGGCTCATCCCCGCGCGTGCGGGGAAAACGGGCGTCGATGCGACCGCCCGGGTACGTGATCGGGCTCATCCCCGCGCGTGCGGGGAAAACGAGCCGGGGAAGTGGCAGGCGACGATGACGACGGGCTCATCCCCGCGCGTGCGGGGAAAACATGGGCCGGCCGGCGAAGCGCACCTCGGGAGCGGGCTCATCCCCGCGCGTGCGGGGAAAACCCAGGCGCGCAGGGCGGAGTCCTCGTCGTCGCGGGCTCATCCCCGCGCGTGCGGGGAAAACACTTCCTGACCTGGGCTTTTACCGCTCAGGCCGGTCAGATCTTGGAAACCCTCGAGCCTTCCGCCTTTTCTGGAAGTTACTCATTCCCGGGCGTCCGCGCAAACGGCGGGCGGTGTCGGGCGCATCGGCGGGGTCTGTGTACTGGCCCCGCCCTTGGGCGACCGCTGGGCGCATCATGAGCCGGATGCCCTCGAAGTCCACAGGGCGCCAGGGATCCCCCCAGGTGAGGAACTCGAGGCCCTGCTCGTTGCGCGCCCTGTAGACCATGATCGCCCGGCCGCTCCCCATGGTCTTGATGACGATCTCCCACAGCCGCTCTCGGACGCGGCTGCCCAGGTTCCCCACGAACACGCCCGGAGATATCTCCAGGAGCCACCGCGTGACGTGCCCGCGCAGCCCTTCGGGCACGGCCGAGAGGACGAGCACGATCATGTCACGGCCCTTTCCTCGTAGGACACCCCCGCGGCGACGGTCCCCTCGAAGTCGTCCCACAAGTGCAAGTCGTCGACGATCAGGGCCTCGTCGTCATCATCGGCGTCAATGGGGTCGCCGCTCAAGGCCAGGAGGGCCTTGATGTCCCGCACGGCCTGCTCGAGCAGGCGGCACTCGCGGACGGCGTCGCGCACGCGCCGCCTCGCCTCCGTGCCGATCGGCGTTTCGCCTCCCAGGGCGGCGACGTCGAAGGCAACGGGGATGGACAGGTCCGCTTTGTACAGGTCCGCGATGTCGTAGACGAACGCCCTGTAGGTGCCGCTGTGCACGAATCCGAGTCCTGGCGAGCAGCCGAGGGCGACGATCACCGCGTGGACCACTCCGTAAAGGGCGGAATTGGCGGCCGAGAGCGCCTGGTTCACCACCGATCCGCCCTCGAAGTCGTCCGGGTCGTACTCGCGTCTGTCCCAGGGGATCCCGGTGCGCTGGGAGTTGTGCCTGTACAGGCGCCGCACCCGTGCCCCTTCGCGCCCGCGCAACTGCTGCAGGCTGAGCTTCGCGACGTCCTCGCCCTGGAAGCGCATGAGGTACATCTGGCGGGCGACGGCGAGGCGCAGCGCGGGGTCGCTGACGGCCTTGGCCTGCGCCTCCAGGAGCCGGGAGGAGCGTGACGGCGGGTTCCCGTGGGCGTAGTACCGCACGCCGTTCTCCCCCACCCACACCGCAGTCGATCCGCTCTCGGAGAGCACTGAGACGGCGGAGTGCGTGATCTTGACGCCAGGCCCCATGAGGAGGACCGACAGCGCTGCGGCGGGGACGTGCGCCACCCCTCTGGTGTCGGTGATGGTGATCGCGTTGGAGTCGCGGTGGATGACGCACCGCTCCACGTAGAGGAACGTGAGGCGGTCCCTGACCCGAACGAGGTCCTTCGGGTCAGGGGGCCGCGCTCCCGGTATCGGCGTCATGGCCGCGCCAACGTCATCAGCCCGCAGCCGTAGGCTTTGGACCGTCCCATTCCGCCGACGAGGCAGGCGCGGAGCCTCGCGGGGTCGCGCACCTCCAGGACTCCTTGGAACGTCGCCATCTGGATCGTCACGTACGTGCCGTCGTGCTGGAACTTCTCGATGCCCCGGCCGACGCAGTCGACGACGAGGTTGGCGCCGTCGACGCGCTCCCCCGCCTCGTCCTCGAGGACCGGCAGGTCCCCGCCGATCTCGCGGGAGGTGAGGATGGAGAAGCCGTTCGCCTCGGTCCGGTCCAGCAGCCACTGGGTCTGTTGGGCGATCGTGACGTGCGCGAGGGTCTTCTTCTTCCCCTTCCCGTTGCGCTGCTTGGTGTCGCGGAACGTGGGGTTGACGGTGATCCGGAAACCCCATCGCTGCCCGGGGCTCAGCGCTTCGAGGAAGGCGCCCGTGTCGCGCACCGTGACGCCCTCGTCCGTCGCGTACCCCGCTGTTTCCACGATCAGCGAGGGGTCCATCGGCACCGGGCTGGAGACGTAGAGGATCAGCGCCTCGTGGGCGCGACCGCCGACTGCGCGCCTGGAGGCCCGCGCCGCGCCAGACCCGTCGAGCCGCCACAGGAGCCTGCCCTCCGCGGGGGCGTCCAGGGCGCCCGGGGGGAAACAGTTGAGCACCACCGCGTGGAGGCGCTGCCTGCTCGAGATCAGTTCCCTGCACCCCCGTCTGCTGGGGTTGAGGAAGATTCGGGTGAGGAACATTCAGAGCACCTCCATGGGGTCGTGGCCGCCCGTCAGCGCCTTCCTGGGCGCCGACTCGTCGTACTCGGGGTTCTGCAAGGGCACGCTCGCCTCCTCGACTTGGCGGAACGTGTAGAGCCGCCGCTCGGAGTCGAAACTGACCGGCACGTCCTGGAGCGTGCGCCCGGGCGTGGACTCGTCCGCACCGGGGATGATCCCCGCGTCGGCGACCACCCGGACCTGGACCTCGCGCTTGTCCCGCTGGCGCTTTCGGTGGAACCCCGAGGCGAGCCACCCAGTGCTCCGGACGACCTCCCAGATCGGATCGGATTCCACCGCGAGGAACAGCGGAAGCGCAGGGGGGCACGCCCTGCGCCCCAGGTAGAGCGGGAACGCCGGGCGGCGGATCGCGCTGGCGAGGGCATCGATCAGCCCGTCAGGCCCTTCGACGAAGGCGGCGAACACCGCGTCGGACCAGTAGAAGCGGTCGGAGAGCGGCATCGCGGTCTTCCCCCTGTGGGCTGTGTGGAAGTCGCGCAGCAGCTCGCCCGGCTGGTCGATCCGCACGGCCATGCGCAGCTGCGCGAGGTCCTCGATCGGGTCCGTTCTCCTGCGCCCCTGGGCGGCGGCGAGCAACCCGACGATCCCGCTTTTCGTGGGGAACGCCTCGGTCGATCGCCGTGTGAACCGGCTGGAGGAGCCCCATGACTGCAAGGGGCCCGCCAGTCTCAGTACCAGGACTTCACTCATTGCTGCCCTCGAAGAGCGTCAACGGCGGCGCCGCCCAGGTCGACGAGGCGGACCTGCTGGCCGAGTTCGGCGATCGACTCGGCCTTGTGCGTGGTCCACGCCACCAACGAGGCCTTCGGCGTCATCCCGGCCAGCGCACGCATGTCCTTCTCGAATGCAACGAGCCTCTTGACAGCGGGTCCCGCGAAACCCTTCTTCGTACCGTCGCCCGCAGCTTTTGCGGGAACGGGCTCCTCGAACGCGCCGACGAGGTTGATCGGCTGGTCGTCCCGCACTTGGACGACGACGGCGTCGGGGAGGGTCCGGTTCGCGAAGGTCGTGACCTTTCCCGTGGGCATAGCGCGCACGAAACTGTCGATGAACAGCCTGATCGCGTCGTCAGCGGCGTCCACGGAGCCGAGGTTCTCCTCGAGCAGGTCGACGTTGATCGTCGCGTAACGGTAGACGGTGGCCGAGGCGAACTCGATGGTGCCGATCATCCCGGCGCCCTCATCGGCTTCGTCGTCACGCTTCTTCTCGTCGTCGACAGCGGTGTAGTAGTCGTACTCGGACTCGACCTCGCCCACTCCCAGGGCGTGTGCGACCTGGCAGGCGGCGTCGACGTTGAGGGAATTGGGTTCGGCGACCATCCGCCCGAAGAGCGCGATGCTGATCGAGTGGTCCGTGTCGACCAGGGTCTTCGGTTTGAGGGCTTTGAACGCCTTCTTCCGGTCCTCGGCGTCCGCCACGGAGACCAGCGCCTCGGCGAGGTGCTCGATCTGCTTCGCCGAGAGGAAGACGAGGAAACCCGCTTCTTTGAGTTTCTGGTCGGTCGTCTCCTCGTTCTTCTTGCGCTTGGGCTCGGTGAGTTTGAACCCTATTTCGACCAGGCCCATTTGCGCGAGCTCCGCGGCGCTCTGGGCCAGCTGGGGGGCACGTTCGACGATCGCCGCCCTCACCAGTTCGACGACGAGCTTGGTGCGGATCCCGCGGTTCCCCTCCGGGGCGCGCTTCTCGAAGTCCTCCCGCGTCGCGCGCTTGATGGCCTGCGAGGAGATGCGCATCCGTCGCACTCCTCCGAAGGTCGCGGTCTTGGGCGCCCCGGTGTCGTCGCGGTTGGGGTTCGAGGGGGGAAGGGTCTGCAGGACGTGAATATCAATAAAACGAGACATTGAAGGTGTTCCTTTCGGTGTGCGTCGTTGCTAACAAATGGGGGGTGTCGTTACTCCGAGGCCTCATCCTCGGCGCTTTCGGCGGGAATGGGGGCGCGCGCGAATTGCCGCCCCCATCGGCGGGTGACTGCACTGCGACGTCGGGGGATCTGCCACTCGAAGAGGTCGGCGGCGAGGAGTCCGTAGTCCATGGGGATCTCCGCCGCCTCGAGCAGATCGACGATGCCCCGCAGGTGGTGGGAAAGGGCACCCAAGGTCTGCGCGGCGACCACGGAGGACAGGCGCCGGTACACGGGGGTCTCCTCGGGGCGTTTGTCGCCCCTCCCCTTCTCGGCCAGAGCGCGCACCGCCGAGCCGAACGACCGGGGAGTCTCCTTGGCGTCGACCATGTGCATGGGCGCTGCGTTGGAGCCCTGGTGCCTGGCCCACAGCGTCAGGGCCGTGTGGACCGCGTTCTCCCCCCAGGACGGTCTCTGATCACTCAGTTCCGGCCTCTGGGATTCGAGCGTGTAAGCCCAGATCGATGGGACGGCTCCGACCTCCTTGCCTGCGCCGTGCCGCAATTGGGCGCGGGCGGCCATGGCCGATGCTTCCCTCCCGTTGAGTCGGCGCGGGATCACCCACTCCACCCATTTCCTCACTTTCTCAGCACTCTCCCAAGAACGGTTGAGCACGGCAGTCTCGGGGCACGGCTTCGATGCGGAGTCCGCCTGCCGGGCGCCGGCCTCTTCACCAGTCATTTCTCGCCTTCTTTCATTTGGTCTTCGGTTCTGGGCATCGTCTTGTTCACGGCCGCCCACAGGAAGTTCTCCGCAATGCCGGTGTTCATGAAGACCATTCCCGTGTCGCGGCCGATCGTCGCACTGGGCGGGGCCTCATCCACCAGGCGCCTCGCGAGGAGCCTCACGATGCGCCTCACTTCCTCGTGCCACTCGCCGCGCGCCGCATCCACGTCGGAGTCCCCGTCGAGTCGGGCGAGCCACCGGCGGAATGGGTCGTCGACGAGGGCGAAGAACTGCTCCTTCGCACGACTGCGCGGGCCGTCGCCTGCGCCCTCGCTGCTCTGACCGGCTGCCCTGGCCAGGTTCGCGGCGAAAACACCGACGTGCGAGGCCACCTGCTCCGTGCCCCTCACCTGGCTGTCAATGAGATCGGGGAGGCCTGGCCCCTTTTCTTTGAGGAGCGCCGTCGAAAAGCTGAGCTCGTCGTGGTACAGGTCCTCGAAGGTCGCCTCCTGCGGCCCGTAGGTGACGCCAACGGCTTCGACCCGAACGCGCACCGGGTACCGTGTGCGGGGACCCTGCTCGATCCGCTTGTGGAAACTCAGTGTCTGCGAGGATAGGAACTCCGTCTGCTCCGTCTTGTCGAATCCGTCGACAGTCCTAAGTCCAGGCAGTATTCCCGGCAGGTTCCGCCACAGCGCCCGGCCCGGCTCGTGCTTCCTCGGCATGTAGGTGTGCTCGCGGAACTTCTTCGACTGCGGCATCGAGTAGCGCCATAGGCTCATCGGCTCGAAGCGCTGCATGTTCTGCGGGGCCAGTTTGTCGCCCTGCGCCAGGACGACCCCCGTCACCCCGCTCCTGTCGCCGACCAGGCGGATGCGCCTTGAGTGCCACGTGAACAGCCGCGGAATGCTGATCCCCGCAGGGTCGGGATCCCCGTCCCGGCTGAAGTCCCGGCGTTGCGCGGTTTCGACGTCCTCGGCCTCCCACGTGCACGCCCCCTTGTCCCCCATGGGGTCCGGGCCCTGCAAGGACCCCGAGTCGAATGGGACGAGGTTGAGGACCAGTGTCTCGTCGAGGTTCTTGCCCTTGAGCAGAACCGTCCCCGTCTGCCCGCACCACGAGGGACCGATCGGGTAGCCCTTCCCGCCCTTCGTCTCGGGATCGCCCACCGCGCCGGACCGGATACCGGAGGGGTCGTAGGCGTGGGCGTGGACCAGCCAGAGGACCGCCTCGTCGGCGGGGATGCGCGCAATGGCCCGGGTGTGCCGGGTCGTGAAGAACTGCTCTCCATTGGGAATGTCGGCGATGATCTTCTCCAGCCCGGACACCGCGCCTTTCGCAGTGCGCAGGCCAGGAGTCTGCATGAAGGGGCGGGGCCCGCCGAAGAGGTAGAACCTGTCGCGCCACCGCTCCAAGTAGGCGATCGCCTCGTCGGTGGGGGCGCCGGCGTCCCATTGGCCCCTCCAGTCCTTCGCTGATTCAAGGGAAGCCACGCGGTAGCACACCGCCAACAGGATCCTTTGGATCGCGATCTTCTGAGTGGGGAGCTCGCAGGCGAGATCCGCGATCTCGTTCGTGTTGCGGAACACGTCGAGCAACCCCATTCTCTCGACGCTCCCGTCGAGCAGACGGACGGGGATCCACGCCTCGTCCAGCAGGTTGTAATCAGGGTCCGTCATCGGCCCCGCACCTCCAATCCTCTCTCCTGGGTGTATACGAGGTGGCATCCGAGAAGGTCCCGCTCCAACCGGGTGGACCCCTCGTCGGTCTTGTGCATCGCCAGGACCAGTTCGCCGCGGAGCAGCGGGTGCTCCAGGCACTCCCAGTCCCTGGTGGCCTCATCGTCCCAGATGGCGCACGCAACTGCGTCCACCACTTCGTCGATCCCCTTCCCGGTCTCGTGGAACGGCCACGGCGGCAGCGAGACGCTCCACGTGCGCATCTCCCGCACGAGGCCGGGACTGGGCCAGGTGCTCACGTCAATGGGGATGGTCTCCCCATCGGCGTCGAGCTGCCAGGGCGGCTTGATGGGGACGCAACCCATGCCGGGATCGACTGCGACCAGGAGAACGGGGATCTGGTCCTCGGAGTCCCTGACGGCGGCCTGTGCGGCGGCTTGCCGGCCTTTGGGGGCGCCGTCCCCGGTTGCGGCGTTGCCGACGAACGACTCCTCGAGTCTGTCCGCGTTCCATTGCGGGAGCCTGGGGCCGGTGAGGCACCACGTTCTCGCACGATCCACCGCGGTATTCGCGTTATTCCGCGCCTCCCGCTCCGCCTCGTGGAGCGCCCCGGCCCAGGTGGCGGGGCCGACTGCCTCGTCCGAGTAGGCGAGTTGGGTGAGTTCCGCGTAGTCTGCAGGCCGCTCGACTCCGATCCGTCCACGGTCCGCCAGGACGCCGAGGGCGCGGAGCACGTGGGAGCGCTCGTAGACGACGTCGGTCCCACCCGAGTAGGCCCACGGCGCTGACCCCGTGTCAGCGACCATCACATGGCAGCGGGCTTCCCGCAGCGGAGCTGGACGCTCCCTGCCGGGGTGGCGGTGGAGCCGCCCGATCCTCTGCAGCACGAGGTCCATGGGAGCGGGGTCGGTGACCATCACGTCGAAGTCGACGTCGAGGCTCTGCTCGATGACCTGGGTGGCGACGACCACGTGCCTGCGGGGCCGAGCAGCGCTGGCCTTGCCGAAGAGGCGCAGCATCCGCTCGTCGCGCGCTGCCCGATCGCTCGCGATGAAGCGGGAGTGCAGCAGCGTCACCCCGTCCGCGCCGAAGTGCGGGGCGAGGGCGTCGTAAGTGGCCTGCGCGTCCTTCACGGTGTTGCGGATGACGACGGCGCACCCGCCCTCGGCGAGCGCCTCGTCGAGCACGGGCACGAGGTCCTGCGGGGACTGCGCGACCAGCGGGAGTATCGTTCTGCGCGCCTCGGGGCCCCCGCCTCCGACGACGTGGACATCGACCCCTTGCCCGCCCCGGGGAACCGTCGTGAGCACGGGGTACCCGATATTGCCGTCGAGGCGGGCGCTGTCGTCGACCTCGCGGCGGCACCGGCCCCGCCTGTACGCCTCGGCGAGTTCGATCCTGCGCTCCGCCGGAAGGGTCGCCGAGAGGAGGACCACGGGGATCCCGTACATGCCCAACCAGGTGAGCGCAGCCTTCAAGTAGGTGCCCATGTAGGTGTCGGCCGCGTGGACCTCGTCGAGGATCACGGCTTTCCCCATCAGGCCCAGGTGGCGGACCAGGACGTGGCGCGACTTGAGCGCAGTCAGCAGGACCTGGTCGATCGTGCCGATCACGACTGGCGATAGGGTGGCGCGCCACCGACCGGCCATCCACGCGCTGGCGCGGAGAGAGGAGTAGTCCTCCCCGGAACTCCCCTCTTCCTCGTCGTGGACCTGCACCGGGTACCCGCGGTCGCGGTCCAGTAATTCGACGAAGGCGTCGTTGAGGTCGTTCTTGCCGTGGGCCAAGTGGATGCCGAGGCGCTGCGGGCTGTCGCCCAGCAGGTTCGTCAACCATTTCGTGGCGCGCTCGAACATGGCGTTGGTGGTCGCCTGCGTGGGCAGCCCGATGAACACGCCCTGCAGCCCCCGGGAGCGGACCATCCGCTCGGCGACGGAGAAGGCGAGTTCGGTCTTCCCCGACCCCGGCGGTGCTTCGACGATCATGAGGTCGGGGTCGGCCTCCTCGGCCAGCCTCACCGCTGCGATCTGGGCGTCGGTGGGGGTGATCGCCGACCCCCAGCCGAAGCGGTGGCGGTAGTACGACTCGGGAGAACCGCCAGCCGTGGCGGGCACCGTCATCGGGCGGGGCATATCGGCGAGCCCCCACCCGCGCTCGACGCGCTCCCACTGCTCGTCCGCGGTGAGTTCCCGCTCCCGTCCGGCCTGGGGGCGCAGGGGGAAGTAGTCCTCGTTCGAGGCGATCCAGTCGGCGATCACGACCGCCGAGGCGTAGGCCGAGGCGACCGCGATCGGCAGTTCCGGGAGCGCCGTCGGCACTGATGACTTCAGCGGGAAGCCGCTGCGACGGGCCATCCACTCAATGAGCTCCTGGCGGGACTGCTCCCACCGCTGTTCCTTCTGCGGGCGGCCGAGTTCGCCCTTGTAGGCGTCGCCCGCCGCTCCGATCTGCGAGCCATCCGGGTAGCGCCCGTGGTGGACGCCGATGACCGCCGCCCATTGTTCCGCGCACTCGGGATCCCCTCCCCCTTCCACAATCGCATTGACGAAGGCGAACCGGCTGGCGAGGCCGTGGGGCAAGTTCCCGCGGTCCGGTACGTCCCGACGTTGGGGGACACGGACGCCGTGGGCGCGGACGAAGTCTGGGAGCGGGCCGTGCTGGCAGCAGAAGGGCAGCGACGCCTTCCCCACGTCGTGGACGCCCGCCAGGAAGACGAGGCTGGCGCGCGCCTTCGCCTGGTCGCCGCCCCACACGGAGGCCATGAGCGCACGGTGGTGCTCGCTGAGGTAGGAGTCGAAGAGCCTGCCCGCCACGTCTGCCGCGTCCATCAGGTGCTGCGGGACGGACAGCCAGTCCGCAGGGTTCCGTTTGCCGCTCTTCGCCCAGAAGGAGCGGGCGAGCCCGGACAGCCCCTCGGCTGTCAGACCGGGTTCGGCCCGCGGGAACTCCGGGGGCGGCGGCGCAGCGACCACCGCTGGCGCTTCCACGACCTTGCCATCGATTTTCCGGGCCATATTGCTCTCCCTCTCAGCCCTGAGACAAAATCCGTTTCATAATAACCCTCGACGCCCGGAAACGGGAGAGGTTCCCCACATTTCCGGGCGTCGAGGGTAAATGCATCACTCACCCTTGATCATGCTGGCCGCCGAACAGGGCGCGCGCCGGTCATCGCCGCAGCAATTTCGCGACAAAGAAATCGACAGCGCCTTGGAGCAGAGCACCGAGGACAACCACAGCCATGTCCTCAATGAACGTCATCACTCTACAAACCCTCCTTTCGAGATCCCGATCAGAGCTTGTAGACTGTGACTGTCACATCTTGAGCTACAAGCTCTGTCTGATGGGGCCGCCACTCTGCCTGTCGGCCCCATCAGTTCTCCCAGCCCGACAGTTCCTTCGAGCACCACAGCCCCCGCTGCGGTGCTCGAAGACTATCAGACGAGATTCTTCGTCGCAACCGCACCTCGTTTAGACTTCACTAAAATTGCCCCACGATTAGAGTTCACCGAACTTGACCCCACTTGCGTGGGGAAAACAGCCATCGCGCCTTGGTCGCGCCTCGTTTAGAGGGCTCACCCCCGCGCTAGCAAGGAACGCTGCGGAGCCGCAGCAGCCAAGGTCGATCACCTGCCCTCCATTATCCCGTCGCTGACGCCAGCTTCCATCCGCAACCCCGGGCGCGCCTTGAACCACCCCCCTTCTCACACCTCCCCCCGCGCGCCCCTGAGCGTTTTTGGGTATCCGCTGCCAGAATGGGAGCATGTCGAACTCTGAGGCCCAGGAGAGGGCGTCGCTTCGTCCGGCTCGCAAGCCGTGGTGGCGCTCCAGGAAGGCGCACGCCGCCCACGGGGGCGGCGGGCGGGTGCTGCTCGGCGGGCTCGGCCTGTCCTACAAGGATCCGTCGTCGGGCGCTCCCCTGCTGGACGGAGTGGATGTCGCCTTCCGGGCCCGGCGGATCACGGCGGTGCTGGATCCGTCCGGCCTGCGCTCCCGCGCCCTGTTCCTGGTGCTCGCGGGCCTGGAGGACCCGGACTCCGGCCGCGTGGTGTCCGCCAAGCCCCGTTCGGCGCGCCAGCGGTGGGCGGGGCGCATCGGGGCCGTCGCCCTGCTGGGGGCGCGCGACACCCTCGACAGGGATCTCACGATCCGGCAGAACATCCTGGCGCCGCTGGCCGCCACGGGATCGGTGGCGGACTGGGACAACCTGGTGGGCGCGCTGGAGCTCACGGGCCTGCGCACCAAGGTGGACGCCCGCCCCGCCGAGCTGGCGCCGTTGGAGCGCTTCAAAGCCACGGTGGCGCGCGCCATCGTGTCGGGCGCGGAGGCGTTCCTGGTGACGGAGCCTCCGGTCCTGCCCGCCCACGACATCGAAGAGCTGGTGGGGCTGCTGCGGGCCGTGGCCGACGCCGGGTGCGCGGTCGTCGTGGCCACGCGCCACCCGGAGACCGCGCTGCGCGCGCACCGCGTCATCATGCTGGCCAACGGCACCGTCTCCTTGGACGCCGCGCCGCCCACGCTCGACGCCATCGACGCGTCGCTCGAGCGCTCCCCGGAGGATCCGAAGAACCTCCTGGGCCCCATCCCCTCCGCCTCCCCCCTCTTCTACGAGGCGGGCGCCGCCGGGGCCGACGACGAGGAGGACCCGGGCTCCGTCGCGTGGCACTCCCTCAACGTGGTGGATCCGGCGGATCCGGCGCCGCTGTCGAGTGTGGCCACCTACGACGAGATCGACGAAACGGCCACGTACACGGGCGCCATCCCCGCCACCACCGCCACCGGGGAGGACACCGACGTCGACGACTTGATCGTGCAGGCCAAGAGGATCCTCTCCGACCTGCCCGGCTCCATCGCCCCCGAGGACTGAGGCCCGCCCCCTGCGCCGCCGCGCGCGAGCAGACCCGCTTCGCCCCTGACGCCCAGGAATCGACGAGGCGCGCGCCGCAGGAGCAGGCCGCCCCCGGGCGCGCGGGTGAAGACTGAGGCCACATGCCGGGCGGCTGCGCGCCGAGCCGCCTTCGTGATTAACTGTGTGACATAGCCTGTAGTCGACCAGGCTCCGCCACGCAGGAAGGCAGTCGCTCAGATGACCCAACCGTCCAACCCGGGTGTCCCCGAGGGGCAGTCCGCGCCACAGGCATCGCCGTCCCAGACTCCTCAGCGCGCTTCTGCCCCTGGGCAGCCCGTCCAGCAGGCACCCGCGGCGCAGTCCGCCCCCACGCCCATCACGCGGGAGCAGGGGCCCGCCCCCCAGGGCCAGGCCCCGGCGGCCCCCCAAACGCAGGGGCCCGCCCCCCAGGGCCAGACCCCAGCGGCCCCCCAAGTGCAAAGGCCCACCGCCCAAGGACCGACACCGGCGGCCGCCCAAGCGCAGAAGCCCACCGCCCAAGGGCCGGCCCCCCAAGCGCAGCGCCCCCCCGCCCAGGAGCGG
>ERZ772948.479-NODE-479-length-26104-cov-244.362279_pt1 | contig 26104 bp, 15 predicted proteins | sample MGYA00511945_ERZ772948 | MGnify/ENA primary metagenome ERZ772948 (study PRJEB29015, sample SAMEA2737927) | human oral metagenome | biome: human oral; feature: human-associated habitat; material: dental | place: China | collected 2141 ... | reverse complement strand
TCTCGGGCGGGCAGATGCGCGACCAGACCGTGCACTTCTTCGACCTGCTGCGCTGGATCACGGGCCTGGAGCCCGTCGAGGTGTACGTCGCGGGCGCCGCCCTGGTGGACCCGGCCGTGGCGGAGGTCGGCGACGTCGACACCTCGGTGGCCGTGCTGCGTCTGGCCAACGGCGCCCTGGTGCAGATCGACTCCCAGCGCCGCATCGGCTACGGCTACGACGAGCGCATCGAGGTCAACGGCTCGCTGCGCATGGTCGAGGCCGCCCGCCACCGCACCGGGTTCGTCAACCACTACGGGCCCGGCGAGCTGCGCACCAACGGCCTCGACGTCGGCTGGTTCGAGCGCGTCCGTTCCACCTACCGCAAGAGCCTGGACGCCTTCGTCGAGGCCCTGGAGCACTCCGCGCCCGTGCCGGCCCCGCTCAGTGACGGCCTGCGCGCCCAGGTCATCGCCGAGGCCGCCACGCAGTCCCTGCGCACGGGCCGGCCGGTCGCCATTCCCGACGGCCTGTGACACCCGCGGGCCCCGGTACCTCAACAACCACCCCGATCGAAGGAGATCACCCATGAAACTGTCGATGAACGTCACCTCGACCTTCCACGGCACCGCCCTCAACGACATCACCGTCGCCAAGGACGTCGGCTTCGAGGGCATCGAGCTGCAGAGCCCCAAGTTGTGGCGCTACCTGGACGCCGGATTCACCCCCGAGTCGCTCCTGCCGCACCTGGAGGGCATCGAGGTCTCCGGCATCGGCGCCCTGCAGGAGGACGAGCCCGAGGCCTTCCGGGCCGAGGCGGAGAAGCTGGCCCACGTGGGCCAGGTCGTCGGCGCCCCGGCCATGCAGATGTGCACCGGTCCGGTCGACGTCACGGTCGTGCAGGACTTCAAGGCCGGGCGCCTGGCCGACGACGACCCCCGCTTCCGCGGGCTGCTCGGCCGCCCCGAGGCGGAGGTCATCGAGGAGACGGCCGCTCGTGTGGCGCTGGCTGCCGACATCGCCGCCGACCACGGCCTGGACCTCTTCCTCGAGCCGCTCGGCTGGGCGCCGGTGTGCCACGTCAACCAGGCCCTGGAGATCCTTGAGCGCATCAACCGGCCCAACGCGAGGATCGTCGTCGACTTCTGGCACTTCTGGGTGACCGGCTCGACCCCCGAGGACGTGGCCAAGCTGGACAAGGACCTCATCAGCGCCGTCCACGTGTGCGACGGTCTGCCCGTGCCGACCGGGGAGGTCCCCGACCAGCGCGTGTCGCGCAACGTGTGGACCGGCGGCGGCTCCATCCCGCTGCAGGAGTGGGTCGACGCCGTCAAGGCGACCGGCTACGACGGCTGGTACTGCTCGGAGATCTTCCACGACCACTCCGCCGAGCTGGACTTCCACCTGGTGGCCCAGACGCTGCTCGGCCACATGCGCATCCTCACCGCCTGAGCCCGCCGAGCGCCGTCGCGCCCCAGCCGCCCCGGGGCTCCCGGGGCGGCTGGGGCGCCTTGCTCGTGCCGGTCCCGGCGCGTCGGCTCTGGGCTACTTGAAGTGCTTGAAGATCTCGCCGCTCATGACGTCGACCTCCAGCTGCTCCAGCGTACGGCCCTTGGTCTCGGGCACGCAGAGGAGGACGAAGATGAAGGCGATGGCGTTGAGGACGGCGAAGGCGACGAAGGACATGGACAGTCCGATGCTCGCGATGACACTGGCGAAGAACAGGCCCAGGAAGGAGTTGGTCATCCACAGCACGAAGACCGACAGCCCCATGCCGAAGGCGCGCATCTTCAGCGGGAAGATCTCCGAGAGCGTCACCCAGGTGGCCACGTTGAGGCACAGCTGCATGGAGCCGACGAAGAACACGATGAGCGCCAGCAGGATGTAGGGCTTCGCGCCGCTCGCCGGCAGCAGGCCGGCCGCGGTGGCAATGAGCACGTGCGTGATCGCGACCAGGGCGTAGCCCCACAGGAAGGTCTTGCGGCGCGAGAACCGGTCCATCATCTGCAGGGCGACGATCGCGGCGATCACCGAGATGGTGGCGGGGGCGATATTGGCGATGAGGGCCGCGCCCGTGCTGAACCCGGACTCCTCCAGCACCCTCTCACCGTAGTAGAGGATGGAGTTGATACCCGTGGTCTGCTGGAAGAAGCCGATGCCGCAGCCCACGAGGAGGATGCGCACCAAGTTCTTGTTGGAGAAGATCTCCGAGATCGACATGTTCTCCCGGTTCGCCTCCTCCGCGCTGGTGGCCTCGATCTCAGCCAGCTCGGGCTTGGCCCGTCCCTCGGGCCTGAGGCTGTCGAGGATCTCGAGGGCCTCCTTCTCGCGTCCCTTGTCGGCCAGCCAGCGCGGTGACTCGGGCAGCCGGGTCACCCCCAGCAGCAGGAGGATCGCGGGAACGGACGCCATCGCGAACATGACGCGCCACACCCAGGGGTACTGCTGGCCCCAGACATTGCCGATGATGGCGTTCATGATGATGGCCAGCAGCTGACCGGTGACGATCATCATCTCGTTGCGACCGGCCAGTGAGCCACGAATCTCGTAGGGGGCGAGCTCGGCCAGGTAGACCGGCACGACGACGGAGGCCGCGCCCACGGCGAGACCCAGGATGATGCGACCGCCCGCCAGCATGAGCAGGTTGGCGGCGATGACGACGATGACCACGCCCACGATGAACAGCGAGGCCATGACGGTGATCGTGGTCTTGCGCCCGATCCTGTCGGAGATCCGGCCCCCGGTCAGGGCGCCGACCGCGCTGGCGAACAGCAGTGAGCTGACCGCGATGCCCAGGCCGAAGTTGCTGAGATCCAGCTGGTCGGGCCGGACCAAGAAGCTCTGGGCACCGTTGATGACGCTGGTGTCGTAGCCGAAGAGCAGACCGCCCAGCGTGGCGATCAGGGCGACGACGGTCAGACGGGCGCGATAGGGGCCCGGGGTGAGCGGGGGCAGCTTGACAGCACCGCCTTGTTCGGCGGTAGTTGGGCCGTGTGACACTGTGACTCCTTTGTTGGTTTCTGTCGGTTCGAGAGATTGCGCCAACGCTGCGTTCAGCGGCTGAGCGGCAGGACGAATCGTCTTGGGTGATTCATCCCGTGTTTCACAATCGGGCATGGGGATATCGGGGCCCCGCCTCCGCTGGAGCGGGGCGGAGCGGGACGGCCGGTCGCCTCGCGGCGCACGGGGCGACCGGCCCCGGGGCTCAGGCGCCCAGCTCCTCGGTGATCCGGGCGAGCGCGGCCTTGTTGTACTCGTCGGCCTTCTCGTGCCAGCCGAAGATGCACACGGACAGGACGCCGTCGAAGCTCACGTCGCGCAGGGTCTGGAAGACCTCGTCCCACGGGACCTCGCCCAGGCCGATGGCGTTGTGCTGGTGCACGGTGACGTCGGCGCCCGGGGGGTTGACGATGTAGCGGTTGCCGTCGTTGGCCCGGTGGTTGAAGGCGTCGGAGACGTGGACCTCGCGCAGCTTGCCCGCCGCCGCGGCGGTGCGGATCATGCGGCCGGCGTCGCCGGCGCCGTCGGACAGGTGGAAGGTGTGGGGGCAGCAGTACTCGTAGCCGATCCAGTCCTTGTCGATGGAGCGCACGAGCTCGAGGGCGCGGTCGTGCAGCTCGACGAAGTCGTAGGGGTGCGCCTCCATGCTGAGACGAATCCCGTAGCGCTCGAAGTCGGGGATGAGCTCCTCCATGGACTTGTACCACTGCTGCTCGGAACGGGAGGCCTGGTTGCGGTCCCCGGAGAACTCGGAGACGATCTCGCGCACATCGAGGGCGTCGGCGAGCTCGAGCAGGCGCCGCCAGTTGCGCACCTGGGCCGCTCGCTCGACCTCGTCCGGGGAGGACCAGTTGAACACGGGGTTGAGGGTGCGCACCGTGACCCCCGTGTCCTTCTCGGCCTTCTTGAGCCCCTCGATGAAGGCCCTGTCCGCCTTCGGGTAGTGGTGCCAGAAGTGGAACTCGTTGTTGGGGGACAGCTCCACGTAGCGGAAGCCCAGCTCGGCCGCCTTGCGCAGCGTGTCCGCCGTGGACATGGTCATGTAGTACATGTTCGGGTCGAGGGCGATGTCAACCATGGGATTCCTCTCCGTCGCTCGACGACGTTGTCGACGTAGATCAATATGTTATGACATTTAGTCATGTGTTAGGGGTTCGGGGTACCGGTTGGAGTTGAGTTGCGCGCCACTGCGCACATCGCCGCGCGCCGGGGCGGTCCGTTCCCGAGCCCGCGGGTGCGGGCCGCCCCGGCGCGACGGTCGTCAGGCGTAGAAGTCCGGCTTGGCGATCATGGAGACGGCCTTGACCGCCCCGTCGTCCTCCAGGGACTCCACGGCGGCGTCGACGACGCAGGTGGCCGCGTAGCCGTCCCACGAGGTCGAGCCCGTGTGCTCGTCCCTGCCGACCGCGTTGATCCAGGACTGGAACTCGTTGTTGAAGGCCGCCTGGAAGCGGTCGATGTGGGACTGGCACATGGCGTTGCGGTCGCCGTGGATGTCGCGGATGTGAATCTTCTCCTGGTCGCCCAGGCGCACCGCGGCGGTCTCCAGAACGAGCTCGCACTCGATGGAGTAGGCGTACTGGAGGTTGACGTTGACCTCGTCGTCGATGAGGACGCCGGAGGCGGTCTTCATGACGACGACGACCGGGTCGATGAGGTGGTCGAAGCGGCGCGTGGTCGACTTGGGACGGTCGATGCGCACCTCGACGATCTCCTCACCGAGCAGCCAGCGCATGGTGTCGATCTCGTGGATGGCGGTGTCGTCGATGGCCATGCGCGAGGTGTAGGACTCGGGCACGGAGGGGTTGCGGTGACGGTTGTGCACGAGCAGCGCCTGGCCGTGCTCGCCCTTGTCCAGCACCGCCTTCATCTCGTTGTAGGCGGCGTCGAAACGGCGCATGAAGCCGACCGTGACGAGCTTTTTGCCCGCCTTCTGCTCGGCCTCCATGATCCTCAGGCAGTCCTCGGCCGTGGTCGCCAGCGGCTTCTCGCACAGGACGTACTTGCCGGCCTCGATGCACTTGATGACGTCGGGGGCGTGGACCTTGCCGAAGGTGGCGATGACGACGGCGTCGACCTCGGGGTCGTTGATGAGCTCGTCGGCGCTGTCGTAGGCCTTGGCGCCGTAGGGCTCGGCCGCCGAGACGGCGGCGTCGTGGTTGATGTCGGCCACGGCCGTGATGACGGCCCCGGACAGGTCGTTCGCGATGCGGGCCAGGTGGGCCCGGCCCATGCCGCCGGCGCCGATGAGTCCGATACGAATGGTCATGATGGTGTCTCCTCCGTGAGAGCGTGGGCTGTGGTCAGGCCAGGCCCAGGCCGCACTCGGCCAGGTACTTGCGCATGTTGATGGCGTTGGGCTTGGGGAAGGACGGCTCGCAGGGGTAGCAGTCCTGCTCGCAGATGCAGTAGATGGGCTTGTCGAGCTCGGCCAGGGCGTCGACGAAGGCGTGCATCTCGGGCAGGCCGGCGGGCGGGCAGACCGAGGCGCCCTTGGTGACGGCCTCGCCGAAGGGCCAGTCCTTCTCGTGGGCCTCGCGGGTGATGTCCTCGTCGAAGGCCTTGATGTGCACGTAGGTGATGCGCTCGGGGTACTTCCTGCACAGCTCGACCGGGTCGCCCCCGCCGTAGACGACGTGCCCGGAGTCCAGGCACAGGTTGACGTAGGTGGGGTCGGTGGCGTCGAAGATGCGGGCGATCTCCTCGGGGGTCTCGATGTGGGAGTCGCCGTGGGGGTGGAGCACCATCTTCAGACCGTACTCGTCCAGGAGCATGCGCCCCAGGGCGTTGGCGTGCTCGACGTAGAGCTTCCAGGCGTCGTCGCTCAGGACGCGGTCGTCGGTCCACTCCCAGGTCTTGTCGTCGCGGTAGAGCGGGGGCAGGTGGACGATGTACTCGGCGCCGACGGCGGCGTGGGTCTCGGCGATGGCGCGGAAGGTCTTGAGCGTGGTCTCCCAGGCCTCCTGCTTGTGCAGGATGCCCCAGCCGGTGCCGGCCACCACCCTCATGCCGAACTCGTCGCACCACTTCTGGAGCTCCTTGGGATCGGTCGGGAAGTAGCCGAAGGGACCGGTCTCGATGACCTCGAAGCCGGCCTCGGCCATCTCCTCCCAGGCTCGGCGGGGATCCATCTGCTTGGGGTCCTCGGGGAACCACACGCCCCACTGGTCGGGACACACGCCGATGGTCAACTTGGAGTACTTCGGGTTGGCTGTGTTGATGGCCCTGGACATCGTTGTCGCTCCTCATTGCGGTGTCGTCCGGATCATCCCGGACACGACCAGCGTACCGGACATTTTCTCGACATACCAGTCTTTGTACTGACAAATTTGTCTGACTTTCGCGCGCCCCGCCGGGCGCGAGGCGCCCCCGCGACGACGGGGGTCTCGCGGGGGCGCGGGGAAGGAGGGGGAACGGCGCGACTCACTCCTCGCGCTGGAAGGACATGGTCGCGGCGTAGGTCCTCTCCGAGGGCCAGCGGGACGTCACCGCCTTGGCGCGGGTGTAGAACTTCACGCCCTCGGGGCCGTGGATGTGGGTGTCGCCCAGGAGCGACTCCTTCCACCCGCCGAAGGAGTAGTAGGCCACCGGGGTGGGGATGGGCACGTTGACGCCCACCATGCCGGCCTCGACGTCGAGGGTGAAGCGCCGGGCCACGCCGCCGTCGTTGGTGAAGATGGCCGCCCCGTTGCCGAACGGCGAGGAGTTGACCTGAGCGATGGCCTGCTCGTAGGTGTCGGCGTGGACGATCGCCAGGACCGGCCCGAAGACCTCCTCGGTGTAGAGCGGGGACTCCAGCGGGACGTCGTCGACGACCGTGGGGCCGAGGAAGTGGCCGTTCTCGTGGCCGGGGACGACCAGGCCGCGCCCGTCCAGGACGATCCGGGCGCCCCTGGCCTCGGCGTCGTCGATGAGGCCGGTGATGAACTCCTTGGACTTGGCGTCGATGACCGGGCCCATCTCGACGCCCTCGTCCATGCCGTAGCCGACCTTGATCCTCTCGGCGTGGGCCCTGACGCGGCGGGCCAGGTCCGGCCCGCACCCGCCCACGGCCACGACCACGGGCAGGGCCATGCAGCGCTCGCCGGCGGCCCCGAAGGCGGCGGCGCAGATGTGCCGGGCGGCGAAGTCCAGGTCGCAGTCGGGCATGACGATGGCGTGGTTGTTGGCCCCGCCCAGGGCCTGGACCCGCTTGCCGTGGGCCACGCCGGTGTTCTGCACGACGTGGGCCACCGGCGTGGAGCCGACGAAGGAGATGGCGTCGATGCCGGGGTGCTCGAGGACCCTGGCGACCATCTTCCGGTTGCCGGCCACGACGTTGAAGACGCCGTCGGGCAGGCCCGCCTCCTTGTAGAGCTCGGCGGTCAGCAGCGCGGCCGAGGGCGTGGCCGAGGCCGGCTTGAGGATGAAGGCGTTGCCGGTGGCGATGGCGACGGGGTGCATCCACATGGGCACCATGGCCGGGAAGTTGAAGGGGCAGATGCCGGCGACCACGCCGACCGGCTGGCGCAGGGTGTGGATGTCCACACCGGTGGAGATGTCGAAGGAGTGCTCGCCCTTGAGGGCCAGGTTGATGGCGGTGGCGAAGTCGAGGGTCTCGCGGCCGCGCTGGATCTCGCCCACGGCGTCGGAGTAGTTCTTGCCGTGCTCGGCCACGATCATCCTGGCCATCTCGTCGGAGTGGTCCAGGACCAGCTGGCGCATGCGGAACATGATCGCCGTGCGCCTGGCCAGCGAGACCTTCGCCCACTCCCTCTGGGCGCGGCGGGCCACCTCGACGGCGTGGTCGAGGTCGGCGTCGGAGGCCTGCAGCAGCTCGGCCTCGATCTCGCCGGTCCCGGGGTTCTCGATCGGGAGCCGGCCGACGGGGCTGCCCTCGTAGTGCCGGCCGTTGATCCACTGGGAGATCGTCTTCATCGTTGATGACTCCTGAGTCTCATGGGCCCTCGGGCGCTCCTGCCGGAGCGCTCGGGCGAGGGGCCCTACGGTTCTACTGTAGTTCGTCAGGACATGCGGTCAAGGAGATTGTTCGCACAAATTTGGAGGGCGAGGGTAGGCCGGCGGCGCCGCCCCCTCGTGCCACGCACCCCTCGTCAGAGCCCGTCCCGGTCACCCTGGCGGACGTAGGTGATGGTGAACTCCTTGACCTGGCGGTAGACCTGCTGGCGCAGGCGGAGGTCGAACCAACTCGTGTCAAAGGGCTGGAAAACGTCAAGCCCCCTCCCGAGCACGATCAGCCACCCGGTATCGGCGGTGATGGAGCGGTCGTGGATGGAGTCTTTGAAGGCATAGTTGAAGGCGATGCCTGCCGCCGCTGCGTTGTGACGGATCGTCTCGAGGTTCTCCACCTGTTTGCGTGCGTGCTCCGGAGTCGTGTCCGTCTTCGTGGTGAGATGTACGGTGACCTCGGTCGCGCGGTCGGTCACTTTAGCGATCGTCTCAATGAGCTCAATGAGGTTGCGCGCCTGGTGCGGCTGCCTGATGTACGGGTCGACGATCTTGATGCGTGTCGCTCCGCGCAGGTACGGGCCGAAGAATCGGTCGTAACTGAATCCTCGTCGCCCTTCAGTAAAGGATATGGGACCCTCCCTTAGCTCAGGAGCTGTTCTCTGTGGTTCTCGAGTCACCCCGTCGCCCTCAGACTCAGTGTCGCCGCAGTTACCCGTAGCCTCACGAGCGCGCGTGTTATCAACGATGTCGTCATGATCTACAACACCATCTCGGTGGTACAGCTCTGGATACTCCTGCTCCTCAACAGTGCTGACTTCCTGCCAACCCTGGACGGTGCTGTAGCCGAAACGCACCGGGGTCATAGTTCCGTCGATGCGCACGAGCTGGTCCTTGACCCGCTTGCGACCCTCGATGGCGACCCTCAGGAGGGCCTCGATCTCGTCTGCTCCGGCTTGTCCGGAGGGGTGGATGAGCTTCATCAGCCCGGAGAAGGTCTTGTGGATACCGTCCCGGTCGCGAGTCGAGATATCCTCGGAGAGGCTGAGGTGCTCCTGGTAGCGGTCGGAGTAGTCAAGGTCGCGCTGGAACTTGAGGACCTCTGCCAGGTAGTCGACGACGAATCCGTAGCCGGTGGAGAACATCTCGCCGCGAATCTGCTCGAACTCCCACCCCGGTACGTAGCTGTGGATGCGGTCGAGAAAGGCGGGATCGTGGTACTGGTCGGGGAGCTCGTCGAACAGGTCGGAGTTCTTGAGCATGTAGGGCACGGTGTGGGCGGTGTTGCCCACGAAGACCATCGAGGCCTCCGCTCCGAGGGTCTCGACACCGCGGGAGAAGGACTTGTTGGCCATGTAGTTCTTCATGATGTCGACGAGCGCCCGGTCCGCCCGCTTCTTGCGGCCGGCGAACTCGTCGAAGGCGACGCAGTCCCAGTAGCCGACGAGTCCGATCCTCCCGTTGACATTGTTGACGAAGAGCTTGGGCACCGTCACCTCTCCCCCGGAGATCAGCATCCCGTGCGGGGAGAACTCGGAGTAGATGTGGGACTTACCGGTTCCCTTGGGACCGAGCTCGATGAGGTTGTAGTTGCGTTCGACGAAGGGGACGAGGCGCACGAGGTGGAGGAGCTTGGTGCGGGCGCCGAGCATCTCGGGGTTGAAGCCGATGGACTGGATGAGCAGGTCGATCCACTCCTGGGTGGTGAACTGCTCGCGCGTGTCGGTGTAGGACTGGAGGTCGAGTCGGGAGAGCTGGATGGGTTTAAGGGAGTGAAGCCGCCAGGGGACCTCCTTCGGGTCCCCGGAGTGGGCGTAGACGATGTCGCAGATGCACCACACGCCGCCGGTGAGGAGCTTGGGATGGTCCCGCACCGTGTCGGCACCGATCTCGACGCGGGAGATGCCGAGGTTGGAGAACTCGGCCTCGTAGATGTCCTGGCGCTCATTGAGAGAGACGGAGACCTTGTCGATGATGCGGTGCCGCCCCTTCTCACGGATGCGGGACTGGACCAGCCGGTTCTCACCGCGGTGGACGTAGTGGTCGCGGAGGATGGAGCGCACCTGTTCGATGCCGGTGCGAATGGTCGCCTCGTCATCGGTGGCCGCGTACTGCCCCAGGAGGTACTCCAGCACGTAGGTGGGCACGATGGCATTGCCCTTAACGGCCTTGACGAGGTCTTTTCGGACGACGACGCCGGGGAAGGCGGTTGCGATCTTACGGTCCAGCTCCGATGGCGTGTTGGCGGTCGGGCTCTGACTGGCACGTGGTGCCTCCACAGGTCCGGGCTCATGAGCGGACAGCTCTGAGTTGATCATCTCTGTCTCTTCCTAGAAGTCGAAGTCGGTGCCGAAGTCGCTCGTGAAGGTGCGCACCAATGTGAATCGCGCCCTGTCGGGGTAGGGGCGGCGCTGGGAGGTACCAACCGGCTCGTGCAGTCTGAGCTCGACCTCCTTGCCGTTGTAGGCGTCGGCCTCCTTGCTCAGCACGAGGGTGACGGGGAAGAAGCGGTCACGCCCCTCCTGGGAGGTCTGTGAGCAGTCGATGGCGACCTCGTCGGAGATGAGGGTCTCACCGGCATAGAGACCGGCAATGAGGCGCCTTGCCTTGACCTTCTCTGTCACCGGTTCCTGCTGGTAGAGCATGACCGTGATCTGTCCGGTGGTGATGCGGTCGGTCTCGGGCATGATTCTCACGGACACCTGCCGGACGTCCGAGGTGCGGCGCTTGTTGACAGCGAGGACAGGGATGACGACCTCCTGCAAAGACGCTCCACCGTGGACGTAGCGCACACCCGATCCCGCCGCACGGATGCGGTGGACCGAGGCAGGCACCTGGACCTCGATGTCACCGGTCATCCCGAGCTGGGCGGAGGTGAAAGTGGTGAAGGCCTGGTCACGCTTGAGACCGCGCCCCAGGACGAAGCGGTGGTTGACGCTCAGGAGGGTGTCGCCGTGGGGCTTGACCGAGAGGTAGTCGCGCTCGGACAGGGGCGTGTCCTGGTAGAGGAAGCCGTGGTCAGCGGTGACGAGGATGTTGTTGACGTTGGCGTTGACGAGCTTCTTCATGACCTTGATGAGCTCAGCGATAGCGTCGTCACAGGCACGGAAGGTATCAGTCTCCGTCGGTTGCTTCTCACCGGTGGTGTCGATCTGGTTGTGGAAGACGTAGAGCAATTGGTGCGACTTGACCAGGTCTCGCGCCTCAGCCTGGCGCATGCTCAGAAGGTCTTTTGCCTGGACAGCGGTTCCGCCGACAGCGGCGAGGATCGCGGCGCGGTTGCCGGTGCCGTCACTGGGGGCGCCGTCGACCTCGACAGCCGCCCTGTCGGTGAAGGTAAGAGCCTTGTGGGGCAGGAGGGAGGCCATGCCCAGCTGGGTATAGGAGGGCAGGCGGGAGAGCATGGGGGTGAGGGCGGCCGTGAAGCGGTCCTCCTGACGGATGCGTCGGCCGAGCTCCTCGGCAACCTCGTAGCGCAGTGCGTCGGAGACGATCACAGCGACCTTGTGGCCTTTACTCAGCCAATTAGCATTCACCTTCGCGGAGAAGAAGGACCGGGCTGACGGGATGCCAAAGATCTCCCATCGCTCCATCGTGTTCACCTGCTGCTGCCAGGATCGGCCAAGAGGATCGAGGTAGTCGTCGAGGTAGGCGCGCTCGACGAGAGCCCTCAGCTGGTCGAGGTCCGCAGTAAGGTCAGTGTCCGCTTGGTCCAGGTGCCGGTGGAAGCGTCGGTAGGCCTGGTCGACGGCGTACCACTCCTGTGCGTAGCGCTCGACGCCTTCGGAGGGTGAGGACATGTCCCAGGAGCCGGTGCCGGTGAGTGACAGCAGGGTGGAGGCGGCGGCGAGCGCCTCATAGACATGCTGGACGTCGTGGTACCAGATCGACTCGGTGCGTCGTTGTACAGCCTCCTGCACCTGCTTGTCCGACAGGGTGCGGCACTCGACCCCCTGGGCGAGCCGCCGGGCGATCTCCTGGTCCACCTCCGGGAAGGTCGTGCGCGATAGAAGGTCACCCAGCTCCAGGTCGGTCACGCGATCGGCGATTCCAAGCTCGTCGGCCGCGTATGAGGCGAGGGCACGATAGGAGTCTGCGAAACGTAGATCGTGGCGCCAGGTGCTGAAGTCACGGCGAATGTTGCGGTACTCGTCGGCTCGCTCCGGGCCGGTGGGAGCGAATCCCTCCCAGGCTCGCTGGAAGAGCCACAGCACGAAGTCATCCACGGTCGGGGTCGCTTCACTGTACCCGTAGATGTGGCGGGTCCCTTCCCAGTGGAAGGTGTCAAGCCCAAGGCGAGTGATCTCATCAATGCCGGTGGACCTGCCCTGCGCGTTCTCGGTGAGCAACGCCCGCCATAGTGCGTCTAGCGAACGGTCCTCTGTGACCAGGAGCACAGCGACCATTGAGGCGGCGATGTCAGTGGCGTCGTCGTCCGGGCGCAGCCGGCTTTTGAGCGCCTGCTGGCGCCGTTGGCTCTCAAAGAAACGTGGGTACTGCTCGACGACGTCTCGCATCGCTGAGCCACCCCCGAGCTCCTGCACCACGAGCGAGACGTGGTCCGCAGTGAAGACGCCGTAGGCGAGCTCCAGGTCGAGCAGCCAGTTGTCCGTCGGAGTCTGCGGCTCGGAACCACTCCGGTAGATGAGGAACTTGCACGTGGGGCTCCTGGCAAAGATCTCTCTCTTGATGGCGAACTCATTGTTGTCGACACGCCGGATGGTGGTACCGGGGGGCACGAGCTCCGTGACGGAGTCCTCGTACCGGCCTTCCGGGTCGGACCACAGGACGACGCGCCCGGCCTCCCCGGGCCGGGCAAAGCGCTCGCGCAGCTGGTGCTCGATGGTTGACAAGGGGCTCATTCGGCGTCTCCAGAGATGCTGTCGAGGTGGGCGCGGCCGGCGTCTGTGAGCCGGTAGCGCTGGAGGCGGCTGTTGGGCTTGTCGGGGATCGTCCGGGCAAGGTACCCCTTCTCGACGAGGGGGAGCAGATGGCGGCGGTAGTTCCCATAGGCGTCGGCGAGCCCGATGGCGGCCAGCAGCTCGGAACGAGATCGGGGAGTGTCAGCGGCGGTGAGGACCGCCATGACTTGCTCACTCGACTTGCTCACTTGCTCACCCACCTGGCCCGGGTCGTGGCTGGGCACGTAGATCGTCACCCGCACACGGTCCTGGATCTCCTCGATGACGGGTTCGGGCAGACCCGCCTTGGCGACCTGTTCGAAGACCCGCTGGATACCGGTGCCCCACTGCTCCATGATCCCGGCCTCACGGAAGATGCGCGCCAGCGCCGGGTTGCGCAGCCGCGAGACCCGGCGCATGGTCTCCACGGTCATTCCGGGCAGCAGCAGGCCTGGGCTGTCCACCTGGATGCGGTCGTCGTAGAAGCCGATGCGGATGGGCGTGCCCCTTTCAGCGTAGGAGGCGTGGGCCAAGGCGTTGACGATGACCTCACGGACCGGCTCGACGGGGATGGAGTACACGTCGCGGCGGCGGACCTGACCGAAGACGGCAGTCTTGTAGGCATGCTTGAGGAGGAAGCTCATGACCTGGTCCACGGCCAGTGGCATGGGACCGCGGATCTCTGTCTGGTCGAAGATATCCGTGCCGTGGGGTCCACGCAGGCGTCCGCACTGGACCCAGGCCGAGGGCAGGAAGCGAGTCGGGTCCGGGCAGGCGGCGAGGATGCCTGCGTTCGTGGGAACGACCCGGCCTCCTTGCTGAACTGCAAGTCCGAGCGCGAGCAGGTCGTCGATGTCGGTTGGCCGACCGCGCAGGTCGGACAGGACGTCAAGGTTAAGGTCTGCGAGATCGGCACGGGGCTCGGGGAGGTCTTCGAAGGCGACACCCCGCGCGCTGCGTTCAAGCTCTGCGACCAGTGCCGCGTCCGCTTGACGGGTGGTGGAGCCAAGCCGCACATAGACACCTGCCTCTGGACCCTGCCGGGTCATGTGGTGGGGGCGCCGGGTGTTGAGGGGGACGTCGACGACGAGGATGGTCTTGTCTCCGAGGGGCATCAGATCGATGGCGGGGACCAACTGCGGTGAGATGCCATCGCTGATGAGGCTGGCGACACGCTCCTCCTCAGCGAGGGGATCAGCAACGCCGACGACGGTGCCGTCATCCTCGACGCCGATGACGAGGCGTCCGCCCGCCGAGTTGGCAAAGGCCGTGATGGTCCGCAGCGGGCCTGCGGGCGAGCTGAGGTCCCGCTTGAGCTCCAGAGTCTTGCCCTCCCGGTCGACGACCCGCCCACCCGGACCGAGGTTGAGGTAGCTGGTCATACGTCTCGATCGTCCTGTCGTGCGTCGTCGCGTCGTTGCGAACCCGACAGTTTCGCACGCAATGCCTCGATCATCGTATCCAGACGGCGCAGCAAGTCATCGTAGGTAATGATATCGACGACACCCCGTCCACCTCGCCGCATAAACTCGAAGTCAAACTTCTGCTCTTGCGTCAAGCCGTGGTCCCGACCCGCGAGAATGTACGCCTGGGGATTGACGATCCTCACCTGAGGCGCATCTCGCATCTCGGCCACCAATCGTTTTTGAATCGCCTTCTCGGACCTCAATCCACCGCAATTGAGGTAGAACAAGTACTTCTCACACTGCATCACCGCGCCCGACAGCTCATGCTTGGGCACGTGATTGTCACGGTAGCAGGAGCGGGACACCAGACAATCAGCGAAGGGCTTCTTGATCTCGAGAATGTCAACGCGCCCGCTCGAGTCAACAAGCACCATATCTATTTCACGGCGCACGCTCTCGCCCGGACGAGAATAGCTCTCCTTGATCTTCACGTCTTCCAGCACATAAACGTACCTTGGAAATATCAGGCAGAACAGTCCCGCAACCTCGGTCTGCCACTCACGTTCCGAGTAGGGCTCAGCGTCTTCGAGCATCTCCGAGAATCGCTCTCGCACGAAGGTGAACTTGTCAAGCTCCATCTCACTGATGACATATGGTTCACGTTTCCTCGAGGACCGGGCCGACCTCTTTGCATCCAGATGCTTCTGGAGCTTTCGCTCCGCTTCCCCTGCGCTCGCATAGTACTCTTGAATGACCCTCCCCACCCGCGCGTCGGAGTACAGTCTGCATTCAGTTGACGTAGGGAACTGCTTGAGGAGCACCCGGAAGTCCTCCTCTGGAATGGCGTCCGGACGCTCGCCACCGATCACAATCTGTCGGTCGGCGACACGCTCCATCCTCCTAAACACCGAGATATTCCTCTCGGCGACAAACATCCCTGCAGTCAGTTGAACTGAACGCGCGACGAGCACGTCTTGCCTGAGCCCCAGAACTCTAGCACGCAGTCGCCAGTAGCCACCGTCGGCAACGCCAATCCGAAAGTCCTTAGAGTCAGGCGACCCCTCATCGAGAAGGTCGGAGTCGACATCACTTCCGCCACCTTTGTCGCGAGAGTCCTCGAACACATCGTCGGGACCGAAAGTGAACACGTTCTTGATGCTGATCGCACCCTTCTCTTTCAGTCTGGAGTCGATCCACCCCGCCTCCACATAGTCAGAGTAGTAGTGCAGTATCAGCTCATCTGCCGACTCGAAGAACGTGATCACAATCCCTCCGGAGTCACGGGTTGGGTGGGCCAGGTCCAGGTGGCGGCGTCGGTGCGCTTCTTCTCGATGGAGGCCACCTTCTGGAGGGCGCGACCCATACGAAGGTAGTTGACAAGAACGCCGTCGTCGAGGTCGATCGTCAAGCCCCGTGAGGCCAGAGGGAACAGGACGTCGCGCTCGTAGTCCTCGCACTCAGCGAGCGCCCGGCGGTGAGCGTCCGCCCGCTTGAGGTCCGCCGCGGTGCCGGTACCCTCCAGGCGGGTGATCGCCGCCCGGAGCTTGGCCTGGAAGGCGCGAAGGTACTCGCCCAGCACCGTGCTGGGCGTGGACGGCCTATAGCGGTGCAGGTAGACGAGGGCGCGGAAGGCGGCCCCCGCCTCCGGCCGTGAGGAGAACATCCAGTAGATCGGGCGGTTCGAGTACCGCTTGCAGTGGTCGGGGTAGAAGTCCTTAACGAAGTACTGGCGCAAAGACTTGCCGAGCACGTCTTCTTCCAGGTAGCGGACGTTCGTCTCCAACCGCTCTCTCCCGAAGGCGGCGGCCAGGAAGACCCGGAAACGCGTAACGATATCATCCTCGAACCACTCGACGTCGGTCACCGGGATGATGCCGTCGGAGTCCGGTCGGAAGGACGGATCCGGCACGCTGCGCAGGTAGTCGTCCAGGTTTGCCCCCTGGTCGGCGAGGACGAGGCCGGGCGCGTCGAGGCTGTACCGGCCGAGGATGCAGCCCACGCCGTAGGAGATGAGGTCCCGGATGGCGTCCTCGGTGAAGAGCCTGCGGTAGTTCTCCTCTGTGCTCGCGCTCGTCTTGGCGTAGCGGAACCAGGGGTTCGAGGTGAGGGAGACCCGGCTGAGCGGTACCTCGATGGGCACCTCATCCTCAAGGTCGTAGACGCGGGCCCAGTAGCGGTTGTTCTCGATCTCCAGCTCCTGAGCCTCACGTGCGACGTTGACAGAGTCCTGCCACCAGCGCTCCAGGGCATCCTCCAGTGACCCGCCCGGCTCCGCCCGCTGCACAAGCGGTGAGGACTGGAACTCCCACGAGGTCTCGTGGGAACGCCAGTCAGAAAGCGAGATGTCAATTTGACGCGTCACTTCCCGCGCACGATTCTCATAATCCACACCTAACGCTGTCATGACAGGCAGTTCCGAGACCTGCCCCACCTCAACATGTGCAGTCGGAGACAAGAACTCGACGATCTTGCTGGCAACACTAGAATTCAGGAGGGCAAGCACGTCCACTTGCGAGCACACGAGAACGGGGGCAACATCATTGGGAATAAAACCCTCGCCATTGATGCGAAAGGACGCTTCTCCTGATGTAACTCGTGACCACGAGATGGTGGGCTTGAAGTAGGAGTCGATGTTCTGTGGACGTGATTTCTGCTTGCCATGTGCGTCTCTATAGTCCTGAATTTCCACACCGTCGTGCGCCCAGTTGACGACGTAGTCCTGGTTTCCCCACCACTTGCGGAACCCACCTCCCTTGAGATGAGGGAACCACGTAGCGCCGCTGTCGGCGGCCGCTTCACGGGATGTCGCGCCGAAGCAGGAGCGGTCACGTGAGACCTCGAACCACTGGCGTAGGAACCGATCATTGTTCCCGGTTTGAAGCCCGACCTTCGGCACCGCGATCTCCCCAAGCGGCTGCCCCTCGGTAAAGGCTCGCGTCATCGCCTGTGACAGCCAGTAGGCGAGCCGTACACCGGGGAGGGCCAGCATCGTGCGTGCTGTGACCTCGAAGAGACACTCATCGTCACCCGCGAGAGTCCGAGCCAGCAGATCCTTCTTGGCCGCCTCTGATCTCCCCTGCACGAGACGGAGGTACGTCCCGGGGTCGTCGGCCGCGCGCCCTGGCTGCAGGACGAAGGCCGTCGTCGAGACGACCTCGCCCCCGATCGAGTCGAAGGCTCGTTCCCCCAGATGCAGCATCGTCGCAGGCGGCGCCTCACGCAGGAGGACGCGACGCAACTTCTCGAAGGAAATGAGGAACATCCACGACTGCATGGTGATCATGGCAACCAGACCGTGCTCGCCGTCGGCGAGGGCCAGGCAGCGTTCGATGAAGGCGGCGTAGAGATCCGCCTTGGCCTGCGGGTGGTGCTTGTTCACCCACCTGGACAGGACATCGTCCATTCTTTTGCCGCCCATGTAGGGCGGGTTCGTCACGGCCACCGTGTAGGTGCGCGCCAGGTACTCGGCCTGGGTCACCACTCGCTCTGCCCGAGCGAACAGCTCAGTTCCGTCGAGCGTGTTGGAGGCCATAGCCTCAAGGCGCTGTTGCGCGTCGGTCAGCGCTGCGGCATCGGGGCGGATGAGAGATCCCAGGACGTCCGCGTGCATGAAGCTCTGCCAGAAGTCCCGACTCTCCTGAGCACCCTGCCCCACACCAGCCAGCTGGTCGAGCTCGGTCGCCGTGAACTCCACCGGCTTGACGACACAGATGCGTGGCTGGACCGGGGCCCGCAGGAAGCCCCTCTGGCGTGAGCGCGCCTTCATCATGAGAGCGAAGGACGCCAAGGCCGCGGCCCGCGGGTCGATCTCGGTCCCATACAGGTTGTGGGTGAGGATGAGGCCCGGAATCTCGGAGGGGGCATAGCCCTCCTCCTCGTAGATCGCGTACAGCAGGTCGAAGGCGTAGGTGAGCATGTGCCCGGAGCCGCAGCACGGGTCTACGACAGTCAGCTCCTCGGGTTTGCTGATCCGCAGGACGTTGTCACCCCGATCGGCAGGCTCGACGAAGTACTCCATCTGCTCCACGAGCCGTGACTCAGGATGGTTGATCATCCACAACCGGCCCACCGAGTTCTGCACGAGGTAGCGGACGATCCAGTCCGGGGTGAAGAGCTGGGTGGCGGCGGGGATCTCGTCCGCGCCGGCCTTCCGGTCCTTGCTGAAGGCCGCAAAGACCTCGTTCTTCCGTTCCGAGATATAGAACTGGTACAGCCAGCCAATGACCTCCACATCCCGGCAGTCCTCCGCCGACAGCATCTCGACCGCGCGGGCGCGCACCGAGTCCTGAGAGAGCATGTCCGTCGGCATGAGTAGGCCCGTGTAGTCGCCCCCGCGAGCAAACATGAAAGGCATCCCGGTGTTCCAGTGGGCGCAGTAGGCCGCCAGGATCAAGCCGTAGGCCTCACCTTGTGCGTCCGGGCTCGACATCGTCCCGTCCAGCAGTCCCATGATCCGCTGCATGGAAGCAGGGTTCCTGAAGACCTCTGGATCCAGCTCGCCCCGTTTGGCGGCCGCAAGTACTGCCGGCTGGCCCGCAGTCCGGCCCGCGTCCGGGGAGACAAGTGCCGGGCTCGTGTAGCCGTTGGCGTCCATGAAGCGCAGGGCAATGATCCGGTTGAACCAGACGTAGGCCTGCTCCTCAGCCACATGTTGCCTGCCCCTCTCCTCTCCGCCCCGTTCGCGGATACGCGCCTCCAGCGCTCTCACAGCTGTGGGCGCCTCCACCCGAGCGGCCGACGTCGGAGAAAGAACGGCGGTCATACGCGCAGCAACCTGAGCGATGAGCAGGGTCCGGGCCGCGGACGCGAAGGACTCGAGCTTGCGTGTGTTCATCACAGGGACACCTGCTTCCCGGACTCGATGGCCTCGTTGAGGAGATGACGTAGCTCTTCGACATAGGCGTCAATGTCGGCTGTGGTCCGCAGGAGCCTGGTGCGTGGCCGTCGAAGGCTGCGGATCGGCACGATCTGCGGGGTCGGCGGCGCGGAGGAGTCGCTCTGCACCACCCGTGGCCCGCGTCCCGCCTCGACAACGGCAAGGACCTCGGCGTACCCGGATTCGTCGAAGTCAGCCGCGGCCTGGCGGATCGCCGGCACGGAGGACGCGGTGGCAACACGCTTCGCGGCATCGGCAGCCCAGTTATCGGCTTTAGCGCGAGCCTCGTCGTCGGTCTCCGCCCAGGCGGCGCTGGCCCGCACCGCCTCCATCCTCTCGCGCACCACCTGCTCGGCACCTCGGCGCTCCTCGTCAAGCCTCGCGTCAAGGCAGGCACGTAGCGCCGAGGAGGCCTCCTTCAGTCGGGCGCTCCCGTGCCCGCGGAAGATCCGCGGATCGTCGAGCATGGACCTCACCTTCTCGGAGAGATCCCCGGGCAGGTAAGCCAGACTGTCTCGGCTGTCGTCCAGGAGACGGTGCGCGTCGTCGTAGATCCCCGCCTGAGAACTCGCGATGAAGTGCCTCACCGGGTCGATGACGTCCTGCTTGGCATCCAGCAACGCATCCGCGCGGGAGGGCAGCTCGTCGAGGTACCACTCAGCAGGGTGGTCCAGTGTCTCGCCCAGCAGGTGGATCGGCTCGTCCAGGACGCTCCGGAAGGGGTACTGCGCGCAGCGGGTCTCCTGCAGGATTCGCAGCTCACGCTGCTCGGAGGCCAGGCGGTCCTTGACCGCATCGATAAGGTCCCGCGGGTCACCCGGCAGGTCGGCTTCGGCCAGGAACTCCTGGGCGAAGGAGCGTAGGCGGTGCACCGCGGCGGCATCGAACTGACGCTGTGGGGCCACAAGAACCAACTCGCGCTTCTTCAGGTTGCGCAGGACGCCAGGAACCTCGGTGCGCTTGACCTCACGGCCGTCCAGGGAGAGCGTCACCTGCGACGAAGCCACCAGACGCGCGATCGTGCACAGGATCCCGGCGAGGCTCCAGCCGTAGGGCTTGTCCTCAAAGTAGGTCACGATCTGCTTCACCGTGGTCCTCGCGCCAAGCCCACGCTGCCTGACCAGCCACGAGGTCATCTCCTCCGCAGCCGGCTGAAGCGCGTCGGCCTCCCGGCTCATCAGCGCCGGACCCTTGTCGAGGATGCGGGCGACGCCAGACTCGGAGTAGGCGAGGTCGCCGAGCAGCGGAAGGTGAGTGAACGTGCGCGTGACAAGCACCAGCACCCCCTCCTCGATGCGACGCCCGGGATCGGAGGCCGAGACCGTTACAGGATCGCCGGCGATGACGAGCTCGGCACCAGCGACGGCTTGCTTCACCCGCTCCACCAGCCCCCGGCGTCGTTCCTGGTTCTGCCTGCTCTTGGCCTCAAGAATGTGCCGACGGGTCTCAGTGAGCTCGGAGCCGCTGCGCAGACGCACGTACTTATCAGTCTGCACGTACAGCCTCAGGTCCTGATACATGCGCTTGTCATCCGCAAGCAGAACCCGCAGCTCGTCACGCCCCATGGACTGGGCCAGAACCACCTCGCGGGGCTGGCCCAGCGCCGACGTGATGTAGTGCACCGTCAATGTGTGGGGGCGGCTGTACGAGGACTCGTCGATACGCAGCTCGTACTTAAAATCCCGTCCCGTGGGTTCGTGCCGCACGGACAAGACCCTGGTGATGTCATCCTTGATGATGCCCGCCAGAAGTTTAGAGACGTCCTCCGAGTCAACATCGGTGGTCTTGATCTCCTGCTCGACGTCCTGCTCCTCGTTGGTCAGGTACTCGTAAGCCAAGCCGTTGCGCTGGACGTAGGTCTCGCGCTCCAGCAGGTCCAGAGCCTGCGTCACCTGGTCGCTCAACGAGGCCGCATCCTCGTCGAGGCCACGGCGCACCAGGATGGTGAGATTACGCGGCGTGGCATGGAAGCCGTTCACGTACTTGACGAGGAACAGGGCCTTGAGCAGGCGGACCGCGACCTCCTTGACCGCTCCGGGCTGCAGGTGGGTCTCCGCCGTCGTGATGTTCCGGGTGGCCGCAGACTTCACGGCCTGGCGGATACCGGAGAACATCGCGTCGAAGGGCACCAGTGTTCCCACCGGGCTGCCAGCGAGATCCGTGACCACGCTCTGGACGACGCCCAGCATCGAGCGCTCACCCACGGAGGCATGGCGCCCCTCGAACACATTGTGGTCGGACAAGCCCACCAGAGCCTCCTGGAACAGGGGGAACTGGTAAGGGACAAAGGGGTAGCGCCGGATGAAGCCCTCCCTGCCCTCGTAGCTGCGGTACGTCTTCGTGCCGTCGACGAAGTCGAAGAGGGTGCGGAAGCTCGCGTGGTGCCGCGAGTACAGGGGGTCGAGAGCCGCCTCGCCGTCGGCATTCTTGCCCAGCAGACGCTTCTCGATCACCTCCTTCACATCACGGCTCGTCAGCTTCATGCGGGTGGCGAAACGCGCCTGGATCTTGGAGAAGTCATTGCCCTGGGTCCTGGTGCGGTCACCGATGACACCATCCATGTCCTCCTGGCTGGTGACACACACCCACGCCCGGCCCGCGCACTTCGTGCTCAGCGTCTCCACAATCGTCTGCAGATTGAGCATGAGCCGGGTGTCCGAGCCGATGAACTGCCCCACCTCATCTACCATGAACAGCAGACGGTGCTCCGGGGCCTGGGCGGCCAGCCACTGGGCGACCTCATCCACGAAATCCTCAATGGACAGCGAGTACTGGTCCTCATAGCGGCTGAGAATGTTGTGCGTGCCCGCCTCCCCCGTGACCCGGGACCACGCCAGGGTGACATTGTGCTCCTGAAGGATCCCCTCCTCCCGACCCTGCTCCCACGCCACCCCGGCCGCGTCCTCGAAGGCCGCCGTGAAGTCGCCCAGCAGGCCCCGGCGGTCCAGGTCGCGTTCGAAACGGGCGACCGAGGGATCCCCCGAGTAGTAGCCGCGCGCCTCATTGAAGACCTTGACGAACACCTGCAGCAGGGCATCCGTCTGGTTCTTGTCGATCAGCGGCGCCTTCTGATCGATGTTGAACAGCAGGGAGGTCGCCGGAATCCGGCCCGCCCTGGCCAGCAGGCCGCCGAGCATGGCATCACCCTGCGCCTTGGCCGCGAAGGCCTCAGCGGCCGGCCGCCTGGCGGCGCCCTCACCGGGCACATCCCCCAGCAGATGGGCGAGCATCTTCAGCAGGTGCGACTTACCCGAGCCGAAGAAGCCCGAGATCCACACGCCATTGCCACCTCCGTAGACCGGCGCCGTGTAGACCTCCAGGAAGTCCGACAGCGCGGAGGCGGTCTCCCCCGTGAGGACGTACTCGTCGATCTCCACGGACAGGTGCTCGGTGTCGTCGGCCTTGACGACTCCCTCAATGGGGCGCGAGACCTCCTTGGTGAAGAGGCTGCCGATCGCCGCAGGGCTCATGCTGGCTCCTGTTCCATGATGTTCTTGGCGCGGTAGTACTGGTCATCCGTCAGCCGGTCGAAGAGCACCAGGGAGGAGCCCAAGCCGGCCGCCTGCCGGTACTCCCCCGGGAACAGCGTGAGCACCGGGATACGGGACGCAGCGCGCTGGAGGTTGTTGAGGATGTTGTGTGAGCGGACGAAGGGGAAGACCCGTCCAACGCCGGTTAGTACGAGGATGTCCAGGTCCGCCTCGACGTCGATCTGCTGCTTGATGGCGGGAACGATGTGCTTCTCGGGGTCGAGCATCCGCTGCAGGTCGCGGCGGAAGTCCGACCTGCTGCGGGTGGGCTCCACGGCCTCCAGGCGGTCAAGCACGCTCCGTCCCCGCTCCTCCAACAGAGTGATGGAGAGATCGAAGAGGTCCACGGCGAGCACGTTCAGGCCACGCTCGGAGCGCAGGACGGAGAGGATGCGCCCGGTGGCCTCCTGGACCTCAAGCTCCTGCTGGGGCGGGTAGGCCCAGATGAAGAAAGGGACCTCGTTGCCCAGGCCCTCCATCCTAAGGAAGCGCTCGGAAGACAGGACCGCCAGGACGTGGCGCTCCTCAGCGACGAGGTCTCGGCTGCTCACAGGCTGCTCCTGACCGGGAAGAAGCGCAGGTCACTCGGGGCGCGCTGGTCCAGGAGCAGACGGACTTCGCGCGAGAGCAGGGGCGCGACGATGCCTCCCTCCTCCAGCAGGCCAGCCTGACGCATCGCGAGGAAGAGGTTGGTGCGAATCTTGGCGCGGGTGGACAGCTTGGTCGCCTCCAGCTCGCTGTGCCACAGGGCCTTCGCGTCCCAAAAGCGCTCGAAGTCCTCGGCAGATAGCGCATGAATGCCACGCAGATAGCTGCCCCTCAGGACCTCATGGGCGAAGTCAGCAACGATCTCGTAGTGACGACAGGCAGCCGCCCACATCAGGTGCCTGCGGTCCGGCGAGAGGGCCGTTGCCAGGTAGCAGAGCTCGGCGTCGCCGAGCGTCGACATCCTCTGCACCACCTCCCTGGCGAGGCGGACCCCGGTGGCGCGCGTACGCGCGTGCAGCAGGTTGTCCTCAGCGAGTGCTGCGCGGACTGCAGTCCAGTCATGGAGCCTCAGGTAGAGGGGAACGGCGATCGTCGCCTCGGCGGACAGGAGGCCCCCCACCACGAAGGACAGCCTGTACGGCACGGGGACCGTCGCAACCACCTGGACGCCAGCCGTGGACGCCACGCTTTCACCCCATTCCCACGCTCGACGCGCTCAGCAGCAACGCCTAGCGCTCACGCAACTCTACCTGACTCCCAGGCCCTCGTCGCCATCGCTCCCTCACCCTTGGGCAGCACCCAGCCACTCGAGCCCCGTGGGCACAGGGGGCGCCGGCGCTCACAGGTAGTGGCGCTGGGGCCTGCGGTCCTCCAGGTAGCGCTCGTAGGCCTGCTGCGTCGACTCCAGGCGGGAGACGCCCGAGACCGCCACGTCCCACCAGGAGGAGGACGGCGGGTTGGGGCCGTACAGGTCGGTCTCGATGTGGATCATGGCGGCCTCCTCGCCCGCGTGGGCCAGGGCGTAGGCCTCCTTGAACTCCTCGATCGTGGACACCCGGTAGACCTTCAGCCCCCAGGACTCGGCGTTGGCGGCGATGTCCACGCCCCGGACCGTCTCGGCGTCCTCCAGGTGGGACCCGCCGCCGCGCTGGCGGTACTTGGTGCCGAAGCGCTGCGAGCCCCGGGACTCCGACAGCGACCCGATGGAGCAGAAGCCGTAGTTCTGCAGCAGCACGTAGATGACCTTGATGTTCTCCTGGACGACCGTGGCCAGCTCCATGGGGAGCATCTGGTAGGTGCCGTCCCCGACGATGGAGACGACCTCGGACTCGGGGCGGGCGAGCTTGCAGCCCAGGCCGGCCGGGATCTCGTAGCCCATGCAGGAGAAGGCGTACTCCACGTGGTACTGCACCGGCGTCCGGGCCCGCCACAGGGCCTGCAGGTCGCCGGGCATGGAGCCGGCGGCGTTGATGACGATGTCGTCGGGGCCCATGAGCTCGTTGAGGGCCCCGAAGACCTCCGTCTGGGCAGGCAGCGGCCCGTGGCCCAGGTGGTAGCAGCGCTCGGTGGCGGCGAACCAGGCCTCGCGCTCGGCGGCGATCTCCGCGGTGTAGTCCTCGCCGACGCGGTAACCCTCCAGGGCGGCGGTGAGCGCCCTGAGGGCCTCGCGGGCGTCGGCCACGACCATCTCGGCGCTCTGCTTGGCGGCGTCGAAGGGCGTGATATTGATATTGACGAAGCGCACCCCCGGGTTCTTGAACTGGGTCTTGGAGGCGGTGGTGAAGTCCGAGTAGCGGGTGCCGATGCCGATGACCAGGTCCGCCTTGTCGGCGAGGTGGTTGCCCGAGTCCCCGCCGGTGGAGCCCACTCCCCCGACGGCGCAGGGGTGGTCGTAGTTGATGGCGCCCTTGCCCGCCTGGGTGTCGGCCACCGGGATGCCGGTGGCGGCGGCCAGGGCGCGCAGCTCCTCGCTGGCCTCGGAGTAGATGGTGCCGCCCCCGGAGATGATCAGGGGGCGCTCGGCCGCCCTGATGAGGGCGACGGCGCGCTCCAGGGCGGCGGGCTCGGGCACCGGCCGGCGCACGCGCCACACGCGCTTGCGGAACAGCTCGACCGGCCAGTCGTGGGCCTCGGCCTGGACGTCCTGGGGCATGGCCAGGACGACGGCGCCGGTCTCGGCGGGGTCGGTGAGCACCCGCATGGCGCTCAGCAGCGAGGGGATGAGCTGCTCGGGGCGGTTGATCCGGTCGAAGAAGCGGGCCACGGGGCGGAAGCAGTCGTTGACCGTGACGTCCAGACTGGTGGGGTCCTCCAGCTGCTGGAGGACCGGGTCGGGCACGCGGGTGGCGAACTGGTCGGAGGGGAACAGCAGGACCGGGACCCGGTTGGTGGTGGCCAGGGCGGCGCCGGTGACCATATTGAGCGAGCCGGGGCCGATGGAGGTGGTGACCATGTACGTCGACATTCGGTTGCGGACCTTGGCGAAGGCCGCGGCCGCGTGGACGGCGCCCTGCTCGTTGCGGGGCATGATGTAGGGCATCTCGCCCTCGCCCGGGTCGGGGGCGATCTCGTTCTGCAGCAGCGCCTGGCCGATGCCGGCGACGTTGCCGTGCCCGAAGATGCCCAGGGCGCCGGCGATGAGGCGGTGCTCGACGCCGTCGCGCTCGGAGTACTGGTTGGTCAGGAAGCGGATGGTCGCCTGGGCGACCGTCAGGCGGATGGTGCCGGCGTAGGCTTCATTGCTCACGATATGTGCTCTTCTCTGGCGGGGTTGGTGCGGTGTGTCGATCAGCGGGTCATCGGCAGGCGGGGGTCGATCTCCTGGTCCTCCCAGGTGCCGCGGATCCAGTGGTGGGCGGGGTCGTCGGGGGCGAGCCACGCCAGATCCTCATCGGGCCCGGCCATGACATTGAGGTAGTACATGTCGTAGCCGGGGGCGGCCACGCAGGGGCCGTGGTAGCCGTGGGGCACGAGCGC
>ERZ772948.477-NODE-477-length-26154-cov-4.278900_pt1 | contig 26154 bp, 19 predicted proteins | sample MGYA00511945_ERZ772948 | MGnify/ENA primary metagenome ERZ772948 (study PRJEB29015, sample SAMEA2737927) | human oral metagenome | biome: human oral; feature: human-associated habitat; material: dental | place: China | collected 2141 ... | reverse complement strand
AGTCGCGGGCCATGCGGGCGTTGGTGAGGGTCTCCAGGGTGGTGAAGGTCTTGGATGCGACGATGAACAGCGTGGTCTCGGGATCCAGGTCCGCGGTCTTGACGAAGCAGTCGGTCGGGTCGATGTTCGAGATGAACCGGCACTCCAGGCCCTGCTGCTTGTGAGGCAGCAGCGCCTCGTAGACCATCACCGGCCCGAGATCGGAACCGCCGATGCCGATGTTGACCACGGTGCGGATCGGCTTGCCCGTGACCCCCACCCACTCGCCGGAACGCACCTTGTCGGCGAAGGCGAACATCTTGTCCAGCACCTCGTGGACGTCCGCGACCACGTCCTGCCCGTCGACCGTCAACTCCGCGTCGCGGGGCAGTCGCAGCGCGGTGTGCAGCACGGCGCGATCCTCGGTGACGTTGATGTGTTCGCCGCGGAACATCGCATCCCGGCGGCCGGCGACGTCGGTCTGTTCCGCGAGCCGCAGCAGCGCCGCGACGACATCGTCGTTGATCAGGTTCTTCGACAGATCGACGTGCAGGTCCCCGACGGTGTGTGTGAAACGGGCGGCCCGTTCCGGATCGTCGGCGAAGGCCCTGCGGAGATCCAGTTCGGCATTGTCGGCGAGCTCGTCCAGCTCATCCCAGGCAGCAGTGGTGGTGGCATCAACCGGCTTGATCATGGCTCCAAGCTTAGGTCCTGTAGCGGGCGTGCTGGCCTGCTCAGCAAGTTCCCGTACGAACAACGCTTTCGTGACAGGACCCGGGGCGCATCAACACCGGGCCGGCTGACATCCGTTTTCCCGACGCACCCGGCCCATGACCGGCTCCGGGCCCCGGAACACGGGCCTCAGCGACCCCAACCTTCAGCCAGGGCGGGGAACTTTCGTCAGGTGGCCGTGCAGCGTGGCTTCTTCCTTTCGCCGGGGTGAACCGGAAACATGAATCCCGAGGCAGATCCACCACGCTGAGAGGTTGCCGCCATGGGCGAACCCGACAACACAATGGTGATGGTCCGCAGGAAGGTGTCCTCCCTGGCCGTCGCACTGCACGGAATCAAAGGGCACGCCGTCCTCCTCGTCCTATGCGGGGTGCTGATCGCGGCGGTGATGCCGCAGTCGCCCGCGCTGCCGGGGCTGTGGCCCGGGTGGCTGGGTTCGCTGCTGGCCGCCGCGGCCCTGCTCTGCGTGAGCCGCAACCAACCCCGGATCGACGACCGCGAGGTGGACCTGATCCTCGCCGTCACCGCGCTGGGAGCAGGGATCTGGATGCTGCGGCAGTGGCCCACCTCCGACAATCCCGTGGCCGTGACCGTCGCGTGGCTTCTCTGCCTGGCTGCGTGCGTGCTGGTGCTCAGCGGCACCCGGGCTGCGATGTGGGTCTGGCCGGCCGCGCTGCCTGCCCTCGGATGGTTGCTGCCCCCGCCCGGCCACCTGGTGGCCATGGCCGTGGCGCTCGCCGCGTGGGGCATCGGCGTGTTCGTGGCGGTGACCCGCAGGGGATGGGCGCCCCACGACCAGCTGGCCCGGATCCCGGCGGCGCGTCACGTCGCGGTGGGTGTGCTGCTGGTTCTCGTGGCCGTCTCGTCGAGGATCGGAGTGATGTCATGACCTCCCCGCCACCGAAGCGCGCACTCGACCGGGGTGCGCTCATCCCGCCCAGGGAAGCCCCGGCCCCTTTTCCCGATTCGGCCTTCGTGGCCCCGGACCGGGCCCTCGACGTGGCCTGCCACGCCCTGGAGCGCCGATCCCCCGCGTACTCGGCCCGTATCGTCCTGGTCCGCTGGCAGCGGCTGCTCCTGGTGGCGGGAATCGTTTCGTCCCTGGCCGGGTTGGTCTTCCTGCCCGGCCCCACCGGGGTGATGCTGGTCGGGTTGCTGGCCGCCTTCCAGCTCTGGGCGCTCGTGTTCCGTCTGCTGGTGTTCAGGCGTGGCGCGCGGGGCGGACGGATGAGGGTCACCGACGAGGAGGCCCGCGCGGTCCCGGAGAGCCGGTTGCCCACCTACACCGTGCTGGTCCCGGTGTTCCGTAAACCGCGGGTGGAGGAGCTGATCGAAGCCCTCGAACGCATCGACTACCCCAGGGACAAGCTGGACATCCGGCTCCTGGTGGAGGCCGGTGACACCAGGACCGTCGCCGCCGCCGAAGCCCTGCGTCCCCGGGCGCACCTGAGCGTGATCCGGGTGCCCGGGGCCGATCCCCGGACGAAACCGAAGGCCTGCAACTACGGCCTCCTGACCGCGCGAGGGATGCTCTGCACGGTGTTCAACGCGGAGGACCGGCCCGATCCGCTCCAGCTGCGCAAGGCCGTCGTGGCCCTGGAACGGCTGGGTCCGCGTTACGCCTGCGTGCAGGCCCGTCTCGGTTTCCACGGCCCGTCCCGGAACCTGCTGGCCCGCTGGTTCACACTGGAACAAGAGATTCGTTTCGGCAACCTGCTTCCCGGTCTGGTCGACGCATCCGCTCCCGTTCCGCTGGGAGGCACCTCCAGTCATTTCCGGGTGGCCGCGCTCAGGGCCGCCGGGGCGTGGGACCCGTGGAACGCGACCGATGACGCCGACCTCGGCGTCAGGCTGCGCCGGACCGGGTACCGGGTCGGGGCGCTCGACTCCACGACCCTCGCGGAACCCAACCCGGACCCGATCAACTGGATCAAGCAGCGGAGCCGCTGGTACAAGGGCCAGCTGCAGACCTTCCTGGTGCACATGCGTTCGCCGCGGCTGTTCGCCGAGCAGGCAGGCTGGCGGGTCGTCGCGGACACGACGGTTCTCGTCGCAGGGGGTCCGCTGCTCGGTCTCCTCAACGGCCTGTTCTGGATCCTCACCCTGACCTGGTTCGTTCCCCGGGACCCGATCGTGGCCGGGCTGTTCCCACCGCTGGTCCACCACCTGGCGCTGCTCTGCCTGGTGGCGGGCAACCTCTCCGCGATGTACGTGAACCTGTACGCCGCCCGGGTGATGGGGCGCCCCGACCTGCTGGTGGCGGCGCTGCTGAGCCCCGGGTACTGGCTGCTGGCGGGGGTTGCCGCGGTCAAGGCCGTCGTTCAGCTGATCCGCCGCCCGTTCCGCGGAAAGAAGAAGATCCACGGATTCCGCGCGGATCCCGGGCAGCAAGTGGTCGCTGAGCCGCCCGTCGGTGCCCTGACCGCCCGGGAGCGGGTGCCGTGAAGGAGCAGGGACGCTCCCGGGTCTCCGAGGACGGGATCATCATCCTTTTCACCGCGGTGCTCTACCTAGGGGCCGGGGTCTGGCTGGCGGGCCAGGACATCGTCCATCCCGACGCCATGAGCCGGGTGGCCGACGGCTACTTCGCGATGTTCAGCCGCGACCCCCACCTGACGGCCAGCGACTTCCTCCGGGGCCCGTTGCCGTCGCTGGCGGTGATTCCGCTGCTGTTGTTCGCGCCCGTGGTTCCCGTGCTGGCCGCGAAATCGTTCGCGGGGGTGGTGGTCTCGGCGTTCTGCGGTGTGCTGGCGATGGTCCTGGCCCGCAGGCTCCTCGTCCTGTTCGGGATGGGCGGGGGAGCGGCCCTGGTGCTGACGGGAATCCTGGCCGTCCATCCCCTGATCCTGCTCCCCGCCGCATCCGGCGCCAGCGAATCCATGCTCCTGGCGGTCGCGCTGTACGCCACCCTGAACCTGACGCGCTGGCTCAGGGAGGACGATCCCTGGCGCCTGGTGCACGTGGGAACCGGTCTCGGCCTGGCCTACCTGGTGCGCCACGAGGCGGTGGCCGCCGTGGCCGCCACCGTCGTCCTGGTCCTGGTCGTCAGCTGGTGGCGGTCCCGGGGAGGTGGGCGGGCGGGGTCGCTGTTCCTGCTGGACTGTTCACTGGCCGGCGGTCCCTTCGTTGCGGCCTTCGCCCTGTGGGCGCTGGCCTCCCGCATGGCGACGGGATCGTGGTTCGCGGCCGGCGCGTCCTGGCACGGCGATGCCGCGCAGGCCGCCGGGGCCCGGGCGGCCGTCGACGAGGTCACGGGCGGGAACCTCGACGGGGCCCTGACCTATCTCAGCGCCCAGCTGTTGGCGGTGGCGCCCCTCGCGATCCTGTTCATCGCCGTCGCCCTGGTGATCGCCACGTGGCGGCGGGACGCGGGGGTGCTGGGGCCCGCCGCGGTCCTCGGTGGAATCCTGGCCCTCGAAGAGTGGGCCTTCCTGAGCGGATGGTCCTTCGGATGGCTCCGGCTCCAGCTCATGGCGGTCCCCTGGGGGATGTTGATGGCCGGTTACGTCCTGGGGACGCTGCGGGCCGGGGTGGGCAGGCTGGCGTTCCGGAGGGCGACGGCATGGGTGGTGCTGATTGCCACCCTCGTCCCGCTGCCCGTTGCCTGGTGGGCAACCACGGATCCGCGCCTGGCCCGGGAGGAACAGCAGGCGGTGGAGGTCGCACGGTCCGGCCAGTACGCCACACAGGCCCAGGTGGCGGCCTACCTCGATTCCCTGGACCTGCCCGAGGGAAGCGTGATCACCGACACCACCTACTCCTTTCCCATCGTCCTGGCCAGCCGGAGGCCCCGGCAGTTCGTCATCACCCCGGACCGGGATTTCCGGGAGAAACTGGACGATCCCATCACCGGGAGGGTTCGTTACGCCCTGGTGACCGATCCGCAGCGCTCACCGGCCGACGCCATTGCCGCCCGGTTCCCGGGAATCCACGAGAACGGCGCCGGGGTGGCGAACCTGGAACGCCAATGGGTCGACGGCCGCGGGGTGGCGTGGCGGCTCTACGCGTTCGCGACTCCCTGACAGGGGATTTCCGCGGGAGAATGACGACCATGCGGGTGAAGAGTCTGGGGTTTGCCGAGGTCAAGGGAACCGCGATCCTGCCGCGCGAACGCATCCGGGTCGGGCCCAGTGGGGTGGCGGGAGACCGGAGGTTCGCGGCGGTCGAAGCGGGTGGCGGGGCCGTGCTGAGGACCGTCCGGAACCCGGCGCTGCTGGCCGTGCGCGCCCGGTGCGACGGGTCCGCGCTGGAACTGGGGTTCCCGGACTCGTCGCGCGTGACCCAGCTGCTCGAAGTGGGGCGGCGATGGGACGCCGACTACTGGGGCAGGCGACTGGAGGTGGAGGAACTGCCCGGCCCCGCAAGCCGGGCCCTGGCCGGGTATCTCGGGCAGGACTGCGTGCTGGCGGGGTTGGTCCGTCCGGGTGGTTTCGTCTTCGGAGCTCCCGTGAGTCTTTGGTTCGCCAGCTCCCTGGCCGAACTGGAGCGGCGCATGGGAGGCCCGGTGGATCCGCGTCGTTTCCGCCTCACAGTCGGAGTGGATGATCTGACCGAGCCCGTCGACGAGGAGACTCTGGTGGGTTCTCGGCTGCGGATCGGGGAGGTGGATGTGCTGGTGGAGGAGTGGATCGGGCGTTGTCCCGTCGTGAACCTGCACCCGGAACACCCGGGAGGGGAGGCCGACGTGCTGGCGGTCCTCGCCGATTACCGGACTCGCGAAGGCAAGGTCTGCTGGGGAGTGGCGGGCCGCGCCTTGAACGAGGGCGTCGTGACAGTCGGTGACGGGGTGGCGCTCATCTGAGCCGTCCAGGTCAGGGCCTTCAGACACCACACAGGGACGACACCACACGATCCCACCCAGAACTGATTGGTCCGAGCCTCCCTTGGGCACGAATCGCGGAAGAAAAACGGTTCAACGTCGTGTGGCGACGTTGAACCGTCGATTCCCCGCGATTCGTGAGCGGGGAGAAGGGGCCTGGCCGGGGAACGGCACGATTCGTGAGCGAGGAGGGGCAGGGCGTGCGGCCCGGGTCGGTGGGGGCGTTTCTTGCCTGGCTCAGCCGCCCACCGAGATGTGGACGTGGTCGTAGTGGTTCGCCGTGGCCGACCCTCGATCCGACATGGAGCGCCAGCCCTCGGAGGCGCGCTGAGTGGTCCAGATCTTCTGGGCGTGGATGACCTCGATCACACCGAGGCTCTTGGCGTTCTCCCTCAGCCATTTGGCGATCTCCCAGGCGCGGTCGCCGGAGATCATCACATCGATGGCGCGACCTTGACCGTGATACCCGGACTCGTTGCGGTAGCCGCCGTAGGACTTCACGTCCGGGAAGGTCGCGCAGACCGTGTGCAGCACGGAGATCGTCTTCGAGGTCAGTCCGGATTCGATGCTCTTCGCGGAAGAGGACGAACAGGTGCCGCTGGAGGAACCGCCGGAACCCGATCCGCCGGAACCAGAACCGGAGCCGGAGGAGGACGGGCTCTCGGGTTTCTTGTCAGTGAGCAGGTCGGACTTCACCCAGCCCGCGCGGCCCTTGTAGGAGATCTGCTGCCAGCCGTTCGAGGTGACGTTCGTCACGGTCACCGCGATGCCCGCGTCGAGCGTGGTGCGCACGTCGTAGTCGGAACCGGGACCGGTCCGGACGTTGGCCGAGGACGCGATGTACTTCTCGCCGGTCTTCTCACCGAGCTTGGAGGGGTCGAAGGTGTTGGTCGGGGCGGCCGTGGTGGGTTCCTCGGTGGGGGTGGCGGTTTCGCTCGGCGTCGCCTCGGGGGTTTCAGTGGGGGTCGGTAGCGGATCCGGGCTGCTGGTCTCGGCGTCACCGGACGGGGATACGGAGGGCAGCGGGGCGCGCTCGCCACCACGGCTCACGCCGAGGTCCGTGTTCTGGTAGCTCGGGTCGGCGGTCTGATCGGTATTGCCTCTGCTCGCGATTGCGAAGGAGCCTGCCACCACCAGGCCGGACAGTGCGATGGGGGCCAGCAGTTTGCCGAGGATGCGCGGGCGTTTTGCCTCCCGTCGCGGGGAAGTGACGGCGGGAGGGGTGATGTCGAGGACGTCTTGGTCGTCCTCCTCCAGGAAGGCGCGTCGTGCCTTTACCATGGGTCCCCTCATTTCTTAGAATTGCCTGAACTTCTCTCAGGATAGGTTGTGGTTGTGGATTGCACAAACCACGCGCCGGTGAACTGAGTGCCGGAGGTATCATCCCACGCCCAACGGATCACGTCATCTCGTCAATCCCGCTTCTGCGATGCGGACAGCAAACGGTAGGCTGGAAAGTGGGCTTGGCGACGGGGTGTCGGCGGCTGCCGGGGGTGAGCGGGCGTGAGTTCGCGGTGGAACTTTCACCCCGGGGCTCGGCGTTGGAGGTACGGGCGCCATGACACCTTGTGTTCCTTCCCGGTAATCTGCACAGGACCCTCCTGAAAAGGAAACTGAATGAGTTCACCGATCTTGCGGGCGAGACGAACGGCCCTGAGCCTGCTGCTGGCGGCTCTGCTGGCCCTGCTCGTCCCGGGCCTCAAGGCCTGGGCGGACCCGGCCCCAACGCAGATTCAGGCCAGCGTAGCGGCGGACACCGCGGGACACGTCAAGGTGACGGGAGTCCTCCGTGACGGTTCCGGTCGCGGGCTGGGAGGCGGACAACTGACCGCGTCTGTCGCGGGACAGCCGCTGCAAACCGTCGCCAGCGGAGGCGACGGCGCCTTCGCCATGGAGTTCAACATCCCCGCGGACAAGCTCACCGGTCCCCAGGACCTCGTGATCTCCTACCCCGGGGACGCGCAGCACGCCCCGTCGTCGCAAACCTCGCGGATCGAGTTCTCGGCGCAGGGAACAACCGCGGTGACCCTGGATGTCGAACCCGCCAGCACGACCCCGGGAGACCCCGTCAGGGTGGTGGGCAGCGTCAAGACGGTTTCCGGTGAGGCGGTCTCGGGTGGTGTGGTGACCTTCGCCTACGAGGGCGCCACGCTTTCCGACTACACCTTGGTCACGGACGCCAGCGGAAACTTCGACGGCTATGTGGAGATCCCGGGAACGGCCGCCGTTGGCACCGGGAAACTGATCGCGACTTTCACGGGCGGCGCGAACCTGCAACCCGGGTCGGCGGAGAAGGAGATCACCGTCAACGCGCCCATAATCGAGAGCAGCCCCACTCCAACCGCGAGCGAGGCCACCGAGGGTGCGGCTCCGCAGATCCCGTCCCAGACGGCCAGCACGCGCCCGGCCGCCACCACCTCACCGTCCGGCGCCGCGGCGCAGGGTGAGGGACGCGGCGGGTCCCTGCTGTGGTGGCTCTTGGGCGGAGGCGTGGTGCTCGTCGCGGCCGCGGCGCTGGCGGTGCTCGGTTTCATCGTCCGCTCTCGGCGCAGGGACGCGGATGAGGAAACCTCGGGGTTTATCGGCGACGGGAAATTACTCGAGGACGAACCCGAGGAGATGGGCTATGGTCTGGCTCCGGGGCTGGACGACGAGACCGAGGTGCGTGCGGAAACCGAGTTCATGGCCCCCCAGGAGGCCACCGAGGTTTTCGCGCCCCGGAGGGAACCCGAGACGCAGACCATGCAACCCGCCTGGTTCCGTGAGGGGGAGGACGTGCCACCGCCGGCGCCGCGTGCCCCCGGCGAGGACTGGGACGACTTCACCGAAGCCGAGATCACCCAGGTCCGCATGCGTGACCAGGCGCCGCCGCAGGATCCGCAGCCGCGCCGCGGAGGTGACCCGCGGCCGCGCCGCGGGATCTGAGACGCCTGTCCCAAGGAGACTGCCGGATTCGGGCGGTGAGACCGCGATCGGTGTTTTTCTAGGCGAGGCTTCGGCAGCGGTCACGGAGGGCCGCCAAGTCGCCGCCCGTGAGGGCGTCGCCGATCAGGTGCTGGTCCATGCACACCGCGGGGGAGCCCGCTTTCAGCCACTGCTTGGCGGTGAAGGAGATCAAACCGCCGCGCGGTACGACCCTGCCTATCAGCCCCAGCTCCCGCAGGTGCTCCGCCATTGTTGGTCCGACGACTTCCGCGGGGCGCAACTGCACCCCGGTCACGGGCATCTCCAGCACGGTCAACGTCTCATTGGGTGTCATGGCGGAGGCGTAACAGGCCACCTTTAGCGTGGCCGCGGCGATCGCGACGTCCGGGGACAGGAAGTCGGGAAGGATGAAATCCGCTCCCCGCGCCACCAGGGCCGCCGGATCATCCACCGGGCCGTGCGCTCCGAGCCTGACCCGCTGGCCGTAGAGGGACGCGAGTTCCTCGAAGTCCGGTGCCCCGGTGGGCAGCGACAGGTTCGTCACTCCTTCTTGGGCCAGCACCTCCACGACTCCGATGTGGTCGTCGAGGGGAGCGTCGTCGAGCAGCGCGACGATGCCGTTCAGGGGTGCATCAGACATGGTGGCAATCATGCCATCGAGCCGGCGACCCGGATCCCGAGGACCCATGATCGGGGCATCAATCATAACTTGGGGCCGAAACCGCTCGGCCGGGACCAAGCTGCTGGGACGGATCGCCGGGACCGTTCCGGAGGGGCCAGGGAGGGCGCCCCCACGATCCTGGCGAAGGTTACAAACACCCCTTGTCAAGGGTAAATGTCTCTTCGGGAGGGCCAAAGGGCGGGCAAGAGGGATTGCTTGCGGTTAACGTGCTGGCGGTCAAACGATTATTCACGGTTAACGCGAGGGGCGATTTGCTTCCCTGTGGGGGTCGAGTGCTGTAACGTAGTTCTTGCCGGAGCGCAGGAGACGTAGCCTGTTCCCCCATCTGGGCAGCGGACCGCGACGCCGGCTCCCGGCTAGCCGGGACCCAAGGACGCCCGCGCCCGCCCGAACCCCCCCATCGGACGGGCGCGGGCCTCTGGTTTACCGAAACTCCCACCGCGCGCCGCCCCGTTTATGCAGCAGGCCCTAGGGTGATCCCATGAGCAACTGGCTGGGCAACCTGCTGTCACGGATCTTTCGCGACCTCGTGGCTCAGTTCAGACCCGACGTGAACCGATCACGCCGGAGCCGCAGCACGAGGAGGCGTACCACGAGAACATCCAGCAACACGGGGCAGCATCCGAGCGGTTCCCGTCGCACCGGAGGGTCGGGGCGCCGCGAGTACCCGGGAGATTTCAAGGGAACCCCCAGGATCACCTACTCCCCGGCTCCCGGGGAGGAGGCCGACCCGGGCGAAGTGGTCTGGACCTGGGTGCCCTACGAGGAGGATCACAGGGACGGTAAGGACCGGCCCGTGCTGATCATCGGCCGCGACCACGAGTGGCTGCTCGGGCTGCTGCTGACGTCCAAGGATCACGACCGTGACGCCGCCCAGGAGGCCCGGTGCGGACGGCTCTGGATGGACATCGGAACGGGGGAGTGGGATCCGCAGCGACGCCCCAGCGAGGTGCGCATCAACCGGATCCTCCGCATCGACCCCGACGGTGTCCGCCGGATCGGTGCCGTCCTGGACCGCGAAGTCTTCGAGGCCGTCGCCGCAGCGGTACGGGCCTGAACACCGCCGAACCGGACAGTGACGAAGGTGTGGGAATTTACGCGAGGTCTTTCGGGTTGATGCAATGTGTTGGCCCCTGAGGAGCACGCCAACCATCCAGGAGGGTTCTTGATCACCGTAACCGACCTGCGCAAGGTCTATAACCAGTCCGGACGCAAGGTGCGTGCCCTCGACGGAGTCTCCCTGACCGTCCCCAAGGGCAGCGTCCACGGCATCATCGGCCATTCCGGGGCGGGAAAATCCACCCTGGTGAGATGTCTGGCCATGCTGGACCGTCCCACCTCGGGAAGGATCAAGATCGGTGGTGTGGAACTGACCAAGGTTCACTCAACCGCGCTGCGCAACGCCCGCCGGCGCCTGGGGTTGGTGTTCCAGCACGCGAACCTGTTCGATTCCCGCACCGTGTGGCGCAACATCGCCTACCCCCTGGAGGTCCATGCCTCCAGACGGGAACGTTCACTCGAACTGCTTGAGATTTTCATCCGTTCGATCCTAGGGCCGTTTACCGAACACATCAGCCGGCCCAACTTCCGTATCGGCAGATGCCTTTTGGAATCCCAGGGGCGCCGGGACTCCATTCGGAACCGCGCCCTCGAACTGCTGGACCTCGTCGGGCTGGCGGATGCCGCGAAGGCCCATCCAGCGCAGTTGTCGGGCGGACAGCGGCAGCGGGTCGGCATCGCTCGGGCGCTCGCCACGAACCCCGCCGTGTTGCTGTGTGACGAACCCACCTCCGCCCTCGACCCCCGAACCACCGACGAGATCCTCGACCTGCTCCTCGACCTGCGCTCCCAGTTGGGCCTGACCATTCTCGTGATCACCCACGAGATGCACGTGGTCAAACGCATCTGCGATTCCGTCTCGCTGCTCAAGGCGGGACGGATCGTAGAATCCGGACCACTCACCGAGGTGATCCGCACCCTCGACGGGTCGCTGTCTCAGACGCTGCTGGGAATCCCACCCCACGACCCCAGCGTCGAGAACGGCGGACAACTCATCGACGTGCTCGCATCCGGCAGCACCGCCGACCGTCCCGTGGTCGCGCTCACATCGCAGCACTTCGGGGTGACGATCCCGATCGTCGCGGGCAGCGTCGAGCACCTGGCCGGGATCACCTTCAGCCACCTCAGGCTGCGTGTCCCGGAGGGAACCGACCCCGACGCGGTGATGGGATACCTGCGCCAGCTCGGCGCCGATGCCAAACGCACCCCCACATCCGAGCTGAACGGAGCCGGCCGATGATCCCCCTCGAACTGAGCCTCGACGACATCCTCCGGGCTCTCGGGCCCGCGATCTACGAGACCCTCATCATGGTCGGCATCTCCAGCCTCGCCACCGTTGTCCTGGGGCTGCCGCTCGGCGTGGTGCTGTTCGTCACTCAACGCGGCGGGATCGTGGCGAATCCGGTGCTCTCGATCACGTTGTCCACCATCGCCAACATCACCCGTTCCATTCCCTACGCCATCCTGATGCTGAGCCTCATTCCGTTCACCCGGTGGCTCACCGGATCATCGGTGGGGCCGATGGCGGCCTGCGTGTCGCTGACCATCGGTGCCGTGCCGTTCTTCGCGCGGCTCGTGGAATCGGCGCTGCGTGACGTCCACCCCGGCAAGGTGGATGCCGCCCACGCCATGGGATCCACCCGGATGCAGACCGTCACCAAGGTGCTGCTGCCGGAGGCCGGTCCATCGCTGATCGCCGCCATCACCACCACGGTGGTCACGCTGGTCGGGTACTCCGCCATGGCGGGGCTGATCGGCGGCGGTGGTCTCGGGCGTCTCGCCTACAACTACGGCTATCAGCGCTTCGAGACATCCGTGCAGCTGATCACGATTGCGATCCTCGTGGGAATGGTTCAGCTGATCCAGATGTTGGGAGATGTGGTGATCCGTCGCGTCGATCACCGCTGAACAGGAACCGGCGCGACATGACAACAGCGGCCAACTCGTGGTTGGCCCGGAAAGGACGCAGTTATTATGCGTAAACACCTGTCCCTGCTGGCGGCCTTGTTGGCCGCGATCCTGACACTGACCGCCTGCGGTGGCGGAAGTTCGTCGGACAAAACCAAGGTGAGGGTCGGGGCCAGTCCCGTGCCTCACGCCAAGATCCTCGAATACGTCCGCGACAACCTCGCGGCGGAGGCCGGGATCGAGATCGAGATCAAGGAGTTCGACGACTACGTGCTCCCGAACTCGTCCCTGAACGACGGTTCCCTGGACGCCAACTACTTCCAGCACCTGCCCTACCTGGAAGACGAGATGAGGGACAAGGGCTACAAGTTCGCCCACGGAGAGGGAATCCACATCGAACCCATGTCCGTGTTCTCCAAGAAACACACCGACCTTTCCACGGTGCCCGACGGAGCGGTCGTCGCCATCAACAGCGACGTGACGAACCAATACCGTGCCCTCAAACTGCTGGAGCAGGCCGGCCTGCTGAAGAATCTCACCAAGGACTCCACAGTTCTCAACCTGACCGCCGAGCAGAATCCCCGCGGCCTCGACTTCAAGGAGAACCAGCCCGAGATCAACGTGCAGCTGTTGGACGATCCCGCCTTCGACCTGGTCTTCGTGAACTCCAACTTCATCCTCAGCGCGAACCTGGACACCAGCAACGCGCTGCTGGCCGAGCAGGTGGAGAACAACCCCTACGCCAACATCCTCGTGTGGCGTGAGGACAACACCAACCAGGGCGTGAAGAAGCTCGACGAACTGCTGCACAGCCAGCAGGTCAAGGACTTCATCAAGCAGACCTGGCCCAAGGGCGAGGTCCTCGCATCCAAGTAATCCCTATCACGGGGCTCCAGGCCGGTTGAGCAGGCCTGGAGCCCCACCCGGAAGCCGGTTGAGGCGGTCTGCTCGTGTGGCGTGACCCGACTCAGCCGGCTTCACTATGACCGGTTCCTCGTCGGCATCCCTCCGCTGCTAGCGGAAGCGCGGCAGGCGACCGTAGAAGATGCTCGTCGGGTTCCGGTAGGTTTCCTCCCGCTTCGCCCGATGGGCCTCGAAATACCGGAAGTAGCGGGTCGTCTCGGGCAAGAACACGCACACCGTGCCGAGCAGGGCCAGGACGACCGCGACCAGGGCCCACAGGTCGAACAGCAGAACCGCGACCCCCGTCAGGGCCAGCGCCGCCACCGAGATGATCCGAGCCCAACTCCAGCCGATCCACGCCTGGTAGCCGGCGACGGCGCAGGCGCCCGCGACCAGCACCAGGACGAGCGCCAGCACCCCCTCCAGGGTCAGCGACAACCATTTGCCGGGGTCGGGGGCCACCCACTGGATCAGGTGCGCCGACGATGGGTAGGTGTTGGGATGCACCGCGAGCCACCAGTGTCGCGCATAGACCGCGGTCACGGCGGCGGCCGCCAGGCAGAACAGCACCAACCCCACCAGCACGCTCCACGGGCGGGGTGGTTCCCCCGTGCGCTTCGACAGCGGCACGTCATGGCGCAGCACCGGTAACGGCGGTAGCGTCGCGATCTCCTTCGGGACGGGCGGGGCAGCGGCGACGGCTGCGGCCCTGTCGGGTTGGGGGCCGTCCACGAGTCGGCGGGGTGTCGCAGCGCCCTGGGGGGCGGGGGCCGCCGGGGGATACGGGATGGGCGTGGGAGGTGTCGGCTGGGTGGTCATCACCGACCAGACTACTGGGCGGAGGGCGCGAGGTGCCTGTGGGCCAGTTCGGCCAGCAGGGCGGCGCCGTCGGCGACCACCGAGTCGTCGAACCGGCAGTAGGCGGAGTGGTTCATCGGGGCCGTGGCCGGATCCAGCTCCGGCAGGCAGGCCGACAACCCGATGAAGCAGCCGGGTGCGGTCTCCAGGATGCGGGAGAAGTCCTCGGCCGCGGCCAGGGGCTCGCTCCAGCGGACGTGCCGGTGTTCGCCGAACAGCTCCTGGACCACGTCGGCGACGTGATCGGCGGCGGCGTCGTCGTTGACGGTGACGGGGTACTGCTCCACCACCTCGATTTCCACCCCGACGCCGTGGGCGCGGGCGATGCCCTCCAGCAGCTCCGGCCACAGCTGCTTCAGGCGCGTCCGGGAGGTATCGGAGAAGGTGCGCATCGTGGCGTCGAAGAAGGCCTCCTCCGGGATCACGTTCGCGACGGTACCGGCCTGGACCCGTCCGACGCTGACAACCACCGGATCGAAGACGCTGAACCGCCTGGTCACCATGGCGTGGGTGGCGGTGATCATCTCCGCCATCGCGGGAACCGGGTCGGCAGCCAGGTGCGGGGCAGAACCGTGCCCGCCACGCCCGATCACCCGCACCTTGATCTCGTCGGTGCTGGCCATCACCGGGCCGGGTTTGGTGGAGAAGGTGCCGAGGGGATCGAGACCCGCCCACACGTGAATGGCCCAGGCGGCCTCGGGGCGCCGTCCCGCGACGTCGAGGAGACCCTCGTTCAGCATGTGGAGGCAGCCGTTGACGCTTTCCTCGCCCGGCTGGAACTGGAAGATCACGTCCCCGGCCAGTTCGTCGCGGTGCGCGACGAGGGCCTTGACCGCCCCCACCAGCAGCGACATGTGCAGGTCGTGGCCGCAGGCGTGCATGTTCCCGTTCGTCGAGGCGAAGGGGTCGCCCGACAGTTCCTTCACGGGCAGCGCGTCCATGTCGCCGCGCAGCAGCACCACGGGGCGTTCGCCCCCGCCCGGGGCGGTGCCGCGCAGCACCGCGACGATGCTGCTCAGCGACCTGCCCAGTGTGATCTCCAGCGGCAACCCTTCGAGGGCTTTCAGGATCCTGGCCTGGGTCAGCGGCAGATGGAGGCCCACCTCGGGGATCTGGTGGAGTTCGCGGCGCAGGGCCACGAGTTCGGTGTTCAACTGGTTGCAGTACTCCCGGATGCTCACGGGCCCCAAGTCTTCCACGAACCCGCGGATCGCCGGGAGCCGCCCGCATCGCGACTCGCCTCCGCCCAATGCCGCGTAAATGCTGTGAAAAACATAAGATGTCCTCATGCAAGCCGTCCGTAAGCCTTATCTGGTGCGCCGGCAATCAGCGCTGATGCTGAAATGCTCGGACACGGAACCGGTGTTGCAGACCCTGCGTGAGCGTTTGGACCCGTCGGCCGCTGACGGGGTCTCGGCGCATCTCAACCTGCTGTACCCGTTCACCACCAACCTGTCGATGGAGGACGACGACGCCCTGATCGACGTGCTGCGTGACTTCGGGCGGTTCCACATCGATTTCACCAGCACCGGCTGGTTCGGCACGGATTCGGTGTACCTCGTGCCCAGCGAGGCGGCGGTGCTGACGAACCTCGTCACCCGGATCCGTGAGGTCTTCCCCGAATACCCCGCCTTCGGGGCCGTTCCCGAACGGGCCGTCCCGCACGTCACCATAGGCAAACGCGCGCCCCTTTCCGAGTTGAAAGCAGCTGAGGCCGAGGTGCTCAGCAAACTACCGATCCGCCAGGTCTGCACCACTGTCGAACTGTGGAGCGGCCCGCCGCCCGGAACCGGTCGCTGGCAACGGCACCGCACCTACCAGCTGGGAACCTGAACCCATCGTTCCGGAAGCTGGGTGAGTCGGGCCGCGACGAAAGAGCGGTCCGTGTCGGGATCTTGTCTCTGCAAGCTGGTTGAGCCAGCGCGTGAGCGTCAGCGAACGGCTGTGTCGAAACCATTTCTGGCATCTGGTAGGTGAACCCGGCCACGGGTCCTTGGATGTGTGTGGGTTGGTTTCGACTCGACCGGCTCCCGTCCTTGATGTTCGCCTGATGTCCTGGTCGCTGACGACCGGACCCGCGCGACCATGGCCGTCTCTGCCGCCTATCTTTTGAGGTCTCCGAACGCGGTCACCGCAGGCCCTCACGAATGTAGGTGATTCCGAAGGCGACGACCTGGCGGAACTCCTGACAACGGGAGCCGAGATCGTACTGGTTGCCTGCCCCTTTCTGGAAGATGTCGAGGCCACGTCCGAGGAGGATTTTCCAGCCGTGATCGGTGCAGATCGAACGGTCGTGGATAGTTCCGTCAAATTTGACTGTGAACCGAATACCGACACTGGCGGCGCTGTCCTGGATGTCTCCCAGCATGGTGAGTTGTTGTTGGGTGTACTCGGCGCTGTCTTCCCGGGTGACCAGCGTCACCGCGATCTCGTCGGCTGGGTCTTTGGCGGCCGCGAGTAGCGCGAGTAGATCGACGAGGTTGCGCCCTTGGTGCGGTACTCGGATGTAGGGATCGACGATGGTGATGGCGGTTGCGCCACGCAGGTATGGCATGAGCAGTGTTTCGTAGGAGACGCCGCGCTGGTTTTCCTGGAACTCTCGGTGGCCCTCGAACAGTGGGGGTGCTGTCTCGGCTGGCGACGACACAGACATTGCGACATTCTCGGCTGCGGGCTCAAGCTCGGAAGGTGACTCAACGCTGTCCTCAGCCTCGGGAAGTTGACTTCGGTAGTAGTCGGGGTATTCGTCTTCTTCCAGTGTGGTGACGCTGTGCCAGGTGCCTGTTTTGTCGGTGTAGCCGAAGTTGACTGCCGCCATCGTGGTGTCGATCCGGAGAATCTGATCCTTGACGCGCTTGCGTCCCTCGATGGCGAAGCGGAGCAGTTCCTCGATCTCGGCTGGGGTTGCTTCGCCTTCCGGGTAGATGAGTTTCATCAGGCCGGAGAATGTCTTGTGGATGCCGTCGCGGTCTCGCGTGGAGATGTCCGAGCCGAGAGTGAAGTGCTGCTGGTATCGATCGGAGTAGTCGGTGCTACGCATGGACCGCAACACCTCGGCGATGTAGTCGACGACGAAACCGTAGCCGGAGGAGAACATCTCGCTGCGGATGGTGTCCACCTCCCAGCCGGGGACGTAGAAGTGCAGCCGGTCAAGGTAGGCGGAGTCGTGATAGGCCTCGGGCAGTTCGTCGAAGAGGTCGGAGTGTTTGAGCATGTAGGGCACGTTGTGCGCGGTGTTGCCCACGAACACCATCGACGCTTCGGCCCCGAGGGTCTCGACGCCCCGGGAGAACGACTTGTTCGCCATGTAGTTCTTCATGATGTCGACCAGCGCCTTGTCGGTGCGCTTCCTCTTGCCGGCGAACTCGTCGAAGGCAACCACATCCCAGTAGCCGACCAGCCCGATGCGGCCGTTGGCGTTGTTGACGAAGAGTTTCGGGACGGTGACCTCTCCGCCGGAGATCAGCATGCCGTGGGGCGAGAACTCGGAGTAGATGTGGGACTTGCCTGTGCCCTTCGGCCCGAGCTCGACGAGGTTGTAGTTGCGCTCGACGAACGGGACAAGGCGGACGAGCTGCAGCAGCTTGGCCCTTCGCCCGAACATCTCGGGGCTGAAACCGATGGATTGGATCAGCAGGTCGATCCACTCCTCGGTGTTGAAGCCCCGACGCGATTCGAGGTACCCCTTGTAGTCGAAGCTCGACATCTGAATCGGCTTCAGGCTCCCCAGAATCCAGGGCACGAAGCGGACATCATCGCTGTGGAAATACTCGATGTCGCAGATGCACCACACGCCGCCAACCAGAAGCTTCGGGTTTGCCTTCACCGTTGCGGGTTCGACGATCACCCCATGAAGACCGAGGTTGGCGAACGAGGCTTCGTACACGTCCTGCTTGTCGTTCAGTGTCACGGTTACCTTGTCAATGATCCGGTGACGGCCCTTCTCCCTGATGGTGGACTTCACCAGTTCCGACTCGTTGCGATGCACGTAGTGGTCGGCCAGAATCTTGCGGACCGCTTCAATACCGGCCTGGATCGTCGCCTCGTCATCGGATGCGGCGTACTGGCCGAGCAGGTACTCCAGCACGTAGGATGGGACGATCGCGTTGCCCTTGACGGCCTTTACGAGGTCTTTGCGGACAACCGATCCTCCGAACAGCACGTTGATCTTGTAGTCGAGATCGCTCTGCTGCGATGTGTTCTTCTCGGCGCCGCGTTTCTCGTCGGGATTGTCATCGGTGTGCGTCATGGCTGCTGGTTCCCCTTAGAAATCGAAGTCCGATGTGAACGAGCGCCTGAGCAGGTACTGGGCCCGCTGGTAGACGCGCCACTGGGTGGTGTGGGGTATTTGCTCTTCGAGCCGGAACTCGACCGTGCGGTTGTTGAACTCGTTGGCATCCTGGCTGAGCAGCATCCGTGCATTCTGGTAACGGTCGCGTTTGTCATCGGATGGCTGATCGAAGACCAGCTCGGGCTGGTTCGAGATCAAGGTGTCGCTGACGTAGATACCGGCGCGCAGCGTGCGCGGCTGGATTTTATCGCTGACCGGCTCGGTTTGGAGGAGTTTTACGACGAGCTGGCCGGTGGTGATCTTGTCCGTCTCGGGCAGCACTTCGACATTCACGGGCCGGGTGTCGCTCTTGCGTTTCTTGTTGACCCTGAGTACCGGTACGACGACTTCCTGCAGCGAGGCGCCGCCGTGGACGAAACGTGAGCCAGCGCCCGACAGCTTGATCCGGTGGATTGACTTGGGAATCTGCACCTCAAGGTCACTGCTGAGACCGATCTGTTCGGGCTCGAACTTCCGGAACGCAGAATCGTCCTTGAACCCCCGGCCCAGCACATATCGGCGGTTCGTCACCACGAGCTCGTCGCCCTGCGGTTTGGTCGAGAGGTAGAAGGCGTCAGCCAGCGCGGTGTCTTGGTATAGGAAGCCGTGATCGGCCGTAACCAGGATGTTCGTGGCGTTCGCGTTTGCCAGGCGTTTGATGAGGTTTACCAGATCGCCAAGCGCCCTGTCGGTAGCCTCGAACACCTGCCGTTCGGTGCGGGCCTTGTCACCGGTCGCGTCTATCCGGTCGTGGTAGACGTACAGCACCCGGTGCGCGACGTACAGCTCGCGCAGCTCGCTGCTCGACATCGCGAAGACATCTTCAGCCTGGATAGCGAACCCGTCCACCGGAGCCAGTACCTTGTTGCGGTTCGCTGTCCCGTCGCAACGCTGGCCATCGACGACCACTGGGTCGCCATCGTGGGAATGGGCCAGCGTCTTGTGCGGCAGGAGGGCAGCCATGCCAAGTTGGGTGTAGCTCGGCAGCACGCCCAACATCGCATCAAGTTCCGCAGCGAAGCGGTCTTCCTGGCGAATACGCGAACGCAGCTCGTCGGCGATCTCGTAACGCAGCGCGTCCGAGATGATGACGGCGGCCTTCCGGTTGCCCTTCCGGATGATCGGCTCGACGTGATCGTTGAAGAATCTCGTCTGCGGGCGGAGCGTGACTGAACGCCAGTCGTGCACGGCGTCGACCTGCTGCTGCCATGTGTTGCCGAGTTCGTAGAGGTATCGATTCGTGTACTGCTTGTCCACCTTCTTGCGGAGCGCTTCGAGCGGGGCGGCATGCTCGCTCATGCGCGCGGCGAAGTGGAACTGACGGTAGAGCTGATCGATGCGAAACCAGTGTCTGCGGTATCGGTCGAGTCCGTCATCAAACGAAGCGATCTCGAACCTCGCCGTAGCGAGCTCGCTCAACAGGTCGGAGGCAGCGGCGAGCGCCGCGTAGAGTGCCCGGTATCCCTCAACCCAGATACTGCTCTGGCGGGCGCGAATGGTCTCAGATACCTCACGTGCGCTCATCGTACGCTGGGCGATTGCATGTGCCAGTGCGCTGATGACCTTGCGCTCCACGTCCTCAAAGAGATCGTTTTCCACAAGCTCAGGAAGTTCGGCATCCTCGATGGTACGGACATAATCGAGGCTTTCGGCTGCTCGTCGCGCCAAGGTGGCGAAGGCGTCAGCACTGCGCCGGTCGTTACGCAGACTCGCGAAGTCGAGCTGAATGTTGCGCAAAGTCCCGGGCGTATCTGACGCGAACCCATTGATCGCCTGCCGAAACATCCACAGCACAAAATCATCAATGCTGGGCTTGCTCGCCCTGTAGCGATAGATCTTGGCCGCACCGGCCCAGTGGAAGCTGTCGAGCCCCAGCTCAACCAGTGCCTCGTACTTGGCCCTCTCACCGCGTGAGTTCTCTATCAGTAGTGTGCGCGTGAGCTCCAGCATGCTGTGCTCTCGCTGATCGAGAAGCACGGCGCACATCTTCGCCCGTAGCCTGTCGACGTCATCGTCGGCGGCGAGTAGCTCCTTGAGGCGTTGGACCCGCTCGGTGTCGCGAAAGTAGCCTTCGTGCTCACGCACTACTTCGTCGATCTCGGTGCCGATCAAGCCGAGCTCTTGGCGTACCAGCGCGACCCAATCAGCGGTGAAGACCCCGTACGCAAGTTCAAGGTCAAGCAACCAGTTCCCGGTGTCGGAAGGTACCGGGCCATCGCGATAGATGAGGAACTTGCCGCCCGGCTCGTCATGGAGCACCCGATTCTTCACCGCATACTCGTTGTTTCGTACCCGCAACGTGGTTATCCCGGCGAGGTCGAGTGCGTCAACCTCGGAGGTGTACTCGCCCCCGTTGTCGTGCCAGAAGACGAGTCGCTGCGACTCGAAGCGCTGTTCTAGGTGAGGCAGGACCGCGCGGAGTGAGTTCATTCGGTGACCTCCTGTTGCGCCAGGGTTACCCGACCAAGTTCCGTGATCCGATAACGCTGGTCGCGGCTCGTGGGTTTGTCAGGCAGGGTACGCTCCAGCAGTCCTGCTGCGAGTAACGGTTCGATGTGTCGGCGGAAGGCGCGAGTCTGGTTGGTGATGCCCAGCGCCGCCATGAGATCCGCACGGCTCGCCGGGTCGGCCCGGACCTGACGAAGGACCACGATCTCAGTCGAGGAAAGGCTGGTCACAGGCCGACTTGGTGCTTCATCTTGGTGCCTTGGTGCCTGTTCTTGGTGCCTCACGTCGGCACCAAGGCCCGCGTCCGCTGCGTGGGAGGGCACGTAGACGGTGAAACGCAGTCGATCCATGATCTCCTCGACATGCGGCTCAGGCAGGCCAACCGCAGCGATCTGATCGTAGACTCGTTGGACTCCAGTACCCCATTGCTCCATGATCCCAGCTTCTCGAGCGACGGGTTTCGCAGGCGGGATGCCCGTCGCATCGAGTCGATCGTCATCCCCGGAAGCAGCAGGCCGGGGCTGTCAACCTGAATGCGATCGTCGTAGAACCCAACGCGTATGGGCGTGCCGCGTTCGGCGTAGCTGGCGTGAACGAGAGCATTGACAACGACCTCGCGGATCGCCTCGACCGGGATCGAATAGACGTCGCGACGGCGCACCTCGCCGAACACCGCAGACTTGTACGCGTGCTTGAGCAGGAACTCCATGACTCGATCCACAGCCCGCGGCATCGGGCCATGAATTTCGGTTTGGTCGAAGATGTCAGTTCCGCTGGCACCACGCAGCCGACCACATTGCACCCACGCGGAAGGAAGGAAACGGGTCGGGTCTGCACATGCGGCGAGAATGCCCGCGTATGTCGGGACGATCTTGCTTCCCTGCCTGATTGCGAACCCTAGCGCGACGAGATCATCGACATCGGTGTTGCGCCCCCGGAGTTCCGACAGCGTCCTCAGATCGAGGTCGTCCAGCGACGCTCGCGGCTCGGGTAGGTCTTCGAATGCCACGCCGCGCGCGTTGCGCTCGAGTTCCGCCACCAGAGCAGGATCGGCTTGGCGTGTCGTTGACCCCAGACGTACGTAGACCCCGTGGTCTGGTCCTTGATCGGCCATGAAATGTGGACGGCGGGTACTCAGCGGGACATCCACCACGAGGACTGTTGCCTCACCGACAGTCATGAGGTCGATTGCCGGCACCAGCTGCGGCGAGATGCGATCAGCGATCAGGCTGGTGATGCGTTCTTCCTCAGCCAGGGGATCAGGCACGCCGACAACGATGCCATCGTCGTCCACGCCGATGACCAGACGGCCACCGGCGGAGTTGGCGAACGCGACAATTGTGCGCAACGGTTTCGTGGGTGATGACAGGTCACGCTTGAACTCCAGCGTCTTTCCCTCGTGAGCATGCACTCGACCGTGCGCATCCACCTGAAAATGCTCAAACATAGGTAGACCTCGCAGATTGTCGTATCAGCGAGACGACAATCATTTGGTCCTTCGCGGCCAACTCGATCTCAGTCATCGGCAGCCTCCAACCCCTTGATCTTCCTGAGGGCAGGATAGAACTTCGGATAGTTGGCCTTCACCCCATCATCGAGATCGATCGCGACCTGCTTCGATGCCAGCGGGTAGAGCACATCACGCTCGTACTCGCGCAATTCCAGTAATACCTTGCGTAGGCGCTCGGTCTCCTTCGAGGCCGCCGCTTTCTGCCGCGGAGTGCCCTCTCCGGCGGCGAGACGCTCCTGATGCTGAAAACTCGCCTCCAGCTTGGTAATATACTCTCGCAAATACTCGTTCAGCACCGTCGAGACCGTGGATGACGTGTAGCGGTGCATGTAGATCAGCGCATTGAACGATCCCTTGGGGCTTGAAAACAGCCAGTAGATCGGGCGCTTTTTATAACGCTTCACATGATCGTCATAGAACCTTGAGCGGCCAGCGCGGGTGATGAAGTATTCACGCAGCGATTTCACCCCAAGGGACTCCTCCACGAATCGAAGATTCTCCTCAAAGTGCTTGTCACCGAAGGCAACCCGTAGGAACTGGCGAAACCGTGCCACGATGTCGCCCTCGAACCAGTCGCCATCCACGATCGGGAGGACGTTGTCTGCATCAGGTGCGAACGTCGGCGTCGGCACCTTAGCCACATAGTCCTGTACCGTCGCGCCTTTGTGGGCCAGAATCAGTCCCGGTTCATCTAGGCCATAACGGCCAAACATGCAACCGACCGCATAGGAAACGAGATCAGCCGTAGCGTCCTCCAAAATACGAGCATGAGTACGCGACACTGAGGTTTCTGGGCCATAGCGATACGCCGGGTTTCCGACGAGAGAAACGGAAGCCTCTGGAACATCAACTGGCACTACGCTCTCTGCCCCGTACGTGGTCGCAACAAGGAGGTTAATTTCTTCTTCTATATCCCGGAGTCTCCCGACCTCAATTCCGACCGTCTGTCTGTGGTGTAGGAGCAAGGCACGAAGCGCCACTGCGGCATCCGCCAAGGAGGCCAACTCATTCGAAACAAAGTTTGGTGAGGTTTCGCATCGGTTCCAGTCTTGCGACGAGATCTCAATCGCTTGAGCAACCAGATCGGGCACTCGCGTATGTAGTAGGTCAGGACTCAAGGGGAGTTTTCCAATCGCGCCTTCGCCAAAGTCGACAGTCGGTGAGATCGCGGCCAAGAGCGCAGCGCTCACAGACGAGTTAAGAAAGCCAAGTGCGGCGTGCACAATACGAAGGTTGTCATTCTGTGCAATGGCCCCCTTGGACTCGGATATAAAGCCGGTCGGGCTAAAGCGAAAGGAGCACGCGCCGATAGACAAAGTTCCCCATGTCAGGCCGCCGCGGAATAGCCGATCGATATTCTGAGGTCGCGAAAGTAATTTCCCCGAGATGGGGTCTCTATAATTCCTAATCTCTTCGCCGTCCCTGCTCCAGTTGATGACGTACTCGTCATTCCCGTACCAGCGACGGAATGCCCCGCCTTTCTGTGCGGGAAACCACTTCTTTCCGCTCTCCTTCGCTGCTGGTCTTGAAGTCATGCCGCGCGCAGTGTCTGACTCGGAGACCTCCCACCAGAACCTTAGAAACCTGGAGTTGTTGCCGGTCTTGATTCCTTGCTTCGGTGGGATTGTCTGAGATAAAGGTGGAAACCGCACGAATGTATCGCGCATTCCATCGGGCAGCCAGTACGCAAGTGCATGCCTGGGCACCTCCGAGAAACTTGACTGTGCAACCTCGAACCACTGGAAATCGGGCTGAAGAAACAGGCATTCGATCTCCTCGCTCTCGCGCACTTCGGATAGGCTGGTGAAGAGGCGCCTGTAGACTGCTCTCGTCGTTTGATCAGGGTGTCCACGTCGAATCACAAATGCTACCGAACCGAAGTCCGCACCGAATACGCCGCGCCCCAGATGTAGTAGCGACTGGATCGAGCACGACCTGAGTATCGAGCTTCTCAGATCCTCGTACGACGAAAGGAACATCCAAGAGGGTAGGTTGATCATCCCGACGTAACCTTCAGGCAGGAGAAGGTCCAAGGCGCGCTCCATGAACATGGTCATGAGGTCACCTTTTGCGCCCGGGTAGGTCGTCGTCGCGAACTCTGCTAGTTTAGAACACATATTACCATAGCCCATATACGGCGGGTTGGTAATAACGACCGAATATCGAGATGATAGATACTCGGCGTACTCGGTGACTCGTTCTGCGCGATTCAGCATGTCGGCAAGGACGAGGTCCCCGTGACGATCGAATCGGGCAACTCGGTGCCTCAAGTCCCCTGTCAAGTCAGAGAAGTGTCGGATTAACGATCCGAACGTGTCAGCCATCTCGCACGAGTTCCAGAGGCCTGCTTCCGCGGCAGATTCACCAAATGTTGAACTGAGCAGATCGATTTCTGTAGGTGTGAAATGAATCGGCTCCAGCACGCAGATGTTCGAGTTGACCTGCCTACCGAAGAGGGTGTGCTGCTTGGCACGTGCCTTCATCGTGAGTGCAAAGGCCGCCAGTGCCCCTGCGCGTGGGTCGATCTCGGTCCCGTAGAGATTGTGAGTGAGGATCAGCTCGGGAATTTCGTAGGGTGCGTAACCCTCTTCTTCGTAGATCGCGTAGAGCAGGTCGAAGGCGTAGGTGAGCATGTGCCCGGAGCCGCATGCCGGGTCTATGACGGTGAGTTCCTCGGGACTGCTGATTCTGAGGAAGCCGGTCTGCTCGTCGCCCGGTTCAATGTAGTAGTCCATCTGCTCGACGAGACGAGACTCGGGATGGTTGAGCATCCACAGCCGACCGACGGAGTTCTCGACGAGGTAGCGAACGATCCAGTGCGGGGTGAAGAGCTGCGTGGCTGCCGGAATCTCCGCCGCCCCCGCCTTCTTGCCCTTCCTGAACCCGGCGAAAACCTCGTCTTTCCGCTCGGAGATGTAGAACTGGTAGAGCCAGCCGATCACCTCGACATCGCGGCAAACCTCAGTGGTGAGCGCCGCAACAGCCTTGGTGAGGATGGAATCCGCAGCCAGAAGGTTCGAGGGGATGAGAAGTTCGGTGTAGTCGCCCTCGCGCTCGAACATGAACGGCATCGAGCGGTTCCAGTAGCGGCAGTACTCGGCGAGCAGCAGTGTGTAGGCCTCACCCTGGGCATCCGTGCTGGGGCGGGTGCCGTCGAGAAGCCCGATGATCGTGTCGAGGGTTCGCCTGTTGCCGACGACGGCGGGGTCGATGTTGCCGCGCTTGGCGTCGGCGAGTATCTCGGGTTGCCCGGTCTGCTGGCCGTGGGCGGGCGAGACGACCCCGGTTCCGGTGTAGCCGTTGGCATCCATGAAACGAAAGGCGATGATGCGGTTGAACCAGGTGTAGGCGACCCTGTCGACGATCGCTTCCCTGCCTGTGGTTCCGCCGCCGGCAGCTGCGATGTCACGTTCGAGCACGGCCACGGCACACTGGTTCTCGACCCGCTCCGGGGACGCGGGCGCAAGCACGGCGGTCAAACGGGCGCTGACCTGAGTGATGAGTTCATGCCTGGCCCACGTTGCGAAGCTCTTCAGCGGTGCGGTCTCCATGCGTGTTGTCTCCTACAGCGCGATACGCTTGTCGTCGTTGAGGGCCTGGACCAGCGCTGTACGCAGCGCGGCAAGGTAGCGATCGATGTCTTCTTCGGTCTCTAGGACGCTGCGGGCACCGGCGACGGTGATGGTCCTGACCGAGACCGTTTGTTTCTTGATTGGCGCCGGTGCTGGCGTTTCGTCGCTGTTGGTGTTGTCGACGCTGGGGGATGCGGCGAGCTGGTCGAGGATGGCCGGGTAGGTGTGTTCCTCGAAGGTGTTGGCGATCTCCCGGACGACGGCAATCTGATTTTCCTGACCGATCCGATCGAGGATCGCCTTGATCTTCTGGCTCACGCTGCGCCGTGCGTTGTCCGTGGCCTCCAGATAGATCGTGCTTGTCTGTAGCGGCGCCCACCGGGAGTCGATCTTCCGGACTGCACCTTCGCGGTTGGCCACGAGCGCGTC
>ERZ772948.466-NODE-466-length-26381-cov-3.914913_pt1 | contig 26381 bp, 17 predicted proteins | sample MGYA00511945_ERZ772948 | MGnify/ENA primary metagenome ERZ772948 (study PRJEB29015, sample SAMEA2737927) | human oral metagenome | biome: human oral; feature: human-associated habitat; material: dental | place: China | collected 2141 ... | reverse complement strand
GCTCTCAATATCCATCGTCGGCGCGTAGGTGTGCGCGATGCGTGCGATCTTCGTGTTCACGCCATACTCGACGGAAAAGAGCCGGCACCACGTCTCGCCCATGCGCTTGCTGCCGCCATAGCAGCTCAAGAGGTCGAGCGGATCTGCCGCGCCGACGTCCGCCTCGTGAATCTCGCCCGCGCCCTCTTGCATCTTGCCGTAGACGTCGCCGCTGCTGAAAAAGAGACTGCGTCCCCTTCTCCTTTGCCAAACGAAGCAGATGGTATGTGCCGAGCACGTTCGGCTCGGCGACCTCGACGGGCATCGTCTTGTAGTACGCAGGATTCGCGAGGCTTGCAGCATGGATGATGAAGTCGACCGCCCCTTCGATCTGCCACGGTTCTCTGAGATCGTGCTGCACAAGCGAGATATATGGCGCATCCGCGTATTCGCCGAAGCGTGCATGCGCTTTTTCCTCACTTCGCACATGGAGCAGCAGCCGCATCCCCATCGCGTGTTCCTCATTCAGATAGACGAGAAAGAACGCGACGTAGGACGCGAGCATTCCCGTCGCACCCGTGAGCAGTACGGTCTTGCCCCTGAGCTTTTGCCAATCCAGTCCACGCGCGTAGATGTCCTGCATGTCCTCTTCGAGCACCGGGCTATTTAGAAACGTTCTTCTTTCCATCGCCTTCCCCCCAATAATGGAGCTTCTCCACTGGGAAATCGTCGAGATTGTCCTCGCTCGTATCTTTCAGCGGAATTTCGCACGTCGCGCAGAGCGCATGGTGCGCCCCCTTCGTCTTCAGCTGCATACAGCGAAAATCGTAGAGCTTCTTCGAGTTCCAGATCTCTTCCAGCGTATTGTCACAGATGCTGCCGACCAAGGTGTCGCGCGACCAGTCCGTACAACAGACGACGACGTCACCGTTGCTGCGCACCGTCATGTGCGTGAACGGATAGCGGCAGACCTTGCGCTCCTTGTAAAGCGCCTGCTCTAAGTACGCCGCCTGCGCTTCCTCGCCCTTTTCCTCGCTGCCGTAGAGTCGGTCGAGGGCATTTTCCTCAAGCTTCGGCAAAATCCACGGTGTGTCAATCAGCTGCTCGTCGGACACATCCTCGTACATGCGATAAAACTCGTCGTTTTCCTCGCCGTGCGTGTCCATGATCTTCGCACAGATGAAGGGCTTCTTCGCTCCCTTCTCGTCGCGGTACTTCTTCAAGTAGGCAATGTTCTCGCGAATCTCGTGCGGCGTGACGCGCGACTGCGTGATGCGCGCCTGCCCATCCGTGCGCACGGAGTAGATGGAAGCGCGCAGGTAGTCGAGCCCAAGATCGACGAGTTCCTCCGCCACTTCCTTCGTCAGAAGAGACGCATTCGTCGTGATCTCCATCTCGTGACAGACATCGGCTTCCTTGATCTTCTTCACCATGCGGCAGACACCCTTGTGAAGAAGCGGCTCACCCGTCGAGTAGAGCTTGATGAGCTTGATCTTCTTGCCTTGATGGCGGCAGAAGTCCTTCATATCCTGCAGGAGCTTGTCAAAAAGATCATCTGTCATATTGCCGAAGGGACCGCCGTGCTTCGTATATTCCTGTGTGCTCTGCCAGCACATCAGGCACTTGAAGTTGCAGATGTTCGTCGGCTCGATGCACACGCACAGAGGTACCGCGAGCGGCACGACCTCGCGCAGTGTCAGGCGATTCTTCTGATACGCCTCGGAAAAAGGCACAACTTCATTTTCCACGATGATTCCTCCAATATTGCAGCAGACACGCAAGCGCCTGCCGGATTTCTTCTTCCTCAACATCGCGATAGACACTGAGCTCATGCGCTTTGTTCAAAAGCACTGCCGTGATTCTCTCGCTCGTCTGCTTTTTATCCTTGTGAATGGCGGCGATGATGCCCGCAGGCGCGAACCACTCCTCGCGCCAGGGAATGTGCGCGAGGATCTTCATACAGAGCGCCGCGATGCGCGCCGCATACGCTTCTTCGATGAAGCCGCGCTTGACCGATACCGCATTCGCCGTAATCATACCGAGCGCAACGGCAGATCCGTGCGGAATCTCATAGGAGCTGACACTCTCGAAGGCGTGTCCGAAGGTGTGCGCGTAATTGAGCAGAACCCTCTTGCCGCGATCAAACTCGTCCTCCTCGATGAAGCCGCGCTTGAAGTCGAGCGACGTCCTCACATACTGCAGCAGCTTCTCGTAATCGTGCGCAAGAATCGCCTCCATATCGCGCTCCATGCCGTCGATGCCCGCCGCGCCCGCGATGACGTTGAACTTCACGACCTCGCCCAAGCCGCTGCAGTAGTCCCGCGGGCTGAGACTCCGGAAAAACTCGGGATAGATGAAGATCTCGTCGGGCGGATAGAAGGAGCCGAGAAGGTTCTTGAAGCCCTTGTAGTTCAGTGACGACTTGCCGCCGATGCAGCTGTCGCAGGCAGCGAGGAGCGTCGTCGGGAAGAACGTCCAGCGAATGCCGCGATAGAGCGCCGTGGCGACAAAACCCGTGACGTCCTGCGTGATGCCGCCGCCCAAGGACACGAGATGCGAATTGCGCTTAGCGCTCATCTCCGTCATGCGCTCACAGATTGCGAGCATTGCCGCCATATCCTTCTTCTCCTCGACAGCTTCAAGCAGGAAGAATCGCTCCTTCGGCAAATCTGGCAGGCGGTCTTTATAAATCTCGTAAACCGTACGGTCGAGCACAAAAAACGTGTCCTTCGCCGCCGCCAAATCCTGCAGCAGGGACAAATCCCTGCAAAAATCCACGCTGTATTCCTTGAACGCCGACTTGATCTTCATGCCGCCTTCTCCTTTCCCATGTCTCGCTGCAAACGAATCCCCCTCATCTGCTGGGACTCAAGCCTTCCTCCTGCGCATCTCGCCGCGCGATCAGCTCCAGCCAATTCCCCTCGGGATCGCGGCAGAAGCAGCAAAGGTTACCGTTTCCCATATCGTGCACGCGCGTCGCGCATGCGCCGCCATGCGCGGCAATCGCCATGCGAGTCGCTTCCATATCGCGCACGCCGAAGGCGATGTGCAGCCCCGCCTCGATCGGCAAGTTCGTCTTCTTTTCCCGCCCTTCGGGGACGATGACTTCCAGAAGCTCCAGCATATCGCCGACGCCGCTCGCCTTTCCCTGCTCCGTGATGAGCTTCGTGATCCGAACCTTCGCACCCGCCGCCTGGAAGAGGTCGGCAAGCAGCGCGTCCCCCTGCTCGACGTTTTCGCATATCGCGTGCATGTAGAAGACCTCGCGGTAAAACGACGCCATGCGCGCCAAGTCCCTGACGTAGATGCCTGTATGGCGCAGGTTGATCATGCTTTTCCTCCGTCCGGCTCGATGAGCGGGATGTACATATTGCGTGCCAGCTCCTCGCGCGGCAAAAACGGCGCGAGATCTTCCAGCGGGGGACTCGTGAGCCGCCCGTCGGGCAGCCGCTTCGTCGCGGACTTCGGCTCGAACTTCTGCTCTTCCGTCACGAATACTTCCGTGAGCACATAGCCCGGTTCTCTGAGCGCCTGCGCGATCTTTTCGTGCAGCTCCGCGTTGGAAGAAATCTTGATGTAGGGCATCTCGAACGCCTGCGCGATTCGCTCAAACGACGGAAAGCCGAGATCGCCGCTCTCGGGGCCGACGCCGACGAGCGCATTGCCGAAGACGTTCTTCTGCGTCTGACGAATCTGATGATAGCCGTTGTTGTTGATGACGAAGAGTTTGACAGGCAGCCGGTTCGTGACGACGGTCTGCAATTCCTGCAGGTTCATCATGATGCTGCCGTCGCCCTCAAGGCAGACGACGCTCTCGCCGCTCGCGACGGCTGCGCCGACGGCAGCGGGCAGGCCGTAGCCCATCGACGAGATGCCGCAGTTCATGAGGAAGCGGCTGCCCTCCTTGATGAAGTACGACTGGCTGCCGACAACGCTCGCAGATCCGTTGGTGACGACCGTGATGCTGCCCTCGGGCAGCGCGCGGCTCAAAGCATCCATGAAAGCATAGACGTTCGTCTTGCCCGCCGCTTCCTTCTGCTCGGGCCGCACGACGGGGTACTCGCTCTTCCACCTGCGGCACTGCGCGAGCCATGCCCCGTTTTCCTTCGGCTCGTCCTCCTTCGCCGCCGAGAGAAGCGCACGCATGAAGTCCGCCGCATCGGCACACACGGGATAGTCGACGCGGATCGTCGGCTTTTGGAGCTCTGCGGGGTCGATGTCGTTGACGATCGTATATGCCGCGCGCGCCCAAAGACGCACATCGTAGCCGACCTGATAGATGCTCAGTCGGCTGCCGATCGAGAGCAGAAGGTCGCTGTTCTGCACGGCGAAGTTGCCCGCGCGGTCGCCCATCGTGCCGCCCCTGCCGCAGTAGTACGGATGCCCCGTCGCGATGAGATCGATGCTGTCCCAGCATGTGACGACAGGCATTGACAGGCGCTGCGCCAGTTCCTCGACGAGCGGCGCCGCACCCGCGAGGCGGATGCCGTTGCCCGCGTAGAGCACGGGACGCTCGGCGCTTCTGAGCTTTTCCAGCACATGATGCGCAGCCTTCTCGACGTCTGCATATTCCTCCTGCGCATGAGCCTTGAATCCCGGCAGATCGTCGTCGATGAAGCTTCCCTGTATGTCGAGCGGCAAATCGAGCCACGAAGGGCCGGGGCGGCCGCTCTTCGCCAAGTGATACGCTTTTCCGAGCGCAAAGGGAATCTTCTGCGGCTCGGTGATCATCTCCGCATACTTCGTCATATTATCAAGCGCTGACACGATGTCGAACTCCTGTCCGCCCAGCGTGCGAAGCGGCAGACCGCTCGCCCGCACCGTCAGAGAGGATTTCATCTGCCCCGAGAGCACGAGCAGCGGAATCGAATCCTGATAAGCGCCCGCAACGCCGTTCAAGGCATTGATCGCGCCCGGCCCGCTCGTCACGCAGAGCGCCGCCATGCATCCATGTACGCGCGCATAGGCTTCCGCCGCCATCGCCGCCGCCTGCTCATGATGGCAGTATATCGACGTAATCTTCTCGTGGTGTCCGAGAGAATCGTTGAGGTGCATAGCACCGCCGCCAACGACGGTGAATACGTGCGTGATGCCTTTTTTGACTAGAAAATCCGCGATATAGTCTGATACTTTGATCTTCATGAAGCACCTCCGCTACTTCAGCGACGCACCGCCGTCCACGGGCAGCACCGCGCCTGTGATGTAAGAAGCCTCATCCGAGACGAGGAAGAGCGCCGCGCGCGCCACCTCGAGAGCGTCGGCGACGCGCCCCATCGGTATGCCCGAAAAGCGTGAGAAGTCGCGATTCGTATAGATCGGCGTGTCCGTGATGCCGGGAGCGAGGCAGTTCACGCGCACGTCAGGTGCGAAGTTCAGCGCACAGAGCTTCGTGAACTGGATCAGCGCCGCCTTCGACGAAGCATAGAGGTACGTCTTGCTGCCCGCGATATGATAGGGAAGGCCGCCGATCGAAGCCGTGTTCAGGATCGCGCCCTTCGCCCTTTGCAGGAGCGGCAAAAACGCCGCCGTCATATCCATCGCCGCCTTCGCATTCGTGCGAAAGACACGTTCCCATGCCGCATCGTCGATCTCGTCGATCGCCCGCGTCACGAAGATGCCAGCATTGTTGAAGAGAATGTCGAGCCGTCCGAACTCTTCCTGCACAATAGCAAGAAGCCGCGCCACATCGTCGGCATCCGTCACGTCTGCACGGACGAAGCGTACTTGCCCCGCATGTTTCTTCTCAATCTCAGCGGCAAGCGCCTCGCCGCGCTCCGCATCTCTGCCCACGGCGATGACGTGCGCTCCCTCAGAGGCAAAGAGCCGCGCCGACGCATGGCCGATACCCGAGGTCGCGCCCGTAATGAGCGCGATCTTTCCCGCGAGCCGACCCATCACTCGCCGTCCTTTCCCTGCCATTCGTAGCGCGTCTTCGTGATGAAGTCCACCGTCATCTCATCCTTGATGCGGTTCAAGAAATCTCTGACATACGCATTCAAATAATCGGCCTTGCTCTTGGCAAAGCTGTACTCCCTGCTCTCATCAAAGTAGTTGCTCGCTCTCTTGGAATAGCCGTCGAATCCCGCCAAGGAGACAGTCGGAACCTTCATGCGGAGCAGAACTTTGAGGAGCATGATCAGCGAGTTGTCAATGATTTCCGTATCCCTGTCGATCAGGGAACTGTAATTCAGCACATAGGGAAAATCGCCCTCGATCTTCGTCACATTCGATGTCGCCAAAATCGGTTTTCCCTTATTGATACTACGATGCAGGTCGCTCACAAGCTGCGTATAACGCTTTGCCTTCGTGAGGAAGATGCCTGTGACCTCGATATCTTCCGGAGCATAATTCACGGAAATCACGATCGGCTTCTTATCCGCGATAAACCTCTCGACTTTGCTGCGTTCTTTCTCCATGCTGCGTCCTGGCCCTAGGATGAGCAGAGGGCGATTCGAAAGTTTCTCCGTCAAGAGACGAAGCGTTGCCGAATCATCGCACTCAATACTCTGATACTCACGATAAAGTTTCTCGATGTACGCCTCATCATAAAGGAGACTCTTCGACACTTCCAAACTGCCCAAGATATCGCGAATCTGCTTGACCGACAACGTTCGTTTGTTCATCAGGTTCTTTACATAGTTCGGATGGCAATGCATGGAAGAAGCGATATAGAAAAAGAGGTTATAACCCCAGTACTGTTTCTGATAAATGTCCAAGATAACATTATCAATCGCTTCAAGTACCTGGTTGACATCATATCGTGCACCCTGCTTCTTGTTGCGGAACATCATCAAGAGTTCCAGCGGTGCATTGCCCGCGCTCTTTCCCATACCATAGAGCGTGCCGTCCGCCAAGAGGCCGCGCTCCGAGTCGAGCGAGAGAAAGTGTTTCGCATTCGCATAGCCGAGTTGGAAATTGTTGTGCGCGTGGTAACCGACACGAATCTGCGGGTCGAGATTCGCGTCCAGGATGCCGTATATATGGCACAAATGCTCCTCGTCGAGCAGTCCGTAGGTGTCGACCATCGACGTCGCATAGGGCATGACCTCGTTGACAAGCTTCGCATACTCGGCGAGCTTCTCGTCCGTATACGTCGTGACGGAAACCATTTGTGCAAAGACCTTGTAGCCGAGCTTCTTGACCTCGGCGCAGAACTTCAAGGCATCTTCCATCTTAGATTCCTTGAAGATCACGCGGATGCCGTCGAGGAACGTCTCTTCGCACGGCTCCAAACGCTCAATACTGCAGGCGCCGTAATCGATCATGCCGAGAACAAGCGAGTTCCCCTTGGAAACTCCTTCGAACATGCGGCTGACGGAAGCCGTGTCGGGCAAGACCGTACGCCCGCGGTCGAAGCTGCTCTTTTCATCGAGGAAGCCCACCTCAATGAACTCCACGCCCGAACTTACGAGACGCTCAAAGATTTCTACAATCTGATCGTAGCCAAACTCCCAATTGTTTACATAGCCGCCGTCACGCAGCGTACAATCAAGCAGCAGCCGCTCTCCCAAAACAATCCCTCCCATCCTTTCAGTGAAGCAGAGTCCTCAAATCAACGCATCTTTCATCGCGGCATATGTTCGCATACTCCATGTAAATATCACCTTCCCTCATCTAGGCACAGCATGGCATATGGAATGCATTCCTCCGCGAAGATAAAATTCATAGTCATCACGGATTTCCTTTATGGTTTCAGGGATTTCTATATAATCATCCCATTTATGATAGGTACAAATCGCCATGTACGGATGATATTTTTCAATAAGGCGTGCCGCGCCCCGAAGCGCCGGAATCTCAAAGCCTTCGATATCCATCTTGATATAAAGACTCCCCGTCACTTCTCCTACACAATCATCAAGAGTGCGAATGGCGATCTCTATCGTCCCGTTCGGGTCGATGAAGCTCATCGTCTTATTCTGCGTGAACCGTACACTTCCCGGCTGATCAGAAACCCCGCAGCAGAAAGTCTCCGACAGATCGCACAATCCCATGCTCCTCAGATTTTGCTGCAAGGAGCTGTACGTTTGAGGATTCGGCTCAAAAGCATATACTTTTTTCAAACGCTTGCCAAAATTCCGTTGAAAATCAGCAATCGTATCGCCATCATAAGCACCGCAATCCACAAAAGTCACATCGTCTTCCCGGGAGATCAGAGCATCATCCACAAAATAACGCTCGTACGGAAGGTAATCCCATACATCCTGCAAACGAATCGGCGCAAACTCCTCAACCCTCTGCCGAACAAGTTCCTCGATATAGACCAAATTGCAGGAATCCCTTTTGTCATAAATCTGCAGCAGCCGCTCTCGATTCGCCTCGCCCCAACTTCTCGGATTGTGCTCTGTATCAACAAAAAACGGCGTCCGCCAATACGGATAGACAAGAATCTCATTCATCCAGCCTTGCTGACGGATATATTGGGCAATCCGTTCGATATCAAAACTCGTGATGACAATTTTCGCCCGCGGATGCTTCGCGATAAAAGCAGGGGCATACATCTTCTTGTCCGAATCCCATTTTGCCGGGTTTCGATCAACGCAGCCAAGATACTCTCCACCGGAACGAGAAATAAAATCTCTGACATGCTGGTTTCTCTCCGGCACGTCGGCATAGATCACGTACTCCACCATAAGCTTCACCTCAAGTTATCAAAGATGCGCCTGAACCATGCAAAGATCTTCCCTGCGGTCTACGCCGGCAAATGAAGCACGCCTTTAAACACAAATCCTCAGCTGCCATACTGCTTCAAAAGCTCCCGATGCTTCTCCTCGTGCAGGAAGAAAAAGTTCGTCTCCTGCGTCGACTCATCCATCTTCTCGAAAGGAAGCAACCGTTCGCCATCGGACGTATAGCAGTTATACCCCCAGCCTTTGAACATCTCGATGATCTCGTTCGGGTGATAATCGAAACGCGCCGCATGCTTTCTGAGCATCTCTGTATAGACAACAGGCTGCAGCTCACTGAACACACGCGCGCCGCCTGCAAAGACCATCTTCTCCGCGCCCTCGGTATCGCACTTGATGAAATCGAGACGCGCAATACCGTTCGCTTCCACGAAGTGATCGAGCGTATCGACGGGGCAGATGATCTCATCCAGACGTTCCTTGCGCTCACCCTGGCCCTGATCACCTTCTTTGAAATAGTACGTATCGGTAACAGGACGCAGAGATGCCGCCTCGTTCGCCGCAGGTACAAAGAATTTCAGGTCACCGCTCTCGCTGTAGAACCCCATGTGGTACGCCTTGATATGCGCCTCTTCGCCATTCAGTCGAAGATTCTTCTCCAAGCCATGGAAGGTATCTTCCACAGGTTCGAAAGCGTAAATCGTCGAGTCCTCATGCGCCTTCGCCAAGCCAAGACTCACGCGCCCAACATTCGCGCCGATATCGAAGATCGTCGCACCTGCCGGAACGAAGCGGCTCATAAGGGAAATCTCCTCGCCCTCCGTGCCGATCAAAATGGTTTCCGCCCGGCAAATATTCTGTTCCATATCAAAGAAGAGTTCGATGTCCTGTGTCTTGAGTACGATGCCGTCCTCTCTGATCTCGACACTTTTGCAATAAGGATTCTTCTTGATAATCTTCTGCACCTCAAGCAAAGGCACGAGTCGCTCGCGCGCCAATTCCCAATACAGGCGCTTTGACACCTTCCCCGCTTCGTATAAATCATAGAGCTTTTCCAGTTTCATCGTATCCGTCATCCTTCTTTCTTGAAATGCGCACCGACAGTCTCATTCGAAGACATCCTGTGATATTTTCCAAAGCCTCTCGACAATCTGTGGATCATACAGCTCTTTCGTATAATACTCCTCAATAATATCGAATTTTTTTCGGAAAGATAAAGCTTGATCCTTCAGTCAGATTTTTTCATATGCAGGAAGAATCTCTTCTCTCATCAAACGCCATTTCTCAGCCGGCATCACCTGCAGCATCGCCGCTTCCGCACTCAACTCTGCCGTTCCTTCAGGACATCTTCAAGTCTCTTGCAGATCTCTTCATAGTACGGCTCCTCGCCATAATAGTCGCGAACGATATCAAGCAGCCTGTCCAACGACAGATGGATCTGCTCTTCTTTGACCTTTCTGCACCGGGGAATGATCAATCGATCCATGACCCATTTTTTCTCCTGCGAAAGCTGGGCGGTGGGAACATCCACGACCTCTTGCAAGACATCAAAATAGTTCTTAATAAAGACCTCACCAAGATTGGTTCCACCCAACGGGCAGTTTCCCGTTCCTTCATCAAAGAAGTTTCCATGAAGTACGACAAAATCCCCCCTTCGCTTCAATATCTCCATTTGCACATATACCTGAGGAATATGTGTATGATCATACTTCTGTGGGTCCGATATACGAGCATACAGATCGCGACGCATAACAACGGCGGTGATCCATGTCATGAAGAAGCTCACTTGTCTGAGATATTCCAATGGACCATTCCCTTCATATACGCGAAGGGCATCTTCTCCTTGTCCCAGATAAAACAACGCCGCTCCGCGATGCTGTACGAGCTTCGTGAGCAGGATGAGCAAAGCGCCGTCGACAAAATAATCGTCATCACCCGCGACGAGCACATATTCGCCTCGACTCTCCCGCATAGCAGTATGAATATTCGCTTCCGTGCCAATATTTTTCTCGTTGCAGCGGTAGCGCAGATTCCTGTACGTCTTTTGCATCTCTTGGACAAATGCCCGCGTATCATCCGTCGAAGCATTGTCTGAAACAAGAATTTCCACGAGTTCGTCGTTACCAAGCTGCTGCAGCACGCATCGAAGCGACCTTTTCAAATACCGACTGCGATTATAGGTGATGAAAGCGTATGTCAGCAGGGGCGGCGTTTTTTCCCTTTCCGATAGCAGCTTTCTCAGTGCCTTGTCACCTGTGACGGGCAGCCACTTCCCCGCTCGCGGTGAAAATGCCTTGACGATGTGCGCGGGGCTTCCCTCAGCAATGCAGTAAGGGGGAATATCCTGCTGCACACGGCTTCCCGCACGCACAATGCTGCCGCGGCCTATGCGCACGCCCCCCCTGATGAGAACGTTCTCCTCGATGCGTACGCCTCGCTCGACATGAATGCCGCCTTTCTCCGTGAGGATCTCACGATCAGCAGTGGATATTCCGACACCGCTTTCATCGAGGACGTAATCTTTGATATGTACATTCTCCGCCACACTTACAGCATTTTCCAATTCGATGCAATTTACCGCCGCAAGCGTGCTGCCGATGCCGATCTCACAATAATCGCCGACGATGATGCGCGGCTTTCCTGCGAAGTTGGGCCGGACGAGTCGGCAGAGCGCCGTCTTGCAGATGTGCGTCTCTCTGCCGACAGCGATTCCTTCTGGAAAAGAAAATTCCTGCCATGAAGGAATTGTGCTCCCTTCGCCGCACGCATAAAGCGTGCTGCTTTCCTTCGACTCCGTACCGTCGAGATATGTATGGTAACTGGTGAAAAACTTTTTCTGATCAACTTCGGATGCATCAAAGGAAATATTTTTCACCTGATAGGCGCACCAAATGTTCTCAGGCAAGGGAACGACAATCCTGTACCCTTCTTCCTCGAATGCTCGACAATATGCCAGCACGGCATAATACTGCTTTTCATAAGATTCATCCCAAGGAATATCCCATTGTGTCGCAAAGAAGGACGGCAGGATATAGCGGGCATCGGCCGCTGCTTGCACTGCCGTGCCGAAGCGCATCTCGGAAAAATCTTCTTCTGTCGGCACATAGACGGCGCCGCATTTATAGGGAGAATCCATAAGATTACCACTCACGGGGAGCGAAACACTGCCAAGGAAACCGACCATGCCAATGCTCTCATCTTGGAAAATCTTCAGCAGCTCTTCGATCGCCTGCACATGGACGAGGAAAAGGTCGTCATTGATATAGATTTTAACCTTGGCATCAGTGTCCGCCAAGACTTCGTTGACCTGTGCCGCATAGGGCTTTTGAGCATCGATTGTAAATACTTCCACTTCGTAGCCGTCGGGCCACTTCACATTCTTGAGAGCCTCGAGGCAAACTTCGTGTTGCCCCGTATGGCTGTCCCGAAGGAGCACCGCGATCTTCTTTTCACTCGGCAGGCGACGCTCATGTACCGCCCCGTCTGCACCTGCACGGCTCTGCAGCAAACGGCGAATCTCATCCACCGCCATGACCTTATACATCTCAGGCACATGCCATTTTTTCAGGAACAAGGCTGCATTTCGTTCAATCAATGCATTGGAACGCCGAGCTTTTTCCGCCGCCTCTTGGTCACCATATCCTTTCGAGAAGCTTGCATGCCCGAAATGATGAATAAATGTGTCATGGCAGAGGAGAAGATCCCATCCCTGCTGCAAGATGCGCAGAGAGTAGTCGTCATCCTCGAAGTTGCCGGGGCTGAACTGTTCATCAAGAAACCCCACCTTGTCGAACACTTCCCGCTTGAAGAGATAGCAAAATCCCACAAGTGTCGTCTTCTTCTCCCAAGATGCAGGGTTCGATTTGTTGTAGTCCGCGGCAAATGCCTGCATTTCCTCCATGCCCCGGTAAGAAACCTCAATCTGCTGATTATTGGAGCAGCAATTCGTGACACAGCTCACAGCGCCGACCGCAGGATCACTGTAAAGCGCACGGCGCAGATTCGACAGCCAGTCCTTCGTGACGACGGTGTCGCTATTGAGGAGCAGGAGCTCCGTTCCTTCCGCAATTTTCAAGCCTTGATTGCAGCCCCTGGGGAAGCCCTGATTCTCCTCGTTATAGATGCATCGAAGATCCCCCTGCTCTTTGAGCCACTCGGCCGATCCGTCCTTTGAGGCATTTTCGACGACGATGATCTCATACGTTCCGCCTTCCGTATACTCGCGTATACTCGCGATGCAAAGCTGCAGCATCTCCAACGTATTGTAGCTCAGAATAATGATGCTCGTCTTATGACACATGTTTTCTCCTCCCCGCCAAATCTTCTTCCAAACACATGCCGATGCCTAAGGTACATTCCTGCAGATCTGCAGCGATTTCCCTCAAGGCCGTCGTTCGCTCTGCATCTGTTTCTTGTTCCAAAAGCACACCCTGCCTGCAAGGCTGTTGCAGCGGCAGCACATAACTCCACGTAAAACAGGCCTTTTATCTCTGCAGGATACGTCTGAGATTTGCCACAACTTGCGGATAGAACGATTCGCTGCCATAATACTCTCGAACGATATCAAAAAGTCCATCCAAGGAAATCTGCAGCTGCTGCGCCTTGATTCTTTCACATTGAAAATATATGCATTCTTCCATCAGCCTCTTTTTTTCTTCTGACAGAACCGTCGGCGGAATCTCCCCCGCTGTTTTGAGCAGATCAAAATAATTCTTGATGAACACTTCGACAAAGTTGAACCCCGACGTCGTATGCTCGCCCGACCCCAAACGCATGAAAGGCGCCGCAATGACAGCGAAGTCCGGCTCCTGCTTCAGCATCTCCATTTGCAAGTATACCTGAGGGATGCGCGTGGCATCATACTTCTGCGGCTCTTTGATCCGCGCATAAATGTCTCGCCGCATGATGGTGCTCGTAATCCACGTCATATGATAGCCAACCATATGAACGTACTCCGTGATTCCGCTTCCTGGATGCACGCGATACGGCTCATGCGCCCTTCTCAGATGAAAGATCGCTCTCCCTCGGTGTTGGAGAAGCCTTCCGAGCACGGCAAGCAAAGACCCATCGGTGAAATAATCGTCATCTCCTGCAACAAGCACATACTCGCCGCGGCTCTTTCCGATAGCCACGTGAATATTTGCTTCCGCACCGACATTCATTTCGTTGCGATGGTAACGCAGATTCCTGTACGTCTTTTGCATCTCTTCGACAAAATCTTTCGTATCATCTGTCGATGCATTGTCCGAAACAAGGATTTCCGCCAGATCATCGTTGCCCAACTGTCGTAAAATACAGTCCAGAGATTTCCGCAAGTATTCACAGCGGTTGTACGTAATAATGGAAAACGTCAGAAGCGGCGCTGCTACCTTACGTTCTGCGAGCAGTCGTGCCAATACCTGTTCATTCGCCAAAGGAAGCCATTTCCGTTCTTTCAAAGAAAATGCTTTGACGACGCGTGCAGGGCTCCCCGCTGCTATGCAATAAGCAGGGATATTCCCACACACGGTGCTGCCCGCCCGTATGAAACTGCCACGTCCGATCTGCACGGCGCCCTCTATCCGAACCCCTTCCTCGATCCGCACGCCGCTTTCAATCTGAATGCCGCCTCCCTCGCTCGAATCCATCTGCGCTTCGAGGGAAAGACCAATCACCGTCTCATCGTAAGCATAGTCCTTGATGTGGACATTCTCCGCCACCGTCACATTGTTTTCCAACCGGATGCCATAGAGCGCCGTAATCGTGCTGCCGGCACTAATTGTACAATGATCACCAATAAGGAGCTTGGGCCGCCCGGTGAAATTCGACAGGGCAAGGCCGCAGCTCGCTGTCCGATGCACATGTGTATCGCGTCCGATAACAATGCCCTCAGGATGGGAAAAATCTCGCCAAGATGGAAGCGTCGTTCTCTCGCCGCACGCATACAAAACAGCCTGCGTCCCCTCCGTCTCCGCACGATCCAGATAAGGATGATATCTTGCAAAAAACTTCACGTGATCGGCTTCTTCGGCATCGAAGGAGATATCTCGTGACTGATAGGCGCACCAAGCCTCCTTTGCCAAGGACGTCACGATCCGACTTCCGATTTCCTCAAAGCTTCGGCACTGTGCCAGCAAGGCATAATATTGTGTTTCATACTCTTCATCCCACGGCAAATCCATCTGCGTCGCAAAGAATGATGGCAGAACGAAGCGGACATCCGCTGTCTCTTCTTCCGAAACTTCTCCGAATCGCATCTCGGATAGTTCTCGTCCCGTCGGCACATAGACAACGCCCCGCTTGTAGTCCGATTCCAGCACATTGCCATCGCGAGGCAGGGACTGACTTCCCAGCACTCCGACCATACCGATGGAGACATCCTTGAAAACTGTCAGCAATTCCTCGATCAACTGCGATCGGACAAGACGCACATCATCGTTGATATAGATCTTGTACTTGGCATCCGAAAGCGTCAACGCTTTGTTCGCCTGCGCAGCATACGGACTTTCCGCTGCCAGCGTGAAAAGTTCCGCCTCATATCCTGCGGGCAGATGAAGCGCCTGCAGCGATTCCAAGCAAGCGCTATAGCACACTTCATCCGACTTGCGCACAAAGAACGCAAGCTTCTTTTCCCTCATATGGTCTGCCCCCAAAATTACATTTCACTGCCGGTGATTTGCACGATTCCATTTAACGTCGCAAGAACATCTTCATAGTACGGCTCATCCTTATAATACGTCTCAACAATATCAAAAAATCCGTCGAGGGAGACATCTATGTGCTCTCCCCTTATTCTAGCGAGCCACGGATACACATGGTTCTCCATCAAGCGCTTTTTTTCCGCAGACAGCAATTCCTGCGGGATTTTTGCCTCAAACTGCAGCATATCAAGGTAATGCTTGATGAACACCTCGGCGAAGTTCACGCCGGCCGGCGCTCGATCCCCCGACGCTTTAAGGATGAAGGTTCCATACAATACAACAAACTTCGGATTTCGCTTCAATATCTCTATTTGCAGATATACCTGCGGTATATGCGTATCATCGTATTTTTGCGGATTCTCTATGAGATCGTACAATGTGCGCTGCAGGACGATACCGCTGATCCACGTCACGAAGAAGCCCACACTTGCGATATATTCCGCACAGCCCGAACCTCGCTGCACATCGTAGGAATCGAAGTTGTTTCCCAAAAAGAAGAGCGCTGATCCCCTATATCGAACAATGTTGCTGAGCAGGAAAAGCAGTGCGCCGTCGGCAAAGTAATCATCATCGCCCGCAACGAGTACATACTCGCCCCTGCTTTCTTGAATCGCCCGATGGATGTTCCCCTCCGCACCGATATTCTCCTCGTTGCAGTGATAGCGCAAATTTTTGTACGTTTTCTGCATCTTTTGGACAAACGCCTTTGTGTCATCCGTCGAGACATTGTCCGAAACGAGGACTTCCGCCAGCTCATCGTTGCCAAGCTGCTGCAGAACACATCGCAGGGACTTCTTCAAATATTCACTGCGGTTATAGGTAATGAAGGCAACGGTAAGAAGCGGCGGCGTCTTTTCCCGTTCTGCGCGTACCCTTTCCAGAGCCTTTTCCCCCGCTGTAGGCAGCCACTTCCCAGCCTTCGGAAAAAAGGCTGCGACAACGCGCGCAGGGCTTCCTTCGGCGATACAATAGGCAGGAATGTCCGCTTCTACCGTGCTTCCCGCTCGCACGATGCTGCCGCGACCGATGTGCACAGCGCCCCTGATCAACACGTTCTCTTCGATGCGCACACCGCGCTCGATCCGGATGCCGCTCTCTGCCGCGATGATTGCACGATCTTTGAATGAAAGTCCTATGTCGCTGTCATCATACATATAATCCTTAATATGGACATTCTCCGCTACACGCACAGTGTTTTCCAGCACGATGCGGTTCACCGCCGCAAGGGTGCTGCAAGCTCCAATCTCACAACGATCGCCAACGATGATGCGGGGCTTTCCCACGAAATTGGGCATGACAAGGCGGCACAGAGCCGTCTTGTGGATGTGCGTCTCCCTGCCGACGGCGATCCCCTCGGGATAGGAAAATTCCTTCCATGAAGGAATCTCGCTCCCCTTGCCGCACGCATAGAGTGTGCTGATTCCCTTCGGCTCCGTGCCGTCGATATAGGAATGATACCTCGTAAAAAACTTTTTCCGCTCAACTTCGGAGCCATCGAAGGAGATGTCCTTTACTTGATAGGCGCACCAGATATTCTTAGGCAGGGGAACGACAATCCTGCGCCCCTCTTCCTCAAAGGCGCGGCAATGTGCCAGCACAGCGTAATACTGCTTTTCATAAGATTCATCCCAAGAGATGTCCCATTGTGTCGCAAAGAAGGACGGCAGAATGCAGCGAACGTCTGCGGCCTTTCCCGTTGCATCTCCAAAGCGCTGCTCGGAGAAGCCATCTTCCGTCGGCACATAGAAAGCGCCGCGTTTATAGACAGAAGACAGCACATTGCCGTCCACAGGTAAGGACTGACTGCCCCATGCTCCAACCATACCGACGGCAGCGTTCTTGAAGATTGCCAGCAATTCTCCAAAGAACCGGGGCTGAACAAGACATATATCATCATTGATATAGATCTTGTATTTGGCATCGGAAAGAGCCAATGCTTTGTTCACCTGCACAGCATACGGCTTTTCCGCCGCCAACGTAAAAAGTTCCGCCTCATATCCTGCAGGCAGATGAAGCGCCTGCAACGATTCCAAACAGGTGCGGTAAAGTACCTCATCCGACTTACGTACGAAAAATGCAACTTTCTTTTCCTTTTTCATACCATGCCCTTCCTGCAAACATCCGTCCCCGTGATTTACCAAAGCTTCCAAGGCGCTTTGCCGCTTTGCCACAAGCGCTCAAGCAAAATCTTTTCACGCAGCGTATCCATGCACTGCCAGAAGCCGCTGTGCAGGTAGCACTTGAGCTCACTTTTCTTCGCCAACTCCTCCAACGGCGTCTGCTCGAACACTGTCGAATCATCCTCGATCAATTCGAAAACGGAAGGCTCCAGCACCATGTAGCCTGCGTTGATCGGCGCGCTGTCCTCCATCGCCTTCTCACGAAAGGCATGCACGGAATTATCAAAGCCGATGTCCAAGACACCCTTCTGCTGCTTCTGCATGATCGCTGTCAGTGTCGCCGCCTTGCCGTGCACCTTGTGAAAGCGCACAAGTTCACCGATATCGACATCCGCCACGCCGTCACCGTACGTCATCATGAACGTCTCATTCCCCACATACTTGCGAATGCGGCGGATGCGCCCACCCGTCAAGGTATCGAGTCCCGTATCGACGATCGTGACCTTCCACGGCTCCGTATGCTGGTTGTGCACGATCATGCGGTTTTCCTGCGTGAAGTCGAACGTGATGTCGGACGTATGCAGAAAGTAGTCAGCGAACCATTCCTTGATCATATGCTGTTTGTAGCCCGCGCATATAATGAAATCGTTGAAGCCAAAATGGCTGTATCCCTTCATGATGTGCCAAAGGATCGGCATGCCGCCGATCTCCACCATGGGCTTGGGTCGTCTTTCCGACTCCTCGGTGATTCGCGTACCGAATCCGCCTGCCAGAAGCACTGTTTTCAAATCTTCATCTCCTTTTATTGTCAACACCGTCGATGCAGCTCTCTTCCACCGCCGGCTCATAACAGGGCAATCCGCTATTCCCTCAGGATTTCCTTGAGAATCTCGACAAGCTGCGCATAGTATGGTTCGTTTCCGTAATATTCTTCGACAATATCGAAGATTCCATCGAGCGACAAGCCGATATGCTCCTCCTTGATCCTTTTGCACCATGGAAGAATCGATCGCTCCAAAACGTGCTTCTTTTCTGCCGAAAGTTGTGCTGCGGGGATGTCCACCGCCCCTGTCAATATATCGAAGTAATTCTTGATGAAAACCTCGGCGAAATTGTAACCTTTCGGTGTATGATCGCCGCCACCTTCCGCAAAAAAAGCCCCACAAAACACGGCAAAATCCGGATTTTGCTTCAACATTTCCATTTGCAGATATACTTGAGGGATACGCGAATCATCATACTTATGGGGTTCAGGGATATGGTCATAAAGCTCGCGCCGCATGACGATGCAGGTAATCCAGCCCATGAAGTAGCTCACCATGCGAATATACTGCAGACATCCTGTTCCCGTATATACGCAGCGCGGAATCGTTGCATGATGACCCAAGCAAAAGAGAGCAGCCCCTCGATATCGGATGATGTTGCTAAGCAGTACATGAAGAGCGCCGTCAACAAAGTAATCATCATCACCCGCAACGAGCACATACTCGCCTTTGCTCGCTTTGATAGCTCGATGAATGTTTCCTTCCGCGCCGACGTTCTTCTCGTTGCAATGGTAGCGCAAATTCCTATATTTTTTCTGCATTTTTTCAACAAATACCCGCGTATCGTCCGTAGAAGCATTATCCGAGACGAAAACTTCCGCCAGTTCATCATTGCCAATCTGCTGTAATACAGCTGGCAGGGACTTCTTCAAATATTTACTGCGATTGTAGGTGATGAAGGCAACGGTGAGAAGCGGCGGCGTCTTTTCTCTTTCTGCGAGCAGCTTCTTCAGCATCTTCGGCCCCGCTGCCGGCAGCCACTTGCCTGCTTTCGGCGAAAAAGCGAAAGTGACTCGCGCGGGACTCCCTTCGGCGATGCAGTAAGCAGGGATATCCTGCTGCACACAGCTTCCCGCGCGCACGACGCTGCCGCGCCCGATGCGCACAGCGCCCTTGATCAACACGTTCTCCTCAATGCGCACGCCACGCTCAATATGGACGCCTCTCTCTTTTGCGATGATCTCGCAGTCTTTGAGCGATAGTCCGATGCCGCTGTCATCGTACGCAAAATCCTTGATATGGACATTCTCCGCCACGCTCACAGCGTTTTCAATCTCGATGCACTGCGCCGCCGTGAGCGTACTGCGATCTCCGATCTCACAACAATCACCGATGATGATGCGCGGCTTTCCCGCGAAGTTGGACATGGCAAGACGGCACAAAGCCGTCTTGTGGATATGCGTCTCCTTGCCCACGGCGATTCCTTCAGGATGGGAGAAATCCTGCCAGGAGCAGACCTCGCTTCCTTCGCCACATGCATAGAGCATGCTGATTTCCTTCGGCTCTGTGCCGTCGAGGTATGCATGGTATTTTCCCAAAAAAATTTTCCGATCGACTTCATCAGCATCAAAGGACATGCTTTTCATCTGGCAGGCACACCAGATGTTCTCGGGCAAGGGAACGACGACGCGCACACCGGCGTCCTCCATCGCACGGCAATGATCCAGCACGGCGTAATATTGCTTTTCGTAAACTTCGTCCCAAGGAACGTCCCGCTGCGTCGCAAAGAAAGACGGCAGGAGGCCGCGAACGTCCGCAGCTTCTCCCGTCGCATCTCCAAAACGCAGTGCAGAGAAGTCGTCTTCCGACGGTATATAGACGGTGCCACGCTTATACGGTGAATCCATGAGATTGCCGCTCACGGGCAATGATTGACTGCCGAGGATTCCAACCATGCCGACGCTTTCATCTTGAAAAATCGTCAGCATCTCCTCAATCACTTGTGGATGAACGACGCACATCTCGTCATTGATGTAGACTTTGTACTTGGCATCCGTTTCCATCAAAATTTCGTTGATCTGCGCCGCATATGGCTTTGCCGCATCCAGCGTGAACGCCTGCACATCATATCCTTGCGGCCACTTCACACTTTTCAGGGCTTCCATGCAAACTTCATAGCGCCCCGCGTGACTTTTGCGGATGATTACGGCGATCTTTTTTTCTTTTGAGGGACGGTGCTCATAAACCGATTCCCCTGCACCTTCTTGATTCTGCAGGCAGCGGCGAAGTTCTTCCACATCCATAACCTTATACATCTCAGATACATGCCACTTTTTTAAAAACAAAGCTGCATTCCGTTCATTCAAAGCTTGAAAGCGTTTGGCTTTTTCCTCCTCAGCTTGATCGTCATATCCTTTGGAAAAACTCGCATGACCAAAATGATGGATGAAAGTATCGCGGCAGACGAGCAAATCATAGCCCTGCTGCAAGATACGCAGAGAGTAATCATCATCCTCGAAGTTACCGGGGCTAAACTGTTCATCGAGGAAGCCTATCTTATGGAAAATTTCTCTCTTGAAGAGATAGCAGAAGCCCACAAGCGTTGTTTTTTTCTCCCAAAGCATGGGATTCGACTTATTGTAATCTGCGGCAAACGCCTGCATATCCTCTATGCTTTTATAGCTTGTCTCAATCTGTTGGCCGTTGGAGCAGCAGTTCGTAACGCAGCTCACAGCGCCGACCTTGGGGCTGCTGTAAAGGGCGCAGCGCAAATTCTTCAACCAATTTTTCGTGACGACGGTATCGCTGTTAAGAAGCAGCAGATCCGTCCCCGTCGCAATCTCAAGCCCCTGATTGCACCCCTTGGGGAAACCCTGATTCTCCTTGTTGTAAACGCCTTTGATATCATCCTGTTCCTTGAGCCACTCGGCCGATCCGTCCTTCGAGCCATTCTCGACGACAACGATTTCGTACGTTCCTTCCTCGGTATATTCGCGTATGCTTTTGATGCAGAGCTGCAGAAGGTCCAATGTGTTGTAACTCAGAATAATAATGCTCGTCTTATGACTCATTTTTTCTCTCCTAAACAAATCTGTCACTGATTCCATGCCGTCATCAGATGAATGTTTCCTTCTGGGCTGACATTCTTCTCGTAAGGCAGCTTCCGTTTCCGGTCCTTGCCGTATGCCAAACAGCAAAGCTGTCTTGTCTGCCGAATGCTACGCTTTCAGATAATTTTCAAACACCCTTTGCCAGCCCCGCTCCTGCACATCAAAGTCAGCGATGCAATAGCAGGATCGTATAGCCTTGCGACTGCAGTTCCTTCATTGAAGCCGTCAATTCCGCATCCTCGTCATCCTCTTTCATGTCTTCGCTAAATGTATCGACAAAGCGCCACACATCCTTCAGTTTCGACAGTACGGACAGAATTTTTTCCTCGAGCCAGTTCCACCACTTGATTTTCTGCAGCTTGTCAATGATTTCTTTTAGAAATCGATGCTTGATGCCGCGCGCCAGCTTCCTTTCGTCTTCTCCTCGTCCTCGAAGATATTTTGCTCCGCAAGAGCAAACTCCGTCATACTGAGTCTTTTTATCATTTTTGGTTCACCGCATCTTTCTTTTCTGCGTCCGCTTGACCTCCTGCATCTCCCGCTTCCTGTAATATCTCCTTCATCTTCGCCACGACTTCTTCGTAGTAAGGCTCCTCACCGTAATACTCATGCATGATGTCAAAAATTCCATCCAAAGGCAAATCGTAATGATATTTCGTAATCTTCTGCAGACGATCATAAATCATATCTTCTGCCAGCCGCTTCTTCTCCTGCGACAGAAGATATGCCGGTATACCCGCCGACATCAATATATCGAGATAATTCTTAATAAACACCTCGCCGAAGTTGAATCCTGATGTCATGCGCTCTCCCGAGCCTTCCGCTAGAACACGTCCATAGAGTACAGCAAACTCAGGATTCTGTTTCAGCATCTCCAGCTGCAGATAGACCTGCGGTATGCGTGTATCATCATCTTTCTGCGGTTCTTCGACAGAAAGATAGATGTCGCGCCGCATAATGATGCCGCTGATCCATGTCATCAAGAAGCCTACATACGAGATATATTCCAATATTCCCGTGCCTCGCCGTACCCAGCGTGGCACGGCCTCCTTTTTCAAGCAAAACAGCGCGACGCCACGGTGCTTGACGATGGCGGAAAGCACAGAACGCAGGACGCCATCGAGGATGTAGTCATCGTCACCCGCTACAATCACATATTCACCACGGCTCGCCCGCATGGCGCAATGAATGTTTCCCTCTGCACCAACATTCGTCTCGTTGCAGTGATAGCGCAGGTTCTTGAACCTTTTTTGTTGTTCCGCTACAAGGCTTCGCGTCTCATCCGTCGAGGCGTTGTCCGAGACGAGAACCTCGACAAGCGGATCATTTCCGACCTGCTGCAGCACACTCCTGAGCGACTTCCTCAGATACCGGCTGCGATTATATGTAATGAAAGCATAGGTAAGGAGCGGATTCGTCTTCTCCCGCTCTTCCAAGAGGCCCGTGAGCACCTCTTCATCGGGTGTCGCAAGCCATTTCCCCGCGCGCGATGAAAAGGCCTTGACGATACGCGCGGGATTGCCCTCGGCGATGCAGTAGGCGGGAACGTCGCTCTTCACGACGCTTCCGGCACGGACGCGTGCGCCGCAGCCGATCTGCACAGCGCCCTCGATGACGACGTTCGCTCCGATCTCTGCCGCACAGCCAATCCGGATGCCGCGTACATGTCCGAGAAGCTCGCGATCCTCGGCGGCAAGGCCAAGATCCTCTTCTGCGCGAATGTAGTCCTTAATCTGAACGTTCGCACCCACAGTCACAAGGTTTTCAAGAACGATGCGATTGTGTGCCGTCAGAGTGCTGTAAGCGTCAATCGCACAGTCGTCGCCGACAGAGATGCGCGGCTCGCCCACGAAGTTGTCCGAGAGCAGCCGGCAAAGCGCCGTCTCATGTATCCTCGTCCGAGCGCCGACGGCGATTCCCTCAGGATGAGAAAAACTCTGCCAGCCTTCGACGTGTGCATCCTTGCCGCACGCATAGAGAGCCAATCGCGCCCCAGATGACAGCACATCATCCAGTCTGGAATGATAGGCTGCAAAGTAGCGCCGACGATCTCCCTCGGCAGAGTCAAACGATATATTTTCCATCTGATAGGCGCACCAAATCTCGCGCGGCAGCGGCACGACCATCTTCTGTCCGCCCTCCTCCATAGCACGGCAATGCGCAAGGACGGCATAATACTGCTTCTCATAGTCTTCATTCCAAGGAATATCAACCTGCGTCGCAAAAAAGGACGGGCAGAGGAATCGCACGCCCGTCGTGAATTCGTGAGTGGCTGCCTTGCCGAAGCGGATTTCCTCAAGGCTTCCCTTCATCGGCATATGGACACTGCCCCATACATCGGGCGCCTCCAAGAAGTTGCCACTCACGGGCAGCGAGCGACTGCCCATGAAGCCGACCATGCTAATATTTTCCTTGCGGAAGATTTCCAGCATCTGCTCAATTGCCAACGGCGAGACAAGGCAGATCTCATCATTGATGAAAATCTTAATCTTCGCATCCGTTTGGGAAAGTATCTCGTTCACCTGTGCCGCATAGGGCTTGTTCGCAGCCAACGAGAAGATTTCCAACGCATATCCTGCGGGCAGCCTTGATGCGCGTAAAGACTCCACGCAGAGGCCGTAACGCTTCTCCTGCGTCTTACGCACAAGGACGGCAATCTTCTGCGCCACAAGCCCTGCGCCAGAACTTCCCTCTTCTTTCTCCACCACCTGCTGTCGCAGGTAAGGCAACAGTTCCTCGGGAGCCATCTTCCAGCAATCCCTCGACACATGCCACTTTTCTTCAAAGAGTTTTCCGTTTCTCTCCAAAAGGGAATTGTAACGCTGAGCTATTTCATCGGCGTCCTGCGTACTGAGATTCTTCTTGAATGATGCCTTCCCGAAATGATGGATGAACGTATCCCGGCAAAGAAGCAGATCGTATCCCGCCTGCAGGATACGCAGCGAGTAGTCGTCATCTTCGTAATTGCCCGGACTAAACCGATCATCAAGAAATCCAACCTTTTCAAGCACCTCGCGCTTGAAAAGATAGCAAAAGCCAATCAGCGTCGTTCTCTTCTCCCAAAGTTCAGGATTAGACTTATTGTAATCTGCAGCAAAATCCTGCATGTCCTCAAGGTTTTCATAGTGCGTAGCAATCATTTGATTGTGCGGGCAGCAGTTTGCCACGCAGCTCACGGCGCCAACCTTCGGACTGCTGTAGAGAGCGCATCGGAGATTCTTGAGCCAGCTCTTTGTGACAACGGTATCACTGTTCAAAAGCAGAAGCTCCGTTCCCGTCGCAATCTCCAAGCCTTGATTGCAGCCCTTGGGAAACCCTAGATTCTCTTCGTTATAGATACAACGAAGATCCTTCTGCTCCTTCAACCACTCAGCAGAGCCATCCTCCGATGCATTATCGACGACGATGATCTCATACGTCCCCGCCTCCGTGTACTCATGGATGCTCGCGATGCAAAGCTGCAGCAGTTCCAACGTATTGCAGCTCAAGATGATGATGCTCGTCTTACGGTGCATGTCTTCCTCCCCAACGCTTTTTCTCATCATATCATAAACACGCGATAAAAACCAATTTTTTCTAGGAAATACCGCGCTTCTTCCTGCGATAGCCGAGCCACAGCACGAAGAGCCAAACGGGCAGGACGAGGACGGCGAACTGCATGTCGGGAATCTGCGTCATGAGGGCGTACATCATGACGAGAAACGCTAGGCAGATATAGTTGACAACGGGAAAGAAGGGTGCACGGAATTTCGCCCTACGGTCTTCCCGCGCATAGAGCCGACGGAATTTCAAATGCGTGATGACGATCGTGCCCCAACTGATGATGACGGATGCCATGGCGATGGAGAGAAAGAGCATGAATACCTGCCCGGGGAACAGGTAGTTGAGGAGTACGGCGAGAAGCGTCACGCCCGAGGAGATGAGGATGCCGACGACGGGCACGCCCTGACGCGACAGACTCGCGAGAATTTTCGGCGCATCGCCGCCTGCAGCGAGTCCGTAAAGCATGCGCGAGTTGCTGTAGATCGCCGAGTTGTAGACGGAGACGGCAGCGGTCAGGACGACGAAGTTCAGGATGTGCGCGGCGGCAGGGATGCCGACGTTCGAGAAGATCTGCACGAAGGGGCTTGCCTCCATGCCGACCTCGTCCCACGGCCAAAGCGCCATGAGCACCGCCATCGCGCCGACGTAAAAGATGAGAATGCGCCAGATGACCTGATTGATGGCGCGCGGAATCGAACGATCCGGGTCGGCGGCTTCTCCCGCCGTGATGCCGATCAGCTCGATGCCGCCGAAAGAAAACATGACGACAGTGATCGAGAGCATCATGCCCCATACGCCGTTCGGGAAGAAGCCGTCATGCACCCAGAGATTGGCGAAGTTCATCGGGAACGTCTCAGGGCGTGAAAAGACGAGGTAGAGTCCCAGGACGATCATCGAGACGATGGCGGCGACCTTGACGATGGCAAGCCAAAATTCCATCTCGCCATAAGCCTTGACAGCCGCGAGGTTCAGCGCCGTGATGATGACGAGAGTGACGAGCGCCGAGAGCCACTGCGGCAGGTCGGGCAGCCAGTAGTTCATGTAGATGCCGATGACGGAAAGTTCCGCCATGCTGACGATGACGTAGTTGAACCAGTAGTTCCAGCCCGAGAGGAAGCCCGGAAAAGCACCCCAATACTTCGCGGCGTAGTGACTGAAAGAGCCGGACACCGGCTCTTCAACCGCCATCTCGCCGAGCATGCGCATGATGAGAAAGATGACGACGCCGCCCGTCAGATAGGCGAGCATGACGGAAGGTCCCGCAAGCTTGATGGTCGACGCCGAGCCGTAGAAAAGCCCCGTGCCGATGGCGCCGCCGAGCGCAATCATCTGCAAATGGCGATTCTGCAGACCGCGCCGCATTTCTTTTTGTTTCTGCATGGTATCATATCACCTCAAAAAACTACACGCACAAACGTCCGCTTCGTGGACAAACGTGCGCCACTCTCAATGAAAGTTGCCCAATCCGTCTGCGCCTTCGAGCTTGACGTCTCGGACTTTCATAGAAAACTACACGCACAAACGTCCACTTTGTGGACATTGTGCGCCGCCCTTAATGAAA
>ERZ772948.464-NODE-464-length-26420-cov-3.746217_pt1 | contig 26420 bp, 27 predicted proteins | sample MGYA00511945_ERZ772948 | MGnify/ENA primary metagenome ERZ772948 (study PRJEB29015, sample SAMEA2737927) | human oral metagenome | biome: human oral; feature: human-associated habitat; material: dental | place: China | collected 2141 ... | reverse complement strand
AGCCGATCGCGAGCGGCGCGGTGCGGCGCTTGTGGCACAGCAGGCGAAGCAGGAACGCGAGCCTCTCTCGCGTCTCGTGCAGAAGGCCTTGCCGAAGCCGCAGTATGAGGATTCACTTCGCCTCTGGGCATGGGAAGCGCGGGCAAATCAAAGGCGCATGGAAGAGGAAAAGGAGTACGAGGCGTTCAAGAAAGAATTGGAAGAGGAGCGAAGAAGCAAGACGCGGCGAGAGGCGCGCGTTGCCTCGCTTTTTGGCGGTAACGCACACCTTTCGCCGTCTCCGGTGCCGAGAGCTCAAATGGCGGCTTTCCGCATCCAGCCGACGGCGCCGCCTGTGGGAGAGAAACGCACGCGTACCTTCAGTCGCAAATTGCGCATTGGCTACATCTCGCCCGATTTCCGCCTTCATGCAGCGGCGTATTTCTTCATGCCGCTCGTGCGCGATTTTGACGCCGCTTCGTTCGAGGTCACCTGCTATGCGCGGGGCAAGCGCGACCGTGTGACCTCGCTCTTTCGCCAGAAAAGAGTACAGTGGAAGGATGTCTCGCGCCTCTCGGCTAGGGATGCGGCGCGCCTCATCGAGAGGGACGGCATCGACATCCTCGTCGATCTTGCCGGGCACACGCAGGGAAGCGGTCTGCCCGTGCTCGCCCGGCGGCCTGCGCCCGTGCAGATGACGGCGATCGGCTACATGGCGACGACGGGGCTTCGTGCGGTCGACTATTTCCTTTCCGACATCTATTGCTCGCCGTGGGACATGGGCGCGCGCGGCTTTTCAGAGAAGGTGCTGCGCATGCCGCACAGCCACCTCTGTTATGCGCCCGTGCTGCGCGATATGCCGAAGAGCGGCGGGGAGGCGCCGTTTGTGAAGAACGGCTATATCACGTTTGGCAGTTTCAACAACTTCTCCAAGGTGTCGGACGATATGCTCGCCTTGTGGCGCGGCGTGCTTGAGCGCATGAAGGGGGGGCGGCTCGTCGTCAAGAGCAAGATCTGCAGCATTGCGGCGGGCAGGAAGATCGTGAAGGAGCGTCTGCAGCGCTTCGGCATACCGCTCGCACAGGTCGAGCTTCGTCCGTACAGCCCCGATTATCTTGAGCAGTACACGGACATCGACATCGTGCTCGACACCTTCCCTTATACGGGCGGCGTCACGACGTGCGAGGCGCTCTACATGGGCGTGCCCGTCATCACAAAAGCGGGCGGCACGCACGGCTCGCGCTTTTCGACAAGCATCTTGGAAAATGCGGGGCTTTCACAGCTCGTGGCACGAGGCGATATGGAATACGTGCGAAAAGCCGTGGAGCTTGCGGACGCGCCCGACATCCTGCGCCGCCTGCATCGCGACCTGCGCGCGCGCATGGAAGCCTCGCCACTGATGGATGCGAAGGGCTATATGAAGGACTTGGAAGATATATACCGCGAGATTGCTGAGGACGTTTGAATTTGCAGGATGCACGGAAAATGGCAGAAGAGGGGGCGAAAGCAATGAAGGATGAAAAGATCGCCGTGTTTCATGATTTATTGAAGGAAAGTGACAATATCGTATTCTTTGGCGGCGCCGGCGTCTCGACGGAATCGGGCATTCCCGATTTTCGCAGCGCCACGGGAATCTACAGCAAGATGCTCGCACAGCACGTTTCTCCCGAAGAGCTTGTCTCGCATACGTTTTTCGAGCGCTGCCCTGAGGAGTTTTTCGATTTTTACCGCAAGCGCCTCATTTATATGGAAGCGAAACCGAACGATTGCCACAAGGCGCTCGCCGAACTTGAGCGCATGGGAAAGCTCAAGGCCGTCGTCACGCAGAACATCGATGGACTGCATCAAGAGGCCGGCTCTTCTTGCGTCTTGGAGTTGCACGGATCGATTCGGCGCAGCTACTGCATGGACTGTCATGCGTTTTATGATGAAAGGTTCCTGCAGGCGAGCGAGGGTGTACCGCATTGTACGAAGTGCGGTGGTATCGTGAAGCCGGATGTCGTGCTCTATGAGGAAAGCCTCGACGCCGATGTGCTCGACGCTGCCGTACGCGCGATTGCTGCGGCGGATCTCCTCATTGTCGGCGGTACATCGCTCGTCGTCTATCCGGCAGCAGGACTTCTGCGCTGTTTCAAAGGCAGGCATCTCGTGCTCATCAACAAGACGGCGACGAAGGCGGACGAAAGGGCGGATCTCGTGATTTACGATTCCTTGGGTGAGGTGTTTCGCGAGGTGATGGTCGGCCTGACATGAAAGTGTGGGCGTCTCTCGTGTCATTGACGAAAAAATCAAGAAAAATTCAACATTTCTTTCCCGCATCTTTGATTATTTAGAAAAATGTGTTAAAATGAAGGTGTAGGCAATAGCCTGAATTTGGAAGTCGTATTGCCGTGGAGAAAGGAATGGAGTTTGCATGGCGACATTACTGGAGAAAACGAGGAAAATCAACCGTCTGCTGCAGCGCGCGGAAAGCGTCGAGTACGACAGCATATCGCGCGTCCTGAGTGCGGTGATCGATGCGAATGTCTATATTGTGAACAAGGCGGGCAAGATCTTCGGACATGCCTTCATCGATGATTTCGAGTGCGACCTGATGCTCGCAAACGTCGTGCAGCAAGGGAGCTTTCCCAAGAGGTATGTGAGCTGGCTGTTGAAGATGGACGAGACTTCGCCGAACTTGAAGTCGAAGACGGGAATCTGTGCCTTCACGGAGGATACGGACTGTCGATTTGAGGGAAAGAATACCACGATAGTGCCGATCTATGGTGTAGGTGACCGCATCGGCACATTGATCATCGCGAAGTATGATACGGACTTTACGGAAGCCGATCTGATCCTCGCCGAGTACGGTGCGACGGTCGTCGGCATGGAGATGCTGCGCGACCGCACGCAGCAGATCGAGATCGAGGCACGCAAGAAGGCGACGGTGCAGATCGCTCTGGCGACACTCTCCTTCTCGGAGGTCAAGGCGGCGAAGAGCATCTTTGGCGAACTGGAAGGATCCGAGGGACTGCTCGTCGCCTCGAAAATTGCGGATCGCGCGAAGATCACGCGCTCCGTCATCGTCAATGCGCTGAGAAAATTCGAGTCGGCGGGGCTCATTCAATCGAAGTCGCTCGGCATGAAGGGAACGCACATCAAGGTGCTCAATCCTTATTTGCTCGAAGAACTTCAACGGGTGGAAAACTGAAGAAGCAAGGAAGGGGACTGGGACATGCCGAGGCATGAACCCGCCCCTTTTTTCTTGTCCCTTATAGGACTATTTTACAGTCGTTAAAAAAAACTGAGAAATGGAGTGAATCATTTCCGATTTTATGGTAGAATAGAAAGTGCAAAATCACGATGGATAAATTTGTTAATCATGATGTATGGATTTGGGCAATGATTTTCAGCCTGTATGCGAAGCACATTTGCTTTTTGCTTCGCCTTTTTGAAAAAAGAAGTTCGGCGGGAAAGGATTTTTTCTCATTTCGTCGAACTTTAGAGAGAGTTATAGGGAAAGGATGTGGAACACCGCAATGCTGGAGCAAATCGTAGGCAACAGGGCGCTCGACGTTATGCAGCGCGGTATGGGGGCGGCGAACCTTCGACAGGAGGTCATCAGCCACAACATCGCCAATGTTAACACGCCGAATTTCAAGAAGAGCAACGTCGTGTTCGAGGATCTTCTTGCGAAGGAGCTTGATCTCGATGCTGAGGGCGGGCTCAAGATCGTGCGTACGCATGATCGCCACATGCCCATTCCTTTCCGGGGTAGGGCTTTGGCGAAGATTGAACTGGACCAGTCGTCTTCCATGCGTTACGACAAGAACAATGTGGATATTGATGTCGAGATGGCGTCTTTGGCCAAGAACAGTCTGTATTTCAACGCTTTGGCCAGGCAGGTCGGAGCCGGGTTCTCTCAGATGAGAAGCGTCATTACCGGGCAGTGATTCGCCGGGGGTGTGATGCGAGATTTCGGATGATGCAAGGAGAGTAGAAAAATGAGCATGTTTGGAGGAATCGATGCTTCCGCTTCCGGACTTACGGCGGAGCGTCTGCGCATGGACGTGATTTCAAACAATATCGCGAATGCGAATACGACACGTTCAATTGAGGGCGGCCCATATCACAGGCGTTATGTCGTTTTTCAGCCGCGTGAGAGGGGTAAGGAGGACTTCGCTTCTACCTTGCGCCAGAAGCTCGATAATCAGGCAGGAAATGGTGTGCGTGCCATGAAAATTGAAGAAGATCGGTCGCAGGGGCCACTGGTTTATGATCCTGGTCATCCTGATGCGAATGCGGACGGTTATGTCGAGCGCCCGAACATCAACATCGTGCAAGAGATGGTGGATATGATCACGGCTTCGCGTGCCTACGAGGCGAATGTGACGGCGATCAACGCTGCCAAGGGCATGGCGCAGAATGCGCTGAACATCGGCAAGTAAAGAGAAGGCTGCACGACGTGTGCGCCGAAAACAGTAAGCGGTTACGGATTGAGGTGGAAAGAACATGCAGGTGGAAGCGCTGCAAATGACGCCAGTGCAGATGACTGGACAAAGTCATCTGGGGGAGACCGAACAGAGGGAAGTGAAGCCTTTTCATGAGTTCCTTACGGATTCCCTTGGCGAGGTCAACGGACTGATCAAGGAGTCCGAACGACTCAATATGGAACTTGCGGCAGGACGCATCACCGATGTGTCCGAAGTCGTCATTGCGAGTGAGAAAGCGGGCATTGCCACGCAGCTCACAATGCAGGTGCGGAATCGTGCGGTTGAGGCCTATCAGGAAATTATGCGCATGCAGGTCTGAGCCTTGGGCAGGAACGATCAGCCAAAGCCAGGCAGGGCTTCGGCAAGCATATTGAGGCGAAGGGATTGAGGAAATGGCAGAGTGGAAAGAGCGCTACCTGGAGCTCTGGAATAATTACAGCAAGCGGCAGCGATACATGATCATCGGCGCCGCAGCTCTCGTATTCATTGCCATTGTTGCCGGCAGCATCATCTATGGCGGTAAGCCGGACATGGTGCCCTTGTTCACAAATATGGAAGCGAAGGATGCCGGCGAAGTCGCGGCGAAGCTCAAAGAGAACAAGGTGAATTACGAGATACAGGAAGGCGGGCAGGGTACGACAATCCTCGTTCCTGCGAAGAGCGTTGACAGCACGCGCCTGGATTTGGCTGCCGAAGGTCTGCCCAGAGGTAATAAGGGCTTCGAACTTTTTGATGACAGTAAGCTCGGCGTGACGGAGTTCCAAAACAAGGTTAATTACCTGCAGGCGCTGCAAGGTGAGCTTACGCGCACGATCGAACAGATCGACGCGGTTGAGAAGGCGCGTGTACACATTGTCCTGCCGGAGGACAGCCTTTACAAGAAAAATGAAAAGCCGGCGACGGCATCCATCATGTTGAAGCTCAAGGCGAACATGCAGCTGTCCAAGAAAGAGGTCAAGGGTATTGTGAATCTTGCTGCGCACAGCGTGCAGGGACTGACGCCCGAAAATATCACGATCGTCGATGAGTCGGGGAAGATCTTGAATGACCCCGATGAAAACAATGATGATGGCGTGGGACAGAAGACGCTGACGCAGATGGAGATGACGAAGAAGGTTCAGGACAATCTGCAAAAGAATGTCCAGAGCCTCCTCGACGCATCGCTCGGCGAAGGCAAGTCGTTCGTGCGCATCAGCGTCGAGCTTGACTTCGATCAGAAGACGACGGATTCGCAAACTTACACGCCTGTCGTAGATGAGTCGGGCATCGTACGCAGTCAGCAGACCACGAGCGAGAGCTATGCGGGCACATCGACGCAGCCCGGCGGCCCTGCCGGCACACAGTCCAATGTGCCTGGCTATGTGGAGCAGAACAACAACTCGCAGGCACAGTATGAGCGCAAGGAAAATACGACGAATTACGAGGTCAACGAGGAGAAGCGCAAGATTGTCGCTTCGCCCGGCTCAATTCGCCGCTTGACGGTCGCTGTCCTCGTCAACGACGATGTGACGCAAGCACAGCAGGAGAGTATCCTGCGCTCCGTGCGTTCCGCGGCCGGTATCAATCCTGACCGAGGCGATACGGTCTCCGTCGAGCCGCTGCCGTTCAGCACCGAGGCACGTGACAAGAAGCTTGCCGACGAACAGGCGGAACGTGATCGACTTGATCGCGAGTTCTACCTGCAGCTCGCCGCTTTCCTCCTCGTCATCGCGCTGATCGTTGGCAGCATCCTCATGTATCGCCGCAAGAAGCGTTTGGAGCAGGAAGCCATCGAAGAGCAGCGTCGTCAGGAAGAGCTCGAGAGACAGCGCCTCGCCGAGGAACGTGCTGCGCAGATCGAGGCAGGCGAGGTTACGGAGGAAGAGCTTACGGAAGAAGAGCAGCGCCAGCTCAATGAGATGCAGGCAATTGAAGAGATGATCATGCATACACCGGAAGACGCGGCTATGTTGGTCAAGCAGTGGCTGGCGGGGGATGATTGATATGGCGGAACAGAAGAATCCGCCCTTGACGGGGCGACAGAAGGCGGCAGTCCTCTTCATCGCACTTGGCGCCGAGAGTTCGGCACTCCTCTTTCAACATATGAATGAGGAAGAAATAGAGTCTGTAACGCTGCAGATTGCGAATCAGAAGAAAGTGCCAGCCGACCAGAAAAAAGCGGTCATCAGTGAGTTCTATCAGATGCTCATGGCGAAGAGCTATTTGTCGGCTGGAGGCCTTGAGTATGCACAGAACATCTTGGAAAAGGCTCTTGGTGCAGAGAAGGCGAAGCTCATTCTCAGTCGCCTGACGGCAAGTCTGCAGGCACGTCCTTTCGACTTCCTGCACAAGACGGATCCGAGCCAGCTGCTGAATTTCATTCAGAACGAGCATCCGCAGACGATCGCTCTGATCATGGCTTACCTCGATCCCGATCAGGCGGCGATTCTCATGGGATCTCTGCCACCCGACAAGCAGGCGGAGGTCACGAAGCGCATCGCGACGATGGATCGTACGTCTCCGGACATTATACGAGAGGTGGAGAAGGTCTTGGAGCGCAAACTGTCCTCGCTCGTCACGCAGGACTTCACCTCGGCGGGCGGCGTAAAGGCTGTCGTCGAGATCTTGAATCGCGTCGACCGTACGACGGAAAAGACGATCACAGAAACACTCGAGGTCGACAATCCCGAACTTACGGAAGAGATCAAGCGTCTCATGTTCGTTTTCGAGGACATCGTTGTACTCGACGATCGCTCGCTGCAAATGGTGCTCAGGGAGGTCGACACGAAGGATTTGTCACTCGCCCTCAAGGCTACGCCGAAAGAGGTTGCCGACAAGCTCTACAAGAATATGTCGAAGCGTGCAGCCGATATGCTGCGTGAAGAAATCGAGTTTATGGGGCCTGTCAAGATTCGCGACGTCGAAGAGGCGCAGCAGAAGGTTGTCAATGTCATCCGCAGCTTGGAGGACAAGGGTGAGATCGTCGTTGCACGCGGAAAGGGTGACGAGATGATTGTCTAGGATAATCAGAACCACGATGTGGCAGGAAGAAGCTCGCATCGTTGAGCCACCGCCTCCGCCGCCGAAGCCCAAGGTGCTCCCCAAGGAACTAGAGGATGTCACGGAGGAATCGCTTGCTGAGCGCCTTGCCTATGTAAGGGAAAAGGAGCTGAAGGCGGATACCTTGCTTGAGGAGACGCGCGAGAAGTGTGCGATGATGGTGCAAGATGCCGAGTATGCGAGCGAACGCAGCGAGGCGGATGCGCGCAATCTCGCCGAGGAGATCAAGGAAGAGGCGCACGAAGCGGGCAAAGCGGAGGGCTTCGAAGAAGGGCACAAAGCGGGGATGAAGAAGGCTGCAGAAGACTGCGAGGACATCCTTGCAGCAGCGAACGATAAGGCGGGCGCCTTGATGAACGCGGCGCTTGAGGCTCGCAAAATCTATCTGCAAATGGCAGAAGAGGATGTCACAAGTATAGCGATGCATGTCGTCGAGCAGATTCTGCCGCAGCATTTCATCGATGCGCCGCAGATCGTCCTGCCTCTCGTGCGCAAGGCTTTGATGAAGGTACGCGATCAGGCGGAAGTCGTTGTCTACGTCGCACCGGACTCCTACGAATTCGTGCTTATGGCACAATCGGAGTTTCAGCAGATGCTTGAAGGACAGGCGGTGCTCCTCGTCAAGTCGGATGCCGGACTCAAACCTGGCGACTGCGTGCTTGAGACACCGAATGGCAATGTCGATGCGCGTTTGGCGACGCAGATTGAATTGGTGAAGAAAGCAATACAGGAAGTGTGTTTATGAATGACTTGCAGGAAGTTCGCGGGACTTCTGAATGGGAAACTTCATCATGGGAGGACGAGGTGCAGCCTGTCGTCTTTGACGACGGAGGCGACGCCGTCCTGACGGGCGATGGGCGTCTGCGCATCAACGTGCAAAAGTTCCTCGACGCCGTAAGTACCTGTGAGTCAATCAAAATGAGCGGCAAGATCGTGCAGGTCATCGGACTCGTTATTGAATCTGCGGGGCCGAACGTGAGCATGGGCGAACTTTGCTATGTGAAGTCACGCTTCCCGCATGTCGAACCGATACCAGCAGAGGTCGTGGGCTTTCGCGATGGACATGTGCTCTTGATGCCCATCGGCGAGATGCAGGGAATCGGTCCTGGTTGCGAGGTTGTTTCGGCGCAGAGGACTCTGCAGGTGCAAGTTGGCCCAGAACTTCTGGGCCGCGTCCTCGACGGACTCGGTGAGCCGATCGACGGCAAGGGGCCGCTCCTTTGCAAGCGCGACTATCCGCTGCAGGCCGATCCACCGTCGCCGCTCGAACGGCCGCGCATACAAGACTCGCTCTACGTCGGCGTGCGTGCTATCGATGGACTTATCACACTCGGCGATGGGCAGCGCATCGGTATCATGGCGGGGTCGGGCGTTGGCAAGTCGACGCTCCTCTCCATGATCGCGCGCAATACGGAAGCCGACATCAGCGTCATTGCGCTCGTCGGCGAGCGCGGGCGCGAGGTCAAGGAGTTCATTGAACGCGACCTCGGCGAGGAGGGTTTAAAGCGCTCCGTCGTCGTCGTCGCTACGTCGGATAAGCCGGCGCTCGTACGCATCAAGGGCGCGATGACGGCGACCGCCATCGCCGAGTACTTCCGGGACCAGGGCAAGCGCGTCGTGCTCATGATGGATTCCGTCACGCGCTTCGCCATGGCACAGCGCGAGGTCGGTCTGACAATTGGTGAGCCGCCGGCGACGCGCGGTTATACACCGTCGGTGTTCGCGCTCCTGCCGCGCCTCTTGGAACGTGCAGGGACGAGCCGCAAGGGGTCGATCACAGGCATCTACACTGTGCTCGTCGATGGCGATGACATGAACGAGCCAATCGCTGACGCCGTGCGCAGTATCCTTGATGGTCACATCGTCCTGTCGCGTGCCATTGCCGCACAGAACCATTTCCCTGCTATCGACGTGCTCGCAAGTGTCTCGCGCGTCATGAACGAGGTTGTCGATGATGCACACCTCAAGGCGGCGCAGAACTTGCGTGCCTTGATGGCGGTCTACAAGGAGGCGGAGGATCTCATTCACATCGGTGCCTATGTCAAGGGGTCGAGCCAAAAGATCGATACAGCAGTCGCGAAGATCGATGCGATTAACGACTTTCTCTGCCAAGGGATCTTCGAGCAGAGTTCCTACGAAGAGACGGAAAAGGCGTTGGAAGCAATCTGATGAGGGGTGCGCCTGATGAAGAGATTTCGCTTCAAATTGGAAACCCTGCTGAAGGTCACTCGTTCGAAAAAGGAAGAGGCTGAAGTGCAGTTTGCTGAGGCGTCGAGGAGGCTCGAAGCGGACAAGGAGAAGCTCGGCGAACTTCTGGCGGAAATGCAGCAAGGCAAGAAGGATTATGATCGATTGACGGATGGGCATACGATTTCTCTCGGACGTCTCTTGACATTCAACAGTTTCTTCGAATGGAAAAGGGGACAGATTGAAAATCAACAGGAGCAGATTCTCAGAAGCCGCGCAGAACGGCAAAAAAGACTCAAAGCGCTCCTGCTGATTATGAACAAGCTTAAGAGCATCGAGCAGCTCAAGGCGAAGCGGCTTCAGCAATACAAGGAAGAGGCACTTCTCGAGGAGCAGAAGCTTTTGGATGAGATTGGCTTGCAGCTCTATATGCGGGGCATAAATATGTAGGATAAGGAGAATGAACGTGATGGAACTCTCGGGCGTTGAGGCAATACAGGCGAGAATATCTGAAATCCAGAGGAGATTCGGCATCGAAGGCCCCGTGCCCGGCACGGCGGTTGGCTTCCAGCGAGCATTGGATGCTGAACTCAAGAAGAACGACGGCGCGACCCCGCCGCAGACGACTGGGGTGGGAGCGACAGCAAAGACGGATGCCGCAAAGATGACGCCCACCGAGGCTTCCACACAGCTTTCTGGCGCATCGAATGAGACGACGCGATTCATCCAGGAAGCCGCGGCGAAGTACGGACTTGACTCGCGCCTCGTCGCTGCTGTCGCAGAAGCGGAATCAAGCGGCAATCAGAGTGAGGTGTCCGATGTCGGAGCCGTTGGCGTCATGCAGCTGATGCCGGATACGGCGGCAGCGCTCGGCGTCAATCCCTACGACGAGAAGCAGAATATCGAGGGCGGTGCGCATTACCTCAAGCAGATGCTCGATACGTTCGGCGGCGACATGAAAAAAGCGATTGCTGCCTATAACGCAGGCCCTCAGGCGGTTAAGGACTACGACGGCGTACCGCCTTACGCTGAGACGCAGAATTACGTGAATAAGGTTCTCGACCTCTATCGATAAAGAGATGCGGGGAATGAAGGAGGGACTTTTCGCTGGAAGAGTCCTGCGCAGTCCCGAAAGGAGCAGAAGCCCGAAATGAAGAAGATGGTCAAAATCGCACTCGCCGCAATATTGCTGCTCGTGCTTGTCGTGGGAGGCTTCCTGCTCGGCGTGTACTTGCAGATCTTTGATGCGAGTACGATGAATGAGAAACTGAAATTATACGATATGCCTATCATCGGGGAATTCTTCGTAAAACCTGCGCCTGAGACGGGAGAGACGCCGAAGGAAGAGGCGGTGGGAAAGACGAAGGAAGAAATGACGGACAGCAAGCCGAATCCTGACAAAGACAAGGATAAGGGGACATCGAAACCCAAAGTGCTGACGAAGGAAGAAATTGAGAAGCAGATGAAGGAGCGCGAGGCGCAGGAAAAGAAGCGTGTCTCGAAGCTCGCGCGCGTTTACAACGAGATGAAACCGCAGCAGGCGGCCGAGGTCATGAAAGATCTCGACGACGATCTCTCCGTCGCCATCCTGCAGAAGATGGATGAATCACAGGCGGCGAAAACGCTTGCTGCGATGGATGCCGACCAGTCGGCTCGCTTGACGAAACTCATGTATACAGGTGTGCCGAAGAAGGTCATCTCGCCGCTCGACCGTCAAGGACAGAATCCACAGAATGCAGCGGATGAAAGTCAGACGACAGATGAGACGGCGCAGTGAAGACGGTAAGCAGCAGGCTCTGCCTGATGCTATATAAGCTTATTTGAAAGGAGGTGATAAAGATGAATGATGTACAGGTGAATCTCATGAACGTTGCACCGGCACCAAATACGACGGTGAAGACAAACGCCGTCGAGGCTGTGCGTCCTGCAAGTCAGGCGGGGACGACGGCTGATCGCGGGGCGAAGAATCCGTCGTTCGACAGGACGCTTGCAAAGCTCAAGACGCTGAAACAGAGTCTTGCGGAGGCGGTAGAAGTTGTGGGAAAGGATCCTTTGGCCGCATCGCTTGCTGCTTCGCAGCAAACGAAACAAGCGGATCTCAGTACTGGGAATTCGGCAGAAGCGGTGGAAACCGTGGAGGCCGTTAAAAATGCCTCGGTGAAGAATGTCGCTGCTGTTGGCGAAGCCGCACAGTCGGAAACGTCCGTCTTGGTGGTGTTGCCTGCCTCCGTGGAGGAGACAACGGACCCTGCCTCAATCGCTTTGTTGGATAAAGCTGCAATACAACAAGGGGACGTGGAACTTTCGCCGCAGGACGAGATGCCCGCGGATGAAACAAAGGCGGCAGTTTCGCAGGACAAGGCCGGTGACGGCGCTGCGAAGATGCAGGAGGTGCCACAGAACAAGGCTGCGGATATAAACCATCTTGCTGCACTGCTTTCACGCAGCGAAAGGACGGAACAGGACTTGCTCCGAGCGCTTCCTCACAGAACCTTGTTGCCGACGTCGCAAGCAGGAGTGCTTGCAGCGACAGAATATCCATCGCAGATAGAAGCAGACATCTTCACTGCGGAATCGGTAGAGGCTTCTCTGCCGGCGGACCTAAATATGGTGGAAGCTGACGCGGAATTGCCCGATGTGCTTTTGCGTACCTTGGCCCGACAGCCGATGGCTTCGGTCACGACGGGAACAGTAGAAAACTCGCGTCAGACTGCAGCTTCCTCGACTCTGAATGGAGAAGCGACGCCGTTGCCTGTTTCGACTGTGGACACCAAGGTCGCTCCGATACAGTCTGCTAATCTGGCAGAAGGGGGGCAAGATCTGACACAAAGTTCTTCGAATGGGAACTTTGCCGGGTTCTTTAACGAGCAACAGGCATCGCAGGATGACAGGGCGCAGGAAAACAATGCGTTTTTCCAGACTGCAGCAACACAGGCATTGGGTGGAAGCGCAGCGAAACCGAAGGCGAGTTCTGCCATGCAGCTTTTTACAGAAGCCGCACAGACTCCGCAAGGAGGCCAAGAGGTGGGTCATGCTTCCCAGGCGAATCCCGGCGTGACGTTCCAGACCGCATTGCAGGAAACTGCCGAAGTGCAGTCGACAGCATCCGCAGCTCCACAGAAAGACTACGAGGTGGCAAGGCAGATCGTCGAGCAGGCAAGGCTTCTACGTATGCCCGAACAGACAGAGATGGTCATCCGCTTGAAGCCAGAGCATCTTGGCGAACTGACGCTCAAGGTTTCCGTCGCCGCAAGCGGCGCGGTCAATGCGACGTTCCACACGGACAATGCTTCTGTGCGCGCCATCATCGAGACTTCGATGATCCAACTCAAACACGAGCTGCAGGCGCAGGGATTGAAGGTCGACAATGTTGGCGTTTATGCAGGTCTTGGCGACAATTCGCTGATGGACGGTCAGCAGGACGCGAACGCTCGTTATGCACAGCATAGCGGTCAGGGCAGCAGCCAGGGGCGTGACGCTCAGCAGGCTCTTGCATCCTTTGAAGAGGAGCAGCAGGCTCTCGCAGCGAATGCACAGCAGGGCGTGCTCGCACAGGACGGCGTGGACTATCGCATTTGATGATTTCAAGATAATGAAGAAAGGAGAACGATATGAACGGAACAAACCTCAACACCATCACGGTCGATGGTGTGAAGTATGATCGTGCCAAGTATGAAGCGGCGCAGCAGGGAAAGACGGTTAGGAAGAACGACTCGCTCGGCAAGGATGCCTTCCTACAGCTTCTTGTGACGCAGCTCAGACATCAGGATCCTCTGAGCCCGGACGACAACACGCAGTACATTGCCCAGCTCGCGCAGTTCTCGTCGCTCGAGCAGATGACACAGATGGTCAAAGGCTTTGAAAACGTCTCGAAGCTCGTATCGAACATCGACAGCTCCGTGCTTGTCGGCTCTTTGAGCAATATGATCGGCAAGAACATCCAGTGGACGCACGTGACGAAGACGAAGGATGCGGAGGGAAATCCCAAGACCAATTCGGAAACCTTTGCAGGAAATGTTCGAGGCGTCAAGGTTTTGAACGGCAAGCCGATGGTCGTCGCACAGGATGCGAAGGGCAAGCTGCATGAGGTCGAGGTTTCGGAAATTGAAGCGATTGCCGATCCGCCGACGAAGAAAGCCTCCGCATCGGGAACATGAAGCACGGAGGAGAATATGGCTGACGCAAGAATTTACCTTCCGTCCCAGCCGCTCCTGCCGCAGATGCCTGCTGCAAAACAGCCGGCATCGCAGAAGAATGCCCCTTCCTTTGCTGCCGAGCTTGAGAAGGCCAAATCCGAGGTCAGCTTTTCGGCTCATGCCACAGAACGCATGAGAGCGCGTGGCATCGACCTCAGCGATGAAGAACTTTCAAGGCTTGGCGACGCCGTCAACAAGATGGCTTCGAAAGGGGCAAGGGAATCCCTGATCTATATGAACGACGTCGCGCTCGTCGTGAGTATCAGGAACAGGACGGTCATCACGGCCATGGACGGCATGAGCGCCAAGGACAATATTTTCACGAACATCGACAGTGCAGCGATTCTCTGAGCTGGTCCTTCGGGAGGCTTTGGCTCGCCGACTGACAGAAGCGAGCTGGGGAAGGCGGGTTCGCCCGCCCTTCCAGCTGCACCAAATAAAGGAGATTGATACATTATGATGCGTTCTCTTTTCTCCGGCGTATCGGGGCTTAAGAGCCACCAGACACGCATGGACGTCATAGGCAACAACATCGCGAATGTCAATACGATCGGCTTCAAATCGAGCCGTGTGACATTTGCGGACACGCTCTATCAGACGCAGACGGGCGCTGCCGCGCCGACGGATACTGTCGGCGGTACAAACCCCAAGCAGATCGGCCTCGGCGTCGGCGTTGCAAGCATTGACTTACTCTTCAATGACGCTTCGACGCAGTCGACGGGAAAGAATACGGATCTTGCTTTGTCGGGCAACGGACTCTTTGTTGTCTCGACCGATAAGGGTGGCAAAGACAAGTATTACACGCGTGCAGGAGCGTTTTCCTTTGATGCGAATTACAACTATGTTGTCCCTGGCTCGGGGCATCATGTCGTTGGGTGGAACGCCGATGAAGACGGCAACATCGATACGAAGAGCACGCCTGAGGGCATCCAGATCAAGGATGCGATGCGCAGCATGGGGGCCCGGAAGACGACGACGGTCACCTACAAGGGGAATATGAACTCGTCGGTGCCGACGATTACGAAGATTGTCGATCAGACAGGAACTTCGATCACGGGAGAGGCAGTCGTGGCGCAGGCTACTGATTTTACCAGCGGTTCTTTGCCTACGGGTGTAACGGGCAGCACATCCCTTACTTTGACGTTATCAGACGGTACGACGCGTACGATTACGGCAAAGAGTAGCTACCGCTACAAGGTTGGTGAGAGTCTGCCAATCACGACGATTTCGACGGTTTATGACAGCTTGGGCAACGAACACAAGGTGCCGCTTCTATTTACAAAGATTCCCGACACTTCATCTTCGCCGCTGGGCGTCGATAAGTGGCGTGTCACCTTGAGTCCGGGAACGGATGCTGCAGGAAAGCTTGATCCCTACAATCCAGACCCGGCGGCCACTACGGACAGCAAGTGCACAATCAAGGAAGTTGATGGCAACACGACTGTGACGATGAAGGCGCAAGTGCTGAGATTTTATCAAAATGGCAAATACAGAGATGGCTCGGGCAATCCGACATTGACCTTGAAAAATGGCGCAGGTTCCGGTCCACTTAGCCCGAGCGCCTCTAACGAGATGAATGTGTCGGTGGACCTTACGAATCTCACACAGTACAGCGGCAGTGATACGATCAAGGCAGATTACGATGGACATCCTGCGGGTACGCTGAAGGAGATTAACACCGATCAGAGCGGCATCTTGACGGGCACTTACACTAATGGTGAGAAGCGCTCGCTGGCACAGGTTGCCGTCGCGCAGTTCGATAATGCACAGGGCCTTACGAAGAAAGGGGCGAATCTCTACAGCGAGTCGAACAACTCGGGCACAGCGAACATCAAGACGGTCAGTGCCCTGGGGCTGACGCTCACGCCGTCGGCGCTTGAGATGTCGAATGTCGACATCGCGAATGAGTTCGCTGACATGGTTGTGACGCAGAGAGGCTTCCAGTCCAACTCAAAGGTCATCACGGTCGGCGATGAGATGCTTGAAACCGTCATCAATATGAAGCGTTGATGACAGTCTGAACTGAGAGGCCGCAGTGTACGCGGCATCTCAGCTCTTATAAGGACAGGGAGGCGGGGGATCTTCCCACGCCCTGTCCCCGCACTTATTCTTAAGGAGCACGGCTGGATTTCTGTCCGTACTTCTTACGGCGAAAGGATGGGCGAATGATCAAACTGACAAAGTTCAAGTCGGAGGCGCACAAAAAAGGGGAATTCGTCCTCAACGCCGAAATAATAGAGACGGTGGAGGAAACGCCCGATACGGTCGTCACACTCACGAACGGAAAGAAACTCATCGTGGAAGAATCGATGGAAGAGATCGTGCGGCGTGTCATGGAATACCGCCGCAGCGTGCATGGTTTGTGATTCCGGGGTTTCCTCGGATGATTGATGATAGAGAGAAGAGTTAGGAGGAGGAAGTTTCATGGCGGAAGAAAAAGAAGTGCAGGCCATTGCTCCAGAGCCGAGCAAGAAGTCCCCGATCATCCTGATCGTTGTCATCGTCGTCGTGGCGTTGGCCGCGGCAGTCGGTATTTCCTTTTTCATCACGCAGCATATGATGGCGAACAATGCTGGTGACGGCGGCCCCTCGAGGCTGAGCCACGATCCAGGAGTCTTCATCAAGCTCGGCGATCCCAAGGATGGCATACTCGTCAACGTCGGTGGCCTCAAAGCGGGGCGCTTCTTGAAGACGAGCATTGTCCTGGAGATGAACCCTGGCAAGAAGGATAATATTGCCGATGGCAAGCTCCTGGCGCCGGCGGAGACGAAGGTCATGGATGTGACACTGCAGACGCTGCGCTCCCTGAAGGTTGAGGAACTCGATGCGGGCAAACAGGATGAGTTGAAGACGACCTTGCGCGATAGCCTGAACAAGGCATTGGGTGAAGGGTCGGTGTATGAGGTCTACATCACGAGCTTCCTCATGCAGTGATGGGTCATCTGAGCATGGGAGAAAGGAGGAGGAAGATTGGCAGAAGATGTCTTGTCACAAAACGAGATAGACAAACTTCTCTCAGCTCTGTCGACCGGTGAGGTTTCCGCCGAAGAAGTGCAGGCGGAGGAGGAAGAGAGGAAGGTCAAGACATACGACTTCAAGCGGCCGGATAAGTTCTCGAAAGACCAGATCCGCACGCTGAATATGCTCTATGAGAACTTCGCGCGTCTCTTGAACACCCACCTATCTACCCATTTGCGGACGATGGTCAACGTGGAAGTCGTTTCCGTGGAGCAGCTCACTTACCAGGAATTCCTGCAGTCTTTGAGCAATCCGAGTGTCATCGGCGTCATGGCGTTGCCGCCTTTGAAGGGCAACATCATCATGGAGGTCAACACGGGCATTGCCTTTGCCTACATCGACCGCGTATTTGGAGGCTTGGGTGAGAACACGCTAAAGCCACGCATCCTCACGGAGATTGAAGAAGCGGTCATGCGCAAGTTTATCGCGAAGGCGAGCGAGTTTCTCAAGGAATCTTGGTCGAATGTGACTGAGATCAATCCGATTCTTGAGGCAATCGAGGCGAATCCAGGATTCGTGCAGATCGTGCCGCCGAGCGACATGGTCATCATCGTTACTGTGCAGGTCAAGATCGGTGAGGTGGAGGGCTTCATGACCCTCTGCATACCGTACCTTGTCTTGGAGCCTGTCATGTCGAAGCTCTCGACTTCTTTCTGGGTGGCGGCTTCCGTTGCGAAGGATCATAATCCGGACAAGATTCGTGCGCTTGAGAAGAAGATTCATAAGTCGCCGATTCCTTTGATTGTGGAACTTGGCACCATCAATATGACGATTCGCGAGTTCTTGACCTTGGGCTTCGGCGATGTGCTGCAGCTCGATACGAAGGTCAAGGATGAACTGAAGATCCTCGTCGGGCAGAAGCCCAAGTTCCTTTGCCGGCCGGGCACTCAAGGCAAGCGTTCGGCAGTCCAGATTACACAAGTAGCCTTTGAAGGGGATGAAGATACGGATGAGTGATGATTTAATTTCGCAAGAGGAAATTGATGCGTTATTAAACGGCGGCGGCGACAGCACGGCAGCAGCCGATGCCCCGGCGGATAACCCGGCGCCCGCGGAAGGTTCTCCATCTCAAGAAGGGGATGCTCTGACGGATATGGAGCGCGACGCGCTCGGAGAAATAGGCAACATTTCCATGGGGAGCGCGGCGACGACGCTCTCGGTTCTCTTAGGACACAAGGTTTCGATCACGACACCGACGGTGTCGGTGGACACGTTGGCCTCGATCAAAGACCAGTACCCGATGCCTTACCTCATCGTGGAGGTCGGCTACACGGTCGGCATCGACGGAAACAACGTGCTCGCGATCCAGGCGCAGGACGCTTCGATCATTGCCGATCTCATGATGGGCGGCGACGGCACGAACCCGACGCAGGAACTCAACGAGATCCACATGAGCGCCGTCGGCGAATCGATGAACCAGATGATGGGGTCGGTCGCCACATCGTTGTCGACGATGTTCAACAAGAAGATTGATATCTCGCCGCCGAAGGTCAACATGATCGATCTCGGATCGCAGGACAAGGTCACGGAAATTGTTTCGGCAGAAGACCCGATCGCGAAGATTTCCTTTCGCATGGAAGTCGACGGGTTGATCGACAGCGAGATCATGCAGATTCTGCCGATTCCTGTCGCGAAGGAAATGGTGGGATATTTGTTGAACAACGAAGCAGAGGAGGAAGAGCCAATGCCAGCACCAACACCGGCACCGGCAGCACCCACGCCAACGTCGGCAGCAGCGGCTCCGCCGCCGGCAGCGCCGATGACGGGCGCCGCTCCGGCCTACGGTGCGCCACCGACGCCGCATGTGGCGTCGAATGTGCCCGTACAGCCTGCGATGTTTGCACCGCTTTCGACAGCTCCCGTGCAAGTGAATGATGCGAATATCGGCTTGATTCTCGATGTGCCGCTTCAGGTAACCGTGGAGCTAGGACGCACGAGAAAGACAATCAAGGATATTCTGGAACTTACGAACGGCTCCATTGTCGAGCTTGATAAGCTCGCAGGCGAACCGGTTGACATCATGGTCAACGGTAAGTTCTTAGCAAAGGGCGAAGTCGTCGTTATTGACGAAAACTTCGGCGTGCGCATCACCGACATCGTAAGTCCGGCGGAAAGGGCGCAGCAACTGCAATAAGCGTGTCCCTCACTGGACATTTTCGGGTGATTCATATACAATAGGATATACGATGTGATTTGCATCGCAGACTGCGCCAAAAGCCGCGGGCGGCTCTTGTGCAGTCCAACGCGGATGTGCATGAACGGCATCTGCGCGTGGAAAACAGGCATATAGATCAGATGAGGAGAGATATTTATGGCAAGCAGAGTTTTAGTGGTGGATGATGCGGCATTCATGCGAATGATGGTCAAGGACATCTTGTCCAAAAACGGCTATGAGATCGTTGGTGAAGCGGAAAATGGTATGAAGGCTTTGGAGAAGTATCAGGAGCTCAAACCCGATCTCGTGACGATGGACATTACGATGCCTGAGATGGATGGCATCAGTGCGGTCAAGGAAATCAAGAAGGTTGACCCGAATGCGAAAGTTGTCATGTGCAGCGCTATGGGGCAGCAGGCGATGGTCATCGAGGCGATCCAAGCGGGCGCACGCGATTTTATCGTCAAGCCGTTCCAAGCGGATCGCGTCCTTGAGGCCGTGCGTAAAGCGCTTGGCTGATGCTGGGAAGAAAGGGGTACTTCCTTTGCCTCCTCCTGTGGGTTTTCTTTACCCTTGTCCTTCCATCCGTCGGCTTGGCCGCAGACGGCGGAGGATACCTTTCGGGCTATGAAAACCAGGATCCGGCGCCGAACGGTACACCAGGCGTTTCATGGTGGTCTACCATCGCCTATGTCGCGAGCCTTGTTGTCGTGTTTCTCTTCGTGGCTGGTCTTGCCTATTACGTTTCCAAGATCTTGGGTGGACGTTTCGGGCGTGCGATGTCAGGTGGCGGCGGGCGCTTGCTGGAAAATCTTCCACTTGGCCCTGGCCGCTCTGCTTGTGTCGTTGAGTTGGCGGGCAGAATTTTGCTACTCGGCGTGACGGAACATACGATCACTCTCTTGGGAGAGATCGAGGATGCGGCGGAGGCGGAGGCAATCTTGAAGAAGAGCATGGAGGCGTCGCCAACGCCGTTTCCCAGCACAGCGGGGTTTGAGCGGCAGTTTGGTTCTCTTGACAAGCTGGCCGAAAGAATCCCGACGATATTCAAGAATGACGTATTTCGGAAGTAGAGGAGTTGTGAAGCGTTGATGGAGAAGCGGCCGATTTTGCTGGGAAGCCTCCTTTTCTTTTCCTTGCTGCTCATCGCACAGGAAGCTCTTGCGGCACCTCTGATTCCAAGCCTCAGCGTCAGTGTCGGCGAGGCAGCGGGCCCGCAGGACGTCGCGGCCTCCCTGCAGGTTCTGGCGCTTCTGACGATCCTTTCGCTTGTGCCGTCGATCTTGGTCATGACGACCTCGTTCGTGCGCATCGTTGTCGTCATCGGCTTTTTGAGGAACGCCATGTCGACGCAGAATGTGCCGCCGAATCAGGTAGTGCTTGCCCTGTCGCTCTTTCTGACGTTCTACATCATGCAGCCGTATTGGAGCGAGGCGAATCAGCAGGGAATTCAGCCGTACCTTGCGGGGCAGATCACACAGGAGCAGGCGATTGACAACACGCTTGCGCCTCTCAGGGAGTTCATGTTCCGCCAGACGCGTGAGTCGGATTTGGCGCTTTTCGTCAATCTTTCCGATGCCGAGCGGCCTCAGTCGCAGGCGGACGTCTCGACGGCGACCTTGATACCGGCCTTCGTCATCAGTGAACTCAAGACAGCGTTTCAGATCGGCTTCATGATCTACATCCCGTTCATCGTGATCGACATGATCGTGGCGAGCACCTTGATGTCAATGGGCATGATGATGTTGCCGCCTGTCATGATTTCCCTGCCGTTTAAGATCCTGCTCTTTGTCATGGTCGACGGCTGGCATCTTCTGATTAAGTCGCTCATCATGAGCTTTAGGTAGGAGGGACGCGGATGTCCAGCGATCTCATCATACAGATCGGGCAGAACGCCCTTTGGATCGTGCTCTTGGTGTCCGCCCCCATGCTTGGCCTCGGTCTTGCTGTTGGACTCCTTGTGAGCGTCTTTCAAGCGACCACGTCCATTCAGGAGGCTACGCTTGCTTTTATTCCGAAGATCATTGCGGTGTTTGTCGCCATCTTGATTTTTGGGCCGTGGATGCTCAGCATCCTCGTGGAATACTTCACGAATATTTTCGTGAACTTGCCGCTCTATATCGGATAACGAGGGGAGATGCGCCGTGGATTTTTACACCCTGCTCCAGGGCCATGCGGCAGCTTATCTGCTCGTTCTGACGCGCGTTACGGGAATTTTCGTCATCGCGCCTTTTTTTGGCAGTCTGAACATTCCCGCGCATATTCGTGTGGGGACTGCTGTTGCGTTTTCCTTCGTGCTGTTCCCCATCGTGGACAGCTACGGCCCTGTGTCGGCGCCGGACAATGTCTTCCTTTATGCGGCGGCAGCAGCAGGAGAACTCTTTGTTGGCTGGTTGATCGGCTTTGTGGCATATGTGACTTTTTCGGCCATTCATTTCGCCGGCAAGGTCATGGATATGCAGGTTGGATTCGCAATGGTCAATGTGATGGACCCGACTTCCGGTCAGCAAATTCCGCTTATCGGAAGTTTTCTTTATAATTTGGCGATCATCGTCTTTCTCGTCGTCAATGGACATCATATGCTCATTGCGGCGCTGTTTGAGAGCTTTCAATCCGTGCCGATGATGGGGCTTTCTCCTTCGTCGAACCTTGCGGGGTTTGCTGTCAATCTGGTCAACGGCGTTTTCGTTACGGGCATGAAGCTGGCGATGCCCGTGACGTTCTCCATACTCTTGACGAACGTCGGTCTTGGTATCTTGGCGCGCACGATGCCGCAGCTCAACATCTTTGTCGTCGGCCTGCCACTTCAAATTGTCATCGGCATGTTCGTTCTCTCGATCCTCATGCCGTTCTACGTCTTGTTTCTGGATGTGTTGTTCAATGAAACGTATGCGCAGATCACTACCGCCCTCCATGCAATACAATAGCGAAATGCCCGAGTTCGTCTTCGACCTTCAGCTCTTTGCCGGAGAGAAGACGGAAGAGCCTACGGCGAAACGGCGCAATGATGCGCGGCAGAAAGGGCAGGTCGCGAGAAGCCAGGAGCTCAGCGGCGCCTTCGTGCTCTTGGCGGGATTCTTCGTGATGCGCGCGCTCGGCAGCACGATTTTAACAGAAATCGAGACGTACACGATTCATATCTATGCAAACATGAACCAGACGATCGATGCGGAAACGGTCATGCGCCTCATCATCGATGGGATGATCGTTCTGGCGAAGACGGCGTTTCCTGTGATGATCGCCATTCTCGTCATGGGGCTAGCCATCAATTTCTACCAAGTTGGCTTCATGTTCACGACGGAGCCGCTTTCTTTCAAACTGGACAAGCTCAATCCCATCACGGGATTCGGGCGCATCTTCTCGAAGCGCTCGCTCGTGGAACTGCTGAAGTCCCTCTTGAAGATCGCTATCATCGGCGCGTTTCTCTACGTCTATTTGTCCGGAGAGATCATGCACATGCCGGAGTTTATCTATCTCGATCTCAAGAGCAGCATGGCGCGTATGGGCGACATCATTTTCTCACTCGTATTTCAGATCATCATCGTCTACTTCGTCATGGCGGCAGCGGATTTTGCCTATCAGAAATGGCAGACGACGCAGGATCTCAAGATGAGCAAGCAGGACATCAAGGAAGAGTTCAAGCAGACGGAAGGCGATCCGCAGATCAAGGGCAAGATCCGCCAGAAGCAGCAGCAGATGGCGATGAATCGCATGATGAAGGAAGTGCCGGAAGCCGACGTCATCGTGACGAACCCGACGCATTACGCTGTCGCCTTGAAGTACAAGGCGGGCATGAAGGCGCCGGAAGTCGTTGCCAAAGGGCAGGATCTCGTCGCGCAGAAGATCAAGGATATCGCGAGAGAACACCGCGTGACGATCGTGGAAAACAAGCCTCTGGCGCGGGCGCTCTATGCGGCGGTGGAGGTCGGAGGCATCGTGCCGCCCGAACTTTACCAAGCGGTTGCAGAGGTGCTCGCTTACGTCTACCGATTGAAAAAGAAAAAATTTGCTTGAGGAGAAGTTTCCCAGGGATAGAGGAGCAAGAACAGCATGGCGACAGAAAATCCGACGCTTTCCAATGGCTTCATAACGAAATACAGCGACATCTTCATAGCTGTGGCAATCGTCACGATCGTCGTCATGATGATCATCCCGTTGCCGACGGCTCTTCTTGATTTGTTGATCTGCGTGAATATCACGCTGGCGCTTGTCATCGTCATGGTGACGATCTACAATGTGGAGGCTCTTGATTTTTCGGTCTTTCCATCGCTGCTCCTTGTGACGACGCTCTTTCGGCTGGCGCTCAACATATCCGCTACGAGGCTGATCTTGTTGAACGGCTATGCGGGCGATGTCATCATGGCGTTCGGTAACTTCGTCGTCGGCGGTAACGCACTCGTCGGCTTCATCATCTTCGTAATCCTCATCATCATTCAGTTCATCGTCATCACGAAGGGCGCGGAGCGCGTCGCAGAGGTGTCGGCGCGCTTCACTCTCGATGCGATGCCGGGCAAGCAGATGGCGATTGACGCTGATCTGAACCAGGGCGCCATCACGGACGCCGAGGCGAGCAAGAGGCGCTTGAAGATTCAGCAGGAGGCTGATTTCTACGGCGCGATGGACGGCGCCTCGAAGTTCGTCAAGGGTGACGCCATCGCGGCCATCATCATCATCATCATCAACATCACGGGCGGTTTCGTCATCGGCATGCTGACGCGCAACATGACGGCGCTGCAGGCTCTGCAGAGTTACACGTTGCTGACGGTCGGCGAAGGTCTCGTCAGTCAGATTCCGGCGCTGATGATTTCGACGGCAACGGGTATACTCGTCACACGCTCGGCATCCTCGAAGGGCAACCTCGGACTCGACGTGGCGCTGCAGCTCTTCAACCGCAGCCGCATCTTCTACATCGTCAGCGGCGTGCTGCTGTTCCTCGCCATCGTTCCGGGCATGCCGGGAATCCCACTCGGGGCGCTTGCCGTCCTGTGCTTCATCGCGGCTCGCCGCCTCAAGGGCTCGGAAAAGGCGGTTGAGGAAGTGCCCGAGCAGAAGAAGGCGGAGAAGGCTAAGGCGGACGCCACGAAGCCTGAGAACATCGTCAATCTGCTGCAGGTTGATCCGATGGAGCTTGAGATCGGCTACAGTCTCATACCGCTCGTCGACACGGGGCAGGGCGGCGATCTTTTGGAACGTATCGTCATGATCCGACGGCAGTGCGCGTTGGAACTCGGACTCGTCGTGCCGACGATTCGCATACGTGACAACATACAGATCAAGCCGAACAACTATATCATCAAGCTCAAGGGAATCGAAACAGCACGCGGCGAACTCATGCTCGATCACTACCTCGCGATGAACTCGGGTACGGTGTTCGAAGAAGTACCGGGCATCGAGACGACGGAGCCGGCCTTCGGTCTTCCCGCGCTGTGGATTGCCGAAGATCAGCGTGAGCAGGCAGAGCTCAACGGCTATACGGTCGTTGATGCCGTATCTGTGCTCGCGACGCATCTGACGGAAGTCATCAAGATGCATGCTGCGGAGATCCTCGGACGTCAAGAGACGCAGAACCTCCTCGACAACTTGAAAAAGACGAATCCGGCGCTTGTCGACGAGGTTGTGCCCGAGGTTCTCGTCGTTGGCGAGGTGCAGAAGGTTCTCGCAAACCTCCTGGCGGAACGCGTTTCCATACGCGACATGGAGACGATTCTCGAAGTACTCTCCGACTACGGGCGCGCGACAAAGGATACGGACATCCTCACCGAGTATGTGCGCCATGCACTCGCGCGGCAGATCTCGCAGCAGTATGTGCAGAACAACGTGCTGCCTTGCATCACGCTCGACCCGGGATTGGAGAACAAAATCGCCGGTGCAGTGCAGCGCACGGAGCACGGCTCTTACGTCAGCCTCGATCCCGATGCGATGCAGCGCCTCTTGGCGTCGCTCAATGCGGAATTGCCGAAGCTCACGAACATGGGCTACGAACCGATCGTGCTAACAAGCCCCGCCGTGCGCACCTACTTCCGACAGCTTGTCGAACGTTCCGTACAGGGGCTCGTCGTACTCTCGCATGCGGAAATTGAGCAGACGGTTGAACTTCAGATTCTTGGGACGGTGAGAATTTAATTGCGCATCAAGGTGTTTCAGGCCGCCACAATGAAGGATGCCATGGCTCAGGTGAAAGATGAGCTTGGCGACGACGCGGTGATTCTGCATACAAAAAAAATAAAGAAGGGCGGCATCCTTGGCTATGGTGCAAAAGAGATTTTCGAGGTGACGGCGGCTCTCGACGAGGTGACGCGGCGTCCCCCCAAGAAGCGGTCTGAGCGTTTGCCGACGCTTGCCGAACTGCAGGCTGAGGCAGCAGGCGGAGAAACGAAGCCGAAGAGCGCGGTGCCGCTGCCGCAAGGTCATGCGGCTGCACTGACGCAAGCGGCGCCTGTTGCTCCCGCCCAGCAGGCGCCTGTCCCAGTTCCTGCAGGTTCGCCGGTCGCTCCTGTGCCGCCGCTTATGCAGTCTGCGCAGCCGATGCAGCAGCCTCCGCCGATCGAGTCACAGCAGCCGATGCAGCAGCCTCGGCTTTCGCAGAGCGCGGCCAAAAGCTACCGAACGGCAGGCACGGAAGCTGCGGTTGCTGAGGCTGCGAGGCAGGCGCGTGCAGCATCGCCCGTCGCGCATGGTGGTGCTTCGGCTGAGCCGTTCGTACCATCGTTTCCTTCGGGAAAGACGCCGGAAGCTCCCTTTCAACCGCTCGTGCCGTCTGCCGGGGAAGCCTCTCAAGAACCGCCCGTACGCAAGGCGCGGCGCAGGAAGCCTGCACAGCCAAAGCGAAGAAAAGTGCATGCAGCGGAGGCGAAAGAAACTGCAGGAGTAGAGGTGGAAAGGGAGGCGTCATCTTCGCGCAGGGGGAAGCGTGAGGAGGACGAGGCAGCTGTATCTTCACAGGAAAAGCGGCGAGAAGACGAGTCGCCGTCTTCCAAGAGTGAGGAAGAGCGCCAGCGCGAAACCATCGAGGAATTGCAAAACGAGCTGGCTCAAATGAAGGCGATGCTCGTCCAGGTCGTCAGCAAGGAGAAGACGCCCGAGGACGAGATGTCCCTGCAGCAGGTGTTGAAGCAGCAAGAGGTCGAATCGGACATCATCGACGACGTCGTACTGCAGCTTCCCGCTGAAGCCATTCTGGCCGACAAGGATACGCCGCTTGCCTTAGAAGGGCTGAAGAAGTATCTCGCCGACAACGTGCAGATGGCGGATGGACTTGAACTCAAGAGCCGCAAGCGAAAGATCGCGGCTCTTTTGGGACCGACGGGCGTCGGCAAGACGACGACGCTCGCGAAGATTGCCGCGCAGTGCGTTTTGGAAAAGGGCGTAAGCACG
>ERZ772948.462-NODE-462-length-26460-cov-10.624957_pt1 | contig 26460 bp, 19 predicted proteins | sample MGYA00511945_ERZ772948 | MGnify/ENA primary metagenome ERZ772948 (study PRJEB29015, sample SAMEA2737927) | human oral metagenome | biome: human oral; feature: human-associated habitat; material: dental | place: China | collected 2141 ... | reverse complement strand
TCAAGGGTTACGTAGCAGATAAAGCAAGCGTAGCAGATGTGAAGGTTACAGCAGACTCAGCTAAACCAGCAGATGAAGTCGTAACTTACAAGAAGGCTGATCAAAAAGCAACCATCACCTTCGTAGACCAAGCTAAGAAAGAATTGGCTAAGATCTCAGAAGGCGGTAAGTCAGGCGAACCAATTAGCCGTGACCAATACCTTGCGAAGTTGAAAGAATTGACTAACCAAGGTTACAAGGTTGTGAACGATGAGTTCAAGGATCCACAAAACTTTGATGATGATGCAAGCAAGGACCAAAACTTCACTGTTCAATTGGAAGAAGGCGTAGTACCATTCGATCCGAATAATCCACCGAAACCAAACGATCCAATGGATCCAAGCAATCCGGATGGACCTAAGTGGACAGATGATAAGATCAAGTCAGCTCAACAAGAAGCTGTGAAAGAATTGAGCCGTACGATCAAGTACGTATACGAAGATGGTAAAGAAGCAGCACCAAGCTTCACAGACAGCGCTAAATTCACGCGTATTCTGAAGATCAACGTCGTAACGAAAGCGATCGTAGAAAAAGGCCCATGGACATCACAAGATGACGTGATCAAGGGACAAACTTCACCAGACATCAAGGGTTACGTAGCAGATAAAGCAAGCGTAGCAGATGTGAAGGTTACAGCAGATTCAGCTAAACCAGCAGATGAAGTCGTAACTTACAAGAAGGTAGAAGTTCCACCTACACCGACACCAACTCCGGAACCAAAACCAACTCCTACTCCGGAGCCAAAACCAGAACCAAAACCAGAACCGAAACCTGTTCCACCAACTCCAGCTCCGGTACCAAATAAACAAGTACCGAACAAGCCAGTGGAACCGAAAGTTCCTGGAACTACTGCTCTGCCAAATACAGGTGAGAAATCATCTTCAGCAGCAGTACTTGGTTTAGGAATTGTTGCAACACTCGCAGGTGTCAGCTTGATTAAACCAAGATTGAAAGAAGAAGATTAATTCTTTCTAGCTTGGATAGTAATCACTGAAGAGTTGTGGACGATTAGTTAACAGCTCGCAAAAATCGATAACTTCGTAAAGAAGTTATCGATTTTTTATTTATTTGATTAGCAAACTTTGGTGGTAAGAAATGAGAGAAGATTCCAGTAAAATAGGAGATTTACTGGAGAATGAAGGAGCATCACCTTGAATTTAGTGCCATCATTCATTTTATTATCGAGAGAATGTAATGACTGATCTCGGTATTCTTAAATGTATAAGGAACTAGTGCCCTAATTTTTTCTATCTTTAGTTTGTACTTCAGCAGATAATTTTAGGGAATTGGGGACTTTCCTGTTTTTGTTGGATGATTTTTCTCCTCTCCTGTGTTATAATAAGGAAGATTAAAATTGTAGAATAGTTAAAGGAGAAATTCCAATGGGACGTAAGTGGGCCAACATTGTAGCTAAGAAAACAGCTAAAGACGGCGCAAACTCAAAAGTTTATGCTAAATTCGGTGTAGAGATCTATGTAGCAGCGAAAAAAGGTGAACCAGATCCTGAGTTGAACACAGCCCTTAAGTTCGTTATTGATCGTGCTAAGCAAGCGCAAGTGCCAAAGCATGTTATTGACAAGGCGATTGACAAGGCTAAGGGAAATACAGACGAGACCTTTACAGAAGGCCGTTATGAAGGCTTTGGGCCGAATGGTTCTATGTTGATCGTTGATACCTTAACTTCGAATGTCAACCGAACTGCGGCCAATGTCCGTGCAGCCTTTGGGAAAAATGGCGGAAACATGGGAGCTAGCGGCTCTGTATCTTATCTTTTTGATAATAAAGGCGTTATCGTTTTTGCTGGTGATGATGCAGACAGCATCTTTGAATTGCTTTTAGAAGCAGATGTAGATGTGGACGATGTAGAGGCTGAAGAAGGAAGTATCACAGTTTATACAGCACCAACTGACCTACATAAAGCAATTGTAGCTTTGCGTGAATCTGGCATCCAAGAATTCCAAGTGACAGAGCTTGAAATGATTCCTCAGTCTGAAGTGGAATTAACAGGAGAAGATTTAGAAACCTTCGAAAAATTGTATAGTGTCCTTGAAGACGATGAAGATGTCCAAAAAATCTACACCAACGTAGATGGCTTCTAATTGAATAACATAAAAATACAGTCTGATTTAGTATAAGCTGCGTTCTAAGGCAGTTTCTAAATCAGACTGTATTTATTTTTAGTTAGTTAAGTGAAATTTTTTTAGGAATTGTTCCTGTTCCTCTTTGATAGCTTCTGTGGGATTTTTCACAGCAAGAATCATCTCAATCATTTCAGGATTGGCTTCGCGTATTAGCTGACTGAGAGCCCAGATGGCCGTAGCGATATGGATAGGATTCTGCCCTTTATCGATAATTTCTAGCAGTTTGGGAATGGCAGAGCGGTCATTGGCGTTGGCTAGAGCAATGATGGCATTGCGCTGCAGGATGTTTTTGCCCCGCCAGCTGCCGGCTATATGGCCGAATTTTTCCTTAAACTGACCATTAGAAAGTTCCAAGAAAGGAAGGAGCTCTGGATGGGCCAGTTCGGGGTCAATCTCTGTTGCGAGCGGATTGTCCAAGCCTTTATTATAGGGGCAGCAAATTTGGCAGATATCGCAACCATAGATGACTGTCTTGATTTTTTTGCGAAATTCTAGGTCCATGATGCCCTTATCTTGGGTTTGAAAAGACAGGCAGCGCTTGGCATTCATAGTCCCATCACCAATCAGGCAGGAGGTGGGACAGGCCGTTACGCAGCGGTTGCAGTCTCCACAGTCATAGTCGACAGGCTGGTCAGGTTCGATGTCCAGATTGGTAATGAGCTCACCCAGAAACATATAAGAACCAAATTCCTTGGAGATGACCAAGCCGTTCTTGCCGATAAAGCCTATTCCTGCTCGCCGGGCTACAGCGGTGTCGACCAAGGCTCCTGTATCCACCATGCCTTTATATTCAAAGTCGGCAGTCAACTCCTCAATTCCCTTTGCAAGCTGATCTAGCTTGTCCTGTAGGACATAGTGGTAATCCAGCCCCCAGCTGTTAGGAGTGAATTTTCCTCGTTTGTAGGCTGTTTTTTGCGGCTGTTGCTTGAGCTTGTGGGGATAAGCGACTGCGATAGAGATGATGGTTTTGGCCGAGTCTAAACTCAGCTTGGGCTTAATTCGCTCCTCAATATTCTTGTGTTCAAATCCTGAATTTCGACCTTCTTCTACGGCCAAGCGCAGCGATTTTTCCAGATAGTCAAAGTCATCTGCTGTCGTAAAGCCAATTTTAGAAATGCCAATTTCTTTTGATAATTTGATAATTTCTTCTTTGATATTCATTGCTATTATTATATCGAAATTATGAGAATTATGCGAGAAACTACTTCGTGAAAACCATGATTATTTAGCAAATTCGAGTGCAAGAAGAGTTAGGCAGATAAGCCTGTAAATTGAGAAATGACAGTCTTTCAAGCCAATTGCTAAATGGATTATTTCTTGAAAGATATGGGGAAACATGCTATAATGAGAGGAAACATTTATAAACAGAACATAGCGAGTAAGGAATAAAATGGCTAATATTTTAAAAAAAATCATCGAAAATGATAAAGGTGAAATAAGAAAATTAGAAAAGATGGCGGACAAGGTCATGTCCTATGAGGACGAAATGGCAGCCTTGACCGATGAAGAATTGCAAGCAAAAACGGTTGAATTTAAGGAACGTTATGCTAATGGTGAAACTTTAGATCAACTTTTGTTTGAAGCATTTGCAGTTGTCCGCGAAGGAGCGAAGCGTGTCTTAGGTCTTTTCCCATATAAGGTTCAGATTATGGGGGGGATTGTCCTTCACCATGGTGATGTGCCAGAAATGCGTACGGGGGAAGGGAAAACCCTGACAGCGACTATGCCTGTTTACCTGAATGCCTTATCTGGTCAAGGAGTTCACGTTGTTACAGTCAATGAATACTTGTCAGAGCGTGATGCGACTGAGATGGGTGAACTTTATTCTTGGTTGGGACTTTCTGTTGGTATCAACCTAGCATCTAAGTCACCAATGGAAAAAAGAGAAGCTTATGCTTGTGATATCACCTACTCAACCAACTCTGAAATTGGTTTTGACTACCTGCGCGATAACATGGTGGTTCGGGCTGAAAATATGGTACAGCGTCCGCTTAACTATGCCTTGGTTGACGAGGTGGATTCTATCTTGATTGACGAAGCGCGTACGCCATTGATCGTGTCAGGACCGACAGCTTCTGATACGAATCAGCTTTATTACAGAGCGGATAGCTTTGTGAAAACACTTCAAAAAGATGACTATATCATTGATATCCCATCTAAGACGATTGGTTTGTCAGATTCTGGTATTGACAAGGCTGAAAGTTACTTTAACTTAGAAAATCTATACGACCTTGAGAATGTTGCTTTGACTCACTTTATCGACAATGCCTTGCGTGCTAACTATATTATGACCTTAGATGTGGATTATGTCGTGAGCGAAAAGCAGGAAATCCTCATCGTTGACCAATTTACTGGGCGTACAATGGAAGGTCGTCGTTTCTCTGATGGACTCCACCAAGCGATTGAAGCAAAAGAAGCTGTGCCTATCCAAGAAGAATCAAAGACATCTGCTTCGATTACTTACCAGAACCTTTTCCGTATGTATAAAAAGCTGTCAGGGATGACAGGGACTGGTAAGACAGAAGAAGAAGAATTCCGTGAAATTTATAATATTCGCGTAATTCCAATTCCAACTAACCGTCCTGTCCAACGTATTGACCATCCAGATTTGCTGTATCCTAGCTTGGAAGCGAAGTTTAAAGCAGTCGTGGAAGATGTCAAGGAACGCTACAAAACAGGTCAGCCTGTCTTGGTCGGTACAGTATCGGTTGACACGAGTGACTATCTTTCTCAAAAATTAGTGGCTGCAGGAATTCCTCATGAAGTTCTGAATGCTAAAAACCACTATAAAGAGGCACAGATTATCATGAATGCTGGTCAGCGTGGAGCTATTACTATTGCGACCAACATGGCTGGACGTGGTACAGATATCAAGCTAGGTGAAGGTGTGCGTGAATTGGGTGGACTTTGTGTCATTGGTACAGAGCGCCATGAAAGCCGCCGGATTGATAACCAGCTTCGTGGACGTTCAGGTCGTCAAGGGGATCCAGGTGAATCACAATTCTACCTATCTCTAGAAGACGATTTGATGAAACGCTTCGGTTCAGAGCGTATTAAGGCCCTGCTAGACCGGATGAATCTGAGCGAAGAAGAGTCTGTCATCAAGTCTCGGATGCTGACGCGTCAGGTGGAAGCAGCCCAAAAACGGGTTGAAGGAAATAACTACGATACTCGGAAGCAAGTCCTCCAATATGACGATGTCATGCGCGAACAACGTGAAATTATCTATTCTCAACGCTATGATGTCATCACAGCAGACCGTGATTTGGCTCCAGAAATCCATGCTATGATCCGTCGGACGATTAATCGGATTGTGGATGGAAGCAGCCACTCAGACCATGATGAAAGAATTGAAGCGATTCTGAATTTTGCTAAATATAACCTTGTAGCAGAGGATTCTATCTCAGCTGATGATTTAGAAGGTAAATCAAATCAAGAGATCAAAGATTACTTGATGGAGCGAGCATCTGAAGTTTATGCCAATCAGGTTTCTAAACTCCGTGATGAAGAAGCAGTTCAAGAGTTCCAAAAAGTGCTGATCCTACGCGTTGTAGATAATAAATGGACAGATCATATCGACGCCTTGGATCAATTGCGCCAGGCTGTGGGACTGCGCGGTTATGCTCAGAACAATCCAGTTGTTGAATATCAGGCAGAAGGTTTCCGGATGTTTAATGATATGATCGGCTCTATCGAGTTTGATGTGACTCGTCTCATGATGAAAGCACAGATCCATGAGCAAGAACGTCCACGTACAGAGCACAGTATCAGCACGACAGCTACTCGAAACATTGCTGCCCAAAACCCAAATCTTCCAAAAAATGTTGATTTATCCTCTGTAAAAAGAAATGATTTATGTCCATGTGGTTCAGGTAAGAAATTTAAAAACTGTCATGGTCGCAAGAAGTAGTTTATAAGGAGAGAAGATGACCTTTAAAGCAACTAGTCAACCAATCAATGTAGCAGAAGTGCGTCAGCTTGCTAAGTTAGAAGGTTCTATTCTAGCTCGTAAGCAAGAGCGGGATCGCCAACTAGAAGCTATTATCCGCGGTGAGGATGATCGTATCCTTTTGGTCATCGGTCCTTGCTCCTCAGACAATGAAGAAGCTGTCTTGGAATACGCTAAGCGTTTGGCAGTTCTCCAGGAAGAGGTTAAAGATCGGATCTTTATGGTCATGCGGGTCTACACTGCCAAGCCACGGACCAATGGTGATGGCTACAAGGGCTTGATTCACCAGCCTAATGCGACAGCGGCACCTAGTCTAATCAACGGAATTAAAGCGGTGCGCAACCTGCATTACAGCGTGATTTCAGAAACTGGAATGACGACGGCTGACGAGATGCTTTACCCAGAAAATCTCCCTTTAGTAGATGATTTGATTTCCTATATGGCGATCGGTGCTCGTTCTGTTGAAGATCAGCAGCACCGCTTTGTAGCCAGTGGAGCGGATTTCCCGACTGGTTTGAAAAATCCAACATCTGGCAATCTGAATGTCATGTTTAATGGCATTTATGCGGCTCAAAACAAACAGAGCTTTCTATTTGCAAATCGAGAAGTAGAGACGAGTGGAAATTCTTTGGCTCATGCGATTCTGCGCGGTGCCATCAATGAATATGGGAAGAACATTCCGAACTACTATTATGATAATCTGCTGGACACAATCGCCCAGTATGAAGCAATGGGGCTGGAAAATCCATTTATCATCATTGATACTAACCATGACAACTCTGGCAAGCGGTATTTGGAGCAAGTCCGTATTGTTCGTCAGACTTTGATCAACCGCGACTGGAATGATAAAATCAAGAAGGTTGTTCGTGGCTTTATGATTGAGTCTTACTTGGAAGATGGCCGACAAAATGAACCAGAAGTCTTTGGCAAGTCTATCACAGATCCATGCCTAGGATGGGACAAGACGGTCGAACTTGTCCATGAGATATACGATACACTAGGTAAATAATATGGCATTTATAGAAAAAGGTCAGGAAATTGACATCGAGCAGATCAAGTCTGCAACGATTTTGTCAGACCAAGCTCTGAAAAAGAAACATCAGCGTGATCAGGAATTGGCCGCCATCATCAAGGGAGAAGATCAACGCTTGCTCTTGGTTATCGGCCCCTGCTCATCTGACAATGAAGAGGCGGTGCTGGAGTATGCTCGTCGATTGGCTGAACTGCAGCAGAAGGTGGCGGATAAGATTTTTATCGTCATGCGGGTCTATACTGCCAAGCCTCGGACCAATGGGGACGGCTATAAAGGGCTCGTTCACCAGCCAGATACTTCAAAAAGCCCCAGCTTGATCAATGGACTGAAGGCAGTGCGCCAGCTTCATTACCGAGTCATTACTGAGACAGGCTTGACTACTGCTGATGAAATGCTCTATCCTTCCAATCTAGTGCTGGTAGATGATTTGGTTAGTTATCATGCCGTAGGTGCTCGATCGGTTGAAGACCAAGAACATCGTTTTGTGGCTTCTGGTATTGATGCTCCGGTTGGTATGAAAAATCCAACATCTGGCAATCTTGGAGTCATGTTTAATGCCGTCTATGCTGCTCAAAATAAGCAAATCTTCCTTTATCATGGTCAGGAAGTAGAAACGTTAGGAAATCCTCTTGCGCATGTGATTTTGCGTGGTGCGTTAGATGAGTACGGTAAGAACAAGCCTAACTTCTATTACGAAAATCTTCTGGATGTGATCAAACGCTATGAAGAAATGAAACTATCTAATCCTTTTATCCTGATTGATACCAACCATGATAATTCTGGAAAGCAGTATTTGGAGCAGATCCGGATTATCCGTCAGACTCTGATCAACTGTGCTTGGAATGAGCAAATCAAAAAGGCGGTGCGTGGTTTCATGATTGAATCCTATTTGGAGGATGGTCGTCAGAATGAGCCAGAAGTCTTTGGCAAGTCCATTACCGATCCTTGCTTGGGCTGGGACAAGACAGAAGAGCTCATTCAGGAAATCTATGATACCTTAGAAAAAGAAGCTTAAAAAGAAAGGATTAGTAGGCTTTTGATAGGAGTCTGCTAACGAATATAGGCAAGCTCATACTCTATGAAAATCTAATTTTGATGATGTTAAACCTCTTTGATGCATTTCAGTGTCATTCTCATCGGTTTGCCTTGTCGAAATTAGATTTTCTTTCAATCTCCTTGGGAGAAGGGCCTTGCTTCGTATTCCTAATAGAAGTATGATAAGAGGACACGGAATAGATATAGAAGAGATTTCCAGCATTGGTCGGGCCTACGAGAAGAATGAGCGTTTTGCTGAGAAAATCTTGACAGCTCAGGAGTTGGCTCGGTTTGGCTCCTTAAAGGGCAAGCGCAAGCTGGAATATTTGGCAGGACGCTGGTCAGCCAAGGAAGCTTTTGCCAAGGCTTGGGGAACCGGTATTGGCCCTGTGACTTTTCAAGATTTGGAAATTTTAAATGATGATAAGGGGGCACCTTATTTTAGTAAGTCTCCCTTTGCTGGTTCGGTATGGCTATCAATCAGTCATGCTGGAAATCTGGTGACCGCCAGTGTGATTTTGGAGGAAGACAATGAAAGCTAGTCTACATAGACCCACTAGAGCAGTCATAGACCTGTCTGCTATTGCATTTAATATTGAGCAAATTGCGGCTCATATTCCCCAGTCAGTCCAGAAGTGGGCAGTAGTCAAGGCCAATGCTTATGGACATGGCGCGGTTCCTGTCTCTCAGCATATTCAGCCGCTTGTAGACGGTTTTTGTGTGTCTAATATTGACGAAGCCCTCGAACTACGAGAAGCTGGCATTGCTAAACCCATTCTTATTTTGGGTGTTTCTTCATTGGAAGCTGTGCCTTTAGCGATTCAGCGACAGATTACTTTGACGGTGGCTAGCCTAGCTTGGCTGGAGGAGCTCTTGAGCCAGCAAGCTGATCTGACAGGCTTGACCGTCCATATCAAGATTGATTCGGGCATGGGACGCATTGGCTTCCGTGATAGTCAAGAAGCCCAGCAAGCAATTAGCCGCCTGCAAGCAGCAGGAGCTGTGGTAGAAGGGATTTTCACTCATTTTGCAACAGCCGACGAAATAGATACAAGTCATTTTGTAGCTCAATTAAATCGCTTTAAAGAGATTTTGAGTGAGTTAGCTTTCTTGCCGCCAGTTGTGCATGCTAGTAACTCTGCAACAACTCTTTGGCATAGTGAAACGATTATGAATGCTGTTCGGCTGGGCGATATTATTTACGGATTGAATCCTAGCGGACGAGTGCTGGACCTGCCTTATGAGGTCAAACCAGCTCTGAGCTTAGAATCTGTTCTGGTTCACGTCAAAGAAATTCAAGCGGGCGCCCATGTCGGCTATGGAGCGACCTATACCAGTGATAGCCAGCAAATCATTGGAACGATTCCTCTGGGTTACGCTGATGGCTGGACCCGCGATATGCAGGGCTTTGATGTCTTGATCGATGGTCAGCGCTGTCCAATTGTCGGTCGGGTTTCCATGGATCAAATCACGGTGCGTCTGCCTCGAGTCTACCCTTTGGGAACGCAGGTGGTCTTGATTGGTCAGAGTGGCGCCGAGCTTATCACAGCAACGGATGTGGCAGAAAAGCGTGGTACGATCAATTATGAAGTGGTCTGCTTAATCAGCGACAGGGTACCGAGAGAGTATAAAAAGTAAAAGATAATCAAGAAGAAGGAAAGGAGACAGGATGAATCTGCATCAGACTTTGACGGCCCTGCCAGGAGTGGGGCCAAAATCGGCTGAAAAATTTAAAAAACTAGGCCTTGAGAGCCTGCAGGATCTCCTGCTCTATTTTCCTTTTCGCTATGAGGATTTTAAGAGCAAGAATGTCCTCGACTTGGAGGATGGGGAAAAGGCGGTTATTTCTGGTATTGTCGCGACTCCAGCTAATGTCCAGTATTATGGCTACAAGCGCAATCGCCTGCGTTTCACGATCAAGCAGGGAGAAGTCGCGATTGCAGTCAATTTTTTCAATCAGCCTTATCTGGCAGATAAGATTGAGCTGGGAGCAACGGTGGCTATTTTTGGTAAATGGGATAAAGCCAAGGCTAGTCTGACGGGGATGAAGGTGTTAGCTCAGGTTGAAGATGACTTGCAGCCAGTTTATCGAGTTGCCCAAGGGATCAGTCAGGCCAGTCTAGTCAAGCTGATTAAGGTGGCCTTTGACCAAGGTCTGGATCAGTTATTGGAGGAAAACCTTCCTCCTATCCTTCTGGAACGCTACCAGCTTTTGGAGCGCACTCAAGCTGTGCGTGCCATGCACTTTCCTAAGGATTTGGCGGAATATAAGCAGGCCCTTCGTCGAGTCAAGTTTGAAGAACTTTTTTATTTCCAGATGCAGCTGCAGGTTCTGAAGCATGAGACCAAGGATGTCAGCCAGGGACTGGCTATTCCTTGGCAGGAAAAAATGCTGGCTCAGAAGAAGGCTGCCTTGCCATTTTCTCTGACGGAAGCTCAGGAGCGGAGTTTGGAAGAAATTCTTAGTGATTTGCAATCGCCTGCCCATATGAACCGCCTCCTGCAGGGAGATGTTGGTAGTGGTAAGACTGTGGTGGCTGGTTTGGCTATGTATGCCGCCTATACGGCAGGTTACCAGTCGGCTTTGATGGTTCCGACAGAAATTTTGGCTGAACAGCATCTGGACAGTCTGACTCAGCTCTTTCCTGAACTGAATTTGGCCCTCCTAACTGGTGGTATGAAAGTCGCTGAACGCAGAGAGACTTTAGCTGCCATAGAGTCAGGACAAGTAGATATGGTGGTCGGCACCCATGCCTTGATTCAGGAAGGGGTAGTCTATCATCGACTGGGCCTGGTCATTATTGATGAGCAGCATCGTTTTGGGGTGGACCAGCGTCGGATTTTGCGGGAAAAGGGAAATAATCCAGACGTTCTCATGATGACAGCCACGCCTATTCCTCGGACTTTGGCCATTACTGCTTTTGGCGATATGGATGTCTCTATCATCGACCAGATGCCGGCTGGCCGCAAGCCCATCATTACTCGTTGGGTCAAGCATGAGCAGTTGGAAGTGGTCTTGGACTGGATGAAAAAAGAGCTGGCCAAGGGTGCCCAAGTCTACTTCATTTCTCCCTTGATTGAGGAATCCGAGGCTTTGGACTTGAAAAACGCGATTGCTCTAGAGGAAGAGCTCAAGGCCTACTTTGCCAATCAGGCTCAGGTGGCTCTCCTTCACGGTCGTATGAAAAATGACGAAAAAGAGGCCATTATGCAGGACTTCAAGGATGGGAAAACGGATATTCTAGTGTCAACTACAGTTATTGAAGTTGGCGTCAATGTTCCGAATGCGACCATCATGGTTATCATGGATGCTGACCGCTTCGGACTCAGCCAGCTTCATCAGCTGCGGGGCCGAGTTGGTCGGGGAAATAAGCAATCGTATGCCGTTCTAGTTGCCAATCCCAAGACAGAGTCTGGGAAGAAACGCATGAAAATCATGACTGAGACGACAGATGGCTTTGTTCTGGCTGAGGAAGACCTCAAGATGCGTGGTTCAGGTGAAATTTTTGGGACCCGTCAGTCTGGTATTCCAGAGTTTCAGGTGGCGGACATCGTGGAGGATTATCCCATTTTGGAAGAGGCGCGCAAGGTAGCTAGTCAAATCGTTGCCAATCCTAGCTGGCGGCAGGATGCCAATTGGCACCTGGTATCCTTACATCTCGAAAAACGCGATTATCTGGATTAGCGAGATAAAGTTTGGATTAATTTGTTTAAGCTTTCTGCAAGAAAATTCTAAGCCTTCCTTAAGCTTTGAGGCCTATAATAAAAGCATCAAAAGAAACGAGGTGGCAAAAATGAAAGTAGCAGTTAAAGTAACCTATAAAAAAGAATTCAAACAGATGCGCCGCGTGAACAAGACTTATGGAATCTAATAATTCCAAGTGAAAGATAAAAGAAGATACCTCCGGAAGAAATTCTGGAGGTATTTTGCTATTGAATCAAGGCTTTTTTATAATTTATGTTATAATATAGAATAACTATGATAAAAGGAGCTCAATTATGTTTCCAGATGACAGTTTGACTTTACATACAGACTTATACCAAATCAATATGATGCAGGTTTATTTCAACGAAGGTATCCATAATAAGCGTGCTGTTTTTGAAGTCTATTTCCGCAAGAATCCTTTTAATAATGGCTATGCCGTTTTTGCGGGCTTAGAGAGGATTGTGGCTTATCTGAATGATTTGACATTCAGTCAGACGGATTTGGACTATTTAGCGTCTTTGGGCTATAATGGAGCTTTCTTAGAGTACTTACGCGATTTCAAGATGCAGCTGACCGTGCGTTCTGCTAAAGAGGGAGATTTAGTTTTTGCCAATGAACCGATTGTTCAGGTCGAAGGGCCGCTGGCTCAATGTCAGTTAGTGGAAACAGCGATTTTAAATATCGTGAATTTCCAAACCCTGATTGCGACCAAGGCAGCGCGCATCCGCTCTGTGATCGAAGATGAGCCGCTGATGGAGTTTGGTACCCGTCGTGCTCAAGAAATGGATGCAGCGATTTGGGGCACGCGGGCAGCCGTTATCGGCGGGGCCAATGGGACCAGCAATGTTCGGGCAGGCAAGCTCTTTGATATTCCTGTTCTGGGGACGCATGCCCATGCACTTGTGCAAGTTTATGGCAATGATTACGAGGCTTTCAAGGCTTATGCAAGCACTCATCGGGACTGTGTATTCTTGGTAGACACCTATGATACCCTTCGGATCGGGGTTCCTACGGCCATCCGTGTAGCGCGTGAATTTGGGGATAAAATCAATTTCTTAGGTGTGCGGATCGATTCTGGAGACTTGGCCTATATTTCTAAAAAAGTTCGTCAGCAGTTAGATGAAGCGGGCTTCCCAAATGCTAAAATTTACGCTTCCAATGATTTGGATGAAAATACCATCCTCAACTTAAAAATGCAAAAGGCTAAGATTGATGTCTGGGGTGTGGGAACCAAGCTCATTACAGCCTATGACCAGCCAGCTCTGGGTGCTGTTTACAAGATTGTCGCGATTGAAGATGAGAATGGGCACTTGCGCAATACCATCAAGCTCTCCAACAATGCTGAAAAGGTTTCGACTCCGGGCAAGAAGCAGGTTTGGCGGATTACCAGCCGTGAAAAAGGCAAGTCTGAGGGCGACTACATCACTTATGATGGTGTGGATGTCAATCATCAGGAAGAGCTCGAAATGTTCCATCCGACTTATACTTATATCAATAAAATAGTCAAGAATTTTGATGCAGTGCCACTCTTGGTGGATATTTATAAAGAAGGTCAGCTTGTCTACGATTTACCGAGTCTGTCTGAGATTCAGGACTATGCCCGCCAAGAATTTGATAAACTCTGGGACGAGTACAAACGGGTTCTCAATCCACAAGATTATCCGGTCGATTTGGCGCGTGATATTTGGCAGGACAAGATGGACTTGATTGACCAGATGCGCAAGAAAGCCTACCAGACAGGAGCAGAAAAATGAGCCTACAAGAAGAAATCATCCGCCAACTAGGCGTCAAACCAGTCATTGATCCAGAGAAAGAAATCCGCAAATCGGTGGACTTTCTCAAGGCCTATCTGAGAAAGCACCCTTTTTTGAAAAGTTATGTTTTGGGCATTTCTGGTGGTCAGGACTCAACCTTGGCTGGCCGCTTAGCTCAGCTGGCTGTAGAGGAAATGCGGGCCGAGACTGGGGATGATAGCTACCGCTTTATCGCTGTCCGCCTGCCTTACGGTGTTCAGGCAGATGAAGACGATGCCCAAAAAGCTTTGGCTTTCATCCAGCCTGATGTCAGTCTGACAGTCAATATCAAAGAATCCGCTGATGCCATGACAAAGGCTGTAGAAGCAACGGGTGCCAAAGTCTCTGATTTTAACAAGGGCAATATCAAGGCCCGCAGTCGTATGATTGCCCAGTATGCTTTGGCTGGTTCATACAGTGGGGCTGTCATTGGGACCGACCATGCTGCAGAAAATGTCACGGCCTTTTTCACCAAGTTTGGGGATGGCGGAGCGGATATTTTACCACTTTACCGTCTCAATAAACGTCAAGGTAAGCAACTTTTGGCTGCCTTAGGAGCAGATCCGGCCCTCTATGAAAAGGTGCCGACGGCTGATTTGGAAGAGGAAAAACCGGGGATTGCGGATGAAGTCGCTCTGGGCGTGACCTACAATGAAATTGACGACTACCTAGAAGGTAAGTCTGTTTCAGCCCAAGCCCAAGAAACGATCGAGTCTTGGTGGCATAAAGGCCAGCACAAACGGCATTTGCCAATTACGATTTTTGATGAATTTTGGAAGTGAAAATTTCTCTCGAAACTTTTTAGTCTGAGCCCAAGAAATGAGGAAGCAATGAAGAAGTTAGGCTTGCCTAACTTTTTTACTTGCGCTCTTTTTTTAAAGTTCTATAATAGATGTATAATGACAAGGAGGATTCTATGAATTTATTAAAACAAGATTTTACAGATAAGTTGTACGCTGCTTATGAGGCTAACCCCAAGTATGCAGCGATGGAAAATGCTATTAGCCACAATGGGCTCTTGACTTCTTTGGAAAAACGGACTGCTGCTGTAGAAAATGCACCTGTTTTCTCACTGGATCTCACCAAAGACAAGGTCAGTGACCAAAAAGCATCTGGCCGCTGCTGGATGTTTGCGGCTCTCAATACTTTCCGCCACAAGATGATTGCAGGTTTCCAATTGGAGGATTTTGAGCTATCTCAGGCTCATACCTTCTTTTGGGATAAGTATGAAAAGTCCAACTGGTTCTTGGAGCAGGTTTTGGCAACGTCTGACCAAGAATTGACTAGTCGCAAGGTCAAGTTTCTCCTAGATACGCCTCAGCAGGATGGCGGTCAGTGGGATATGGTCGTGGCACTTTTTGAGAAATACGGCGTCGTGCCTAAGTCAGTCTATCCAGAGTCAATTTCTTCCAGCAATAGCCGTGAGCTCAATCAAATTCTCAATAAACTGTTGCGTCAGGATGCGCAAATCTTGCGTGAATTGGCCCTGAATGGTGCAGATGAGGCTACGCTACAAGCTAAGAAAGAAGCTTTGCTGCAGGAAATTTTCAACTTTTTAGCGATGTCGTTGGGCTTACCGCCTCGGAAATTTGACTTTGCATATCGAGACAAGGACGGTAATTACCATAGGGAAGCTGATTTGACTCCGCGGGCCTTTTACCAAAAATATGTTGACCTCAAGCTGGATGACTATGTGTCAATTATCAATGCGCCAACGGCCGATAAACCTTATGGCAAGTCATACACAGTCGAGATGTTGGGCAATGTAGTCGGCAGTAAGCCTGTTCGCTATTTAAATGTAGAAATGAAACGTCTCAAGGAATTGGCTATTGCACAGATGCAGGCTGGTGAAACCGTTTGGTTTGGCTCTGATGTGGGTCAGTCCAGCAATCGCAAGGCTGGTATCATGAAAGCAGGTATGCATGATTTAACCTCTAGTATGGATATCCAGTTGACCCAAGATAAGGCAGGTCGTCTCGATTATAGCGAAAGCCTCATGACTCATGCCATGGTACTGGCTGGAGTAGACTTGGATGAAAAGGGTCAAGCTAAAAAATGGAAGGTGGAAAATTCTTGGGGAGAAAAGGTTGGAGATAAGGGATACTTTGTCGCCAGCGACGCTTGGATGGATGAGTACACTTACCAAATCGTAGTCAGAAAAGAATTCTTGACTCCAGAAGAGTTGGCAGCCTACAATGCAGAGCCAATTGTCCTAGCACCGTGGGATCCAATGGGAGCTCTTGCTAATGGAGAAATGATTTGATAGGATGAGCAATTGCAGAAAGCTATTGATTTATTTAAACATAAAAAGATTGGATTTTAGCAATCCAATCTTTTTTGGTTTATCGATGTTCAGCTCCTTGGTTAGAACTAGTTGAGCTGCTGGTTGTTCCAGAACTTGTTGAACTTGTTTGGGAACTAGAGTTGGTACTACTATGTTCTTCGCTAGATTCACTCGTACTTTGACTTGAAGATTCTGAGCTTGACTCAGAAGTAGAGCTTGAAGATGATTGGGTATAAGCGCGGCTGTAAGTAGAAGTACCATTGAGATAGAGATAGGATCCGCTACGGAAAAGTCCGCTTGGTGGTGTCCAGTCTTCATTGCTGTAGCCTGTCAGATAGAGCATCATAGAGCGGTAAACATCGGTTGCCACCTTAACCCCATCGTCTAAAACAGGAGTGAGGCGGTTTGAGTAACCAGTCCAAACAGCCATAGAGTACTGTGGAGTGTAGCCAACAAATAGCTCGTCTGGTGTGACAATGCTAGAACTGTAGTAAGGTTTTGTCAACTTCTCTAGCTCATCATCGGCATAGTTGGAAGTACCAGTTTTACCTGCCTGATAGACTCCTGGAATTGCAGCATTGGTACCAGTTCCAGACTGAAGAACGGTCTTCATCATGTCTGTCATCATGTAGGCTGTCGTTTCTTTCATAGCTTTTGATCCGCCATTTGAAAAGACTTTTTCTGTACCGTCGCTAAAGACAACTCGGTTGACGTATTGCGGTTTGTAATATGTTCCGCCATTAGCAAAGGCAGCGTAGGCAGCAGCCATTTTTTCGCTACTTGCTCCGTATTGGTTGCCAGATTCGCTTGTATTACTTGAAATCGCATTAGAATAATGCATCTCAGGATAATTAATACCGAGGCCATTGAGGAACTTCAATGAATTATCTAATCCGACTGCTTCCAGCGATTTGACGGCTGGTACGTTACGGGATTCTTGGATAGCGTATTGGATAGTAATCCAGCCATAATAGCGTTTATCCCAGTTATAGACAGGAGTAGATGTTCCAGGGAAATAGTAAGGAGCATCTTGGATTGAGGCAGCAGTGGAAGTGAAAACATTGTATTCCAGGGCTGGGGCATAATCAGTGATTGGTTTCATGGTAGAACCCCAGTCGCGATTTGTTTCGACTGCTTGGTTGGTACCAAAAGAAACGTTGGAAGACTGATGGCGAGCACCCAGTTGGGCAATGACTTTCCCGTTGGTAACATCCATAACGGTTGATGCCACTTGCAGTTCATCATCTGGATAAGCAACATATTCTTCCGTGTTGTAAATATCCCACAATTTTTTCTGTGCTTCGGTATTAACGTTGGTGTAAACTTCCATACCAGTAGTAAGGACATTGTAGCCAGTTTCTTCTTCGACTTGCTCAATAACTTCTTTTAAGTAGTTATCCATATAGGCAGGATAGCTAGCTGAATTTTTCAAGCTCTGTAAGCCGTCGGTTACTGGGGTATTGATAGCTTGTTCGTATTGTTCTGGTGAGATGTACTTGAGTTCATACATTTCAGATAATACGAGATTCCGACGCTGAGTGGCAGCTTCTGGATTTGTGTAAGGGTCATATTGGTTGGGAGCCTGAGGCATTCCTGCAAGCAGGGCAATCTGAGGAAGGGTCAAATCTTTCAAATCTTTGCCATAGTAACTTTGGGAAGCTGTTTGCATCCCGTAATTTCCATTGGACATATAGACTTTATTGACATAGTAGGTCAGGATTTCTTGCTTGGTAGCCTTGCGTTCGAGTTGAGTTGCCAGCCATGCTTCTTGGATTTTCCGAGAAAGGGTAGCATCTGCTGAGGAAGTGGAGAAATAAGTCAACTTGATCAACTGCTGGGTTAAGGTAGATCCCCCTTGACGTCCGCCTCCTTTCAGATTGCTTAGGAAGGCTCCTCCTATCCGAATGAAATCAACTCCACGGTGATTAAAGAAGCGGTGGTCCTCAATCGCAACGATAGCATCTACTAGCTGTGTAGGGATCTGGTCTGTTGACGCATTGACACGCTTTTCAGAACCGAGGTCCGCAATCAGATTGTTATCGCTATCGTAAATCTTACTTGAAGTTGTTGCGACAAGATCCTTCTCAGAAAGGGTAGGAGACTTGGCGACATAGTATGTGAAGACAAGAACGCCAGTCACAACTCCAATGATAAAGAGAGATAAGAGGGCAGTTGCAAGATATTTTAAGGCCTGCAAAAGGGTTTGTTTATTCATTTGTGATACCACCTAGTAGTTTTTGTTCGATAATTTCAAGGTAAGGGATGCTTGGAAATTGCTTTGTTTCGATTAAAAATCCATGTTCTTTAATGTAAGACAAAGGAAGGGATTTTCCACCTTTATCCATCTTATAAAATGTAATGAGATAAGATGCCGGAAGTAGATAAGTCTCCCGCAAGCTAGAGAAGTGCAGTAAGACAAAGCAGATTCCTTTTTGCTGAAGGACAGCCTCCATATGTTCAACCTGGTGTAGATGGAAATTCTTCAGAGGCATGGCTGTTTTTTGCCGTGTTTCCTTGGCTTCAAAATCAATATAATGTCCCTTAAAGACACCAGAATAATCAGTCGTGGATGCCTGTCGGAAGTAGGCCTCCACAATCTTTGCACGACTGCGTTGGGGATAGTCCACTTTGACAATCTGAATGGGTGTCGGTTTTTTATGAATGACAGCGAGTCCCCTACTCAAGTAGTAGTTGTTGGATTCGTTGATCATCTTCTCAAAAGACATCCCGCGATTGGCAAAGTTAACAGCCGTCTTTGAACCTGGATGGGCTAGTTTACTTTTTATCTTTAGCTTGTGAGGGTAGTTGACCATAAAACTCCTTATTGGTACAATAACATCACTCTATTATATCATAAAAATATTTTTTGAGGGAGAATAAATGACAAGTCTATTAATTGTAGGGTATAAGGCTTTTGAACTTGGCATTATGAATGAAAAAGACATGCGCATCAAGATCATCAAAGAAGCAGTCAGACGGGATTTACAACGCCTGCTGGATGAAGGATTGGAGTGGCTTATCTTCACGGGGAATTTAGGTTTTGAAACTTGGGTTTTGGAAGTTGCTCAGGAATTAAGAGAAGATTATAATTTCAAGCTTGCTACGATTTTTCTTTTTGAAGACCAGGGAAAAAATTGGAACGAAGGAAATCAGGCTAAACTAGCAGATTTTAAACAAGTAGATTTTGTCAAATATGCTTATCCTAACTATCAAAATCCGAGTCAATTTCGCGAGTACAACCAATTTCTGCTTCAAAATACGGACGGGGCTTACCTGTTTTACGATGAGGAAAATGAGACCAATCTTAAGTATCTTTACAGGGAGATGAAGAATCAAGAACAGTATTTTATCAAAAAATTAACATTTGATGATCTGAATGAGGTTGCAGAAATTTTTTCGGAAAAGTAGGGTATAAATCTTGCTTTTTATAGGTGATTTCGTATATAATTGGATATGATAAACTAGATTGGAGTGAGAGCATGGCGAGTATTATTTATACAGCAAAAGATATTTTTGATCAAGACTTTAAGCGTGAAGTGCGAGGATATAGCAAGGCTGAAGTGGATGAATTTTTAGATGATGTGATTAAGGATTATGAAACTTACGCCGCTTTGGTAAAGGAGTTGCGTGAGGAGATTGCCCTTCTGAAGGAACAAGTATCTAATCAAGAAGCTGCTACTCCTTCAACGCCTAGTCAGCCAGCTCAACCAACGATTGAGATGCCACAGATGGGAACAGCGACAAACTTCGATATTTTGAAACGTTTAAGCCGTTTGGAAAAGGAAGTTTTTGGCAAGCAAATTCTGGACAACGAAGAGCAATAATGTTGCAGAGTGCAATTTTTGGATAATCGCGTGAAGATTTGATATTTTCATGAGGAAAGTCCATGCTAGCACCGGCTGTGATGCTGGTAGTGTTTGTGCTAGGCGAAACAATAAGCCTAGGGACGGAGCAATCCGTTACGGCGACTGAAAAGGCTAAGTCTTTAGATAGGTCTGAATAGGTCTGAAAGTGCCACAGTGACGTAGTTCTTCTGGAAACAGAAGAAGTGGAACGCGGTAAACCCCTCAAGCTAGCAACCCAAACTTTGGTCGGGGCACGGAATGCGTGGAAACGAACATAGCATTCTGACTGGAAACAGTAGACAGATGATTATCGAAGGAGATGGTACCTAGTCATTTCTGGAACAAAACATGGCTTATAGAAAATTGCACATAGGTTAGCTAGCGTATGCTAGCTTTTTGATTAAGATATAGAGCCCCTTGGACAGAAGATTGCTGCAAGGGACAAAAAAATAGGAAAGCAAGTTTTTTCTCAAAATGAGGAGCCAAGCAAGAACATTCTGCTTTCTAGCTGAGGCCAGTTTTTAACGGCGTGGCCAAGCGGATAGTGATAGAGTAAGAAAGAATGAAAGAAAAATTTAATTTAATTGCTACAGCGGCGGCAGGTTTGGAAGCCGTTGTCGGCCGTGAAATCCGAGATTTGGGTCTAGATTGTCAGGTTGAAAATGGCCGTGTTCGCTTTAGTGGAGACATGGCTACCATCATTCAAACCAATCTCTGGCTGCGCGCGGCAGATCGGATTAAGATTGTTGTGGGAACATTTCCAGCCAAAACATTTGAAGAGCTTTTTCAAGGTGTCTTTGCCTTGGATTGGGAGAATTATCTGCCCTTAGGTGCTAAATTTCCCATTTCTAAAGCCAAATGCGTCAAGTCAAAACTTCATAATGAGCCCAGTGTTCAAGCTATTTCAAAAAAAGCAGTTGTGAAAAAACTGCAAAAGCATTATGCTCGTCCAGAAGGTGTCCCTTTGCAGGAAAATGGAGCAGAGTTTAAGATTGAAGTTTCCATTTTGAAAGATTTGGTGACAGTCATGATTGATACCAGTGGCTCTAGCTTGTTCAAACGTGGCTATCGGACAGAAAAAGGCGGAGCGCCAATCAAGGAAAATATGGCAGCTGCGATTTTACTTTTGTCAAACTGGTATCCAGACAAACCCTTGATTGACCCGACTTGCGGATCAGGAACCTTCTGTATCGAAGCGGCCATGATTGGGATGAAGATGGCGCCAGGTTTGCACCGTTCCTTTGCTTTTGAAGATTGGAATTGGGTTGACAAGGACTTGGTACGTCGACTTCGGGCAGAAGCCCTGGCTCAGATTGACCAAGATATTCAGCTGGATATTGCAGGTTCCGATTTGGATGCCCGTTTGGTAGAGATTGCCAAGAAAAATGCGGAAGAAGCGGGCGTTGCTGACCAGATTCAATTTAAGCAAATGCGTCTGCAAGACCTTCATACGGACAAGATCAATGGTGTCATTATTTCCAATCCGCCTTATGGCGAGCGTTTGTTAGACGATGATGCTGTAACCAAGCTTTATCAAGAAATGGGAGAAACCTTTGCTCCTTTGAAGACTTGGAGTAAATTTATCTTGACCAGTGATGAGGCCTTTGAAGCCAAATATGGCAGTCAGGCGGATAAAAAGCGAAAACTTTACAATGGTACTTTAAAAGTTGATTTATATCAATACTTTGGCCAAAGGGTCAAAAGACAACTAGATTAGAAAGGAAATGCTGTGAGCAAAGAAGAAAAGATGCCAACAGAGCAAGAATCAAAAGAAACCGTTCTTGACTTAGAAGATGCGAAAGAGATGACGGTCGGTCAGGCCGCTCGGAAAAACGAGGAAGTCGAAGCTGGTGTGACTGAAGGAGACAATATCCTTGATAAGTACATCAAGCAACACCGAGATGAAATCGAAGCAGGGAAATTTGAAACCCAAAAGCTGAGAATCATGGAAGAGCTGGCGCAACAAAAAGAAGCTTTGATACAAGAGACCATCAAACAGCTTAAGAGTCAGTCTCAGGCGAAGGAAAATACTGCCAATACGGCAACACCTTCGGCGCAGCCAGTGAAAGCAGAAACGGCAAATTCAGCAAACGTAGAGACTACAAAGGCTACACAACCAGCGCTAACAGTTGCAGCTGAAGCACCAATCATTCCGGCAACAAAGCCGGTATCAAAGCCGGTTCCGACAGTGTTTGAAGATGAGGACGAGCCTGAGACAAAACCTTTCTACAAGAAGAAAGGCTTCCTATACTCAGCCTTAGGTCTTGTGGCACTTGCCGCTGGAACGACTTGGTACTTTCATCAAGGCCGGGGTAGCCACAAGTCGACAACTGGTTCCAGTTCGACCGTTTCTTCTAGCAAAAAGAAATCTACAAGCTCTAGTGAAGCTAAGAAAGAGGCTACTAAAGAATTTGAAGACCTTTATGCTAGCTTCTTTACTGATAGTAGTCAGACAGCTATCAAAAATGATAAATTTGGTGATTTGGACAAGTTGAAGGCTAAGTTGGATGTCTTGACTGGCAGTTCAGAATATACAGCTGCTAAAAAGAAATATGATGACCTTGTCAAGCAAATTTCTGCTATCCAAAGTGTCAATTCACAATTTAACACAGGTGCCATCGTTGATGGTCTCTTGAAGACAGATGCCCAAGTGAAAGAAAACGCGAATCTTCCAGATGTATCGACAGGTAATGGCAAGTTGGATGAAGTCTTGAAGGCGGCTATTGCTCAAGGACGTAGTCAGCAGCTACCAGCACCAGCGCCTAGTCCGACAGTGGAACCGTCAGCGCCTTCTACGGCACCAGCTGCACCATCAACGCCGCCAGCTGTGACTCCAGCGCCTAGTGATCCTAGTGGCATTAGAAATGCAGAAACTGGTATCGGACTGCCAAGTGCAGGAGTCAACCTCCAGCGCCACCTTAGCCGTGTGCCTTACAATCAAGCGGCTATCGATGATGTGAACAATCCTGCTTGGACCTTCAATCCAGGTGTTTTAGAAACGATCCTCAAGGTGTCTCGCGAGCGCGGCTACATCACAGGAGATCAGTTTATCCTTGAAAAAGTTAACATTGTCAAGGGAAATGGCTACTACAATCTCTATAAACCAGATGGTACTTATCTATTTAGTATGAACTGTAAGACAGGCTACTTTGTAGGGAATGGAGCTGGGTATGCAGAAGATTTGGATTATTAATCATCTTTCTTGCTAATCCATTTAAAATATATAAAAAAGTTAGACGGATCTGAGTCAACTATCTCGGGTCAGCCGTCTAGCTTTTTTGTATAAATAGTTACTTATTGTTAATTCCTATAATAATCTATAGTTTAAATCTCTAGGTTAATATAGATAGTTTAAAATAGCTTGATTTATCAAGCTTATTGTCAATAAATAAAGATTTCAATAGATTGAATTCTTGTTTTATTTTTGTTAAAATACTAGCTGGAGCATTAGGACACCTAGCATAAAAATGTACAAAAGTGTCTATTGTTACTTTTAAACTATGGTATGCATAAGCCAGCTTCTTTGCTAATGGTCATGAGATTAACAAAAACTGGCATGTTGGAAAAGGAAAGGAAAAGGATGTTTCGAAGTAAGAAATATAACAAAGATTTCGAGATTATTGATGAAAAAAAGCGGTACAAGCTCTATAAGTCTGGGAAAAATTGGGTAAAAGCTTCAAATTCTCAACTCGATCTCTTTCGTATCGGTGGAATGGGAGAAGTTGTCTCAAGCAGCTTGTCAGATACTGAAGAGCTTGATCACGACCATCTGAGCCTCAACACTCTTGCAGGTTTAGGGGGAATATTAGCTGCTGGAGCGGCAGGCTTGATGGTGACTCAGGAGCAGTCTGTCTATGCGGATGAAACATCTGAATACACAGATAAAGCTGTCATTTCAGCTGAAGTCAAGGATAATGAGGAAGCGGCAGAAGCAAGTACCAATTCGATCATTGCTCAGGCGCAAGCAGAAATGCAAAAAGCAAAAGCAGAACAAGCCTCTGAATCAGCTTCTATTTCGGTTGAACAATCAGTCAGCACTTCTATCTCTACAAGTGAGTCAGTGTCTTTTAGCCTCTCAACTAGCCAGTCTGTCAGTCAATCAATCAGTCAATCAGTTTCGGCTAGTAGCTCAGCTTCTGTCAGCCAGTCTGTATCTGCTAGCAATTCAGTCTTGACTAGCAAATCAGCGAGTACTGCGCCTGCTGCAAAAGTATCAGAGAGCAAAGGGCCCGCTAAGCTAGAAAGTGCTAACAATACAACTTCTCTAGAACAGGATAAAGTGCTAACTAGCGCATCAGTAGCTGATGCTTCCGTCTCAGCTTCTAATTCTGTCTCACTGGATGTCAAAGTCAATGTTGCTGATAGCTTTGTTTCATCTGGTGCAGGACAAAGTTTAGCTAGCACTACTTTGAGCAATAGCCAAGCCCTAGCAACCAGCAACAACTTGGCCGCTGGTGTGATCGCTGATAAGAATCAAGCCCAAGGCAAGGATGCGCTCAAACAAGCTGAGAAGAGTCAAACGGTAGATAAGATCGTGACCACTTCACCAAAAGAGTCTGTCAGTGCTTCTGCTGAATTAAAAATAACTGAAATTACTGGTAAGAATAGTGTTAGTGGAGTTCAATCAACTTCTGTCACAACTAGCTTAATTGAAGCTGCTGCGGTTGCAATAGCATCTTCAGAAGTCACTGCTAAACAACAAGAAGAAAACCGTAGGAAGTTGACCAATCTTTCAGCTGAAATAGGTGACTATCTAGCAAAAGCGGTTGATTTACCAAATACGGATTCAGCTCTTGCTAAGGCCAATGCTGCAGTAACAGAAATTGAAAAAGCCCTGACTGATCCAACTAGTGATTTAACAACAGTATTGCAAAAAGCTACTTCAGCGCGTAATTCGATTGTCAATGCTGTGTTGGCGGCTAATTCTGGTGTGCGTGATGCACGAAATGGGGCAGAAATTGCTAGAGGGGCACACTCACGTGCAGCCTCTAAACCACCTACGATTTCTATGCCATCCACTATCACAATTTATAATGATGAAGCAGTCAATAATTTTCAGATAAGGCTGAATGATGATAAAGGGATGGCTAAAATCACGCCCTCCCCATCCAATGCTATTATTACAGGTTTAAATGCACCGAACTATCCAACTAACAAGAAAGGGGTATTTGGAGATCTATATATCTATGATCAATCGGGGAGACAAATAGGTGCCCAAAGGTCATACACCATTGACATAATAGGGACAGTGGGTCGTGAAAACAGAACTTGGAAACCCTATAAGCCTGGTACCTATGTTCTGGAATATACAGTAACAGATATTCATGGTCAGACTGCGACAGCACGTACGAATTTCCATATCAAAGGCTTCAACGAACGCCACAACCCAGTTAGTGGGGATACTGTTATTGTTAAGAATCCCTCTTCTTTGACTGTAAGTGAACGCAATCAAGTACTTGAAAAATTTAAAGAAAAAAACCAGTCGCTTTTATCTGGTAGTGATTTTACGAAAGATGGCGTAACCGGAACGATTGCGGTGGCTGAAAATGGGAATATTACCATTACCTACCGTGATAATACTACAACTGTTATCCCAGCTAATGTGGATGCTGTTCCAGTTCCAAGTGCGACGGTGACTCGTAACGGCCAAACCCTAACACCTGTAAATGGTAACTATATTGTGTACGCAGGAGATGATATTCAAATTAATTTCACTGCTACAGATAATAGCGGGCAATTATCAGAATTTAAGATTGTTTCAAATGAAGATGCAAATGGTTCAGCCCTTAAAAATAATTTCTTTGAAGATAATAAATATGGGACGGGAACAGTAGAGCATTTAACGGGGAATATCACAGCGACTACTGCTAGTCCAGCCCGTATTACTGTAAGAGCTCATTTGAATGATAATCTAGAGTATGATAAAAATGGTAGAAATAGTTGGCAACGCAATGCAGTAGCAACGGATAAGGCTGGTAATAGTAATAGTGCAGGAAATGATTCGCCGGGCAATGTACGTATTGTGCAAGGTAGACTGACAGATATTATGGAAGGGGTAGCACCGACTGAAACCTTCCAGGTAGAGAGTGTTTCTCAATTAAAACCTCAAGAAAAAACTCGTATATTGGCGGCTGTTGAGAAACTAAACAATAAGCAGGAAAAACGTATTGATTCCTTTACTATTAGTAACAATGGAACAGTTACCATTATCTATAAAGATAAGACTACGGATACGTTCACTGTAAAACTTTCTGATAGTGAGTATAAGAGTAGCAGTGCTTCAACTAGTCTAAGTCAAAGACAGTCAACCAGTGCATCAGTAAGTGCTAGCACGTCAGCGAGCGCCTCGGCTTCAACGAGCGCCAGCCGTTCAGTTTCTGCTAGCCAGAGCTTGTCTACTTCCTTGCGCAATAGCCAATCGGCATCGATGAGCGCCAGCCGCTCGGTTTCAGCGAGAAATAGTGTTTCGGCCTCAGTAAGCGGTAGTCAGTCTGTCTCAGCGAGTCAGAGCGCTTCAACTTCATTGAGTGGCAGCCAATCCATCTCACTAAGTAAGAGTGCTTCAGCGTCCTTGAGCTTGAGCCGTTCAGTTTCTGCTAGCCAGAGCTTGTCTACTTCCTTGCGCAATAGCCAAT
>ERZ772948.460-NODE-460-length-26489-cov-3.162404_pt1 | contig 26489 bp, 20 predicted proteins | sample MGYA00511945_ERZ772948 | MGnify/ENA primary metagenome ERZ772948 (study PRJEB29015, sample SAMEA2737927) | human oral metagenome | biome: human oral; feature: human-associated habitat; material: dental | place: China | collected 2141 ... | reverse complement strand
TACTTCGTTGCGGCGAACTTCGACGATCTTCTTGTCAGAGATGCGGCAGACCTTGACCTTGTCGCAGTCAGCGGTGTTCTTTGAGTGCTTCTTCTCGTCGAATTCCTTTTCCTTGATGGTGACAATAGCACCAGTCTTTAGCTCACAGACCTTCATCTTGTCGCAGTCTTTGACGTTCTTTGAGTGCTTGGTAGCGTCAAATTCGCTTTCTTTGATGGTGATGATGGTGCTGCTGCTCAGCTCACATACCTGGATGGTTGGCTGAGGTGTAACCTTGATGGTCACTTGGCAGTCTTTGCTTGTCTTCTCGACGTTGGTGCTGCCACCTTCGCTACCGACCACAGTCATTTTAACGGTGTATGTGCCTTCTTTGGCGTAAGTGTGGCGAACAGTTGCACCACCGTTGGTGGTCTTGCCATCGCCAAAGTCGTAGATGTAGTTAACGACCTTTGCACCTTCCTTAGCAGTTGCCTTGGCGGTGAACTGGTATTCGTTGCGCGAAATCTGGGTAGCTTGCAACGCGTCGCAGGTCAGGCTTGGCTTGGCTGGTGGGGGAGTTGGGGTGCCCCAGATAGGGTTACCACAATCCTTAATAACACCGGCGATAAACTTACCGTTGTTGTCGAACCATGCATAAACGCTAAATGTTGTCTTGCCCAAGATGAAGCTATCACCGGTTGGGTACTGGTAGTAGGTGTGGCCACCAGCGGTGCGCTGACCTTCTGGCTGCTTTTGCTTTGTACCAGCTTTGGCCTGCAGGGTGCGGGCACCAGTAGCGACAACACGACCACCAACAGTCACGTTGCCGTTCGCATCAACTGTACCTTCTTGCATGTTGGCACCGTTGATCATCTGCTCGGTAATACCGAACTGGCTGTACAGCTGACGGATCTCTGTACGCTTTGTGTAGGTGCTGCGCAGGGTCTGCACGTCCTTTGTGCCGCACTCTACAACATTAAAGTTGCTACAACCTGCTGAGATCGCTGCCGATGCTGGCTGCGCTACCCACAGGCCACCGATTGCTGCGCCAGCGACTACGCCAAGTGCAACAAACGATTTTGCTAGTTTGTTCATTTGTTTTCCTCCTCGTCATTATTAGACGTTATGTGTTGAGATTATCATGTCCTTTATTTTTTGTCAACATTACTTTTTCATATATTATGCTTATGCTTAAATCCATATTTTGTGGCTGCTGTTCTACCACAAAATCACGATTATAGCCACTGTTATATCGTGGTTGCGTGCAAGCGATGTTCGATGGTGTTGTACTTATCAAACATACATCGCACGCTCGGTGCTTTCGCCTGTTGCGCAGCTATGTGATGTTGCCCGGCTTTTTTGCCATATTTTTTCTTGATCGTTCGTGGCTGGTTATCCAGTAGCTTAGGATGGGCGAGCGGTCGTATTGAATGAATAGAATGACCGGCTTAGGCATATCTCCGTAGAGCCCTGCACGAGAGGCTAGCCAAGTGCGGTGCAATCTGCTATACTTGCAGAAGTTGCAGGATAGGGCTGCAATTGATCTTACTCGCGCCGCGGTGGTGGAATTGGTAGACACGTCAGACTCAAAATCTGATGTCCACTCGGACGTGCCGGTTCAAGTCCGGCCCGCGGTACCAGTGTTTATTCAGCTGTTTTCCGAAAAATAAGCCGTAAGCGTCGGCTTATTTTTTTATTGATGACTCTTGCTGTCTGTTTATGCCTGTCTCGAGAGTGTGGGCACGGGCAAGCAGTCTCTTATCCAAAATAGGCCTTGAAACGCAAGTGATATATTGGTATATCAAAGCTAATATTGTATACTGGAAGTAGTTATGCAGCCACAAGATCCGTCACGCACAACATCACGAGGGCACTCATCATCGCAGAGCCGCGATGCACGGCTTAGTGAAGTGCGTGGGCAAATCGATGCACTGTACAATACGTCAAGCGGCGGCGGCAACACAAACCGCCCAACCATGCAGCCCATCATTGGCAGTACACCGACTCGCCAGCCAGCACCTAGCACGAGCGCCAAGGCGGCTACCTTCTCAGTTCCGAACCTCGCGAGCAAACCAGCCAGCCATGCACCAGTGGTACGGCACGCGGTAGGTGGCGTTCAGCACAGCCAGATGGCTTACCGCCCAGGTGCTCAAGCATGGCGTCAGAGCCAAGTAGCTGCAGCGTCAAACGCTCACTCGGCGCCCACCTCCCGCGGCGAGCGCGATATCTCATCCATCACACCGCGCAGCCGCTCACAGGCGCACTATATTGGCACATCAACCCAAGTGACGCAGTCACCACAGCCCAAGCCCACGCCAGCCCGCACAGCCGCTTCATCAACAGCTCGCGCGCAGCAGCCCTCATCTCAAGATAACCATACCGAGCAGCCAGCAGCGAGCGCGCATCAGCCGCAGCAACCAGACAGCCAGCGCCCTGCCGGTGCACCACGCCAGCCCACCGCCAACCAAAAGGCCGCTTGGCAGCAATACCACAGTGCTTGGCAAAACTACTATCAGCAGTATTATGAGCGCTACTACTTAGGCCAAGTCAAGAAGGCTGAGGAGCGCCTCGCTGAGCAAGCCAAAGCTCACGACGCCGATACACCTAGCGTTGCCGCAGCCACCACCGATGAGCCAGAAGAGCTCACCCAAAGCCAAGCCATGGGCGATCTGCGCTCGCGCTTATTGAGCTCAATCCGCAACGGCGCGAGCAAAGTCCGCCATAGCCGACACTTCATCCCCGCAGTAGCTGGTATTTCCGTCATGGTGCTATTCTTGGCATTGCAGTACAACCGAGTCTTTTTCTCATACGTTGCGGCCTATACCTCACCAGGCGACCTTGATGCCCAGAGCTATATCATTAGCCCATATGACTCGACCAACGTTGGCCCAGATCCCAAGCTTATCATCCCCAAGATCGCGGTGGACGTGCCTATTGTGTGGGATGCCAATGCCGCCAGCCAAGCCTCGCTCAATGCCGCGATGGATAAGGGTGTGGTATGGTTCAACATCCCTGGTGCCAATGCGAAGCCTGGTGAGGTAGGGAACTTCGTCGTCTCAGGCCACTCGAGCAACGACTGGCTCGATAATGGTAAGTATAAGTTCATCTTCGCGCGGCTCGAGCAAATGCAAAAGGGTGATAATATCTACGTCAATTACAACGGCAAGCGCTACACCTATACTGTTACTGGCTCGCAAGTCGTCAAGCCGACCGATGTGCACGCACTGCAAACCAACGCCACCAAGCCAACTATGACGCTCATCACTTGTGTGCCGCTTGGTACCGATCTCAACCGCCTGCTCGTCACTGCCGAGCAAGTCAGCCCCGACCCATCCTCCGCCAAAAAAGAAGCATCTCAAACCACTACCAACAGTGGTAGCAACAGTAAGAGCGCCATGCCAGGCAACTCACCAACCTTCGTCCAACGGGTCGGCAACCTGTTTTCGGGGCGGTAAGCTGGCTTTATAAGCCAGTGTGGTATCTACGCTTGAGGTGCGATATTTCTCACTGGTTACTCTAATAGTTGGTGCAGTAGTCTATAAGGACGAGAAAGTATGCTATCGCAAAGAGATATGCGAATATGAGAGTGCATTGCCAAACTTATTTCGCCGCTTAGCAACGAGAAAAGTATGTAGAAATAACAACGATTACTGACTAGTAGTTCTGCTAGCGACCTCTGTTATTTTGATGAATATCTCGTGCATCTTGCGACTATTGCTTCTTGGAGCTTTCCTCGACACTTGACGGCGTACTCATATATTGATATATATCAACTTTTTGCTCAAAGTCTGTCTTGGAGCGAAGAGTCGCTCCTGGCTTTGGGCTCACTTTCTTAGAGAGGAGGTGAGAAGGATGGGGTCACTCATTGCAATGGGTGCTGGATACATCATAGATTTCATTCTACTCGGTGTATACTCGCATCTCGCGGACAATGATAGGACAAGTACGCTGAAGTGGTACGGTGTAGCGAATTTTGTTGCTGCAGTTGCAGCACTGATCGCTGTACATTTCTTCAGCTCTCGGTCTATTGAGGATCCGGTATCGGCCTTTGGTATGGCACTCTTTTTGGGGTGTATCACTGCCGCCGTTGGATCATTCCACGCCTTTGCAAGACGCAATCACCACTAGGGGCTCATAAATAGCCCACCAAACATAGCTCACTAAACTCGTGCCTCAATCTGATTGCAGTGTCATTCTATTGCACTCTCGGATTGAGTAATTAATCCGGGTTCAGTTTGAGCATGGTTGGTGGGCTATGTTCTTGGATTATATAGATATATGAACAAGCGAATTATGTGCTTAACGTTCATCACAGTGTCGCAGGGGTAGCTGCACGATCCTGATGATGACTAGTCATTGACGATCTTCGTTTGGCGTAGTGCCACACCATCCTTCGTCTTGACGAAGCTATAGAGGTAGCGCTGGTTTTGTGAGAGGACAACAGGGAGATCGAGCGCCGAGGTAGTGACGCGCTGCTGGTTGGCACCATCAAAGTCGTAGAGGTGCACACCACCGTGCGTGAAGGTGAAGTGGTAGCCATCAATCCAGTTGATGTCGCGCGTCAGTGGCTGGGGGAGCTTGATGGTGGAAGATTTGAGAAGCTCGAGGTCGTATGTCATGAGGCTCGCATCGTTATATACACAGACGAAGCGGTGTCCACCACGCGAGAAATCGACATGGCTAATACCGCCTGGCATGCTGAGGCTGGCGACAGACTTGAGGCTGCTTGCCGTACGCGAATCACTCGCGGCATGCGAGGTACTACTAAGAATCTCAGCCGTCTCACCATAGGCGATCACATAGTATACTTTGTCGTAATATTTCTCGATACGGAAGTGGAGTGGCGCCACACCATCATCGGCATAGCTACGGACGGTACGAGGCTTGGTGGTGCCAATAGTGAGGTAGCCAGCGGTGCGCTGCTTGCTGGTGTGGTCGAGCTTGGTTGTGTACGTAACGGTGCTATCGCTGTAGAGTGCAAACTCAGCCACATTACTAACGAGCGGGCCTGTGATAGTCATATCGCCGAGGCTTGCTTGGCGCAGGTCGCCCTCGCCGGTGAGGACAAAGAGCTTACGGCTGTCACCCTGCGAGAATTTAGCAGCAGTAACATTTACGCCAAGCTGCCGCGTAACATTCTCGAGCTTGTGGCTACCCTGGGTGTCGAGAACGAGCCACTCAGTTTTATCACCATTGTAGGTGTGCTTGATCGTCACATAGCGGTTGTCCTTGTCCCACGAGTCGAGGGTGAAGGCTTGGTGCTCAGCACTGTCTGGCGCAGTGTAGTGCGCGCTGTCGAGTGTGATATTCGTCGTCTGTGGGTTGTCGCCACTGAGATCGGCCAGAGTAACGGTGGGCTTGTGCGCAGCAGGAGTGAAGGCGAGATAGCGATTATTACCCGAAGCAATGGCACTCGATGCACCGCTAGCGGTCGCGACATTCTTATGGCTTGGGTTACTGGAGATGAGCCGGGCATAGTCGAGCCACAGCACACTGCCAGGCTTCACATCCACCGTCTTGTGCCAATCATGGTAACCTTCACGCTGGATAGTGATATTACGTTGACCAGCCGAGAGGGTAAGTTTGCTAGGCGTCTCGTTGCTGAGGCGGGTTTGGTCTACTGTCACTTGGGCACCATCAGGGTGAGTGTCAAACTGCACCAGGCCACCCTGCACAACCTTGCCACTCGACCAATTGAGCCGGTACCCCTGTATTGCATAAGCAAAAATCACGACAGTGAAGAGAACGGTCAGCACCATCATGCTATAGATCAATGTCAGATGGACGCGTTGGCGTCGCTTTCGTTGTTGCGTATCCATGACAACATTATACCATGGCTGGAGGGAAGTAGGATGCGTTGCCTATCTAGTTCAACCTTGCAACAGGCTCATGTATTTTATTTTGTCTCGAGGATTTTATACAAAACAGCCCTCACCTCTTGCAAAATCCCTTATGCTTGGAGTATTATACGATCAAAGAGGGAACAAGGGGGATATATTACTATGCGTCATACGACGGCCACACATGGTGGACACGTATCTAAGCGGGCAGCTGAGCAAGCAACCGTTGGTTTAGATATACAGAGGCCAAAGCAGCATCGCACGAGCAAATCAGAGCGGCAGCCTGTACTATACGGGCCGGAGCTAAAGATCATTCATACCCCGCGCGCTCGCTCTACGGCGGTCAAGGCGGCTCAGAAGCATATCTCAGAAATCATCCCGGCAACCAAGGCGGTACAGACAGCTCAGGCGGGTACAGCGACACCGCAATCACCCGTAAAGAACCAGCCACGGGTAGCTACTGGAGTCGCTCAAACCACTCCGCCGCACCCCACGCACCAGCCAGTCACACCGCAAAAAACAGTGGCGACGCATCACTCCACAGCACCAACTGCGCACATCACCAAGCATCACCGGCCAGTGGCGGTGCAGCCTATTGTGTCGTCTCGGCCCAGCACGCCGCGCCAGCTACAGAAGCGGCAGCCAGTGACGATCTCGCCACTCTCAGCTCAGCCAGCAGCCGCTGCATCGCCGCATGTGCAAACACACCGCACCGCTCAGCATACGCCCACCCAGCCTGGTGTACCACGCAGCATGGATTTTGTCTTTGTACCATCAGAGGTAGAACCACCCAGCGCCGCTAAGCGTCATAACACGCCGCCACCATCACAACTGGCCCGCGTGCTTGCCACCGAGCAAGCCGAGCAGACGCAAACCCAAACCGCGCAGCCAGCCATGCCGATCGGCCTGCCCACGCTCAACCTCGCCGAACTTGCTGCCCAACCACTAGTGGCGCAGCCTTCTGGAATGCCCCAGGGTGAGGTGTGGTGGCCACCAGCTGAGCCAGAGCTCACCACTACGGAGAATATCCCCGTTGGCACACTGCCACGCAGCGTTCTTACCGAGCAGAGTAATAGGCCGGCAGCCGCGCCCAGATCCAAACATCGCACACTCTTCACTAGTAAACGCCGCACCAACAAACCAACCACCAGCGTCGCACCGCCACCGGCTCGGCAGCCAGCGGCGCGCCACTGGGGTCGGCATCTCAGCGTTGCTGGGGCAATGGTGGCACTACTTGCCTTTGGCGGCTACCTAACGTACCACAACATGCCTGCCATTGCCACACGCATGGCCGCTGCTCAGGCTGGCATTAATGCATCGTTCCCGTCGTATCAGCCGAGTGGCTATAGCTTGGCGGGCGGTATATCGCAGCAGCAGGGGAGTGTCTTAATGAAGTTCGCCGCCAACGCTGGCCCAGGCACCTTTACTCTCACGCAGAGCCGGTCAGATTGGGACTCTAGTGCTGTCCTGGCCAACTACGTTTTGCCCAGCTTTGGCCGCAACTTCGCTACTACCACCAGCCGTGGCCTCACTATCTATAGCACCCACAATGCCGCCGCGTGGGTCAATGGCGGCATCCTCTACACCATCAAGGGCAACGCACCCCTGTCGAGCGAGCAGGTGGAGCGGATTGCAGCGAGTATGTAGCAGTTCATCTGCTATACTTATCCATATGAGTAACGACACATCATCTGATACACCATCTTCGCACACCACCACCATTCGCACCCGCTTTGCACCAAGCCCCACAGGGTACATCCATGTGGGTAATGTGCGCGCAGCGCTCTTTCCGTGGCTGCTCACGCGCCAGCAGGGAGGGAAGTTCGTCTTGCGCATTGAGGACACCGACCGCGCTCGCTTTGTGCCTGGGGCAGAGGATCTGATTCTCGATACACTCGACTGGCTTGGGCTAGACTGGGACGAAGGCCCACGCGTTGGCGGTGAGGCTGGGCCGTACCATCAGTCGGAGCGCCTTGCCATCTACCACCGCTGGGCACAAAAGCTCATCGACAAAGGGCTCGCCTATGCCGATCCCTATACCCCAGAGGAAGTCCAAGGTTTTCGCGAGGAAGCTCGGGCTGCCAAAAAGGCCTTTTTATACCGCGACTATCGCCCAACCAATCCACCAGAGTGGGATGGCACTCAGCCATTGCGCTTTAAGGTAGCCGAGCCCCAGCGCTACACCTGGCACGACCCCGTGATGGGTGAGCTCTCTGCTGGGCCAGAAGCGCTCGATGACTTCATCCTCATCAAGGCCGATGGCTACCCAACATACAACTTCGCTCACATCGTCGACGATGCCGAGATGGGTATTACCCACGTCATCCGCGGGCTGGAATATATCTCCAGCATTCCACGCTACCTCAGCCTATACGATGCGCTAGAGCTTGAGCCACCAGTACTAGCCTGCCTGCCACACATCATGGCACCCGATGGCAAGAAAAAGCTCGGCAAGCGCGATGGTGCTAAGAGCGTCACCGACTACCGCACCGATGGTATCTTGCCCGAGGCAATGCTCAACTTCCTCGCCTCGCTGGGCTGGAATGATGGCACCGAGCAAGAGATCTTTAGCAAGGAGGAACTGATCGAGAAATTCCGCCTCGAGCGTGTCCAGCGCAGTGGTGCCCGCTTCGACGAAAAGCGCCTCCTCTGGATGAACGGCCAATGGATCCGCCGCTTATCGCTTGATGACCTCTACGGGCGGGTTGAGCACTACTGGCCAGCCAGTGCCGCTAGCACCGACGAATCGTACAAAAAACAAGTGCTTGCTCTGGTGCAAGACCGCCTCAAGACCTTGGCCGAGCTGCCAATGCTGAGCCGCTACTTCTTCGAAGAGCCCACCATCAACGAAGAGCTCATTACCACCAATAAGCCTCTGCGCAAACTGACGGACGAGCAGCGTCGAGAGCTCCTTGCTACAGCCCACGCCGCTCTGGCTCAGCAGCACACATGGACGCCAAGCGCTATCCAAGACACCCTCAATCAACTCCTCGAGACGACCGGCCACAAGCCCGGCGTGCTCTTTAGCCTCATCCGCATCGCCACCACCTGGGCACCCTTTAGCCCCCAGCTGAATGACACGCTGGCGCTGCTTGGCAAAGAGCGGACGCTGGCGCGGATTGAGCAGTATCTTGGGCGATAACGCGCTCCGCATCGCACAAAAAACCGGCTCTCCCAGCCGGTTTTACTTGAACAAATAATTGCGTCATAAGCAAAAAATAATAGCAATAACAGGGGTAGGGGGCTGCCCGCGAATACACAATGGTACTCAAGCGGGCAGCCCGGTGGATAGAAGGACCATGCCTATGCTATTCCATAGGCCGGTGTGAGGCTTGAGAGATCAAGCCTTTTTTGGTTCCTTGCGATCGGTAGCACAAGTCGAGTCACTATCTGCCTTCAGCATCGCTTGAGACAGCGATCCCCAGGCGATGACCTCATCCTCGGACTCACCAAGGATGAAGGGGAGGGACGACACCCGTGAAGCGCGGTCAGCCTCAGCAGCTACCAGGGCTTCACGCTCCTCACGTGAGCGACGAAGCGACGCTTCAGTAGCCTCGCGCTCGGCTTCGATGCGCCGTTGCTCTTCAGCAGCAACGCGATCGGCCTCGAGGCGGTTGATCTCGTCCTGTATGTAGCCATACAGGACATCGAAGGCACGACGTCGATACTCATCAGGCGAGGGGAGCTTGGCGCCGTACTCTTTGCTGATGAACTCGATCAGTTCTGGGTTGCGACGAACAACCCGAGCGACGGACTCTTGACTGATACTAACTACAGACCCTCCACCAGCACCAGCCTCCAGCCTCTTACGGACACTCTGAGAGAGGCCAGATTGAAGCAGCAAGCGTATATAGCGGATGACACTGTAATCAAACTCCACTGCATTCAACTCACCAGAGCGGAAACGCCGGTACAGCTGCTTACGTTCTTGCCATCCACCCACTAGGACGATGCCAGTAATGCCAGTCAGGAGTGTGGAGGGAATAGCCAATAGTAGCCACCATAATGACCAAGCGTACGATGCAAAGCAGCTACTGATAGCAACTGACCCTACCACGATGCCGCAACGAGCAAAGAATGTCAGTAGAGCTCGCTCTTGGTACGCATGTTGACTTTGCTCGCTTTCATTCCAAACCCAATGGTAGATCCCAGGGCACTCCCATGGCTGAGACACCTCCTCTCGTGTGACACCCTCAACCCAAAGGGATCGAGAGATAGACCTATCCCACTTACTGTAGTCAACTTGCTCTCCGTCTACATAGAGTCTACCGCAATGAATCTCAAGGAACATATTCTCTTCCCCTTCCTATCTGTAGAGAGAATATGAAAGAAATTATATATATATATATATATCTGTCAAGGCCTTATTGCTGCGTTATTTACAACGCTACAGGGGTAGATAACTCGCTGTTGTCTCAAAATATCATGCTATTTGCTGGTGTGGTAGTAGCTCGGCTATGGTGGGTGATTTGCTATTCTCACCAAGTGGTATTTACGCCACAGGGAGAGCACCGTGCAGCTATTTTACTGGAGGTATGTCGCCCAGCCAGACCGATGGTGCCGGCTCCATACCGCTCACGGAGTCTGCGCCGCCGTTAATTATGTCGCGCGCAATGGGGGAGGCGAGTATATCAATGCCTTGTGGGCCCGAGCCAATCCCTATGCTGCCTCCGAGGGCAGCAAGCGTCATGGCCCTCATGACATCAGACGATGGCTGGCGCACCCCTTCTCGCACTTGCCCCACACGCCAATCTTCGCTGGTCGCTTGCTGTGGCGATTGAGGCGATTGACCTTCATTAGTCTGTCGTGATGGTGGTATAGTGCTGCTGTCTCTACCATTATCTGTACTGTCGCTCTCGTGTCGTCGTGTCATTTTCCTCACCCAAATTATCCGTTAATGGTTATTCATTGTAGGTTATTTTTGCGGATTTGCCAAGGGGTTTGTTGGGTAATTGATCGCATGCGCTCGAGGTATCGATGTATCCATCTTCGCCATGCAGCTCTTACGCAATTCCTCATCATCCACTGCCACAAAAAGACCCAGCGCACGAAGTAAATAACCAAGACCGATTTACCCATAGAGCACAAGCAGAGAAGCGCAAGAGTAAAAATACTCACACCGTACAGTGGTCAAGCCCAAGGTAGCCTTTTGCCGCAAAATTCCTCATTCATCGCTATCCGCTCATGGTATAATGGCCATAAGATGAGTTCACCACAGAATACACCACCGGCAGCTTTTGGCGGTCGGGCGCAGCGTCGGCGTTTGCGGCGGCATGGACGGCACTTTATGGGGCTGCGGCATTTTGTGGGGCAACACCGCATGCCTGTGATGGTGATTGGTGGGGCATTGGTGGTGTTTGCTGGGGCAATGGCGTCATTTTCTCTGCTCAATAAGCCGCGCCAGGCCAAACCTGCCCCCGTTGTGGCAACGCAGAAAGCCCCAGAGGTGTATTATTCGCCTCTGACTGGCCTCAAGGTCGCCGACCAAGCGGCCACCACCAAGCCCGTTACTGCAGTGATGCTCGAGAATAGCCCCAGTGCTCGCCCTCAGTCGGGCGTCAAGCAGGCTGAGGTGGTGTATGAGGCAATTGCCGAGGCAGGTATCACTCGCTTTCTCGCGCTGTACCAGCAAAACAAACCAACGATGATTGGCCCAGTGCGCAGCCTGCGGCCGTATTACATCGACTGGCTCGCGCCATACCAGCCCAGCGTAGCTCACGTGGGGGGTAGCTCACATGCCTTGCAAGAGATCCGCAATGGTACTTACCGCGATATCGATCAGTTCTTTCATGAGCGCAGCTATTGGCGTGCCACTGACCGCCGTGCCCCGCACAATGTCTATACTAGTGCTGAGCGGCTGGATGACCTAAATAGTAGCAAAGGCTACAAGCAATCTACTGTCAAGACCGCCCTTGCTCGGACCGATGGCAAGCCAGCGAACCCTGCTACCGCCACTGTGGCCGTCATTAACTTTGGCAAATCCGCCCGCTACAACACGCGCTACCAATACGATGCCAACACCAACACCTACCAGCGTAGTATCGGCGGCGAGGCTAGCTTGGACCGTGAGGAAGGGCAGATTGCGCCCAGCGTTGTGGTGGCGCTAACCGTCCAGCAGACCACCGTGCAAGAGGATGGCATTCGCGAAAATATCATCACCACTGGCCAAGGCAAAGCAACTATCTTCCAAAACGGCAGCGTGGTGGAGGGAATATGGCGCAAGGCCGACCGTACCAGCCCCCTCGAGCTGCTTGACGCCAATGGCAAGGCAATCGCTCTCACTCGCGGCCAGACATGGATTGCGGCAGTACCTGGTGGCACAGGGAGCGTGTCGTGGCAGCAATAGGCCCAGCCCGGCCGTTGCCATCTCATCGTCCACCCACCCTTATTAAGCAGTATTGGCCGCACTATAGCCGCCGTGCCATTGGCGCGAGTATCCTGATGCAGTGTACCATTGCCGGGCTTGTGGCAAGCACGCTGTGGATGATTGGCCTAAGCCCTAGCCAGCTGCAGTTTTGGCTGGTCATTATGGTGGTAGTGCTGGCGAGTATCCCACTCAATATTTTCCTGCTCATACAGCTGCTCACCCCGCTCAAAGACCTCACACATGCCCTCAGTCACGTAGCGGGTGAGCCCAGTACCATCACACCGCCCAACCCCAATGCAGCCCACTTCGAGCGCGATGGCTTCAAACCACTGTTGCAATATATCTACCAGACGGCCGCACTAGCTGGCCAAAACCCACCGAGCCAGGCTCAAGCACAAGCTGCCCAGATCGAGGCCGCGCTCGATCAAACCAGTGCTGGCATTGCCATCCTCACTGGCCAGGGGCAGGTACGCTACCACAACCGCCACACCCCACTGCGCCAGAGCCATGATGGTGCGACCGAGCTCGAGCTGTTATTCGAGCCAGGCGATGGTCTGACGGAGTGGCTCGCACACTGCCACCGCAGCGCTGTCCACGCCGAGAAAACATGGCTGCGCATTGCAAACAAGCTGGTGGGTGAGCCTGGGCGGCGTATCTTCGACATTACAGCCAATTATGAGAAGGGAAGCAGTGCTGAGGTTATACTGGTACTACACGATCGCACCACCCTCTACCAGCCCGAGGATGATGACCGCGATTTCATCGCCTTTGCTGCTCACGAGCTGCGCGGGCCCATCACCGTTATTCGTGGCTATCTGGATGTCCTCACTGAGGAGGTTGGCCCAGCGCTGACTGGCGACCAACACGAGCTGCTGGGGCGGCTCGTCGTCTCAGCCAATCGCCTCAGCGGCTACGTCAACAATATTCTCAATGCCAGCAAGTTCGACCGCCGCCACCTCCGCGTCCACCTAGCAGAAGAGTCAGTGGCTAGCATCTACAATATCATCCGTGACGACATGCAGCTGCGCGCCACCACCCAAGGCCGCACACTCACGGTGGATATCCCCGCCACGCTGCCCACCATTGCGGCCGATCGCTCTAGCCTATCTGAGGTGCTGAGCAATATCATTGATAACGCGCTCAAATATAGCAACGAAGGCGGGCTCGTAGCCGTCTTGGCAGAGCAAGACGGTGCATTTGTCACCATCAAGGTGCAAGATCACGGCATCGGCATCCCCGCCAATGTGATGGGCAATCTCTTTCACAAGTTCTACCGCTCGCACCGCAGCCGCGAAACTGTAGCTGGCACGGGTATTGGACTGTATATTAGCAAGGCAATCGTCGAGTCACACGGTGGGCAGATTGGCGTGGTAAGCCGCGAAGGGGAGGGCTCAACCTTCACCATCACCATCCCCACCTACGCCAGCGTAGCAGACAAAATCACCGACGGCAGCAATAGTCAGCTCATCACCAGCGGCAGCGGCTGGATAAAAAACCACACGATGTATAAGGGATAACAGAGGTAGGAGGAGAGAAATTATGGCAATTCAAACGATTCTCGTCATCGAAGACGATCGCTTCATCGGCGAAATGTACGTGCGTAGCCTCCGCAAAGCAGGCTATACGGTAGACTGGCTGATCGACGGGGCAGACGGCCTCGTGGCGGCACGCAACAATCACTACGACCTCATCCTGCTCGACATCATGCTCCCCGAAAAACGCGGCAGTGAGATCCTCGAAGCGCTGCGCGCCGAGCCGCAACACATCGCCGGCACGAAGATCGTCATCATGACCAACTTCGACCAAGACGAATCCACTCGCCTTGCTCTCCAGACCAGTGTGGACAGTTATCTCATCAAGGCCGAGATCACCCCACGGCGATTGCTGGAGATTATTGCGGGGATGAAGAAGAGCTAGTGGCTATCTCTGCTGTATATACCTCTTAATCCAGCATCATCAAGCGCCTTGATGATCTTATCATTTGGATCAAAGGCATTTGGGGAGAGAAAGTCACCATTAACCCTTTGGCGGATACTCTCGACAGCTTCAGACGAAGCAAGCATACTTCTTCCACCTATCATTCTATAGCCTTGATCTAGCGCAATCCTTCCTACCCGCCAACCTATTGCATGTGCACACAATTCGTACGACAAGCGATGCTGTTCAGCCATGCCGTCTCTATCCATCATCCATACTGGATAGTCAAGATAATCTGCCCCATGTATCATTTCATGACTTAGCGTATCAATCATTTCAACCAGTTGAATAATTCTCTCATTAACAACAATACTGGGTTGACCTATCACTCCAGCAGCAATATTTTCTTGGCCTTTACGGGTCATATTTACAACTGACGAAGTTGTTTTTCCACTCCTTTGCGCAGGTATGCTTAGCTCTCTCCTATGATGATTTTCTTTTTTTGTATTTCGAAAATACATTACAGCAAGATCCCATTTGACCGCATTGTCTAGATCTAGTTCACGGAGAACTGCATTATATTGCTCTTGTGCTATGCCGTCCATCGTTGTATACGCAACCTCACTAGGGTACAGCGATACAATAGGGATTATCCGCTGCCTATGCCAATCTGGCACTTCGTCAATCACTCCATTGGTATCAATACTAGGCACATGTGCACAGTCAACAGCTTTTGCCAAGCGTACCGCATGCTCGCCCAAAACGTCATATCCTTGTGGACTTTGAACGATTCCAAAAATACCTTCCAGCGACCGTTTCAGCCTATCCTGCCGCGCTACATACTCAGCAGGGTGCGGCATGATTTTTTTGCTTTTCTCTAGTGCCATGTGATTATTATTACTTATATTTTGCGTAAAACGCAATAGCGAACAAGCGTATTGGGGTAGCTTTCCCTCACATCGTAGGCCCATCACGCCAAATATATATCTCAAAACAATACGCAAATAAAAATACCTCGCCGGGGCAAGGTATCATAGCATACTATACTGGTGACCTCACCGGGAATCGAACCCGGATTGCCAGGATGAAAACCTGGTGTCCTAACCGTTAGACGATGAGGCCGTACGAGCGCACATAACAGTGCTGTGTGCCATTATACGAAAAAGTCGCTGGTTTGTCCACTACAATGCTCCTTCATTATCCTACTGCCCAAAATCCTGCTCCGGCTGCAGCGATATCTGCTATACTAATGACACAATATTGTGTAATACAACGAAGTTACTTATGGATATTTCACCTGTTCCGACATCTGTGCTGGGGGAACACCCGCCACAACGCCCTGCCAAACGGCGGCATAGCACACTCATGCTATGGGTGATGCTTGCGGCGGCCATTACTGTGGTGCTCTCGGCCATTGCTGCGGCAGTAATCCTTCTCTCCTCGCCGCAGCGCATGCAAGCAGCGGCAGTGTCGGCCACGCCATCGCGCACCGATATGTTTCTGGCCAATGGCTATGGAGCAGGTCAGCGCGCAGTGCGATTTGCGGCGGGGCAGGGTGGCTTGAACTTCTTGGGCGGCACAGCCGACCACTCGCGGCTTGCCATCGCGGGGCAGGGCGCGCAAGATGCCGCACCAGTGCTCCGGATTTGGGATACTGGGCGCAAGCAGGCAGTCGCTACGTGGCCAGCCAGTACCTGCAGCAGCGTGACGCCGCGTGGAGTGGTATATTGCGCCAGCCAACAGCGGGGACGCTCGATCATTACGGCGGTAGAGCTTACTACCGCCAAGGTTCTCTATACTACCCCTGTAGCTACCCAGCCGAGCACGCTTACATATTACGGCACAGATAACCAACAGCAAGACATTATTGGCGAGAGCACCACCGCCACCTTCTACGCCGCCGCAGGGAGCCTGCGCACTATCACCAGCGGCGATTTTCAGAACCCCAACGCCATCTGCGCGATAGCGGGCGGTAGCAAACTCCTCTGCCGCCGCAATACTGAGAAAGACCACGGCGCTAAGCCATCCCAGAAGTCGCCCAGCAAGCGTGCTACCTCACGTACCACCACCGGTGTCGTCATTACAAATGAACGCCAAGCGACCACTGCAGACCAATCGACGACCACCATCACCGTGTACGACATCACGAGCGGCACGCGCGAAGTGCAGCGTACAGCTAGCTCCAGCAACGTCACCTTGGCAAGCGATGGCTGGCTAGAGGGCACTGCTGGCAGTAATACCATCCAATCAAGCGGGCAAGAGACCTTCGAGAGCTATGGCATTGATGGCAAATCACGCGGCCGCAGCACTGTCAATAGCGTGTACAAGCTCAGCCCAGCCGCCAGCTCCTCCACCAACCCCGTTGGCACTACTGCACCAACCTACCCCCGAGAAGCTCTCACTACAGATATGCCGCGCGTCGTTGTGGATGGGCAGGGTAGAGAGTTCCTGCGCATTGCCAGCCAAAACACGCAAGACTTCGCCCTCAGCCAGGCCACCTACAGCCGCACCAGCGGTGGCACACTCACCCTGGCCGACGGCGGCAATATTGTCTCCGCCAGCCTGGATGGCTCACTCGTCCTCACCAGTAATCTCCACTCCGCCGGCATTCAAGCCAGCGGCAGCAAAGGCCTCAAGATCGTCAAAGTCGCCGATGGTACAACCCTCCTCACCATCAAAGCCACCGACATGCGCAGCCTCACTATTCGTAGCAATCTCATCGCTAGCACCAGCAAGGACGGCGCACTTGTGGTGTATGTGCCAGGCAAGTAGCACTGCACCCTACGCCTCAACACACAACGCGCCCACGTCCTCTGCATAGCCGCAGCTTTATAGCAAAATAACCCGCCATTGTGAACGGGTTATTTACAAGAGTAGTAGAGCAGGATTCTACCGGCTTGCTGCGTGGTTAAGCACATAGGCACTGAGGCAGGCCAGGCCAATGCTAAGCATAACGATGGCGGTGTGCGGGTCGATGCTGTGCGAGATACTCAGCACCACTACGATAACGCTGAGCACCAGGCAGGCTGCGATGAGCAGGATGTCGAGCATCTGCTTGGGCGTTTTTTTGCGGGCGGTCGATACCGTTACTTTCGTCTTGGTGGTTGTTGATGGCGCGGCTGCTTTGGCCGCTGCTTTGGTTGATTTTTTTGCCATATGGCCTCCTTTGTTTTCTGGCACTATTGTAGCACATTGTAGAGAAAAATGGGCGAATAAATTACTGCTCGGATCGTAAGAAGCGACTGACAGCAAGCGCGGCTATCTCGTCTGACACTCCATTGCCATCACCCACGCAATCCGCTATAATACACAAAAAGCATAAGGGGGATAACCAATGGGGGTGCAACAAATCAGCCGGTTTTGGCACCGGCGCTTGTGCGAGGCAAGTATGCTCTATGCCGTCATCATCGTGGCGCTGTGGGCATGGCGGCACTTTGGCGGGGTGGATCAATACAACCTCGTACTTGGCATGCCACTCATTGCCGTTATATTGGCTGGTATAACAGGGGTTGTAGCAGCGGTGCTTCACATCTGGCCACCGCAGCAGCGGCTTGGGCAGGCGAGCCTAGTGGTGTATCTCTGCGCCGTTGCCACAACGGGCGCGCTCATCGTTGGCACTGGCGGGCTGAGCTCACCCTTTATTGCAGCCTGGCTCTTAGTAGCGGTTTTTGCAATGTTTTTTGGCTGGGTAGGGCTAGCGCTCGTCTTGCTGCTGGTCAATGCCTACCTCAGTTGGGGAGTGCTGGCGGGGCATATTACAAGTACGATGATCCCCAGCGCTATGCTGACGGGCGAGCTACCCATCTTGGTGGGGTGCTTACTCTGGGGGCCGGATGATCGCGCCGCACAGGCCCGCACCACCTCATACCGCGAACTTGCCGCCACACTAAGCCGGGTAGCAGGCAAGTCGGACATCGTGCTCAATGCAATTGGCGATGGCGTGATGGCGCTCGATGCAGATGGGATGATAGAGCTCATCAATCCAGCAGCCCAACGTCTTGTGGGCTGGGGTGACGAAGATGCTCTGGGCCTCAGCTACCAATCTGTCCTCAAGCTTATCGATGCCAAGAACGACCCCATTACCAATGATACCGACCCGATCGCCGCCGTCCTGGCCGATAACCAGCCCCTCACCACCGACCGCCTACGCCTCGTGACGAGCTCTGGCAAGACGCCGATCATCTCACTCGTCATTTCGCCCGTCAGCAGTGAGCCAGGTAGTGGAGTCATCGTCGTCTTTCGTGACGTGACAAAGGAAAAGGCCGAGGAACGCCAAAAAGCCGAGTTCATCAGCACCGCCAGCCACGAGATGCGTACCCCTGTGGCATCGATCGAGGGCTACCTTGGCCTCACCCTGAACCCCGCTACTGCCACCATCGACCAGCGCGCCCGCGACTTCATTACCAAAGCCCACCGCTCGGCTGAGCACCTTGGCCGGCTCTTTCAAGACCTGCTGGACGTAAGCAAAGCCGACGATGGCCGCCTGCAGAGCAATCCTGAAGCGATCGACCTCATCCCCTTTGTCAGCGACATTGTGGAGGGGCTACGCCACAAGGCCGAGGACAAAAAGCTCCAGCTTATCTTCAAGCCACGCCCTGGCACAACTGGCGGTGAGCATAGCGCTACCTTTACTAGCCGGACGCTTAGCCCTGCCTTTTATGTCTCTGTCGACCCAGACCAGCTGCGTGAGGTGCTTGATAATCTGGTGGAGAATGCTATCAAATACACCCCCAGTGGGCGTGTAACGGTGGATGTGACTGGTGGTAGTGGGCGCGTGACGATCGCCATTGCCGATACTGGCATCGGCATACCAGTGGAAGATCAGTCACACCTCTTCCAGAAGTTCTATCGGGTGGATAATTCGGACACGCGCGAGATTGGCGGCACCGGCCTCGGGCTCTACCTCAGTCGCCGCCTCACAGAGGTGATGGGTGGCCGCTTGTGGGTGGAGAGTGCGTACCGGCAGGGAAGTACCTTCTTCCTTGAGCTCCCACGTATGAGCGAGCATGATACCCAAACCGCCCTCGCTGCCAAAGCCAAGGCAGTAGCACAAGCCGCCAAGGCAACTCCGCCTCGCCCAGTGCCGGCTTTTGCCACGACCGCACTCCAGAGCCAAGGCTTTTTGCCACAGCCACGCTCAGCTACTCGCACCCAGCGCCCAGCCCAAAAGAACAGCCGCACAGCCACGCCACCCACAGCAAAAAACGTCCAATCTACCACTGTTACCGTTGCCCAGGCTGCTCCTTCCACTCCCTCAAGCGCCACACCACCATCTGCGCCAAGTACGTCGCCCACGGCGCATATCATCGCCACCAGTCAGCCTCGGCGTAGCCCCACTCGCGTCCGCGATGTCCTCACTACGCCGCGCTCTGCTGCGCCACCACGGGCAGTGCGGTAGCTCCTATCTCGCTGACAATAAGCTACAGAGGCCGATATCTCCATGATACTGACCTCGGTATACTAAAATTACTGTATCGCCTTCTATTGCAGTAAAGGAGCGAGCCCTATAACGGGTAAAACCCTAGGCTACTACTATGCTCTTACGACCGAGACTGAATCTTCTTGCGCTGTGATTTACTACATTCCATCTGCCCGTTGAACAGATATACCGCAGCAGCGCTAAGAGCCATTGCTTCAGTACCACACGCTACCCCGTGCATCACCGCTTCTTCCATCTGGCGATGCTCGAGCTCATCGATGTTTGAGAACCCCTCGGCAGCAGCAATATCCTCATCTGTCGTCATCACATGCTCAGCGACTGGATTAAGCAGGTTGCCCACTGGCTCCATATTGCCACTGTCATGATAGAGACTAATGCCTGTTGCGGCTGTTAGAGTCGCACCAATGGTGGCCAGCATCCCCAATGCTCGCGCAACTTTCTCACGCCGCGAGGATCGCTCGGGCGATTGTAATTTTTCTGCAAAACGCGTGACCCAGCTTGGCTTCTCGCTTTTGTGCCGTGCCCCAGCGTGTCGCATTTGTTGTGTTGTTGTCATAGTTCATCTTCCTCTGTTAGAGACAATATAATACCACAGTATATATTTATAGTCAATAGTTACATATCTACGCCCAAAACCTCCAAACCTCTCATACTTATAGCTAGACTCACAGTACCCATGCCGAAGATATGCACAGAGCGCTCCCGCTTCGCTTCATCACTGGCCTTCAGATACGTTTTTCCAATCTCTCTATGCAAATCCAATTGTGCGCCCACACCACCACTGAGGCGGCTCTTTCTATCACTTTCTCTCAAAAAAACCACAAGCACTATGGTATTTTTGCCGACAATTGCGTACAATAGAGGGTGATATGACAAAGGTTAAGATTCTGCTTGTCGAAGACGACAAAAGCCTGCGCGAAATATACGGAGTACGCCTGTTGGCCGAGGGGTATGACATCGTGTCGGCTGGCGATGGGGAAGAAGCACTCGCCATGGCTATCAAAGAACGTCCGCAGCTCATCATCAGCGATGTGATGATGCCTAAGATTAGTGGCTTCGACATGCTCGATATCTTGCGCAGTACCACCGAGACGCGCGGCATCAAGGTGATTATTATGACGGCACTCTCTAGCCAAGACCAGCGCATGCGCGGTGAAGCACTAGGAGCAGACCGCTACCTCGTCAAATCGCAGGTTGGGATTGAAGATGTGGTGCGGGCCGTACACGACGTCCTTGGTGATACAGGGGTGAGCCACCGGCCGGCAGCACGCACCACTCCTGAGCCTCAGCCAAGCGCACCAGCTATGCCCGTGCCACCAGCCAGCCAGCCCACCACACTGCCGCAGCCCACAGCGCCATTCTCCACACCGCGGCCGGCTAGCCTGGGTGAGCGAGTGATCCACCCGCTACAGTCTTCTATGCCGAGGCCAGATTATGCCAGCTTAATAGATGACGAGCTCGATGCCGCCAATGGTGCTTCACAGCCCACAGCGCCGCAGCCGCCAGCCGAGCCCACTACGCCACAGCCATTTACCTTGCCACCAGCCAAAGAGGCACCAGAGGCCGAGATCGTCACGCATCACGATGAGCACCCAGCCCCTGCTAGTAGCGCGCCAAGCCCAGCCGAAGCTCCGCACCCACACACACCGCCAGCCAGCGATGCGCCCACTGCTCAGCCACCACTCATCAACGATATTATTACGCCGCACAGCACCGCGCCATCGGGTATTCCAGAGATTAAGCATCAGACAGCGGCAAACAAACCGCCACTACCGCCACACCACACCCACACTCCAGCAGACGACGAAGCCGAGCTGGCCGAAGCTCTGCGCATGAGCACACAGCAGGCCGATGATGAGGCAGACACCGATGCAGCTGCCTACCAGCCAAGCCAAAACCAGCTCGTGACGGACGCCGTAGCCAACCTCACCGAGCAGATGGACACCATTCCGACCCCTGTTGAGCCGCTAACGCCAGCCACCACGGCACATAACACATCAGCGCCAAGCCATCCAGCACCAGCAGCCTCAGCGCAGCCACCAGCTACTCACCACGAGCATCACGAGGATTCACCAGCTCATCCTGCTGCTGATAGTGCAGCCATTGCGCCGCACAGCACACAAGCCATTGCTGCAGACCCGTCTGATGCACTAGCCGCGGCGTTGCTCCAGGGCAGTGCAGCCGCTCATCCGTCGGTCTCACCAGTCGATCATCCACTCTACGATGCCATCCGCCCAGCTCCCGTTGCTACAGCGCATTCTGCTCCAGCACAGCCCGTCAACGCCGCAGCAGGGCAACCATCAATCACTCATCATGCAGCATCAGCGCCTCAGCCAGAAGCCGCGCCTTCGCGTCCAGCCCCAGCCATACAGCACAGCCACGACAACCTCAGTTTCGAAGAGACTGAGCGGGCAACACCATCATCGGCCGGGTCGCACTAAAAAGCGTATCCATATCGCTTCACGCGTGCTATACTAGGTAATCATCATGCATGGAGCCTGTTATGCCCGATCGATCACCATTCGACTACCCATTCCATAAACAACCTCCCGATGACCCTGTCACTGGCCCTGCTGCGCGATGCAACGATCCACTACAAGCTGATAGCCGCCAGCGTCCATCGCTTGAGTATCCACTTGATGTGCCAGAGGTCAAACCTAGCTGGTTCTTCACGCGCATTTGTGCCATTGGCCAGGTTGCTCTTCGCGGCGCGCGGAGCGTTGTCTCGGCAGCTACTCGGCCGTGGTCGCGTCACACTCATCAGCATTAATTGAGAGAGTTAGCGGCACAGAGCCGAGCCTTCGGTCAGCACGTCCTCAGTGATATAATAGAGGCATGTCGACTACTCGCCTCAACAAACACATTGCTCTTGTGCTGGGCCTGTCGCGCCGCCAAGCGGATGACCTGATCGCCGCTGGAGACGTCGTGGTTGATGGCGAGGTAGCTGTGCTGGGCGCTCGCCTCCAGCCAGGTAGCCATGTGACGGTACAGGGCACACCACTACCCGAGCAGGTTACTTACCGCACTATTATGCTCAACAAGCCAGTCGGTTACGTTTGCTCACGCAAACAACAGGGGTCACAGCCCACTATTTATAGCCTTTTACCAACAGAATTACATGCTCTTAAGCCCGTCGGTCGGCTTGATGCCGATAGCTCCGGCTTGCTCTTACTCAGCAACAACGGCGACTTTGCTTACCGCATGACCCATCCGCAGTTTGCCAAGGTCAAAGAATACCGCGTCCGGCTCGACCACCCGCTTGAGCCTCTCCACCAGCAGATGATCAGCGACTACGGCATCCAGCTGGCCGATGGCACCAGCCGGCTCATCCTCACGCGTCTCCGGCCCGATAGCCGCACCGAGTGGCACATTAGCATGAGTGAGGGCCGCAACCGCCAGATCCGCCGCACCTTCGCCGCTCTGGGCTACACTGTCACGCGCCTGCACCGCACGCACTTTGGCAGCTATAGCCTGGGCAAGCTACCACGAGGCAAGTGGCAGGACGTAGCTGAGCAGTAGGGCACTGCAAATCCACTCGCGCTTTCATGATATAATGAGAGCATTATGGCTACCAAACTTCCTACCATTGCAATCATCGGGCGTGCCAATGCTGGCAAGAGCTCGCTGTTTAATCGTATGATGCGCTCGCAGCAGGCTATCGTGGCACGCGAGGCTGGCACGACGCGCGATCGGGTGGTGGGCAAGGCAGCCTACCATGGGCATGAGTTTTGGCTCGTCGATACCGCTGGCCTCAAGCCAGCTGAAGATGAGTTTGAGGCAAGTATCCAAGAGCAAATCACCGATGCATCCGACGCAGCCGACGTCATCCTCGTGGTCGTGGATAGCACTGAATACCCCAGCGACGAAGACCGGCGCGTCGCCAAGACCGCCCTCAAGAGCCGCAAACCTGTCATTCTCATTGCAAACAAAACCGACCTACGGGGCAGTCTGCCTACTAGTGAGTTCCTCCGTCTTGGCATTAAGAGCATTATCCGCACCAGTGCCGAGCACAACAGTGGTATTAGTGATGCGCTGGGTGAGATCTGCCAGCACATCCCAGAGAAGCGCCAAGCCGAGCCGAGCGATGTACTCAAGATTGCTTTGATCGGCCGACCCAATGTTGGTAAATCCAGCCTCTTCAATACACTGGCAGGCAAGCAGCAAGCTATCGTGGCTGGGGTGGCAGGCACCACACGCGATGTCAATCGCATCCGTCTGCGCTACCAGGGGCAAACCATCGAGCTGCTCGACACCGCCGGCATTCGCCGCCAAGGCAAGCAGGAGGTGGGCATCGAGAAGTTTAGCGTCTTGCGCACTTTGGCTGCCATCGAGGAGGCCAATATTTGCTTCCTCCTGATGGATGTAAATGAGCTCAACACCGCCCTCGACCAGCGGCTTGCTGGCATCATTGCCGAGGCAGGCAAGGGCATGGCTATCGTCGTGAGCAAATGGGACGCGGTGGAGGGCAAAGATGCCTACACGCGCGATACGCTCGCCCCGCAGATCTCTGCTCAATTCGATTTCACACCGTGGGCACCACTCATCTTCACCAGTGCCGTTACGGGCCAGAATGTGACGAAATTATTCGACCTTGCCCTTGATATTGCTACCCATCGCCAGCAAAAGACCACCACGCGCACCCTCAACGACCTCCTGCAGCGCTCTGTGCAGAAGCACCCACCAGCTGGCCTCAAGAACACCCACCCTAAGCTACGCTACATCGTCCAGACAGACACCAACCCACCATGGTTCGTTATCTACGGCAGCAACCTCAAGTTCGTCCACTGGAGCTACAAGCGCTACCTCGAGCGGCGCATCCGCGACACCTACGACTATACCGGCACCCCCATCAAGCTCTCCTTCCGCGACGAGAAGCAACTCAAAGCCAACCGCGAGCGTGTTAAGCGTGGCCTCGAGCCTGTGACGAAAGCATATAAGCAAGCCAAAGACGCCGAAAGATCCACCAAGCGATAATTATAAGCCTACAAGCGTGTACTACGAAGCATACATAATGCTACTATCATGCAGAGAGAGGTTGACGGCGTGATCAATTATTGATATATATATATTAGCTTTTGTTGACAAACCTGTCGTGTTTGACCAAAAGTGTTTTTTGACAAGCGGGAGAATAGACAGCAAGGTGAGATTCTCTGGCGCTAGTTCCTAGGCCAATAGTAGTTAGTGCCCGATAACCTCATCTTGCTGGCCGCCATCCGGGCGTCAGAGCAGTGTTTTCTCGAGAGGGGACACAGGCGCTCCGCCTGGATGAGGAGAAAGAGTATCATGGGCACATATTACAACCCCGGTGTTAGTGTAAGCCAAGGACGCGTCGGGCGTAAGCTCGACAAGTTCATGCACGACGCTGCTACAGATGCTCTCCGTCCAGGAGAACATCTGTATGCCTGCCTTGAGTTCACGACACACACTGTAGCAGTGTGTGTTGACGGATTCGACGAGTTCAGACAAATGTCTGAGCTGCTTTGTCCATATACCCTACATGCCCTGAGCGAGTTCGAACATGCTCGCTCAGTATAGACCGAGCTGACAAGCCGCCAGAATTACCAGCGGCTACGCTGCTGCGCATATTCTCCTGCTTGTCAGTTCGCTCTATAGACCCGCTATACTGATGGGTCAGCGAATAAATTCTATCTCGAAATGATCCATAAAGCACTCCGTCAGCAGCCAGCACCAAAAAAGTGGTAGCCCTACCACTAAGTGTCCCAAACTACAGGCGTAATACGACACAGGGAAAATAAGAGGTTTTCGCATTTTCGCACCCAAGCTAGCAATTGATATCGATCACCTTACCCAAACATCATCAGCTGCGCCACCAGCCCATCGCGGGTGATGCTGCTGGCGTGGGTGCCAATGCAGACCAGCTTGGGTGCTTCGCCAGGCTGGCCAGTGGTGATCTGAATCTGCTCGGGCGTAGCCTCGATGTGCCGGCGCGTACCATGCTCATCAATAAAGCACCCCTTGAGCCGGCGCAGCTCATACGTCGCAAAGAGCTGCAGCCACAGCGCCTCAAAGGCTGCCTCGGTAGCAGTGAGCTGCGACATATCGATAACGCTATAGGTCGGGTTATCTGGCACGGCAAGCTCGCCATCATAGGTGTCGAAGAAGGTGAGCAGACTCGACGGCGTTGTGATCTTACTAAGGTCAAAGCGCCCATGCGGCGCAGACAGCACCCGCGTGTAGGGCAGGGCGCGGCGCTTGGCATCATAAGTGGTGCGATCATCGCCGCGCAGGAGATCTTCTTTAGTAATAAGGACCGTATCGGCGGCTTGCAGCTCCACCTCGTGGGCTGGCTCAATACCGTGCAAGATTTCGTGTGCGGTGATGACGTAATAGCTCTGCAGCAGCTCGTATTTGGCAAAGATCCGCGCATTGATGAGCTTCTCCACCAAGTTCATCGTCCGCGCGACCCCTGTTGCCTCGATGAAAACCGGGGCAGGGGACGACTGGCAAAAATCCAGCAGCATGCGCGTCAAGGCATGCTTAGACGAGCAACACACGCAGTCGCCCGCCAGCGTCGTTACAAGCTCCGCCAGGCCTTCCAGCCGGTAGCCATCGACGTTCTCGTTGGCATATTCATTCTCAATCACGCGCGAACCAGCAAACTCTGGCTGGCGCAAAAGATACTCCAGCACACTCGTCTTGCCCGCTCCCAGCGAGCCATTGATGAGATAGAGCGGCACCAGGCCAGGCTGGGTGCGCTGCTCATCAAAGGCAGCATTAAGGCTAAATTCAAGATCATTATCGCGCTGAGCCATGAGTTTAGTATAGCATGGCTCAGTATCCATCCATGTTATACTAATACGTATGAAATTACTCCTCGCTCTCGGCAACCCTGGCCCACGCTATACTGCCACCCGGCACAACGCTGGCTTTCTAGTAGTTGACCAGTTGGCAGCAGGGCAGAGTGCACAATTTAGCAATAAGCCCA